>Ga0207421_10001708_pt1 | contig 27906 bp, 19 predicted proteins | sample SodLakKL_010_SED_4_FD_187542 | JGI IMG/M metagenome (GOLD analysis project Ga0207421, IMG submission 187542) | Alkaline sediment microbial communities from Lake Tanatar, Kulunda Steppe, Russia - 8KL_010_SED (SPAdes) (version 2) | ecosystem: Environmental > Aquatic > Non-marine Saline and...
GCTCGCCCTGTTAAACACCGCATAGCGGTCCTGCTTCGCAGGGTTTAACAGGGTGGATTTTTACGTCCTGTTTGCGAAGTCCCCGGACCCTGGTGAATAATTACAGTTATTGTTAAATAGTTATTATAATCATATCCGCTCCAATGGTCATGGTATTCGATTTGCCGGACACCGGATCATGAATCTGAAACTCGACGATTGTATGGCTGGTTTAAGCAGGTGCAGGTGATGGATACTTGCAGTTATTAGATTGAGTAACAAATTATATCAAACAGTTGTACAAGGTATGAACATAAAAAAAATATTTTTTGCAACTAAGAACAACCCGGGCAAGCTTTATTGGATTTTTGAACAGAATGTACGGTAAAATGAAAGAACGAACATCAAAAAATCAACAAAAAAAACAATCAAAAGAGATGGTTATAAGATTAAGCTACATTTAAACCTGGTCTACTAAGGATTCTATTATGAAAATTATTATATATAAAGAAGACTTTGTCGACGGAATAACCAAGGCTTCAAACCTTATCCCGCATAAAACAGGAGCTGCATACCTGAGAACCATATGGTTCAAGACCGGCATGGAAAGCGTAAAGATAATGAGCACGGACAGCAATGTGGAGTTTACAGGAGAATACCGGGCCGATGTTATGGAAGAAGGTCTAATAGGTACCCCGGGTAGAAAACTGTCGGACCTGATCAGAAAATTAAAAACTGGACCGATAACAATTTACTCGGACGAAACAAAGGAAGTTCTGTACGTTAAGCAGGAAAAACGTCATTTCAAACTGCCACTAAGCGAAAGTTCATGGTTTCCGGAAATGGATGAATTCCCGGAAGAAGATGTGCGTGCCGTGGTGTCCGGGGGAAACTTCAGAGAAGTACTGGAAAAAAATCTTTTTTGTATAAGCGACGACGATACCATGCAGGGAATGACCTGTCTGAAGATAGCACCCGGTCCGGAAGAATATGTGGAAGCCTGTGCTTTTAACGGTCATCAACTGAGTCTTTATACTTTTCATAATAATGACTTAAGGGGAATCCTGCCTGAAAAAGGAATCATGATCGCCAAAAAATATCTGCTGGATCTGCGCAAATGGATGCCTGAGACGGATATCGAAATCAGCATCACCGACTCCAAGATATTTTTCAGAACAACAGATAAAAAAGAATGTTTCAGTCTCCCTCTGAGCATGCACCAGTTTCCCAATTATCGGGATTTTATAAGAAACTATTCCGAAAAACTTGGTGAGCCCCTGCTGGCCAGCAAAAACGAGCTTATTGATTCTCTGGAAAGAATCCTGATATTCAACACTGATTCACAGATGTCTACGCACATGAAGCTTGGTCAGGAGGAAATTTACATGACCAGCACTGCAGTAGAAAGCGGCGAAGCGGAAGAGGTGGTCGGCTGCAGCTATCAGGGTGATCTCAGGGAAATAGTTTTTAATACCAAAAGTATCCTGGAAATCCTGGCACATATAGATGGCGAAAACGTGATCATGAGATTTTCAGGTCCTGTAGAGCCCTGCAAAGTACACGGGGATACGGATGATGACTACTACGTCATGACCATGCCTGTGCAGATAGAGGAAGAGACTTACTATACAGAAGAAGAAATGGAATAAAAAATGAACAACAAAGAACTACCGGAAAAATCAGGAGATTATACGGCCCAGAGTATCCAGGTTCTGGAAGGGCTGACCGCGGTCAGAAAACGGCCGGCCATGTATATCGGGTCCACTGATTCAAGGGGCCTGCAGCACCTGGTTTACGAAGTCCTGGACAACAGCATCGACGAGGCTATGGCCGGGTATTGCGATAATGTCCGGATAACGGTCCACCTGGATAACAGCGTAACTATATCCGACAACGGCCGGGGTATTCCTGTGGACTGGCATGAAAAGGAAAAAAGGCCGGCCCTGGAAGTTGTCATGACTGTTCTTCATGCCGGAGGAAAATTCGACAATAACAGCTATAAGGTATCCGGCGGGCTGCATGGGGTAGGAGTATCGGTTGTCAATGCCCTTTCTGAGTATCTGGAAGTCATCGTAAGAAGGGAAGGGGAAAAATATTTCCAGAAGTTTGAAAGAGGAATTCCGGTTACCAAACTCCGCCACGAGGGCCCTTCGTCCAGTCGTGGAACCACGATAAAGTTCAGGCCGGACGAAGACATCTTTTCCACTCTTGATTTCGAGTATGATGCCCTGTCCAAGCGGTTTGAAGAACTTGCCTACTTAAACAGCGGCCTGAAAATAGAGTTTCAGGACGAGCGTTACCAGAAAAGCGACGTTTTCCAGTTTGACGGAGGGCTTCTGTCCTTTATTAAAAACGTGAACAAGGACAGTGGATTGCACAGGGTGATATATGCCAGCGGCGAGGTTCACAATGTGTCCATGGAACTTACCCTGCAGTACAAGACCGGCTACAAGGAACATATCTACTCTTTTGCCAATAACATCCGTACCGTTGAAGGCGGCACTCACCTCAATGGCCTGCGTTCCGCCCTCACCAGAGCCATCAATACATATATCCAGAATGCCCAGGATCTGCCCAGAAAACTTAAACAGAAGCTTACCGGGGATGACGTGCGGGAGGGACTGACCAGCATAATCAGCGTAAAGGTCCCGGACCCTCAGTTTGAAGGGCAGACCAAGACCAAGCTGGGCAACAGCGAGCTGGTGGGATATGTTTCCGGGATGGCCTACGAAAAGATTACCGCTTTTCTAAATGAGAATCCCAAGGATGCCCGCATAATCGTGGAGAAGGTGGTAGATGCCGCCCGGGCCAGAGAGGCCGCGCGCAAGGCCAAGGAACTGGTCAGGCGTAAAGGGGCGCTTTCGGATTATTCCCTTCCGGGCAAGCTGGCAGACTGTCAGAGCAAAAATCCCGCTGAGTCGGAGATATTCATTGTCGAGGGTGATTCCGCCGGCGGGTCGGCCAAACAGGGTCGAAACCCCAAGCATCAGGCTATTTTGCCCTTGCGGGGCAAAATTCTCAATGTGGAGAAAACCAGGTTTGAAAAAATTCTGGAAAACAACGAGATCAAGGCACTGATCACAGCCATGGGTGCCGGTGTCGGCGATGGCGAGCTGGATATATCCAAGCTGAGGTATCACAAGATTGTTATCATGACCGACGCAGACGTGGACGGGGCACATATCAGGACCCTGCTTCTGACGTTTTTTTTCAGGCAGTTCAGCCAGCTCATAGAGCATGGGTACCTGTACATTGCACAGCCACCCCTTTACCGGGTGCACAAGGGCAATTTCGAACAGTTCATCAGCGATGAAAAGTCCATGCACGACTTTCTTTTGAACCGTGTCTACGAGGAAATCTCCATAAAAACAGGCAGAGGCCTGGAGTATACCCGGGACGAAATGGTTGAACTCATCAAGAACATGATTTCTCTCAAAGACAGCTTTGAAGATGCAGGCAATATGGGGATCAAGGAAAAACTGTTTCACAGCCTGCTTGAATATGAATCAAAGCTTCATCCGGTATATTTTGTGTATGAGGACAGCTCGGATTTCATCAGTTTTATGTCCGGCAGTGGATTCTCGACCACTCTGGAAAAAGAGGAGAGCGATGTTGAGAAGAGATACTTTCTTGTTTTTACAGACCGAAACGAGCACAGTATCCGCCTGGGGATAGAGTTTTTCAATTCGGGGCTGTATAAAAAGGCGCACAAGATTTACCAGGATACCCTGAAGAACAATCCAGACCTGAGTTTTGAAATACTGAGCCAGAAGGACAGCATTCAGGTGCAGGGGATTTTTCCTCTTCTGGACAAGGTCTTTGAGCTTGCCCACAAAGGGATCAACATCCAGCGCTACAAAGGGCTGGGAGAGATGAATCCCGAACAGCTGTGGTCCACCACCATGGATCCGGAAAAGAGAACCATGCTCCAGGTCAGCGTGGAGGATGCCGAACTGGCTGACGACCTTTTCTCCAGACTGATGGGGGATAAGGTGGAACCCAGGCGGGAGTTCATCGAGAAAAACGCCCTGGACGTTGCAGACCTGGATATCTAGCTGTTCCATCCGGAAAGGCAAATGATCATCATGACCATGCTTTTGCCAGGGCGGGTACCGGAAAGAAAGATTTTCCAGATAAAAACCAATTACTAATCCATATATTCCCGGAGTCTAGAATTGAACAATATCAGCATTGAACAGGAAATAAAGAAATCCTACCTGGAATATTCTTTAAGCGTAATAATCGGCCGGGCTATCCCGGATGTCCGCGACGGACTCAAACCTGTTCACCGCCGGATACTTTATGCCATGCATGAGCTTGGCAATACATACAACCGCCCCTACAAAAAATCAGCCAGGGTCGTGGGTGATGTTATAGGTAAATATCATCCGCACGGAGATTCTGCTGTTTACGACGCCCTGGTACGCATGGCCCAGGATTTCAATATGCGCGACCCCCTGGTGGACGGGCAGGGTAACTTCGGCTCCATAGACGGGGATGCTCCCGCTGCCATGCGTTATACTGAAGCCCGCATGTCCAGGCTTGCCGGGGAGTTTCTTGCTGATATTGAAAAAAATACAGTTAATTTCAGGGCCAACTACGACAATACACTGACCGAACCCGAGGTATTGCCGGCCAGAGTTCCCAATATTCTGGTCAACGGCAGTTCCGGGATCGCCGTGGGCATGGCCACCCATATACCCCCGCACAATCTGGGAGAGGTTGTCGATGCCCTGCTGGAACTGCTGGACAAACCTGAAACCGGCATTGCTGAGCTCATGCAGCACATCAGGGCCCCGGATCTGCCCACAGGGGCATACATCTACAACCTCAAAGGCGTACTCGAGGCCTACCGTACAGGCAGGGGAAGCTTTAAGATCCGCTCCAGGCTCGACGTAGAGACCAGATCCAGAGGCCATGAATCCATTGTCATCAACGAAATTCCCTATGCACTGAACAAGGCCAACCTGGTGGAAAAAATCGCCGGGCTCGTCAACGAGAAGAAAATAGAAGGCATTTCCGATTTGCGGGACGAATCAGACCGCAATGGTATCAGGATAGTAATAGACCTGAAAAAGGGAGCCATTTCCGATGTAATAATCAACAAACTCTACAAGCTCACCGCCCTGGAGACCAGCTTCGGCATCAATATGATGGCGGTAGTCAACAACCGGCCGCAGCTTTTGAACCTGAAACAGGTCCTGGAATTTTTCCTGGAGCACAGGAAAGAGGTAATACTCAGACGCTCCAGGCATGATCTGGAAAAGGCTGAGCAGAGGGCTCATATTCTGGAAGGACTGCAGATAGCCCTGGACAACATAGACGAGGTGGTCCGCCTTATCAGGTCTTCCTCCACAGGGGCCGAGGCTAAAGAAAAGCTCATGTCAAACTTTTCCCTGAGTGCTGTTCAGGCTCAGGCCATCCTGGATATGCGCCTGCAAAGACTTACCAACATGGAACGCGAAAAGCTCCTGCAGGAATACAGGGAGCTGCTGCAGAAGATTGAATTTTTGAAAAGCATTCTGGAAAATGTTGACGTCCTTAAGGGAGAAATCAGAAAAGAACTCAAGGAAATCAGGGCAAACTATGCGACGCCCCGCAGAACGCAGATCCTGGAGCAGGATCCGGACAGTATAAATATTCTGGACCTGGTCCCGGATCAAGACGTGGTGGTCACCCTTTCCAGGAATGGATACATCAAGAGAACCCTTCTGGAATATTATCATCAGCAGAAAAGAGGGGGCAAAGGCATAGCAGGTGCCAATGTCGGAGACAAGGATTTCATAAACACTCTTTTTACCACCAGCAATCACAAGGATATCTATCTCTTTTCCAACACAGGCAAGGCATATCTGCTCAAGGCCTACGAAATACCGGAAGGCTCCCGCACAGCCAGGGGAGTGCACATAAAAAATCTGCTTCCCCTGGAAAGCGGTGAATATATTGCCACCGCCCTTTCCGAGCGCAATTTTCACTTAAGAAACTATTTCCTCTTTATGACCAGAAAAGGCATGGTCAAGAAGACCTACATAGAGATGTTCAAGAATATGCGCTCCCCGGGCCTGATTGCGGCTTCGCTCAAACCGGGGGATGAACTCATAGGTGTCAAAGTGGTCAGGGATGAATCCGAGATCATTTTGTCCACTCATGACGGGCAGGCAATTCGCTTTGCATGCAGAGTACTCCGGGCAATGGGCAGAAATGCTGCCGGTGTAAAGGGAATATCTTTGCGCCAGGGAGACGAGGTGGTCTCCGGAGTTATAATGGATCCGGACGAGTCAAAAGAGCTGTTTACCATTTCTGAAAACGGTTACGGTAAAAAGACCAGCCTGGACATGTACAAGATACAGGCCAGGGGAGGTAAGGGTCTTATCAATATGAAGATAACTTCCAAGACCGGCAAGGTAGTTACTTCTCTGCCTGTTTCGGACAGGGAAGAACTTATTATTTTTACCTCCGCCAACAAGATAATCAGGCTGGGCACAAGCGATATCCGGTCTGTAGGACGCTCCACCCAGGGAGTAAAGCTGGTAAACCTGGAAAATGCTCAGAGAGTGATATGTGCAGATCTGATCATTCCGGAACAGCATCTGCACGATAACAAAGATGTGCAGTAAAAACTGAAAGCTATATGCATGAAGTGGATATGCCGCATCATTTTGCCGGTCCTTTTTTCTTTTCTTCTTCCGGGATGTCCGGGACATGAAGAAGATACGTCTTATTTTGATCAGGCTGAATACTATTTTTCCAGGGGACAGTTCAGCCAGGCCGGAACACTTTACCGGCAATATATCGATACAGGGCATGACTCAAAAAGATACGAAGCCTGGAACAGGCTGTTTAGCATCAGGGTGGATATTTACGGTGATGTGCAGGGCGGTCTGGATATATTAAAGGCCATGCAGATGGAGTTTGATGAAAAAAAGGACAGGGTCCTGGATATAAATGTCAGGATTGCCGGTCTCTACGACCGACTGGGACAGCCCCGGGACAGTTACCGGGTCTGGAAAAAGAACAGAGAACTGGCAGACTCGGTTTCAGACAAAAAAGAGGCCGCGCTGAATATGTCCAGAGCAGCCGCCAAACTGCGTGAATTTGGAAGGGTCCGGGATGCCCTTCAAGAGTTCCGGGATTGTGTCGGTGAAATTGATGCTGATCTTTGTTCCAGAATTCATTATACTCTGGGTAAATCTTATTATCTGGAAACTGATCTTGTCCTGGCCCGGGAAAGTCTGACAAAAGCCTACAGCCGGGACGCCCAGAATGAATACAGATCCAGGGCAGGACTTCTTCTGGTGGAAGTCCTGCTGGATCTGGATGAAATTGATCAGGCCAGGGCCATATTAAAAGAGCTGCTGGATATTCATCCCAATCCTGGAGCCATAGAGGTCCGCTTGAACAACCTCACTTTCATCGAAGACTAATCCGACTTTTCCCGGTAATGCTCCAGAGATTTGCGGATTGCTTCTGCTGCCTCCTGCAGACGTTTTCTGTCTGCATCAGTTTTTGCTCCCTGTTTGAGATAGTCCAGAGTCTGCAGGTACTGCTCCAGATGCATAAGTGTCAGGTAATCCCGGGTCTGCATCGGGATAAGCTGTAGTTCGCTGATTTCCCGGGAGTGCTCTTCCAGCTTTTCCTGCATTTTGCCTGCTGTATCCCACAGGCCCTCTGTTTCTTCCCTCAACCCCTGCTCCAGTTTTTCCAGTCTTGCATCGGCCGCTCTGAAATCCTGTTTCAGATTTTCCAGGCTGCTTCGGTTATCCTCAATCATGCCGGTGGCTTTTTCCTCAGTGGCTGCAGCCTGTTCATGCACTTTTTCAAATTCTGTGTGGCCGTAGTAGTAAAGTCCCACCAGGATGACGAAAATGACGGTGCAACCGGCCATGGCTGCCTTGCCCCAGGCCCTGGATGAGGTTGAGCTGACTATTTCTTCTTTGAAGGCCTCCTGTTCAGGGGTTATTTTTTCCTGGCGCTTCATAATCAGACCGGCTCTTTCCATCTCGGCCGTCTTGAGATCTTCCTGGAGCAGTCTTAATCTTTTGCGCAGAACCTTCAATCTTTCCCGGACATCCTTGTTGGCCGGGAAAAAGGTTATGACCCCGAAAATTATACCCAGCAAAAAACAGAAAAAGATGAACACATACATGGCCATCTGGGGCAAAGCAAGCTCGATAAACCAAAGGTCAAGCGCCAGAGGCGCCTTCAGACCAAGGGTTTCGGTGTTTTGGCTGAGGCCGAGCATTACTGCGGAAAACAACAGCAATAGAAATATCAGTCTAAAAGCATTCATTGGTGCATTCCTCTCTGGTTTCCGGTAGAAGACCGTCAATCACCGGATTTGGAGTTAAGACCGGAATAATAGTGGTTGTCCCTTCCATATATGGTGGTAAAGTAGAGCAAAAATTCCCTGACATCAATGCCAATTTCTCTACTTTTTACTCTCCACTCCCAGTTTCCTCTGGCAAGGGCCGGTGTATTCATGCGAAACCGGCCGTCCAGGCCCAGTACATCCTGCATGGGAAGGACACAGAACCTGGCTGTGGAAGACATGGCCATGCGGATGATTTCCCTGGAAATATTTTCCGCATCAAGGTCCCGGCCTGTATACTCGCGTAGTCTGGACCGGGTATCCGGGTCCAGTTCATTTTCGAACCATCCTCTGACTGTATTGTTGTCGTGAGTCCCGGGGTATACCACGCAATTGGGTATATGGTTGTGGGGTATATACGGGTTGGTAGGCATGGTATCGTCAAAGGCGAACTGCAGAATCTTCATTCCGGGCAGCCCGAACCTGTCTCTTAATTCCAGTACATCCTCGGTAATGTATCCCAGGTCCTCGGCCACAAAATGCGCCGAGGATATTTCGCTGGTCAGGGCGGACCAGAAATGATGACCTGGACCTTCCACCCATTTTCCATCAACAGCAGTTCCAGCACCAGCCGGTATGCTCCAGTAGGATGCAAATCCCCGGAAGTGATCGAATCTCAACATATCGAACATGACCAGGTTCTGCCTTATGCGCTTGATCCACCAATGATAATTTTCCCGGGCGCATTCCTCCCAGTCATAAATAGGGTTGCCCCACAACTGTCCTGTCTCACTGAAATAATCAGGCGGGGCACCTGCCACTCTTGTGGGGTTTTTTTCCTGGTCCAGTAAAAAGAGATGGGGATTGGACCATACATCGCAGCTGTCCATGCTCACGTAGATGGGCAGATCTCCGAAGATCACCACGTTTTGGTTATTGGCGTACGTTTTAAGCTTCTGCCATTGACTGAAGAAAAGGTACTGAAAAAATTTTTCACGCAGAATCTCATTTGAAAGGCTTTTTTTGTAATCATCCACTGCTTCCGGGTGGCGAAGCTTGATCTCCCTTGGCCACCTGTACCAGGGTGCTCCCTGAAAATGCTCCTTCAGGGCGCTGAACATAGCAAAATCATCCAGCCAGAAGGCGTGATTCCGGCAAAAAAGCTCGAACCTGGAACCTTTTTCAAGGGTCTTTCTGCTGCGCTTAAAGGCCTTGTGCAGCAGATATTTTTTAAAATTCCCTGCCTGTTCGTAGTCTGTACGGTGTTCTGGAAAATCCGGCAGATTGCTTGTATCCTCCGGATCCAGAAGTCCTTTATCTTTCAGGTCTTCCGGATCAATAAACAAAGTGTTGCCGGCGAATGCGCTGTAGCTGGAATACGGTGAATTGCCGGTTCCGGGTGTAGTGGGGTTAAGAGGCAGTATCTGCCAGATCTTCTGTTTGCTGCCGGCAAGAAAATCCACGAAGCGGTAGGCCTGGGGTCCCATGTCTCCGGAACCGTACGGACCGGGCAAAGATGAGATATGCAGAAGGATGCCGTTCAGCCTCTTCATGAGGTCTGCTCCATGAAGATTATGCCCAGGGGTGGCAGTGTAAGGCTCAGGCGGTGAGAATAGCCGTGTGCCGTGATTGCCTGTGCATGATAGATTTCCGGGTTGACCTGATGAGAACCACCGAACCGGGCATCATCGCTGTTCAGTATCTCCTTCCACGGGCCCTGTCCTGGAACTCCCAGGATATAATCATGCCTGGGTACAGGTGTGAAATTGGCGGCCATCACCAGCGATGACTTGTCGTGGTCCCGGCGGATAAAGGACAGAACACTGTTGTCTGCATCGGTGCAGTCGATCCAGGAGAAACCGCCTGGATCGAAATCCTTTTGGTAAAGCTGGGGACGGCTCCGGTACAGGGCATTGATCTCCCGCAGCCAGTCCTGGACCTGCCTGTGCGGGTCGTATTGCAGCAAATGCCAGTCCAGGCTCTGGTCATGGTCCCATTCAGTCCACTGGGCCATTTCAGCCCCCATGAACAGAAGCTTTTTTCCCGGATGGGCATACATGTAGCCCAGAAGAAGGCGCAGGTTGGCCATTTTCTGCCAGTCGTCCCCGGGCATCTTTTTTACCAGTGATCCTTTCAGGTGAACCACCTCGTCATGGGACAGCGGGAGGACAAAGTTTTCAGTAAAAGCGTACCAGATGCTGAAGGTCATCTGATTGTGGCGGTATTTTCGAAATATGGGCTCTTTACTCATGTAGCTGAGGGTGTCGTTCATCCAGCCCATGTTCCATTTGTATCCGAAGCCAAGTCCTCCAACGTATGTAGGCCTGGAAACCATGGGCCATGAGGTGGATTCCTCGGCAAAGGTCTGCACATCCGGAAAAGAGCGGTAAACTTCGCTGTTGAGGTTCTTAAGAAAGCTTATGGCATCCAGGTTTTCATTGCCCCCGAATTCGTTGGGCTCCCATTCCCCGTCATTGCGGGCGTAATTCAGGTAGAGCATGGAAGCTACAGCGTCCAGGCGCAGTCCGTCAATGTGGTAGTAGTCCAGCCAGAACAATGCGTTGCTGATGAGAAAACTGACCACCTCATTGCGGCCGTAATTGAATATGTAGCTCTTCCATTCCGGGTGGAAGCCCTTTCGAGGGTCCATATGTTCATACAGGTGGGTGCCGTCGAAATAGCCCAGGCCGACTTCATCAGTGGGGAAATGGGAAGGCACCCAGTCCAGGATGACCCCTATGCCGTGCTGGTGCAGGACATCTATCAGGTACATGAAGTCCTGGGGAGTTCCGTATCGGCTGGTGGGAGCGAAAAAACCCAGAATCTGGTATCCCCATGATCCATAAAAAGGATGCTCGGCCACAGGCATAAACTCCACGTGGGTAAAGCCCATATCCAGAAGATAGCCCGGCAGTCTTTCAGCTATTTCCCGGTAGCTCAAAAGCCTTTCAGGGTTATCCGGATCCCGCATCCAGGAACCCAGGTGCATCTCGTAGATGCTCAAGGGTTTGTCCTGGCGGTTTATTTCCCGGCGGTTCTGCATCCATTCTTCATCACCCCACTGGTAATCCATCTGCCAGATGATGGAAGCTGTGCTGGGGGCCGTTTCCCAGTAAAACCCGAAAGGATCGCCCTTGTCCACGCTGTATCCCTGAAACCTGGAGCGGATATGGTACTTGTACTTGTGACCGGGCATGGCCTCGGGGACGAATCCCTCCCAGATTCCGGAGCCGTCTCCCCGGGCGTTTAGCTGGTGGGTATTGTTGTCCCAGTAATTAAAATCTCCTATGACGCTGACTTTTTGTGCATTCGGGGCCCATACCCCGAAGTAGGTTCCGCGCACTCCACCGTGCATGACCACCTGTGCACCCAGGTGCTTGTACAGGCGGAAGTGCCTTCCCTGCTTGTAAAGATAGATATCCTGTTCGGTAAACATAAGACTGTGGACTTCTCCTTTGCCCCGGGGCAATAAAGTATTGAGCAAGACAGTTCGTTTGTTATTGCTTTTTGTTGAAAATTTTCCATGTGGTCAGGGACAGCCACTGCATCACAAGGTCGGTGCGCACTTTGTATGACAAGGCCTGCTCAGCCCTTTGCAGGGCCAGAATCATACTGTGGGCCTTTACAGGTTCAATGCACTGAAACAGACTGTCCTCCCCCCGCATTCCCCGGGCCAGGTCCAGGCGAATCCTGGCCAGAAACTGTCTGGCTCCGGTCAGGTCGAAACAGTCTTTTCTGGAACTTTTGTGTATAAATCCTTTTCCGGAAAGGACAAAATCATTAAAATCCGAGTAAAGCTCTTCCTGTCCGGTTTCAAGCCCTTCACCCGGTGTTCGTCCCAGGGTGAGTACAAAACTTCTGGAAACGATTGTGGGCAGAATGGCTTCCCTTTCATTGGCCAGAAAAACAAAAATATTCCGGCTTACCGGCTCTTCCACGGATTTCAGCAGCGCGTTGGCGCAGGCTGCGTTCATTTCGCCCGCTTCCTCAACGACAATCATACGCCAGCCGTGATGAGGGCTCTGGGAAAGAGCGGGCCGCATTTCCCGGACTTCTTCTACAGACAGGCCGTCCAGAGGGGTGAGCCGGAACAGATCTCTGAAGGCATCAGCCTCGATCTTGAGGCAAAGGTCGCATTCCAGACATGGACCCGGTCCGGGGTTTCTGCAGTGCAGTGCCTTTAGCAGATATCCAGCCAGGGCGCTTCTCTGTAACTGGCTTCCGCCTTCCAGAACAAGGCTGCAGGGCGGGTTGCTGGACATCCGCATCAAAAGATCGGCCACGTGGCCCTGGTCCTGGATGGTTGTGGGTAGCAAGGAGGACATATTCAGTATAAAGCTGCGGCCCCTGCAGGCAGGTTACATGATGGTCTGTTCCCGGTCCGGCCCGACTGAGATGATTTCGGCCGGCGTTTTCAGTTCTTCTTCAATATGTTCGATATACATGCGTGCATTATGCGGCAGATCCCGGCGGGTCTTGCACTGGCTTATGTCTTCGCTCCACCCGGGCAGTTCCTGGTACACGGGAGTCACAGCAGACATGGAGTTTTCTTCCTGTGGAGGATACAGGATATCTCTGCCCTGATACTCATATGCGGTGCAGACCTTGATGCTGTCCAGGCCGCTGAGCACATCCAGCTTGGTAATGGCCAGGGTGGTGGGACCGCACAGCCTCACCGCCTCCCGCAGTATAACCAGGTCGAGCCAGCCGCATCGCCTCTTTCGGCCTGTGGTGGAGCCGTATTCCGCTCCCTGGACCTGCATGTGCTCTCCAACAGGGTTGTCCTGCTGGGTGGGAAAAGGTCCCTGTCCCACCCGGGTGGTATAAGCCTTGACCACGCCTATGGCCTCGTCCATGCTGTAATAACTTCCTGTGCCGGCAGAAGCATTGCCTGTGACGGTATTGGATGAGGTGACAAAGGGGTAGGTCCCGTGATCTATATCCAGCTGCACTCCCTGGGCGCCTTCGAACATTACTGTTTGCCCGGCTTCCCTGGCCTCCTGGATCTTGAGGGATACATCCTTTAAATAAGGCACCAGCCTGTCTGCGTAAGGAGTGATTATCCCAAGAATCTCTTCTGCCTGCAGCGGTTCTTCCTTGTACAGGCTTTCCAGCAGGGCGTTTTTTTCGGGCAGGGCTTTTTTGATTTTGGCCAGCAAAAGATCCCTGTCCTGCATATCCCCGGCTCTGATGCCCACCCGGGACATCTTGTCCTCGTAGCAGGGCCCGATTCCCCTGCCGGTGGTACCGATCCTGTCCTTTCCGGACTTGGCCTTTTCCCTGGCCCTGTCCAGCTCCTTGTGATAGGGCATTATGAGATGGGTTTTCTTGCTGATCCCAAGATTTGCAGGAGTAATCTCTATACCGCCCTTATGCAGGTCATCCATTTCCCGGCAAAGAACTTCCGGGTCCAGAACCACTCCGTTGCCGATGAGGCAGGTTTTATCCGGGTGCAGGATGCCCGAGGGTATCAGGTGCAGGATAAATTTTTTGTCCCTGGTGACCAGGGTATGCCCGGCATTGTTGCCTCCCTGGAACCTGACAATTACCTGGGCGCGCTCAGTAAGCAGGTCGACGATCTTTCCTTTTCCCTCATCACCCCACTGGGTCCCGAAAACAATGATATTGGACATGAATTGGCCTCCGTAATCTCTGCTGGTCCTTATGTCTTGCATTGCGCGCTTCCCTGGCTCATATCAGGGATCAAGCACCTGAATTTTTGCAAACAGCCTGTTTTTTTAAAATAGCCATTATCTAAAGTCAATGCGCCCCAACAGGAACAAGTTTGCCATTTGCCCGGAAATGAAGTAAAGTAAAAGATTATGGTACAACCTTGCCACAAGGCATTTGCCGGCAGAGGAGCAGACGCATACATGACCCGCCGTTTTCAAGACTGTATATCCGCAAAGGAACTGGCCGCAATAACCATCCTGCTGCTGGTGCAGGCGGCCTTGATCTTCTGGTATGAGTACCATTATCGCATGGAGCTGCGCCATTGGCCGAAAGACACCATCAAAATCGGATACAAGCCCTCTGAAAGAGTCAATGCAGAACTAAGCCCCTACGGTCCGGGTCTGGACAGCGAACTGGTAAATCTTTTCTGCAGCCGCAACGGGCTGACCCCGGTCTGGGTGGAGGTGCAGGACTATAAGCAGGGAGTGGAAAAACTTACAAGCAATGAACTGCACCTTCTTCTGCCTGTACCGGGCATGCAGATCCCGGAAATAAAGGCCCTGAAAAAAGGACCTGTGTATCTGGAAGGCAGATTTCTTGTGCTGCACAATCAGTGGCGTTATCCCCTGGAAAACCTCGAAGATTTGTGCACAACCGACGTAGTAATACCCGACAGGCCTGTTTTTGACAGGATCTTGCGGGAGATGCGTGAGGATCTGCAGTGCGATCTGGTTCCATCCAGCAGGCCCGGCCCTGGAAAAAATTTTTTCGAGGCCCTTTCGGATCGCAGGTTTCGCTTCGGCATCAAGGATGAAAAAACATACAAGCTCTGGAAGGGTTTTTACCCGGCAGTACGCAGGAGCGAGGCGCTGGAAGAGGCTTACTCCCTGCACTGGATGTGGAGCAGGCATTATATGAACCTGGACCACAAATTCCAGAATTTCTGGAGAGATATCAAGGACTCGAAAGTGCTGGACGATATGCTGGAGAAGTATTTCGGATTTTATCCGGAAACCCAGGACCCCTATGAACTCAGGCATTTTCAGGAAACTCTGATAAACGAGCTGCCCAGGTATGCAGACACCATCAGGGAAGCTTCCAGGCGTTACAATCTGGATCCCCTGTTTCTGGTGGCGATAATATATCAGGAATCCCGCTTTGATCCCGGAGCTACAAGCCGCACCGGGGTCAGGGGTCTTATGCAGATCACCTCGCATACGGCGGAGTTTCTGGGGATAGAAGACCGCATGGACCCCCACCAGAGCATCAAAGGAGGAGCAAAGTACCTGCAGATGCTCGGGGAGCGCATGGATCGAATAGGCGTTACATCCTGGGACAAATGGTTCATGGTCCTGGCTGCATACAACCAGGGTCTGGGGCATGTTTACGATGCCAGGACCCTGGCCGGGCGCCAGGGATTCAACCCTGACTCCTGGGGCGGGCTGAAGAAAGCTTATCCCCTTTTAAGCCACGAAAAATATTACAAGACTCTGCGCCGGGGACATGCCCGGGGGTACGAGGCAGTACATTTCGTGGAAAAAGTGCGCTATTACTACAAGCTTCTGTACGGCCAGGCCCTACTCTCGGGATTTGAAGCTGAGCACCTTGGCGGATTTCTTGACCTTGTTCCTTCTGACTGGCCGAAGTGAACTCTTTTTTTCATCGGGCTGCGCCGGAGTCTCGGACTGCCGGCTCAGGCACTGGTTGAAGAGCTGGTTTTTCCATCGCACTGACTGGATCATGGACAGGATAAGTATGTCCTCCTCCCATTCCCGACTGGGGGTAAAGTTCTGGACCCGTTCATAATACTTGTCCCAGAGGCTGATGAGGGAAGCCTCATCCAGGCTGTTCAGTTCGTCAGCAAGTTTTTTGAGAACCTTTTCCATAAATGCTCGCCGTCCTTGGAAATCAATGTTTTTTGTAACTGTTCAGCAGTTTGTCTCAGCAGTAATTTTCAAACCCCGTCCTTCCGGGTTGCGGGTTTGAAAAAGTTTGCTCCTGCAACAGGCCTGTGTTAAGTAAAAAAAGTTGCTTGAGCAACCCCGAAAAAGCACATTCAGGAGGATGGAAGACATGCAGGATTTGAGAAAGATGTACAAGGACATTAAAGAAGACCCTTTTCCCAGAGAAATGAGTATAAAGCTTGGGGATCAGGAAATCAAGATGCGCAAAAGGACCTGGGTTGTACAGGACCAGGAGAAGGGGCTGCGCTACGGTGAGAACCCGGACCAGGCCGCGGCCATGTATGAGCCTGTGGAGGGCGGTCTGGAACTTGGCGGGGTGAAGTTCAAGGGCGCCGGCCAGGGTCTGGTTTCCGCCATCACTGAAGATGACATGCTCCAGGCCGGCAAACATCCCGGCAAGATCAATCTTACCGATGTGGACAACGGGATCAATATCCTGCAATATCTGCACAAGAAACCGGCAGCAGTTATTCTCAAGCACAACAATCCCTGCGGGGCGGCCTGGTCCGGTGACGGGGTCCTGGATGTCCTGCAGAAGGCCTACTACTCGGACCGCATCGCTGCCTTCGGCGGGGCTGTGGTGCTCAACAGACCCATAGACCTGGCCGGGGCCGAATTCCTGGCGGATAATTACCTGGAGGTGGTTGCGGCCCCGGATTTCGAGCCGGGGGCCCTGGACAGGCTCAAGACCCGCAAGAACCTGCGCATCATCCGGATGTCCGGGCTGGGCAGGCTGCAGGAATTTTCCGACTATCCCTTTCTGGATGTCAAGTCCCTGCAGGACGGCGGGGTGATTGTCCAGTTTTCCTTCACCAGCCGCATGCGCGAGCCGGGCGATTTCATCCCGGCCCAGGCCCAGAGTGGAGACCAGACGGTAAGCGCCAGGCATCCTGACGAACGCGAAACCGAAGATTTGCTTTTCGCCTGGGCGGTGGAAGCGGGAGTTACTTCCAATTCCGTTCTATTCGCACGCAACGGGCGCACTCTGTCCATAGGCACCGGGGAGCAGGACCGGGTGGGCTGCGTGGATCTCACCATTCACAAGGCTTATACCAAGTACATGGACATGGAGATTTTCAAACAGACCGGCCAGTCCATATACCAGGCAAAAGAAAAGGCCAGGACGGACCCCGAGGCCGCGAAACTGCTTGATTCCGTGGAGGAAAAAGCCCGCAGGGACCGGGCGGACCTCCCCGGAGCGGTTATGGTTTCCGACGGCTTCTTCCCCTTCAGGGACGGGGTGGACCTGGCCCTGGAGCAGGGCATCACCGCCATTGCCCAGCCAGGCGGGTCCATGCGGGACCACGAGGTCATCCAGGCCCTGAATGAGGCCAGGCCTCAGGCAGCCATGGTATTTACCGGCCAGCGGTCATTTAAACACTAAAGGCGAGGCCTTTGAGCGATTACAAGCCTCACAGCGCGGAACTGCGTCCCGGGCAAGTGGTGGAGTATCTGCAGAACAACCAGCCAGTTGTATCCTGGGTCCAGGAGGTCCAGGCCCCCAGGGTCAGGGTGCTGAATATAAATCAGCGTGAAGTCAAGCTGCCTGCCTCAAGGGTGTTGCCCTGGACCGGACCTGTGTACTCCGCGGATCTGTCCCGGCAGGATGTGCTGCAATTGCTGCAGGAGCATCACCAGAAGCGAAACAGCATCCAGGAGAACCTGGACGTAATGGATGTATGGTCCATGGTCCAGGGAGAAATAGTCCAGGCCTCTATTTTCTGGTTTGCAGGTCTGCTCTGGGATGAACCCGATGCCGACCGGACAGCCGCCCTGGGCAGAGCCATGCTTCAGGCCAGGACTCATTTCAAGTTTTCCCCTCCGGATTTTGAGGTCTATTCCCGGGAAACAGCCGAAAAAAAGATGGAGGAAGAGCGCCTGCACCGGGAAAGAGAACGCCTGGTAAGCATCGGTAAAGATTTTTTCAAAAAGCTGCATTCCGGCACATTTTCTCCCGGTGAGCAGCCGGAATCTTTAGATCCGGAAGTGGAGAAACAGCTCAAGGATATTCTGGAACGGCGCATAAAAAACCCCGACGATACCCAGACCCAGGACCTCTGGAGCAAGCTTTCCGCGGGCCTGCCCCAGGATCCGCACCTGCCTTTTATCCTGGCCAGGGCCTGGGGCATTTATCCGGAACACTACAATTACCTGCTGGAACAGGCTGATTATGCCTGGGAGGACTCCTGGTCAGAGCCGCATATCCCGGAGATCCAGGCCCTGGCCCGGAAGCTGGCCCGGGAAAACAAGGAACCGTGCATTGATGGGCTCATAAGCATCGACTCCGCCTCCACCCGGGACATTGACGACGCTTTTTACATCCGGGAACATGCAGACGGCTATTCACTGACCCTGGCCCTGGCCGGCCCCGGCCTTTACTGGACTTTCGGCTCAGGGCTGGACAGGGCTGCAGCCCACAGGGTCTCCAGTCTCTATCTGCCCGAAGGCAAAAGCGATATGCTGCCCCGGGTTCTGGCCGAGGAAATGTTCAGCCTGAACCAGGGTCAGGTACGCCCGGCAATGGTTCTGGATCTGGAGCTGGATTTTCAGGGAATTGTCCGCAGGTTGAATCCGCGCCTGGAATGGGTCCGGGTACAGGCAAACAGGACCTATGCCGAAGTAGAGGATGAACTGGCCCGGGATCCGGCTTCCCGCCTGGGCTCGGCACTGAGGCTGGCCAGAACCCTGCGGGAAAAAAGGCTGGAGCAGGGTGCGGTAATCATAGAGCAGAATGAACCCCTCATCAGACTGGAGAAGACACCCCGGCAGACTCTTGTCAGCCTTGTTCCCGGAGTTACTCATCCCGGGGCGCATCTCATAGTGTCCGAGCTCATGCTGCTTTGCAATACTGTCCTGGCCGGCTGGGCCCTGAAAAGGGACATCCCCCTGTTTTACCGCACCCAGGACATAGTTCTGCCTAAAGATTACAGCGGGGTGTGGCAAAAGCCCGAGGAAATATACCGCGTGATACGCTCCATGGGGGCAACACTCACCGAAACCCGGCCCCGGCCACACAGATCCATCGGAGCCGGCGCATATGCCTCGGTCACATCCCCTCTGCGCAGATATGTGGACCTGGTTAACCAGGCCCAGATTGCAGCGGCCCTTACGGGGCAGCCGGGAATGGACAGAGCAGGGCTGGAGAAGATGCTGCCGCTGGTGAACACCCGCATGGGGCAGGTAAGCCGGGTTCAGAAATTTCGACCCAGGTACTGGAAGCTGCTTTATTTCAAACAGCAGGCCAGACATACTACATGGACAGGGATAGTTGTGGACAACAGCGGTCCGGTGGTATTATCCCTGCCGCGGGAACAGGTGCTTATCCGGGCCCCGCACGAGGTCTTGGGGGGCAAGGCCATGATAGGCCAGGCCTTCAGGCTGCGCCTGGGCAGGATTGATCCTTTAAACAACGAGATCCATGTCCTGGAAGCCTGGGAGGAGTAGGGAGTATCTGAATGGATGTTAAACTGAAGAGTAAACTGTTCAAGGCAAAAAATACAGCAATCAAATTGTAAATGCTCACAATGTGCTGATCCAGGCACATTCGGGCAAGAGGAAATAAATGTTTGGCATAGTCAAAAAATTATTCGGAAGCAAAAACGAAAGATATTTGAAAGGGTTAAGGCCCATGGTGGACCGCATCAACTCCCTGGAGGAGGAGATAGGGTCACTTAGCGACGAGCAGCTTCAGTCCAGGGTGCAGGCCTGGAAAGAGGAGGCCGCTGCCGGCGCCTCCCTGGATGATCTACTGCCCCATGTGTTTGCAGTTGTCCGGGAGGCTTCGCACAGGGTCCTGGGTATGCGCCATTTCGACGTCCAGCTCATAGGCGGGATAGTTCTGCACCAGGGCCGCATTGCAGAGATGAAAACCGGTGAAGGTAAAACCCTGGTGGCCACCCTGCCCGTGGTGCTCAATGCCCTTACCGGCAGAGGAGTGCATATAGTCACAGTAAACGACTACCTGGCCCGGCGCGATGCCGAGTGGATGGGCCGGCTCTACAATTTCCTGGGGCTGAACGTGGGCGTGGTGGTGCACGGCATGAGCGACGAAGATCGAAGGCAGGCCTATGCTGCGGACATCACCTACGGAACCAACAACGAGTTTGGTTTCGACTACCTGCGCGACCACATGAAGTTTTACGCCCATCAGCTGGTGCAGCGCGACCTGCAGTTCGCCATAGTAGACGAGGTGGACTGCATTCTCATAGACGAGGCCCGTACCCCGCTGATAATCTCCGGCCCGGCGGACGTTTCTGTTGACCTGTATGCCAGGATGGATTCCGTGGTGCCCAGGCTCAAAAAGGACGAGGATTTCAACGTGGACGAAAAGGCCAAGACCGTCACTCTCACCGAGGAAGGGGTACACAAGGTGGAGAGAATTCTGGACATTGAAAACCTGTATGACCCCGAAAACATAACCTACCAGCATCATGTCCTGCAGGCCCTCAAGGCCCACCATCTTTTCAGCCGGGACTCGGAATATATTGTCAAGGACGGCCAGGTTATAATAGTTGACGAATTCACCGGCAGGCTTATGCCGGGCCGGCGTTTCGGGGACGGTCTGCACCAGGCCCTGGAGGCCAAGGAAGGGGTCAAGGTGGAGGCTGAGAACCAGACCCTGGCTTCCATTACCTTTCAAAATTATTTCCGGCTCTATGACAAGCTGGCGGGCATGACCGGGACGGCAGACACCGAGGCGGTGGAATTCAAGGAGATCTACAACCTGGATGTGGCTGTAATTCCTACCCACAAGCCCATGGTACGCCAGGACTTTTCCGATGTTGTCTACAAGACCCAGCAGGAAAAATTCAATGCTATAGCCGACGATCTTCTGGAACTTCATTCCAGGGGACAGCCGGTGCTGGTGGGAACCACCTCCATTGAAAAGTCCGAGCACCTTTCCAGGCTTTTGAATAAAAGAAAAGTCCCCCACGAGGTCTTAAACGCCAAGCAGCACGAGCGCGAGGCCGAGATCGTGGCCCGGGCCGGTGAGATGGGACGCGTGACCCTGGCTACCAACATGGCCGGAAGGGGTACGGATATCGTGCTGGGAGAAGGTGTCCGGGAGCTGGGAGGCCTGCACATTCTGGGGACTGAGCGCCACGAAAGCCGGCGCATTGACAATCAGCTCCGGGGCAGGGCCGGGCGGCAGGGAGACCCCGGTTCATCCCGGTTCTACCTGGCCCTGGACGACAGCCTGCTCAGGCTCTTCGGTTCTGAGCGCATAACCGGCATGATGGACAAGCTGGGCATGGAGGACGGTCAGCCCATTGAAAACAACATGATCTCCCGGGCCATCGAAAATGCCCAGACCAAGGTGGAGGCGCACAACTTCAATATCCGCAAGCAGCTGCTGGACTTTGACGATGTCATGAACCAGCAGAGGACAGTTATATACAAGCAGCGCCGGGAGCTGATGCATGCCCGGAACCTGGAGGAACATGTACTGGACATGATCCAGGATGTCCTGGAAGAAGTCTATTCCCCGGTGGGGGAAGGGTCTCCTGCAAACATGGAGGACGAAGAAGAACGCTCCATGCTCATGGGGCGCCTGGAAGAGATTTTCAATATCAAGCGCCTGCTTCCCGACGTGGAGTTTCCGGAAAAGGAAAAGACCCAGAACGCCGTCCATGCCCACCTGGAGCAGCTCAAGGCGGATGCCGGGGATCAGTACGAGGAGGTGCTGAGGTTTTTCCTCCTGGAAAGCCTGGACCGCAACTGGAAAGAACACCTTCTGCAGATGGATCACTTAAAGCAGGGCATCGGCCTGCGCGGATACGGCCAGCGCGATCCCAAAAGGGAGTACAAGCGCGAGGGCTACGAACTCTTTGAGGAGTTGGTCTTCCGCATTAAGGAAAACGTGGTCCGGGCCCTGTGCCGGCTGAGAATCCGCAAAAAAGAAGAGGTCGAGGGCTTCAGGCACAAGGAGCAGGAAAACCTGCGCTACGGGGCCCCGCAGAAGGGCGAAGAAAATAAAGAGGCCAAAAAGGAGCCCCAGAGAAGGGCGGAGCCCAAGGTAGGCCGTAACGATCCCTGCCCCTGCGGCAGCGGTAAGAAATACAAGAAATGCTGCGGTTAGGGCGTGGGGCATGGGGAAGAATGTATGCGGGTATGCGAGTAAGGGTGTCAGGAAGAGTAGACTTTTGCATAGAATGGGTGTGAATAAGGATCAATAGACATGCAGGATTTACCCCTGGGGTTCGACCTGGCTGCGGTCCGGGCCGGATTCAAGTACAAGGACCGCCCGGACCTGGCCCTGATATACAGCCGTACTCCGGCCAGGGCGGCCGGTGTTTTCACCACCAATGCATTCCAGGCCGCCCCGGTGCTGGTGGCCAGGGAAAACCTGGACCGCAGCGATCTCATGCGCGCCGTGCTGGTCAATGCCGGCCAGGCCAATGCCTGCACCGGTGAAGAAGGGCTGGCCGACTGCCGCAGGACCCTGGACCTGCTGGCGGGACACCTGGGTGTTTCCGCAGGAGAAATACTTCCAGCCTCCACCGGGGTCATCGGTGCCAGGATGCCCATGCCCGCCTGGGAAAAAAGCCTGCCCGGGCTGGTGGAAAACCTGGGAGAATGCACCGGGGAACAGGCGGCCATGGCCATTATGACCACGGATACCTTTCCCAAGAACGCCTCCAGGAAGATAGAGCTGGATCAGGGCCGGGTGCGCTTCTGGGGCATGACCAAGGGCGCGGGCATGATCTGCCCGGACATGGCCACCATGCTGGCCTTTGTCCTGACGGATCTGCAGGTGGACGGGCCCCGGTGGCAGGAGATCCTTGCCGGAGCCATGGATCAAAGCTTCAATGCCATTACCGTTGATGGAGATACCAGTACCAATGACTGTGTCCTGGCCCTGGCCAACGGTGAATCCGGAGCGAGCTGCAACTCCCCGGAAAACAGGGACAAGGCTGCAAAGGTACTGGAAGATATATGCCGGGACCTGGCCTACCAGATCGTCAAGGACGCCGAGGGCGGCACCAAGGTCATGCATATCCGGGTCACCGGGGCGGCAGACAGCCTGGACGCACGCAAGGCGGCCAGGGCGGTGGGCAATTCCAGCCTGGTCAAGACGGCCATGTTCGGGCGCGATCCCAACTGGGGCCGCATTGTGGCCGCACTGGGCAGGAGCGGGGCCCGCTTTGACCCGGGCAAAGTAAGGCTGAGTCTTGCAGGCCTGGAGATCTTTTCCATGGGCAGACCTGTGGATATGGATATAGACGAGGTTTTCGCCCCTCTGCTTGCCTCCAGGGATATCCGGGTGGATATTGACCTGGGAAGGGGGCAGGGCGAATATTTTCTCATGGCCTCGGATCTAACCGACGAATATATCCGCATCAACTCGGACTACCGCAGCTGATCAGCTAAGGCGCAGCAGCGCAACTCTTAACCCTTGAACTTATCCAGGCCTGGTGTGGCACAGCCAGGGCTGAAGCATTCTATATTACAGGAAGCGCAACATATGTCCGCAAAACTGAACCTGCCCCGTGTAGCTGATTTCCTGCACGAGGTGGGCATGCTCAAGAGAACTCCGCGCACAGGCTACCAGTTTCTGGGTACGGGCTCGGAAAACGTGGCCGAGCACAGTTTCCGCACCGCTGTAATCGGATACATCCTGGCCAAAATGGCCGGGGCGGACCGGGAAAAGACAGTATATCTGTGCCTTTTTCACGATATTCACGAATCCAGGGTAGGGGACATGAATTATGTCAACCGGCTTTACAACAGGACCAATGACCGCTCGGCCCTGGAGGACGCCCTGCGGGGCACCGGCCTGGAAGACGAGGTGCTCCCTCTTCACGAAGAACTGGACCAGAACAGTACCCTGGAGGCCGGCCTGGCCGAGGATGCGGATCAGCTGGACCTTATCCTGAATCTCAAGGAGCAGGAGGATCTGGGCAACAGGTACGCAACCAGGTGGCTGGAATACGCCTGGGAGCGTGTAAAGACGGAACACGGCCGCAAACTGGCCGGGGCGATTTTTGAAAGCGATCATACCGCCTGGTGGTTTGAAAGCCAGGACAAGCGCTGGTGGATCGAGCGCAAGCACAAGAAGTAGAATATGTCACAAAGCAAGAGCGGCATAAAGATAATTGCGGTCAACCGCAAGGTGCGCCATTATTTTGAAATAATGGAAACCATGGAGGCGGGCATGGCCCTTACAGGTTCCGAGGTCAAGTCTTTGCGGGCGGGCAAGGTAAGTTTCAAGGAGGGCTACGTGCGTTTTGACCGGGGTGAGGCCTATCTGGTGGACGTGCATATAGCCCCTTATGAAAATGCCGGCTATGCCCAGCATGATCCGGTGCGCCCGCGCAGGCTTCTTATGCACAAAAGCGAGATCAAGCGGCTCATGGGCAAGGTGGAGCAAAAGGGGCTGACCGTCATTCCCACCCGGATGTATTTCAAGCAGGGCAAGGCCAAGGTGGAAATTGCCCTGGCCCGGGGCATGAGGCTGCATGACCGCCGCGAAACTTTAAAGCGCAGGGCCGTGGAACGAGATACCGCCAGGGAAATGGCCAAGTATAAGTAGGTATGGGGTATGGGGCATGGAGCATGGGGCATAGGGCATGGGGCGCAGGGAACAGGGAATTTTCCCCGGGTTGGCGGCGCAGGGCGTGGGGGAGAAAATGTCTCTGAAAAAATCCCAGGTCAGATCCCTGGGCAAGATCCTGCCGGAAGACGGACTTCTTTTTAATCCTGCAGAAAAACTCATATACGGAACCGATGCCGGGCGGCGCTTTGCCATGCCCTGGGCTGTGGTATTGCCGGAAACGGTAGACCAGGTCAGGCAGATCATGCACTGGGCCGGGCAGGAAAGAGTTCCGGTCATCCCCAGGGCCAGGGGAACCAATGTTGTTTCCGCCTGCGTACCCCAGGCGGGCGGTATTGTCCTGTCCTGTCTGAAGCTGGGCCGCATACTGTCTCTCAGCAGCCGGGACTTTACGGCCCATGTACAGCCCGCAGTGATTACGCATGAATTGCAGCAGGCGGCCGCGGCAAAAGGTCTTTTTTACCCCCCGGACCCGGCAAGCGTGCGCGTCTGCAGCATCGGGGGCAATATAGCCACCAACGCCGGGGGCATGCGGGCCGTAAAATACGGCGTCACCCGGGACTATGTCCTGGGCCTGGAGGTGGTGCTTCCCGGGGGCGAGCTCATCAGGACCGGGGGGACGGTGCACAAGAACGTAGTGGGCCTGGACCTGACTTCTTTAATGGTGGGTTCGGAAGGCTGTCTGGGGGTGGTTGTGGGGGCCTGGCTCAAGCTTCTGCCCCGCCCCGCGCATGCTGCTACCATGCTGGCCTGCTTTGAAAACGAGGAGCAGGCCCTGGAGAGTGTGGACCAGATTTTCGGGGCCGGTCTTCTGCCCTGCGCCCTGGAGTTCTTGCCCCGGGAGGTGCTGCACTGCCTGTCGGCATATTCCGGCATGCCCTGGCCGGATAAGGCCGGGGCAGCCCTCATGGTGCAGTGCGACGGGTTGAAAGGCAGCGTGCGACAGGAGATGACAGAGGCACGCAAAAGGCTCAAAGAGGCTGTTTATGTTGATGAGGCCGAAAACAGCGACCAGGAGCGCATCTGGGAATTGCGGCGGCTCATCAATCCGGCCTCTTTCAGGCTGGGCTCAGGCAAGGCCAGCGATGACGTGAGCATACCCCGGGGAAGTCTTCTCAAGGCCATGCAGGGCATTCGCCGCATCGCCGGCAGATACTCCCTGCAGGTGCTGGCCTTCGGCCACGCGGGCGACGGGAATCTGCATGTAAATTTCATGTACGACCACACCCGGCAGAATATCCAGAAAGAGGTTCAAAGGGCCAGGGCAGAGCTTCTGGATCTGGTGCTGGGGCTGGAAGGGAGCATGTCCGGAGAGCACGGGGTGGGACTTGCCAAAAGGGGCTTTTTAAACAGACAGCCCGGTCCAGCGGCACTGGAAATCATGCACGGGATAAAAAAGGTCCTGGACCCCGACGGAATTCTCAATCCGGGCAAGGCGATTTAGTTTTCCCCGGCCGGGTCTTTGTTCTCCAGCAGGTAGATGTCCAGAGTTTCCCGTCTGCCCTCCAGGATGGCTTCTTTCCGAGGGCGCAGCTGACCGGGCAGAGGAGCTATTTTTGCAGCAGCATGGGCGCTGATGACGAGCCTGGTGTCCAGTTCTCTGGTTTTGGCTTCCAGCCTGGCGGCAACATTCACCGCATCCCCCACCACGGTGTACTCCATGCGCTGGGGGGAGCCGATGTTGCCCGCCAGTACATGCCCGGTGTGAATGCCGATGCTGTTTTCCAGGGTCAGGTCAGAAGTCAGGGCCAGAGCGGAATTCAGGCCGTCGCAGGTGGAGAGCATGTCCATCCCGGCCTGCAGCGCGCTGGCTTCGGCCAGCTCATCAGAAATGGGGTGGCCGAACACGGCCATGATCTTGTCTCCCACAAACTTGTCCACCAGGCCTCCGTGTTTTTCCACTGCCTGAACCATGGCTGAGAAGTAGTCGTTGAGCAGCCCCACCAGGATCTTGGGGGGAAGTCTTTCGCTGATGCGGGTGAAACCGCGCAGATCGCAGAAAAGAATGCATGCCGTGGCGGTTTCCCCGCCCAGCTTGGGATCATCGGTCAGCAGCCTGCTGACCACCTCCCTGGGCATGATCTTGCCCAGGCTGGACTGCAGGATCTGCTTTTCCCTGAGTTCACCGACCATGCGGTTGAAGTGCCGGGAAAGCTCTCCCAGTTCGTCCCGGCCCCCCTCCGGCACCCCGGCTTCCAGGTCTCCGGCGCTTACCCGGTTAAGTCCCTGGTGCAGAGACTTGATGGGCCCGGTGATGTGCCGGGACAGGATCAGGGTCACTGCCAGAGCCAGAAGTCCGGCCACGCCGAGGGAGAGTATGCCGGCGTTTCTGATGGCGGCCAGCCTGCCCTCCATGTGATCAGCGCACATGTCTATGCCCAGCAGCCCCACGTTGCGTCCCCGAAAGTCCTTGATGGGAGCGTACCCGGATATGGTCCACCCCCATTGATCCTGGTAAATCCGGTCATCCACGCTGGGGCGGACAAAGCCCTTGAGCATGGATGAGGGTGGCCCGGGGTAAACCGCGCCCACAGGTTCGGGCATTTCATCCGGGGATATCTGACCGTCACCGGTGTCATCGCTGGGGGGCGAGTCCACCACGAACCGGACCTCATCGTCCTGGATGCGCATGGTATAGGCAAACAGGAAGTCGTCGTTGGTCAGGGCAATATGGTGCAGGATCTGCTGGATCCTGGCGTAGGCGCTGGAGTCCATGTCTTCAGGAGAGCTGAGGGCTTCCAGGTCGTCTCCGGAAATGAGCCCGGAGAAGGATTTGGCCGCGGTAAGCAACTGGCTCTGGATGGATTCCAGCAGGGTTTGTCTGGCCTGGTAATAGAAATAGGACCCGGTGGCCCCGGAAATGGTGAAGGCGGCCACAAACAGAAGCAGAAAGATTTTCAGTCCCAGGCGCATTTAAAGCCTCCCTGTGCAGGGGCATCGCTCCCTTGCAGAATGCCCTGGCCGGCCGCATTACCGGCCGGATCCTGCAGTGGTCAAACAAGGGATGCTGCTTCCTGCCGTTAGGGTTTGGGGAAAAGTCTCCTGGCGGGCAACAGGGTTACATGGGCTTTAGCCTAACTTAAGCAGGCGGGCAGGGCAAGAAAGTTTTTAAGCCTGGAAAATGATTCTTGACAAGCTGAAGAAGGAGATATAAAAAATATAATTTGCAAGGGGCTGTAGCTCAGTTGGGAGAGCGCCTGAATGGCATTCAGGAGGCCAGGAGTTCAATTCTCCTCAGCTCCACCATAGATTTCAAGGGGTTACCTTTCGGGGTAACCCCATTTTTTTGTGCCCTTTTCTCCGGGGATAATCTTTTGTTTTTGTGTAATTATTCACCATCTGATAAAATTGGTCAATCTATGCGCACCGCTGATATCCAGGGTCCGGGGGCTTTGCAAACTGGGCGTAAACTGTCTGAACGACGTAGG
>Ga0207421_10001709_pt1 | contig 27904 bp, 23 predicted proteins | sample SodLakKL_010_SED_4_FD_187542 | JGI IMG/M metagenome (GOLD analysis project Ga0207421, IMG submission 187542) | Alkaline sediment microbial communities from Lake Tanatar, Kulunda Steppe, Russia - 8KL_010_SED (SPAdes) (version 2) | ecosystem: Environmental > Aquatic > Non-marine Saline and...
AAGCTTGTGTTTTTTCAAGAATTAAGTGTATCTTTGCGCTCCTGAAATATAAAGGCAATATATCATGGCTAAGAAATCGAAAGACGCAAGGGTACAGGTAATTTTGGAATGCACTGAGCACAAAAACAGTGGAGTGCCGGGTACTTCCAGGTATATTACTACCAAAAACAAAAAGAATACTCCGGACAGGATGGAATTGAAGAAATACAATCCCATACTCCGGAAGATGACCATTCACAAAGAAACCAAATAAACTGAGATATTATGGCAAAGAAAGTTGTTGCAACACTGAAAACCGGCTCAGGTAAAGGTTATGCCAAAGTGATCCGGATGCAAAAATCTGAAAAGTCAGGTGCATATGCTTTTGAGGAAGAAATCGTAGCTTCTGATAAAGTGAAGGAATATCTTGCACAAAAGAAGTAGGTTTTTACTGGACGTGAGTGTCTTTTCAGATCTGTTCCATACCATTGGTGCAGGTCTGATTTTATTTTGTATCCCACCGGTAACTGTATGAATAATGGGCTTATTTGATATTTTTTCCAAAGGCAGGGAGGAGAAACTCGACAAGGGGTTATCCAAAACCCGCACCAATCTCTTCTCGCGGATGAGCAAGGCGGTGGCTGGCCGTTCAACAGTAGATGCCTCGGTACTTGATGACCTGGAAGAGGTATTGATCAGTTCAGATGTGGGGGTAGCCACGACCATTAAAATCATCGAACGAATTGAGGAAAGGGTGGCCAGGGATAAATACCTGGGTACGGACGAGTTAAACAGCATCCTGCGGGAAGAGGTAAAAGCCTTACTGTTTGAGAATGAGTCTAATACCGTTTCCGGTATTTTAGAGTCGGAAACGCGTCCTTATGTCATTATGGTCGTTGGGGTAAACGGCGTCGGTAAAACGACCACCATCGGCAAACTTGCCCACCGGTTTAAGGAATCCGGGAAAAAGGTGGTGATGGGCGCTGCCGATACTTTCAGGGCTGCGGCAGTGGACCAGTTGACAATCTGGTCTGAACGGGCCGGTGTTCCCATTGTTTCACAGGGGATGGGTGCTGATCCTGCCTCCGTGGCATATGAAACCCTGGCCTATGCCAAAGACAACGGCATGGACGTCGCCATTATTGATACCGCAGGTCGTTTGCACAATAAAGTAAACCTGATGAATGAGCTGGCCAAGATCAAACGGGTCATGCAAAAGGTGATTCCCGGAACCCCGCATGAAGTTCTCCTGATTCTGGATGGGTCTACCGGACAAAATGCCTTTGAGCAGGCTAAGCAATTCACCTCCGTAACAGAGGTCAATGCCCTTGCAATTACCAAACTGGATGGCACTGCCAAAGGAGGAGTTGTTATCGGAGTGAGCGACCAGTTGAGCGTTCCTGTAAAATACATCGGCGTGGGTGAGGCCATTGATGACCTTCAGTTGTTTGACAGGGAAGCTTTTGTGGATGCCCTTTTTCAATAGACAATTTCTGACGTGAATAAAAAAACCATTCGGGTCATTACCCTGGGCTGCTCAAAAAATCAGGTTGATTCGGAAAAACTGATCGGACAGCTCCCTGCTGATCGCTACCATCTTCTTCATGAAGGTGAGGGACCGGCCGACGTGGTCATTATCAATACCTGTGGCTTTATTCAGGATGCAAAACAGGAAAGTATTGACACCATCCTCGAGGTGGTCGAAGCACGCAAAGCCGGTCTTGTAAAGAAGGTTCTGGTGAGTGGCTGTCTTTCACAGCGGTACCTGAATGCCCTGAAGGATGAGATTCCTGAGGTGGATGCCTGGTTTGGGGTCAATCAGCCGGCCGACATTTTTGACTATCTGAAAGAGCCATATACAGCCGGGAGTGCTGAACGGATATTAAGTACGCCATCACATTATGCCTACCTCAAAATTGCCGAAGGCTGCGACCGTAGCTGCTCTTTCTGCGCCATTCCCATGATCAGGGGACCTTTTGTTTCCCTTTCTGTTGACCATTTGGTGGAGGAGGCAGCCATGCTGGCTGATCGCGGTGTGAAGGAACTGATATTGGTTGCCCAGGAACTGACCTACTACGGAGTCGACTCGCATGGTAAACCGATGCTTGCTCCCCTGCTGCGGGCTTTGAGCAGGGTAGAGGGTATTTCCTGGATCCGTCTTCATTATGCTTACCCCCGTCAGTTTCCGGAAGAAGTGCTGGAGGTCATGGCGGCTGAACCAAAAATCTGTAATTACCTGGATATCCCTCTGCAGCACATTAACAATGAAATGTTGCAGGCGATGCGAAGGGGGCATGACCGTGAGGGCACCCTTGAGTTTTTACAGAAATTGCGCAGCCGGATCCCGGGCATTGCCATAAGGACGACACTGATGACGGGATTCCCCGGTGAAACGGAAGAGGCCTTTCATGAACTGAAGGAGTTTGTGGAGACGATTCGTTTTGACCGTTTGGGGGTATTTACCTATTCACCTGAAGAGGGTACCGCTGCTTATGCCCTTGGAGATCCGGTTCCACAGCAGGTAAAAGAAGACAGAGCCGCTGCCATTATGGAAATGCAGTCCGGCATTTCACTGGAGATCAACCGTGCAAAGATCGGGCAGCATCTCCCTGTACTGGTTGACAGGGAAGAGGCGGAATATTTCATTGGCCGTACCGAGTTTGATTCTCCTGAGGTCGATAACGAAGTATTGATCGAAAAAGCCCCCGGAGTTGCCGGGGGCCGGTTTGTCAATGTACTGATTACGGGAGCGGCCGAGTATGAATTATTTGCCAGGCCGGATGTTCCCGGAGAGTTTAGTTCATAAGCAGTGAATTGAAGATCAGCTTGTTAGATACCGGGGTGGACCCCCTGAAATTGGGAACAAATGAAAACAGGGTGGCCTGTCCCGAACCCCTTTCGAGCCATACAATGGCCGGTTGTCTTTCAAGCAATTCTTCATTCTCAGCATAACCACTCAACAGCAGTTTTCTGGTCTCTTCAGGAAACTGACCAATAACCCGTCTGTCCATCCCGAAAGTTGGTATGGAGGTGGCAAAAATCGGAGAATCACGATGAAATACACCAATTTCTGACGGCATTCCCAGGGTCAGCGGGTGATCTCCCAGGAGGTTGATCTTCAGGAAGGATCCCGGGCAATAAAAACCTTCCCGTGTTAACTGTGTGGAATTGTCACGTACCGGAAACCGGAATGGTTCATCGTTTTCAGGACGCATCAGCCCGAAGAAAAGGCTGGTTGAACGACCCCATGATACCAGGTGACCCCCCTGGTTCATGAATTCAAGCACGTTCTGCCATCCGTCACTTCCCATTCCTTCAATGTATTCCGGGTTATAAAACGGGATATACACTTCTCCTCCGCGGGTGGTGTGCCCGTCAATGATCTGATCACGGGAGGCGTCCGGAAATACAATCACGTCAAAATCTTCCCGGAGTGATGCCTCTTTGAAATCCTCGGGGTTCAGCACGGTATATGGGATTCCGTAGGTGTCGAAAAGGTAGCGTGTCCATCCGGCATCCATATCATGGAAGTTGGTCTCACACATAGCGATCCGGGGCATCTGCAGAGAACTGAACCCGGCCGGTGCCGTTTCCGTTACCATGGGTTGTGTGTGCAGGACTGTCATCACTTCTTCAATGGCCTTCCGGTTGTTGCCGTTCATATCAATCAGGAAGCTTCCGGCCGGAATTTCTTCGTTTCGGTGTATCAGGGTATGAGAATTGCGCTGAACCTCTGTGCCTTTATTCATGGCCATGAAAGCTGCTTTGTAACTTTCATTTCTGCGTGACGGGAAGATCAGGTAGTTGTTGTCTTCCGGCAGTGTTGCCTGGTAGGTGAAGGCTTCCGGGTATATCCTGCTGTGGGAGAAGGAATCATCCGGGTAATAATTATTGACTTCAATACTTTTCAGGCCCCTGTGCAGAGGCAGCGACCAGCTGGTGATATCATAGGGTCGTATCATCTCGCCTCCCGGGGTGTAATGCCTTGCGGGGAAGGTCTGATCCTCCATGACTTCTTTAATAAATGCACGGAATGGCTGGGCCAGCGGGATGATGAAATCTCCCTCCATGATGCGTCTGCCTTCCATGGTCGTTTCTTCATTCAACCGGTAAATTTCTATGCCGTGGCGATCCAGCAACTCAAGCAGTGCAACCATTTCTCCGTCATCGTGTTGCTGAGCAGGCAGCACATAATAAAACGGGGGTTCTTTTTTGCCTTTTTCAATCTCTTTCCTGCACAGCTCGTTCCGGAATGTAAGAATATCCTCACGGTGAATAGCCCCTGTCTTGACCAGTGAGTAAACGGATTCCAGCTCGTATGTGATCAGGTCGTCAAAAGTCCACCATCCGCCGGGCCAGGGAGCCGGAAAGTTGATGCTTTTTTTGTATTCGGACAATCCTTTTCCCCTGACCTGGAGTTCATTGGCTTCAATGTAAATGGGAGAAGCCAGTTGCACACTGGCGGCTTCGGTAAGCAAGCTGATCACATTTTTCCATGCACTGGTTTGGGTCGATCCCGGCCAGTAGTCATCAAAGAGGTAAGCCTGACTGATTCCCTTTAAGCCGCTGGCGGTCATGTCCCTCGCCATATTGGAACCGAATATCCATGTCCAGTTCCACAGCAGCTCATCAATATTCTGTGCAATGGGGTCATGGCTGGGGGGTACGAAATACCTTGGGCCGGTACTTCCCATCTGGTGTTTCTCCACGAGCACATGCGGAAACCAGTCACGGTTGTAAATATCGGCAACAGCCTGGTTGTCTGATTGTGTAAGCGTGACAAAATCTCTGTTGATGTTGTGCCCTACGTACTTGTGATAAACACCGGGCAAAGAGCTCCCTTCATAAGGAGTCTCCAGGTATTGGTTATAATGGTTGACGATCATGTTCATCCCGTCGGGATTGTGATTGGGCACCATCATGAATACCACGTCTTCCAGGTGTGCCGGGTTGCTGTCTGTGCCGGTGATCAGGTTATAGGCCATCAGTGGGGCGGCCTGGGCGGGAGCCACCTCGGTGGCATGCATAGACAGGGTAACAAGGACAAATACTTTTCCTTCATCAATCAACTCCCTGCGCTCATCTTCCGGGATGTTGCCGTCCAGGGCAAGCCGGCGGTTGACTTCCCTGAGTCTTTCCAGGTTATCGATGTTTCCTTCGGATGATACAAATGCAATATACATGGGACGTCCCATTGGAGACTCCCCGTTCTCAACCAATGTGATCCTGCCGGACTCATTGTCCAGGATCTCCAGGTATTCGATCAGGGGTTCATACAAAAAGAGCTTTCTGTCTTCACCGGGGGTGAACCCGAAAAAGTCTGCCGGGGTTGTCAGTCCGGAGTCTTCGATATCTGAACCGGTAATGGACTTTGTGGTATCTGGGCCGCCAGTGGAAGCAGAAAACAATAACAATGAAATCAGACAAAAACTGATTGACTTGATTACCTTCATTTGATTGTGTTTTGGTTAGAAAATACAGCTTGTTGCATTAAAAGGTCAGAAATTTTCACTCATGATGGTATTGTACCCCGTTTTCAGAATATCAAGGGCTTCCTCCTTGTTTCGGCCCTCTGCATAGGTCCTCAGTACGGGTTCTGTCCCTGATGGCCTGATCATGAGCCATTGGCTGTCACTGAAATAATATTTGAAACCATCCAACGTTTCCGTTTTCCTGACGGGGTATTTCCCGAAACTTTCATAATTGCCCTGCCGACAGTTTTGTACGATCCTTTCCTTATCCTGCTTGCTGACGATCAGGTCGGCGCGTTCAAATGCAAAGGGGCCGGTAATGGCGTATATTTCATCCATCAGCTCTGTCAGTGAAAGCCCTGTTTCAACCATGGCTTCCCATATGAGCAGCCCGGTATATATACCGTCACGTTCCGGAATGTGACCACTCACTGCAATACCGCCCGATTCTTCTCCGCCTACCAGTACCTCCTCATGCAGCATGGTTTCGCAGATATGCTTAAACCCGATTTTAACCACGTCCAGTGGTATCTGGTAGGCTTCACAGAGTTTCTGGATTTTCACGGAGGATGAAAAACCTGTAACTACCTTGCCTGTCTTCTTTTTATAGTGATGCAGGTAGTGGATCAATAATAATATTACATGGTGAGAATCGATATAGTTTCCTGCTTCATCAGCCAGGGCTGTTCTGTCGGCGTCTCCGTCCACTGCCAGGCCGCAGTCGATATTCCCTTCCTCCCGGATACGCTCCAGGAATCTGCCCAGGTTTCTTTCCAGAGGCTCCGGGGGGATCCCGTCAAAAAGGGGCTGTCTCTCGCAATGCATCAGGAGGCTGTCAGGAAACAACCGTTTCATTACGTTCTGACCCGATCCGTACATGGCATCAAAGGCAAAACGAAGCCCTGATTTGCGTATTTTTTCCAGATCAAATTGTCCCTCCAGGTAGTCGCAATACATGCTTTCCAGATCCACATATTCCAACAACCCCTGTTTTTGAAGGTCTTCTAGCCTGACCTCGTCCAGGTTGTCCGTGAATTGGTCGGGAATATGTTTTTCGACTTCCCTGACCTGTTCTTCAAGCAGAGGCCCGCCATAATGCCCCTTGAGTTTGTATCCGTTGTACAGGGGCGGGTTATGGCTGGCGGTGATAAAAACACCCAAGCTTGTATTGTATCTCAGGCACCCCATGGAGATCATGGGAGCAGATACAAATCCGCCGCATAAAAAGACCTTTATCCCGTTGCCGGTCAGAACTTTTGCAACTGTCTCAGCAAAAAGTTCTCCGCCGAACCGGCAGTCATGCCCCACAACTACTGCTGGTTTTTCACGCTGTTTGAGTGTCCAGGTGGCTGTCCCCTGCGCGATACGCGCCACGTTTTCTGTGGTAAATTCTTTGGCGATCACGGCACGCCAGCCGTCTGTACCGAATTGTATTTTTGTCATATTCCCTGTATTTAGGTTCGTGCTGAATACATCTGAGACGGATTACCGGAATATTCTCCTCTCGTTGAGGGCCTGCCGGTATCGCCTTGCGTTGGCCAGGTGTTCGGCGTATGTTTCTGCGAAATTGTGGTAGCCGCTGAAGTCTTCCCTGGCACTGAAGTATAGGTAATTGTGCTTCTCATAATTCAGTACGGCATCCATTACTGCAGGTTCGGGCAAGGTGATGGGCCCGGGAGGAAGACCGGCATATTTGTAGGTATTGTAGGGGGAATCAATTTCAAGATGGCGGTTCAGTACCCGGCCGATACTGAAGTCGCCATGGGCATAGACAACTGTGGGGTCAGCCTGCAGGAGGATACCCCTGTGGAGGCGGTTGATATAGACACCGGCAATTCTTGCCATTTCATCCTGTTTGCTGGTTTCTCTTTGGACGATAGAGGCCAGAACCCCGACCTCCTGGGGGCTGAGCCCGATTTCGGATGCTTTTTCCAGGCGTGTTTCATTCCAGAAAGCCCTGTATTCCCTTTGCATGCGATTCAGAAGCTGACGGGGAGAGGTGGTCCAGTAAACTTCATAGGTGTTGGGAATAAACAATAGTTTGATCGTTGACCTGTCAAGTCCGGTTTCCTGCAATATTTCCTCATCATTAAGCAGCTGCATAATGGACAAAGAGTCGGTTTCAAGTTGCGAGGCAATGGTGCCGGCCAGCTGCCCTTCGGTATGGATGTTCGTGAATGTGAGGCGCACCGGTTCCTGTTCTCCGGAACGCAGCAAATTGATCAGCTCATTGTTCCCCATTCCCTGTTGAATCCGGTACCGGCCGGGTTGTACCCTATTGGGATAGTTCTTCTTCTTTGCAAGCCAGTCAAAGGTTCCCGTGCTGGCAAGGATGTTTTCTTCTTCCATCAATTGTTTGACATCCTCATAAGAGCTTCCCGACGGGATGTAAAGGTGCATGACCTCTTTGCCGCCAAGTTCTGTATTCGGGGCATATACAATCCGGTAAAACAGAAAAGACAGCAAGCCCCCGCAGACTATGATTATGATCAATGCGGTCAACAGCCAGGGGTGAAAAAATATGCTACGTTTTTTTCTCATGGTCCTTATTGATCAGTTTCCCTGGAGATTGCAGGACAATCAAATATACGTTGCAGGAACAGTTCATCTTTCCAGTTTTTTTCTGACAACCTCCAGGATTTCCTGGTGCCTGTATGCTCGAAACCGTTTTGCGTGAAAAGGCGCAGACTCTTATGGTTGTCTCCGTCTACCCCGCAGTAAAGCTGTTTCAGTTGCAATACCTTGTCGGCGTAAGTGATCAGCATTTTCAGTGCTTCGTTGGCATATCCCTGGCCCCTTGCTTCCCGGGCAATGATAATTCCGACAGCTGCCCTGCGATGGTGGGGATCGAATTCAAATAAATCAATGATCCCCATTGCCTCACCGGATTTACGGGTAATGACCAGCCGCAGTTGTTTATCCGCGTATATATCATTCGCAGCATTTAGAATGTACTGTTCCAGGAAGAAACGTGACAGCGGGTTGAGGTGGTCTCCCGCATGCCAGCTTTCCATGTCATTTTCAAGCTTATATAAAAGCTCCAGGTCTTCGATTTCTACCGGTCTCAGACTAATGCGTTCACTGTTCATCAGGTTCATCACTTGTTGTTATTGCCTGTTTCAGGGCCTCTATGTCCAGTTCTCCACTGAACACAAATTGTACCGGACCCTTCAACCGGACGTTGGAAAAAGTATCAAGATGATTGTCCGGTGATTGGAATGATACTTCCAGTTTTCCTCCGGATGTAAGTGTTATGTAATCGGTAAGTTGGGGGTCCTGATGGTGGTGTGACCAGGCGGCGATGGCGGCTGCTGTAACTCCCGTTCCACAAGAAAGGGTTTCATCTTCTACCCCCCTTTCGTAAGTTCTTACGGATAAGGTGTTGTTACCCCTGTCTTCGACGAAGTTAACGTTGATCCCTTCGGGGGCCCATTCCCGGGCATGCCTGATCTTACGGCCGAGGTTGACAACATCCACACCGTCCAGGTTGCGGACAAAGCGGACCAGGTGAGGAGAACCCGTATTCACGAAGTAATTGTCCGGGGCGATGTTTACCGGTTTTTTTGCCGGGTTCAGCGTCACGGATACAAACGGCCGGGAAGGGTGAGGGGTAATGACAAGGGCTTCATGTATACCATCCACGGCATTAAAACGCATTTGCTGTCTGCCTGGAAATATGGTATGGTAGGCAAATGCTGCTGCACAACGGCTCCCGTTCCCGCAAAGGCTTCCCGTTCGGCCGTCGCTGTTGAAATAATGCATCATGAAATCGGCTGATGCATCTTTTTCGATAAGTATCAGACCATCGGCGCCAATTCCATATCGCCTGTGGCAGAGAGAGGCAATAAGGGATTGTTCCCTGTCGTTGAGAGGAGCAAACACTTTTTTCCGGTTGTCAATGATAATAAAATCATTGCCGGCTCCGTGATATTTGGAAAAAAACAACTTCATTCCCGGGTTCTCTCCTGTTGATTTGACCGGACCCGGTTTTCGGATCCCTGTTGAACAGACCAAATTAACAAAAAAATCTTAACCATGAATCAGTCATATTTTTAGTTTTTATTAAGAGTTTTTTGTTTATTAAGGCATACTTATTGATTAAGTAGACAATGAAAGGTTGTATGCCATATTGACGGTTTTTGTGTTTCGAAAGAACAATTTGTCAAAATGGTTGTTCTAACTGATGGCAGCGGCGTTGGCAGCATAATGCCCTTCGCGGATTTACTGACCGAATATAAAATAAAAAACAGATGAAGAAATTTCTGACTCTCTTTTTTGTGGCAGTCCTTGGTGGTTTTGTGGCCATCGGAATTAATTATTATTTTTTGCCTGCTTACAATCCGGGAGGTGCGGACGTATCGGTAACAATCCCGCACAGGGGGGATCGGATTCCTGCCGCTTTGGCAGCTCGTTTGTCCGATCCGGATTTTTCCGCTACATTACCCGATTTTACGCTTGTAGCAGAGATGACGGTTGATGCTGTGGTGCATATCCGCTCTGAATTTGAAAGACAACGCAGTCCGCGCGGCGACAGCTTCGGACCGAACGATTTTTTTGATTTCTTTTTCGGGCCGAGGGGCCCTGATCTCAGGCAGCCCCAGCCATCGCAGGGTGCCGGGAGCGGAGTTATTGTCAGTTCTGACGGACATATCATCACAAATAATCACGTGGTGAATAATGCCGGCAAAATTGAGATTACCCTGAATGACAACCGCATGTTTGAGGCAGAGGTTGTCGGCAATGACCCCACCACAGACCTGGCCTTGCTGAAAATTGATGCGGCCAATCTTCCATACCTGGAATTCGGGGACTCCGACGCCCTGATGGTAGGGGAGTGGGTTCTGGCCATCGGCAACCCGTTTAACCTGGAGTCAACAGTAACGGCCGGTATTGTCAGTGCCAAGGGACGAAATATCAATATTCTCAGGGAAGAAATGGCCATTGAGTCATTTATCCAGACAGATGCTGCTGTCAATCCGGGTAACAGCGGAGGAGCATTGGTCAACAGCCGCGGTGAACTCATCGGGATCAATACAGCCATTGCCTCTACCACGGGCTCCTTTGCAGGTTATTCATTTGCTGTTCCTTCCAATATTGCCATGAAAGTTAAAGAGGATTTGATGGAATTCGGGGAAGTGCAGCGGGGTTTGCTTGGTGTGCAGATCACTGAATTGACCAACAGACGGGCTGAGGAAATGGGGATCAGTATTAACCAGGGTGCTTATGTAGAGCGTGTGAACGAAAACAGTGCGGCCGAGGAAGCCGGATTGCGTGAAGGCGACGTGATTACCGGCATTGATGATACACCGATCAGGAGTCCTTCGGCCCTCATTGAAACGGTTGGGCGAAAGCGGCCTGGTGATGAAGTACGTGTGAGGTACTACCGCGACGGACGTGAAAGAGAAACCAGTGCTACGCTGCAAAATGTTTACGGAGAGCTTGAAAGCGTGACAAGAGATCGGCGTGAAGTTACCGGGATGCTGGGTGCCCGTTTTGAAACAGCATCTGAAGAAGACCTGGACAGGCTGAATCTGGATTACGGGGTACAGGTGACATCGGTTTCTCAGGGCCTGATTCGTAATGCAGGCATCCGGAGCGGGTTTATCATCACAAGTATCGCCAATGAGCCTGTACGGCGGCCTGATGACATTCCCGAAATTCTTGAGGATAAATCCGGAGGGGTTTTGATAGAGGGTGTGTACCCGGACGGAACCCGCGCCTATTACGGAATTGGCCTTGACTAAAGCTGGCTTGCACCAGTGCGGGATTTTTTGTACCTTTGGGGGCTTTTTGCCCCCTTATGGTGGTTTATAGCACTATAAATCACAGTATTGAGAGAACTCATAGTAAAACCACATAAATTCATATGCGACAATTAAAAATTTCCAAGTCCATCACCAATCGCGATACCGCGTCATTGGATAAGTATTTGCAGGAAATTGGAAAGGTTCCGTTGATTTCGGCGGAAGAAGAGGTGCAGCTGGCACAGCGAATCAAGCAAGGTGATCAGGTTGCCCTTGAAAAACTTACCAAGGCAAACCTTCGGTTTGTGGTTTCCGTTGCCAAGCAATACCAGAATCAGGGGCTGAGCCTGCCCGACCTGATCAACGAAGGTAACCTTGGTCTTATCAAGGCTGCCAAACGTTTTGATGAAACCAGGGGATTCAAGTTTATCTCTTATGCAGTATGGTGGATCCGTCAGTCTATCCTGCAGGCGCTTGCCGAACAATCGCGGATTGTACGGCTGCCACTGAACCAGGTAGGATCATTGAATAAGATCAAAAAGGAGGCCTCCAGGCTGGAGCAGCAATATGAAAGGCCGCCTTCTTCTGAAGAACTCGCTAACGCACTGGAAGTTAATGAAGACAAGATCACCGAGTCTTTCAGGATTTCCACCCATCACGTATCTGTGGATGCACCACTTGTACAGGGAGAAGATGCGAGTTTGCTCGATGTATATGTGAATCAGGATTCCCCCAACGCAGATTCAACCCTTGTCCGGGAGTCCCTGGCCAGAGAGATACAACGGTCGTTGGCTACCCTGACGGAAAAGGAACGCGATGTAATCAATCTCTATTTCGGTATAGGGATGAATCATGGTCTGACACTGGATGAGATCGGTGCAAAATTTGATCTTACCCGGGAACGGGTCCGGCAGATTAAAGAGAAAGCCATCCGGCGCCTGAAACATACATCCAGAAGTAAATTGTTAAAAGCTTATTTGGGCCAGTAGTTATGAGAAGCTGTTTGCTTAAATTTCCCGTTCTTTTTCTGTTTTTCCTCATTTTATTTTCTGCCACGGCCGAAGGCAGGGAAATCAAGATCCAGGTTGCTGTTACAGCTGATGTACATGGGCGTTTCTTTTCCTATGATTTTGTAAAAAACCAACCAACCGGAGCCTCACTTGCCCATGTTCATTATTTGAAACAGGTGATGGGGCAACGTCAGGGTTCAAACCTGATCCTGCTGGATAACGGTGACCTGATTCAGGGTACGCCGGCGGCTTATTATGCCAATTTTGTGCAGGAAGCAGACAAAAACCTGATTGCCCGTGTGATGAATTATGTGGGATTTGATGCGGCAACCGTAGGAAATCATGACATTGAAGCCGGTCCTGAAGTGTATAACCGACTCAAGGAAGAGTTTGATTTTCCCTGGCTGGGTGCCAATGTATTGGATGAGGAAAGTGGGGAACCCTATTTTGTCCCTTACACTGTGATTGAGAGGGAACGTGTACGGGTAGCCGTACTGGGGCTTACCACCACCGGTGTTCCCACCTGGCTTCCCCCGCACCTGTGGGAGGGGCTGGTATTTGAAGATATGGTAAAATCTGCGGCTTACTGGGTCGATTATATCCGTGAGCATGAACAACCCGATGCCATTGTGGGATTGTTCCACAGTGGGTTTGGGTCGCTGGATCCTGATCCGGATTCCCATCCCCTGGAACATGCTTCCGGGTACGTCGCCAAAAATGTTCCCGGGTTTGATGTGATTTTCGCTGCCCATGATCACCGGAGGCGGGTGCAGACAGTTACAAACGTAGACGGAAACCCGGTTCTGGTACTTGGGCCAGGGCATTTTGCTGAGCACCTGGCTGTGGCCGAACTTACCTTTGAACGTGAAGCGAGGCGTACCTTCACCCTGAAAGGTGTGGAGGGTGACATGATCTCTACCTCGCGGGTGGTGCCACATCGCGACTTTGTCCGCACTTTTGAGGATGATGTAAGTGAGATCCTGAGATTTGCCAATGAAAGGGTGGGGGAGTTAACCAGGCCAATGAATTCCATTGAGGCGTTGTTCGGCAGTGCTCCTTTTACAGACCTGGTTCACGAAATTCAGCTTTCACTGACCGATGCCGAGATTTCATTCACCGCGCCACTTGCCTTTGATGAAATCATCCGTCGGGGGCCGCTTTATATGCGGGATTTTTTCCGTTTGTATGAATATGAAAACTACCTGTACACCATGGAGCTGACCGGTTCGGAGATCCTGGATTACCTGGAATATTCCTATGGCCTGTGGCTGAACGAAATGGAAGATGAAGATGATCACCTGTTGAATGTACATCAGGATGCCCTGGGCCGGATTCCTGATAACCGAAGCGGCAGAGGGGTGCTGAGAAATCCTCCTTACAATTTTGATTCAGCTGCCGGTATCCGGTATACGGTGGACGTCAGTTTGCCTGTCGGAGAAAGGGTTGAAATTGAGGGAATGGAGGACGGAGGGGAATTCGATCCGGAAGCCGTTTATGTGGTTGCCATTAATTCTTACCGCGGAAGTGGCGGAGGCGGTCATCTGACAAATGGCGCTGGTATTCCGCACGATGAGCTCAGCGATCGCATTGTTTCAACCACCGAAAAAGATTTGCGCAGCTATATGGTTGAGTTTTTCAGGGAGCAGGAGTCCTATACTCCTGAGAGCCGGGATAATTGGAGAATTATTCCCGATCAGTGGAGGGAAAAAGGCCGGGAAAAAACAAAACCTTATCTGCGCAACGAATAAGGTGCACGCTTCATAATAAGTCTTCGCGCAATCGGAAATTCTTCCTTAACAGCTGCCCGTCACGCCGGATGACCACGTGTATGGGATGTCCGATCCGGGCTGATAATTCATCCAGGATAATTTCCATTGTCAGGGTTTTGTTTCTGTGTGAATTCAGGGCAATAATCTCATCTCCCGGCATGACACCTGCTTCATAGCTTACTGAGCCCGGTCTGACATAATGAATGGTATAGGTGTCCATGCGCCGGCCCGTGGCGATTACTTCCATGCCACTGAGGCTGGTATTGAAGGGCTGACGCAAAAAACGGTTGCGTCTCAGTAATAACTTTTCTTCCTGATAGTCAATGGTAACGGTGAATCTTTTCAGAATGGCTCCGCCGATGATGCCTTCCCAGCTGATCTCCTGGTCATAAAAAGTCAGGAACTCTGCGTCAGGATAGGCAACAATCGGGTTGTGTATTTCCACGTCTCCGATCAGCACTTTTTCTGCCCGTCCTTTTTTTCCCATCAGGTTTCCGCTGATTCCTTTTCCGAGAAATCCTTTAATGGTCAGGTCAGAGAGGTATTGATACCTTCGGTTGAGGTAAACCGGATGACTGGCACCGAGGTCCAGCAACAAATTGGTGTTGAGGGTATCACCCTGTTCGCCGATAATGGTGGACTGAACATATGGTTTGCCATCAATTAACCGAATGGGCACTGTGGTCGTCCTTCTCCTTGTGCGGTAGGTGGATTCTTTGTATATCCGCATGGTTTCTGTGCTGTAATTGATCTCTACCGGGAAGCTCCTGAAGAAATCATACCCGATAATTCCGTAAACCGGAAATCCGAACACTTCTGAAAAGGAAAGAATGTCTTCGGGGATCACCAGAAGGTTCTTGTCGTACCCCTTTACTCCTCTCCTCATATCAATTTCTACACCGGTTGCCAGGGCTGCCGGCACAACGCCTTCCCCTCCCAGCCCGTAAACCATGATCTCGCTTTCAATGTTCAGGTTGAGCAGATGGGCAATGAGCGGCTCTGTGAGGATGGTAGTATTTACACCCGTATCAAGGATAAAATGAAAAGGGCCGTTGTTGTTGATGTAGAGGGGGACAACCGCGAGGTTGTTTCTTACAATTATGGGTAAACTTACCCTGCTGCGGTTGCTTTCAAACCTGAACCCTTCATCTGAGGCCATGGCAGGGGCATGGATGGTCAGAATTATCAGATAAAGAAACACTTGCCTGAGAAAGATTTTCATTGTTGCCATATAACAACAAAAACTTAGCCAAAGTTTAGTTTGTTGGGATAATAATATATTCCCTGCCTTTTTTCATTTATTTTAGTGTTATGGCCCGATTGATTTTTTTTGCAATGGAAGGTCCGGTATAGACAAATCCTGTATAAACCTGAACCAATGTTGCTCCTGCCTTCAGTTTCTCAAGGGCATCTTCTGCATCAGCAATGCCTCCCACCCCGACAATGGGTATGGATCCGCCGGATTGCTCATGCAGGTACCGGATGGTTTTGGTGGATTTATCCCTGATTGGTTTTCCACTGAGTCCGCCCTGGCCGATTGCTTCAATTGTATCGTTATTCGTTTTGAGGTTTTCTCTCCCTGTGGATGTATTGGTGGCCACAATGCCGTCCAGTTTGGTTTCCCTGACAATTTCAATAATTTCGTCCAGCTGCTGATTGCTGAGATCAGGGGCGATTTTCAGGAGTACCGGCCTGGGGGTTAATTTGTCGTTGTTGATTTCCTGGATGGCATGCAGGAGTTTCAGCAGCTCCCCTTTGTCTTGTAATTTGTTCAACCCTTTGATGTTCGGACAGCTTACGTTTACCACAAAATAATTGACCAGGTGGTGCAACTGATCAAATGCATAACAATAGTCATCAACGGTCTTTTCATTGGGGGTCTGGGTGTTTTTACCAATATTGCCCCCGATAATAACCCGGGGCCGGTTTTTTTTGATGCGTTTGACAAATGCCTCTACGCCGTGGTTGTTAAACCCCATCCTGTTTATGAGGGCTTCGTCTTCCGGAAGGCGGAAGAGCCTGGGGCGGGGATTCCCTTTTTGCCCCAGTGGGGTCACTGTCCCGATCTCCACGTGTCCGAAGCCAAAATTGGCCAATGCGTTATACAGGCCGGCTTCCTTATCAAAGCCAGCGGCTATGCCGACCGGGTTCGGGAAACGGATTCCGAATACCTCCCTTTCCAGGGCCGGATCATTGACCTGGAAATATTTCCTGAACAGCCAACCCATACCCGGGATGAAGAATAAAGCGGGAAGAATGGCCGCCACGATCCGGTGGATACGTTCAGGGGGAAGAAGGAATAGTATGGGACGAATAAATTTCTGATACATACGTATCTTATTTCTTGCCTGTACTGTCTTTTTTGCCGGCAGCTGTTTCTTCTGATCCTCCTCCCTCCGCAGATTCTCCCTCATTTTGTTTTTCGTCTGCAGGCTCAGTGATCAGGCCTTTTTCGAGCAATATATTATACCATGTCAGCACCTTTCTGATATCGGAAAAATGCACCCTGTCCCTGTCATAATCAGGGAGTACTTCTTCAAACAGCCTGGTGGCCTTTTCAGGGTCTTTTTTGGGGTTCTCTGCCGGCTGACCTTCTGTGTGCTCATGGATTTTCCACAATACATCTTTCAGTGGGACATCTCCTTCATCGGTAAATAAACTGATGTCTTCCAGCATGCTTGAGCGGCTGGTGGCGAAAACGGGTTGCCGTTTTCCGTCTGTCAGTGATTCAACGATGAGCCCGCTTCGTGATTGAGAAACCACTTCAAAAAGTCCGCTTTTTCCCGCGATGGTTAAGATTTTACTCAGATCCATATGTCAAAGATTTGGTTGATCAAAATTACGTAATATTCTTGTAACTGTGTATCGCCCTAAGAGAACATCTGAAGGCTGTGTAATTTATTGTAAATCCCGTCCTTTTCGAGCAGCTGTCCGTGTGTTCCTGTTTCCACAATGCGTCCTTCATGCATGACACAAATCAGGTCGGCATTAATGATGGTTGACAACCGGTGTGCAATGACAATGGAGGTTCTGTTTTCCATTACATTGAGCAGTGCCTCCTGAACGAGTTTCTCGGATTCGGTATCCAGTGAGCTGGTTGCCTCATCCAATATCAGAATGGGTGGATTTTTCAGAATTGCGCGGGCAATACTTATGCGCTGCCGTTGCCCGCCTGATAGTTTATTGCCGCGATCACCTATATTGGTATAATAACCAAGCGGGGAGCGGACAATAAACTCGTGTGCATTGGCGATCCTGGCGGCACGAACCACTTCTTCTTCCGTGGCATTGTCTGACCCGAAAGCAATGTTATTGAAAAATGAGTCATTAAAGAGAATGGGTTCCTGGTTCACATTCCCCATTAATGCACGCAGGTCTTTTATCCTGATATCTTTAACCGGGATTCCGTCAACGGTGATCTCTCCCCCCGTGGTGTCATAAAAACGGGGAATCAGGTCCACAAATGTGGATTTTCCTGCCCCCGACTGTCCGACCAGTGCAACTTTCTGACCTTTTTGCAGGCAGATGTTGATATCTTTTAAAACATTATCTTTTTCATACCGGAAACTGACGTTGCGGAAACATATCTCTTTCAGAAAATCGGTTTTTGGCTGTGCATCAGGGGAGTCCTTGATGGTTTCTTCCGCTCCGAGAATATTGTCAATGCGATCGGAAGAAGCCATTCCCCGCTGAATGTTATAGTAGGCCTTGGTGAAAGTTTTCGAAGGCTGGATGATCTGGGAAAAGATGGCCAGGTAGCCGATAAAAACTTCCGGGCTCAGGGAAGCTTCTCCGGTAAGTACAAGCGATCCGCCAAAAAACATGATGATGATAAATACAGTGGTTCCCATAAACTCACTGACGGGGGAAGCCAGGTCCTGACGCCGGTAAAGTTTATTCATGATCCGTGTGTACAAACTGTTGAGGCTCAGAAAACGGTTGGTCATCTTTTTCTCAGCATTGAAGGCTTTAATGATTCGTAGTCCTGAAAGTGTTTCTTCGGTTACGGATAAAATAACCCCCAGCTTCGACTGGCTTCTCAATGCCGTGGGTTTGAGTGATCGGGCAATTCTCCCAATGATATATCCGGCCACCGGTAGGAGAATGAGTACGAAAAGGGTTAGTTGCGGGCTCATCACCAGCAACCATCCCAGGTACACAATTATGGTAATGGGGTCCCTGAATATCATAGCCAGTGAGCTGATCACACTGATCTCGATCTGGTATACATCATTGGTCATCCTTGAAATGATGTCTCCCTTACGTTCCTGTGAGTAGTATGCAAGGGGCAGACTGAGTGTTTTCCGGTAAATGTCGTTGCGCAGGTCCCTCACAACACCATTCCGGACGGGTGCCAGGTGATACAGTGCCAAATACTTGAACCCGTTTTTGAGTAGGCTTGCCACGATGACCACCACGCAAAGCAGGATCAGGGTGGTGACTTCTCCATACCTGGAAATGATCAGGTCCAGGTAATAATAGAAGTTATTGATCAGTGCGTCAAAGTCCAGCCGGAACGGCATCAGTTCATGGGTCTCTTCCTTCGTCTGAAAGAGAATGCTCATAAACGGGATCACCATATTGAGGGTGAACAGGGAGAAAATTACCGACAGAAAATTGAACAGCACATTCAGCAAAACCCTTGTCCAATAAGGAAGAATGTACCTGAGGATCTTTTTGAAGTTGTACATAATTGCCTGCCGGAATATGGCTTTTTATTCGATGCGCTTCGGGATGATCCCGGTATAGTTGAAAGGAGTAATCTCCTTCAGTCTGCTTTTGACTTCCTCAGAAATATCCAGCCCGTCAATAAAAGTTGCGAGGTCCTCTTTGGTAATGGCCGTGTTTTTCCTTGTCAGGGATTTCAGGGCTTCATAGGGGTTCGGGTACTCCACGGTCCTGAGTACGGTCTGGATTGCTTCGGCCACGACCGTCATATTGTTTTCAAGTTCCTTATGGATCTTGTCTTTATTCAGGCTGATTTTGCCAAGTCCTTTAATACTTGATCTCAGTGCAATGAGTAAGTGGGCCACAGGAACACCGACATTCCGCAGAACCGTTGAATCCGACAGGTCTCTCTGCAGGCGGCTGACCGGCAGCTTCCGGGAAAGGTGTTCAAACAGGGAGATGGCCATTCCGGCATTGCCCTCAGCATTTTCAAAATCGATGGGATTGACTTTATGGGGCATGGCCGAGGATCCCACTTCGCCTGCGACGATTTTTTGCTTGAAATAATCCATGGAGATGTAACTCCAGCAGTCCCGGTCGAGGTCGATCAGTATGGTACATATCCGTTTAAATGCGTCGAATATGGCAGAGAGCCTGTCATAATGATCAATCTGGGTGGTGACCCGTGAGCGTTGCATCCCAAAGGAGCCGGTAAATTGATTGCCGAACTCCACCCAGTTGGTCCCGGGATAGGCCACGTGGTGGGCATTGAAGTTTCCTGTAGCTCCGCCGAATTTTGCAGGGATGGGCAGGGCCTTCAACTCCCGGACCTGGATGTCGAGTCTTTCATGAAAAACCATCATTTCCTTGCCCACTGTTGTGGGGGATGCCGGCTGTCCGTGTGTCCGGGCCAGCATGGGGACATACAGCCATTCGTTGGTCAGTTTTGCCAATACGGACAGCAACTCTTCCAGGGCAGGATACATGGTCGTTTCCAGGGCTTCTTTCAGCGAAAGGGGAACCGCTGTATTATTGATATCCTGTGAGGTCAGGCCAAAATGCACAAACTCTTTGTAAGAACCGTATCCAAACGCTTCAAAACGTTGTTTGATAAAATATTCAACGGCTTTGATGTCATGATTGGTCTTTTTTTCAATCTCTTTAACCGCTTGTGCATCTTCCTGTGAAAAGGTGGAGGCAATCTCCCTGATCTTTTTATAATCGTTATCAGTCAGTGACTTCAGCGGAGGAAGAGGGAGCTTGCAAAGGGCTATGAAATATTCCACTTCGATTAAAACCCTGTAACGAATCAGCGCTTCTTCAGAGAAGAATGCGGACAGCGGAGCTGTAATGCGGCGGTAACGCCCGTCTATGGGGCTGATGTTTTCAAGACCTTGCATAAGAGCAATCCCTATTTTTTGCGTTTTTTCTTTTTCTGCTCTTCCTGCTGCTTAGCCAGGTTTTCCATGCGTTGCTGCCATTTGGATTTTTTGACCGGCTTTTTCTTATTGGCTTCCATCTTAGATCTTAATGCATCCTCATCAATGAAGCGGCGGAATAAGAACATTTGCCCGAACGTAATGACATTGGCCAGGAAGTAGTAGTAGCTAAGGCCGGAGGCGAAGTTATTGAATATCCCCAATAGCATAACAGGCATGAAATACATCATGGTTTTCATGCCTGGCATCTGGCTGCTTGAGCTCATCATTTGCGAGTTCATGTGGGTGTAAATGATCATGGATCCTGCCATAAGCAGTGTAAACAGGCTTACGTGATCTCCGTAAAAGGGAATGGTAAATGGAAGACTAAGAATTGAGTCATACGATGACAGGTCGTCGGCCCACAGGAATGCTTCCTGCCTTAACTCAATGGATGCCGGGAAAAAACGAAACAGGGCGATCAGGATGGGAAGCTGCAGCAGCATCGGAATACACCCCGACATTGGGTTGACCCCTGCTTTTTTGTACAGACTCATGGTGGCCTGCTGCTTCTTCATGGCGTCTTCCTTCTTCGGGAATTTCTTGCCCAGTTCATCGATCTCCGGTTTCAGTAACCGCATTTTCGCCTGCGACAGGTAAGTTTTGAACGCGATCGGAAGCAGGACAAGTTTCAGCAAAACGGTCAGTATCAGGATGACAATCCCGTAATTCAGCTGAAAACTGTCCAGGAAGTTAAATACCGGGATGACGGCATAGCGGTTGATCCAGGAGGTCAGAAAGAATCCCCATCCAAGAGGGATCTGTCTTTCCAGCTCCAGGTCATAAGCGGTAAGTTTACGGTAGCTGTTAGGACCGAGGTACCACCGCATATTATAGGTGTTGTCTCCGCGGGCATCATAATCAATATTGATGGAGGCTGACATTTTTTTCAAATGGTCTTCTTCCTCTTCACCCAATGATTCCGTGGCGATATCTGCATTGGCAAATCCTTCTTCGGATATCAATACCGAAGAGAAAAACTGTTGCTTGAAGGAAATCCATCTCACGCTTGTGCTCAGTCTTTCTTCATCGTCACGGGTAGGTCTGATCCGTGAAACTTCGTCATTGGTATATTTATAATAGATGGTGGTGTTGTTCTGTTCATTGTCCCTGTTCTTTTCCAGCCTTGGCAATCTGGCCTGCCAGTCCAGATTGATAAAAGTGGTATTGGCTGCGATCGCTTCACGGGTTCCTACAAAACGGATGTCGAAATCAACCATGAACTCATCATCCGAAAGCCCGTAGCTCATTTCAATATAACTTGGGTTTTCGGGGGTGTGAAAATTGCTGTACGCCCGCATGGCAAAGGTCATCGGCCCGTTTCCGGTAACAGGATCATCCGGATCTCCTGTGTACGGCTGTCCATTCAGGTAGGGGGTGAAATAAAGGTTTTCGGTGGAAATATTTCTGTTTCCGGAAAAGAAATTGAAAGTAAACCTGTCTTCCTCCCCGTCAAGTAAAAGCAGGGGCCGCTGATCAAAAGTCTTGTAATTTTTCAGCTCAACGGTGTGTAAATGTCCGCCCCGTTTACTGATCCGGAACCTGAAAACATCATTTTCTACTGTATAGTAATGCGCTTCCCCGGTGGCTGCCCCGGAAAAATGTCCCATCTGTTCTTGCCGGGCAACCATCCTGACAGAGTCCAGGGCTTCCTGGTCAGCAGTTACTTCATCGGGGAGATCTGCAAGTTCTTCGGGAAGTGTGTCGGGTTCCTCTGCCAGTCGCGCCTGCGCCTCTGCTTCAGCTCTGTGCACTGCAGCAATGCTGTCCTGTATCCTTCTGGCTTCCATCCGCTCTTCTTCAGATGGTGCCATCCAGACACTGTACCCGATTAAAATGGCGGCAATCAGTATTAACCCGAAAATATTATCTCTGGTCATTTAGATCCTGTTTTTTTGTTGGAGTGCAAATATAGTTTAAATAGGGGAAATGTCCTTTGCCGGACATGGTAAAAATGTATAAATTTAAAGGTCAGCGGGTTACCTCTTAAGTGGTCAGCGGGTGGTTGTTTTAGCTGCCCGGACGAAATCGATAAAGAGCGGGTGGGGGCTGCTCACTGTGCTTTTGTATTCAGGGTGGAACTGAACGCCCACAAACCATGGATGATCCTGCATTTCCACAATTTCCACGAGGCCTGATTCGGGATTGATACCTGTGGCCAGTATGCCGTGCTTTGTCAGCTGGTCAAGATAGTCATTGTTGAGTTCATACCTGTGCCGGTGACGTTCTGATATTTCATTTGTCCCATAGATTTTACTGGCCCTTGAGCCGGGGCTCAGTGTGCAGGGATATGCCCCCAGACGCATGGTTCCGCCTTTGAGGTGTACTTTTTTTTGTTCTTCCATGATGTCGATGATCGGATCCGGGGTGTCCGGGATCATCTCCGTGGAGTGGGCTTCCGGAAGGTTCAATACGTTTCTGGCGAACTCAATGGTGGCACATTGCATGCCAAGGCATATCCCCAGAAAAGGGATTTTATTTTCCCGGACGTATCTGATTGTGGTGATTTTTCCTTCGATACCCCGCTTGCCGAATCCCGGGGCTACAATCACTCCTTTTAAGCCTGCCAGTTTTTCGGCCACATTGTCGCTGTCAATTTCCTGGGAATGGACCATACGCAGGTTGACCCTGCAGTAATTTCTGGTTCCGGCATGGATCAGTGCCTCCATAATTGATTTATAGGCATCCATCAGCTCAACATATTTACCGACCAGCCCAATGTCTATGGTGGCTTTGGGCGACTCCAGCCGCTGGATAAAGGCCTTCCATGATTTGATATTGGGGGCAGGCCTGGTTGACATCTTCATTTTTTTAAGTGCCACTGCATCGAGGTTTTCTTCCCGCATGAGCAAAGGCACCTTGTAGATGCTGTTCGTATCGATTGATTCGATTACTGCGGATGCATCTACGTTACAGAACAGTGCGATCTTGTTGCGCAGGGTATCGTTCAGGGGCTTTTCGGTACGGCATACAAGGATGTCAGGCTGTACTCCATACTCCAGCATGGTTTTTACCGAATGCTGGGTGGGTTTGGTTTTGAGCTCTTTTGCCGCAGCCAGGTAGGGGATGAGTGTCAGGTGGATGACAAGGCTTCTGGATCCCATTTCCCATCGCAGTTGCCGGATTGCCTCCACATATGGCAAGGATTCTATATCGCCGACGGTCCCACCAATTTCTGTAATCACGAAATCAAACCGGTTCTCTTCTCCCAGCAGCTTGATGCGGTATTTGATCTCGTCGGTGATATGAGGAATGACCTGTACTGTTTCACCAAGGTAATCACCGCGTCTTTCTTTTTCGATGACCGACTGGTAAATCCGCCCTGTGGTTACATTGTTGGCCTGAGAGGTGGGTGTGTTCAGAAAGCGTTCATAATGACCCAGGTCCAGATCCGTTTCTGCTCCGTCCTCGGTCACGTAGCATTCTCCGTGTTCGTAGGGGTTCAGGGTTCCCGGGTCAATATTTATATATGGATCCAGTTTCTGTATGGTTACCCTGTAGCCCCTTGCCTGTAAGAGTTTTGCCAGGGATGCGGAAATGATTCCTTTACCTAGTGAAGAGGTAACCCCCCCGGTAACAAAAATATATTTGGTTGATGAGATCGAAGAAGCCATGGCTGATCGTTTTTACTCAAAAAAACTATACGGGATTAAACCTGCGAAAGTAAGAAAAGATTGCCAGATTATGGGGAATCTTTTTTGTAGGGGGCGGGTTTGTGTTTCCCTGCATAAGGTTTTTTTAACAGCCTGGGGTCTTTAAGGGGCTGGGGAACGTCGAAACGACCAGTGTCATAAGACGGGTTTGTTTCGTTCTTCCTCTTAATCACCTTCTTTCTTTCCAGGATGCTGTTATCATCCCTGTTTACTTTTTCTTCAATGGTAATTTCTTCTGTTTCTTCCGCTTCTGTGGGGACAAATTTAGTCCCTCCTGTTTTCTTGATCAGGTAATATCCGCCTGCCAGGGCAATCATGATCGCCGCAATTCCGATAATCTCTGTCCCGCCGTAAACGTCAAAATCCATGACAATGATCTTCCGGGCAATGGCAATAATGGCGACCAGCATGACCACCTCCACATGAATGACGTTCTTTTTGAAGTACACTTTGATGGTGTCAAGAAGCTCAATGCCAATAACAACCAGCAGAAATACACCAAAAACCTGCATCAGGTTATCCAGGTCAATGATCAGGTGATCCGTCCCGCTGTTGATAATGGATTTAATCAACACATATCCCAATTCAACAGTGGCGGAGATCAGCAGGATGGACATCAGGCCGATCAGCGTTTTGATGATATATCGTTCAATAACCTGAACTGTTTTCCTCAGGCGGGGGGGGCTGCTGTCTGTATCGGGCATGGAAATATCCTATATATGATTCAACCTTGGGTCAGGGGTAATAATTCCGCAAAATTACAAATTATTTATGTCTTTTTAATGGCAGGGGCACAAAAAATCCCGCCGGTAAAAAACTGCGGCGGGATTCTCTGACTGAATAAATAAAGGGAAATTAACGGTTAACTAAGGTCAAAGGGAAGGGGGTCTTCCTGTTCAGGTTTACTGATAAGCAGTAAGAAATCTTTGAATGACAGGTTAAAACACGGCATTGCTTCCATTGTTTCACCGGCCCCGATCTGGCTGCGTACGTAAGATGGAAGAGGCTCTTCAATTTCTTCTGTGCCGTGTTGATACAATTGAAAGACGACCCCGTCTGCTGTTTCAAATTTCAACAGGTTCTCTGCTGATGCGGTGTTGTTTAAACCAATTGTACCGGCCAGTGCCAGCGTAATTAATGTGAGTGAAAATATGTTGGTTTTCATAATTATGATTTTTTTGTAAAGTTAGCAATTAAATATTATTTAGACTTATTAAAAATAAAGATTTTTGCATTTTTTTCCCCTTCTTTGGTTTTGAACTAAACGGTGAAGGGGAGTACGTGTCTTTACCTATATATACAAATTTGCGGGTCAATTGTTCACCCAAAAATCGATTATCTTTACAGCCATGATGCCTTATGAAGGTTTGAGACGTGCGACCTTATTGCTGGGGAGTACCCTGACAGTAATGGCCGGAGCAATTATTTCCCCGGCGCTTCCGGAGATCAGCCGTGCCTTTTCCCATTTGCCTGATGCCGAATTACTCAGCAAGCTATTGCTTACCTTGCCTGCATTGTTCATTGCCCTGCTTGCTCCGGTTGCCGGCTATTTGCTGGACTGGTCCGGAAGACGCTATGTCCTGTTTTTCTCCCTTGTATTGTATGCGGTGGCGGGGACAACTGGTGCTTATTTGTCAAATATCTACCTGATCCTTGCGGGAAGGGCATTTCTCGGCATGGCTGTCGGAGCCCTTATGACCGCTATTATTACCCTGATCGGTGATTATTATGAGGGCCCCCTTCGCAGTACCGTCATGGGGTACCAGGCGGCATTTGCTTCAGCCGGCGGTCTGGTATTCATCTCTACCGGCGGGTTACTGGCTGACATCCACTGGCGTTATCCTTTTCTTATTTATGCCGTCTCACTGATCATCCTGGCAATGGCATTGGTATCAGTTTACGAGCCGGCCAGGGTCAAACCTGCGGGAAAAGTTGCCCTTCCCGGCAAAACACTATTGCGAATGGTCCCTCCCCGGGTTTTCTGGGTGTATGCCGTAGCGTTTTTTTCTTTTGCGGTGTTTTATATGATTCCTGTGCAGATGCCCTTTATGTTGAGCAACCTCGAAGGGGTGACCAATACCCGGACCGGGATCGCCATTGCCAGCATGAATATTACGGCAGTTACCATGGCCTTTAATTATGCCCGTATCCGCCGGAGGCTTGACTTCCCTTATATCATGAGCCTGGTGTATTTGCTGGTGGCCCTGGGGTACATCATCATTGGTGTCAGTGATTCCTACGGTTTGATGGTATTCGGCATTCTTGTCTGCGGGCTTGGGTTCGGTATGCAGATGGCCAACGTGAATCTCTGGCTGGTGAACATGGCCCCTGCTGAGATCAGAGGCACACTGGTTGGCTACCTGAATACATGTATTTTCCTGGGAATGTTTTTTTCTCCGATATTATTACAACCCCTGGTTATGATGACATCGCTCTACCAGAGCTTTATTCTCGTGGCGGGAATTTTGCTTGTGATTGCAGGGTTGCTCACATGGAGTAAAAAAACGGGCTTTTGGGATAAGGAAGCAATCAGTACCAATGCGGACTGATGGCTCAATGGCTGCCCCGGGAGTCTCAGGACGGATCCTTCAGCCGGGCGATAACCTCTGCCGGCTGTGAAGATCTGAATACACTGCTTCCGGCTACAAGAATATCTGCGCCTGCTTCAACCAAAGATTTTGCATTGGCTTCATCCACGCCCCCGTCTACTTCGATAAGGAGTTCCGGGTTAAGCTGTTTTTTCATTCCGGCCAGGGTTCGTATCCTTTCATAGGTTGAAGGAATGAATTGCTGACCTCCGTACCCCGGATTCACCGACATCAGGAGGACGTAGTCAACCTCAGGAAGGATTCCTGCGAGCAATTCCACATTGTTATGCGGGTTGATGACCACGCCGGGTTTCATATCCAGCTTCCTGATCTGTTGTATGGTTCTGTGCAAATGGGGGCATGTTTCATAATGCACACTCAGCCAGTCAGCCCCACTGGCCTTAAAGTCTTCCAGGTACCTTTCCGGCTTGCTGATCATCAGGTGTACATCCAGGGCCTTTTCTGCAACAGATTTAATTTGCCTGACAATGGAAAAGCCAAAAGAAATATTCGGGACAAAATCACCATCCATCACATCCACATGAAAAAGATCGGCCTTACTCTGATTCACCATACGGATGTCTTTCTCAAGATGGAGAAAGTTGGCTGCCAGCAGGGAAGGGGCTACAAGGTGTTTCATGTACTGAAAAGTTTCAGGCTGCTATCAGCCAAGATAGGTTCTGAGGATCTTGCACTTGGATGTATGTTTTAAATGCCGGAGGCCTCTTTCTTTGATCTGTCGTGCCCTTTCCCTCGTCAGACTGAGTTTTTCGCCAATTTCTTCAAGGGTATGGGGTTGCATTCCGTTCAGTCCGAAATAGTGCCGGATTACGTCTGCTTCTCTTTCCTGCAGGGTGGCTACGGTTCGTTCTATCTCGCTTCTCAGGGAGTCATACAGTAAGTTGTTTTCCGGTGCACTGCCTGCTTCGTCAGTGTGCAGTACCTCATACATGTCTGATTCCTCACCGTCCAGGATCGGTGCATCCATAGACAAATGCCGTCCGCTGTGTTTCAACGCGTCCTGCACTTCTTCGGGGGTCAGGTCAATCATTTCAGCAATTTCATCGGGGTCGGGTTCCCTTTCGTGTTTTTGCTCAAGGATACTGTAGGCCTTATTTACCTTGTTAATGGTGCCTATTTTATTCAAAGGCAACCTTACAATCCTTGCCTGTTCAGCCAGAGCCTGCAATATGGATTGACGAATCCACCAGACGGCGTAAGAAATAAACTTGAACCCCCTTGTTTCATCAAAGCGTTCAGCGGCTTTCATAAGCCCCAGGTTGCCCTCATTGATCAGATCAGGCAGGCTTAACCCCTGGTTCTGGTATTGTTTGGATACAGAGACGACAAAGCGCAGGTTGGCTTTTGTCAGCTTCTCCAATGCGGCTTTGTCGCCTTGTTTGATCCGTTTTGCCAGTTCGACTTCCTCTTCAGCGGAGATCAGCCCTACTTTGGCAATTTCCTGTAAATATTTATCAAGCGACGCGGTATCCCGGTTGGTAACCTGTTTGACTATTTTTAATTGTCTCATAGACTTAACCGAT
>Ga0207421_10001710_pt1 | contig 27891 bp, 24 predicted proteins | sample SodLakKL_010_SED_4_FD_187542 | JGI IMG/M metagenome (GOLD analysis project Ga0207421, IMG submission 187542) | Alkaline sediment microbial communities from Lake Tanatar, Kulunda Steppe, Russia - 8KL_010_SED (SPAdes) (version 2) | ecosystem: Environmental > Aquatic > Non-marine Saline and...
GTTCGAGGTCGGGGTAGCCGAGGCGCTTACCTTGTCGCCTGATGAGGAGCTCCGGTACTCTGTCCGCTATCGCCCATAAACAGGGCTTGATAGATCCGATCTCGCAACGCTTCATCTATTCTTCGGAAGGCGGCGTGTAAGACGGTTCCGTTGTCGCTGATCCGGAGGACTACCACCAATGCTGTAGGCGAGAGGCCCGGCCGGTTGTCTCCCGGCAGATTCTCCAGGTTCACCACGAGCAGCTCTCCTGGTTCCACCGACACAAACGGATTCTGGAAGGAGAGACCTCCGCCGCCCAAGTCGCGGGTCATCGTCCGCCGCCAGGCGCTATGCGTCCGGCGTCCCACCTGGATCGGGATGCGCGCCTGCTTCCGGAAGTAGTGGCGTCGTTGCGAGCGTTGGACACGGCTGGAGTGTGCCACGGCGAGCTCTTTCCCTTCCCGGTTGAGAATCGTTGTGCGAAAGCCGAATACTCCGTTTGCCGTCCGGTAGAGGACACGAAGGGGAGTTGCCGGCCTGAGATCTCGCTCGTCGGTATGGAGGCGAAGCCGCAGTGCGCCGGCGTCAGGGGTGGTTACCTGCGCTGCCACGGCGTGTGGATTGGAGGTGGGAACCAGCAGCACTTCAGCCCCCGGCGGAAGCCCCGCGCTCGTCAGGGGGGCTCCGCCCTGCGTTGTGAATCCCAGCCGTAGCCGGAGGAGCGAGACGGTCTCGTCTGGGATCGGCTCGAGACTACGCGTCTCGGCGAGTGCTCTGTTGAAAACTGACTTGTACTCGATCACGTGGTGCCGCTTGCGTGGATCGGGTACCGTCGCAGCAAGGCGGTACATCAATGCCTGCAAGTGCGGGGGCAGCTCCATTCGCGTGATGCCTCGTTCCAGCCGGGCCTCAGACTCCGTCCGGTCGATTCGTCGCTGCCTTAGGGCGCGGACGGCGCTATAGGCGATGAGAAGGAGAAGGGGAACCCCGACGGCCAGCCCGAAAACTATGAGCTGATGGGGGCCGGGCCGGAAGGCACGGGACACCTCGCGGAGGAACAGGGTCTGAGCATCCATAAGAGCAACATACATAAACGGGCTCATCATATACCCTCATTCTTACTCATAATATACTCGCTCTTGGTGGGTCACGGATACAGTTGCCTTCCGGACGAGACCGTATCGGGGCGATTCTGTGCGGGGACCATGCCGCGGCACTACGGGAGCGACCGGGTCAACGTGGATAACTGGATGAGATAGCGCGCGGGAGAGCTCCGACTGTCGCACAGGGACTTGAAGACCGAGAACGGGGGTGCTTTCGTCCCACTGCCGCGGCGGCTATACTGTCTGCGCGATGGCAGGTAGCATATTCTGGTACGATCTGGAGACTTTCGGCATCGACCGGCGAATCGACCGTATTGCCCAGTTTGCAGGATTGCGTACGAACGAGCGCTTCGAACCGATCGAGGAGCCGCTCGTTCGATACTGCTCGATCACCCCGGATTACGTTCCGGATCCGCTCGCCTGCCTTCTTACGGGTATCACACCACAGACCACGTGGGAGCTTGGCCGGCGCGAGTGCGACTTTGCCGCGGAGATCAGGCAGGCTTTGATGGTGCCGGGAACGTGTGTCTCAGGGTACAATAACATCCGCTTCGATGACGAGTTCATCCGCAGCCTCTTCTATCGCAACTTCTTCGATCCCTACGAGCGCGAGTACGCGGCCGGCAACAGCCGGTGGGACTTGATCGATGCGATGCGCGTAGCTCACGATCTGCGGCCGGAAGGAATCAACTGGCCTCAGGGGGACGAGGGCAAGCCGTCGTTCCGTTTGGAGGAGCTTGCCGCGGCGAACGCTATAGAGCAGGAACGCGCTCACGACGCGATGAGCGACGTTCACGCCACAATCGGTTTGGCGCGCATGCTCCACGATCGCAAACCGCGGCTCTTCTCGTATCTCTTCTCGCTCCGCAAACGGGAACAGGTACGAAAGCTCGTCGATCTCCAACGCAAGGATATCGTGCTCTATACCGCGCCGCTGTTTACGCGTCCGGGAGGCTGCACCACTGCAGTGGTCCCGATCGGTGTCAATCCGCGCAACGACCGGGAAGTGATCGTCTTCGATCTTCGATTCGATCCTCGGCCAATTCTCGAGCGCGACTCTGACGGGCTTTCGGAGCATATCTTCAGTCCCGGTCAGCCGAGCGGCGTCACAACGCTGGCGACAAACCGTTGTCCCGCGGTGTCACCGGTCGGGACGATGACCGATGAAGCGGCCAAGCGACTCGGACTCGATTTGGAGCTCTGCACTGAGCACGCCCGTCTCATCCGGGAGGATGCTACGCTCACAAACCGGATTGCTCGGGCGTACGCTGCTCCGCCGGGGCCGGCGGCCGCCGGTAGAGATCGGGACCCGGAGCTTCAGATATACTCAGGGGGCTTCTTCAGCGATGACGATCGAGCCGAGTTTACGCGCGTCCGCAACGCGCAACCCGAGGAGCTGCCAAGGCTCTCGTTGAACGTGGAGGACCCCCGGATTCCCGAGCTTCTATGGCGCTACATTGGGCGGAACTATCCGGAGCAGTTCGACACCAAGCAACGGGAACGATGGCGCAGCTTCTGCGCCGGCCGGATTCTCATGCCGCCCTCCGAGAAAGCTTCGAGCTTCGCGTTCTTTGAGCGCAAGATTGCCGAGCATCTGGCCGACAAGGACCTTGCGCCGAGCAAGAAGCGAATCCTCCAGGCGCTGGGGGAGTACCGGGATTATCTGGCGGAGACCGTGTTGAGCGATGGGGCGTGAGGCACAGATTCTTAAGACGAGGTTGGAGACGTGTCACGGGCGGCCAACAAGAATCCGTCCCTCACGCCCCAAGGGCATCCGGGAAGTCGGGCGCGGCGTCGGTGATGATGGGGACTTCCTGTTGGGCGAGCTCCCGGATATACGGATAACCGGTCAGCATGGCATGCCATGTATCGCCGTCGATCATCTTGAGCCCGGTGAGTCCGTAGTTCGAGATGCGCTCCTCGATCGATGCCTTCTGCAGCGCGTGGATATCCGGACCGTTGGAAGCGACGGCGAATGCCCAGAGGGTGGAGTACATCTGCACGTAGGCGTAGGCGGTGCGGACCACTGGAAAGGCCTGGGAGAGCGTGCGGCGGATACACTCGAATGCTACCGGACGCGCCACCGGTGACTCGGCGTGCATAGCAAAGAGGCCGTTCTCCGGGTCGAGGCGTGCTTGTACGGCCTGGTAGAACTCCCGGGTGTACAGCATGCGTGAGGGGCCGAAAGGATCGGTCATATCCATAATGCAGACGTCGTAGCGCTCGGATGAGCGTTCCACGAAGCCGCGGCCGTCCTCGAAGTGTATGCTCACGCGGTTGTCATCGAATGCGCCGCCGTTGATATCCGGCAAGTAGGCGCGGCAGAACTCCACCACTTCCCGGTCGAGCTCCACGTAATCGACATGGGTGACGGTGGAGTAGCGGAGCGCCTCGCGCAAAATGCCGCCGTCCCCGCCGCCGATGACGAGAACCCGCTCCGGGCGGGGGTGCGCAAGCATTGGGAAGTGGACCATGGGCTCATGGTACTGCCACTCCTTGTGCTCACTCACCTGGGTTGCGCCATCGAGGAGGAGCACGCGGCCCATCTCGTCCGTCTCCAGGAGCTCGATCTTCTGATACGCGCCGGCACCTTCGTGCAACGTCCTGTTCACGGTGTAGAAGAAGCCGTGATTCGGGTTAAGCCATTCTTCAAACCGTCGTTTGTCCGCCATTTCCTTACTCCAAGTGCCGAAAAGCGGCCGTTCCAGGTAGTCGGGTGGGGAGGGCGCGCTGAACGCGCGGTGCGCCTGCCGCCGCGGTGTCTGCCGGCCGTGTGCCCATAGGCTGGGTACGTGCCGCCCGTGTCCCTGTCGGCCGGGCTAGAAGTTCTGACACTCGAAAATCTCCTGGATTTCGCGCTGGAGCATCCCCTGCACTCGGGATCTTTCGTTTTCATCCAACTCCTTCGCCTCCGGGCCGAAGAGGTAATTCGATATGTCTAGGCTCTTCTTGCGCATCTTGGTGTTGAACATGTTATCAGAGATGACGTTGATGTCGTAGGCAACGTACTCGGCGAGCACTTCATCGGATATGTAGTCCTGGATCGAGGTGATGTCATGGTCGATGAAGTGCTTCTTGCCCTCGGAATCCCGGGTGAAGCCTCGTACTCGATAGTCGATGAGGACTACGTCGCTGTCGAAACTATCGATAAGGAAGCGCAGGGCCCGAAGTGGAGAGATCATCCCGCACGTGCTAACGTCGATATCTACGCGGAATGTGGCGATGCCGGTGCTGCTGTCGTGTTCGGGGTAGGTGTGCGCGGTGATGTGACTCTTGTCCAGGTGCCCCACGACGCTGGTCGGAGCCGACTGAGAAGCCGGGTTGGCGTTGTCCTGCGGGCGATTAACGGGCCCTTCGGCGATCAGTGCGGTAACGCTGGCGCCTCGCGGCTCGTAGTCCTGGGTAGAGACGTCGAGTAGCTCAGCGCCGATAGTGCGAGTGACCTCTCGGATAATCCGGTTGAGCCGTTCGGCATTGTACTCTTCGTCGATGTACTCCAGATAGTCGAGCTGGCTCTCTCGAGACCGCGCATAACAAATGTCGTAGATATTGAAGCTCAGGTTCTTTGTGAGGTTGTTAAACCCCTGGAGCTCCACCTTCTCTCCCTTCACTTGTCCGAGCAAAGCGCTACCGTCCTTCCACATAGTTGCCTATAGCACCACGACTACGCTCTTCTGTTTGCCGCTTGTCACGATTGCTGAAACGAGTCCCTGTGTCGCATGCTCCGCCCCCCTTCGTTGGGGGATCAGAAGGCCGAGAGTACTGAGGATACTGTTTCTGCGGTCGTTCTGTCAAAGATGGGAGAAGAGGTCCGGGTAGTGCGACGCGAGGTAACCGGAGAGCTTGCTCCTGATATTCCGTACGTACTCGGTAGGGGGGGCGAGGCTTGACTCCCAGTCGACACGCCGGCCTGCGCATACTTCCAGCACCGCGGAGATGCTCTCGGCAAGAGCGCGAGGATGATAGCCGCCTTCGAGTGTATAGACGACGGGCGCGAGACCGACTTGCTCGGCATAATCGTGAACCCACGCGGCCATTGCGCCGAATCCGGCTGCGCTCAACTCCATCCCTCCGAGTGGGTCGTCCCAATGCGCATCGAAACCGGCCGAGACGAGAAACAGATCCGGTGACCACTCGACAACGATAGGCCCTACCACATCATCGAGAAGGGAAAGATACTCGGAGTCGGATCGTCCGGCGGCCAGAGGGATATTGACGGTTGTCCCGCTACCCGGCCCTGCGCCGGTCTCCCCCATTCTGCCGGAGCCGGGGAACAGCGGAGACTGATGAAGGCTCACATACAGTACCTCATCCCGGCGGTAGAAGTGGTGCATGGTTCCGTTTCCGTGGTGGACGTCCCAGTCGAGGATCAGGACGCGAGTATAACCTACGGCGAGGGCGTGCTCGGCGGCTATGGCGGCGTTGTTGAAGAAGCAGAACCCCATCGGACGATCGCTTTCGGCATGGTGACCGGGTGGGCGTACGGCGCAGAATGCTGAGGGCGCCCCGTGTCGAACTGCGTCGACTGCCGCGATCCCGGCGCCCGCGGCATGCCGGGCGGCCTGGTAGGTCGCATGGTTGGCTGCGGTGTCAGCATCGAACCGGGTGCTCTCGGCCTCCTCACTGCGGCGGAGCGCGTCCACGTGAGCAACGGTATGAACGCGCTCGAGCTGATTCCGCTCGGCGGGCGGTGCCTCACGCCGATCCAGCTCCGCGCCGATCGCGTGAGCTGCCAGGTACCGGGTTACCTCTTCGAGTCGCTCGGGGCATTCCGGATGACCCTCGGGCTGTCGATGCTCCAGACAGACGGGATGGAAATAGAAAGGTACGCTCACGGCGATACAATCTACCGGTTCGCGGGGCCCCCGACAAGACCCGCACCGCTACTTGCCCTACGGCGCGTGAATCGTGCGATACTTGGGGCCGGATGAAACACATCACCAGAGAGAAGACGGTGCTCTATCTCCAGACGGGCGTGATCGCGGCGGCTCTTGTGGGGCTGATGGTATGGCTGGGACGCAGCCTGGTAGGGACGATCGGGACGGGGCTTTTCGTTCTGATGCTGGTCGTGGCGTGGAGCATGCTCGGGCGTACCTCGCCTCTGACCACGCTTCGCAACGCGTATCCGGTTACCTCTCGGAATGCACCCGAGCTCTACCGTGTTGTGGCGGAGCTGGCGGGCCGTGCCGGGCTGCCGCACCCGCCGCGTGTCTATTACGTACCGTCACGCGTTATGAACGCGGCAACTGTGGGCAACCGGAACGACTCGGCGCTGATTCTGACGTCGGCTCTGGTGCAGGCGCTGGGAGTTCGCGAGATCACCGCAGTTCTCGCGCACGAGATCAGCCATATTCGGAACAACGATCTGTCGTTCTTCACCTTCAGCGAGCTTGTCACCCAAATGACGATGATCATGTCGCGAGTCGGCTGGTTTCTCATTCTCGTCCAGTTGCCCTTGGTATTAGCCACGGGGTACGGCTTCCCGATAAGCTTCATCATACTCCTCATGCTGGCTCCTCTTGTTGCGGTGGCGCTTCAGAGCATGCTGTCACGGACCAGGGAGTACAACGCGGATTTGACGGCGGCGGAGCTCACCGGGGATCCGGAGGGGCTTGCTGCCGCCCTCTACCGGCTTGACTACCCAAGACGGCGTGCGGTGTCCATTCTTCTGCCGGTGCCTGCCGAAGAGCCTTCCCGCTTGTTTCGCACCCATCCGCCGACACCGGAACGTATTCGACGGCTCATGGCGCTTCGGCGGTGATAGGCGGGCTTGCGCTTTTCTCGCGGGCACGCTACGAATTCGGGGCGCATGGAGGTACGACTGAGATGGAACACAGGGCACTGGGCAGAAGCGGTCTACGCGTATCGAAAATCGGCCTGGGGACCTGGGGCCTAGGGGGAGACTTCTACGGGCCGGTCGGCGAGGATGCGGCAATCGACACTGTCCGGGCTGCGATCGACTCCGGAGTGAACTTGATCGATACGGCTCCTGCTTACGGAGACGGCCGAGCCGAAGAGCTGGTGGGAAGAGCGCTCAACGGGCTGCGCGACTCGGTCCTTCTTGCCACGAAGGTTGGCATTGTCCGGAAGGGCAAGCGAATTCGCCGTTGCCTGGAGCCGCAGTCGATTCGTACGGAAATCGAGGGCAGCCTCCGTCGTCTCAAGGTCGAGGCGATCGATCTGTACCAGATTCACTGGCCTGACCCCGATACTCCGTTGGAACAGACAATGGAGACGCTGCTGCGGATTCGTGACGAGGGGAAAGTGCGGCACCTAGGTGTGTCGAATTTCGATCAGGTTCAGCTGGAACAGACCTCGAGCCTCGGACGAATCGAGAGCTTCCAGCCCTACTATTCCCTCCTGGGCCGCGCGATCGAGGAAGACGGCACCCTGGACTTCTGCCGTGAGCACGAGATCGGCGTACTCTGCTATGGAGCGCTTGGCGGAGGAGTGTTGACGGGCAAGTTCGGCGACCGCCCCTCGTTGCCGGAAGGGGATCATCGCCACAATTTCTACCCCTACTTCGCGGAGCAAGTGCGTGATGCAGTCGCTCGGGTACTCAGGGAGGTGCGGGCGATCGCGCGGGTTCATGGGGCGGAGCCGGGTCATGTTGCCGCGGCGTGGGCAGCCGATAGTCCGGGGATAACCAGCGCGCTGATCGGAGCCAAGTCGGTGGATCAAGTATCGTCGAACGCTCTAGCCGGCGAGCTGGTGCTGTCGCCGGAGGAACGGGAGCGTCTGGACCGAGCTTCGGAAGCAATCGAGGAAGCACGGGAGCAGGAACAATGAAGATCGGAATTCTGGAAGAACGCTTTCTGGATCACACGGTGGAACTGGATGTCATCAAGGAGGCGGGGTTTGAGCCTGTCGAGATTCCGGCTGACGCAGCGGAGCGAAGCCGCGAGATGCTCGGCGACCTCTCCGGGCTGCTGGTCAACCTGACGCCGGTGACGGCGGAGCTCCTAGCTCAGATGCCGAGCCTCAAGGTTGTGTCGCGCTACGGCGTAGGGGCTGACTCAGTGGATATTGGCGCGGCTCGCCAACAGGGCGTTACAGTTCTCGTTCAGCCGGGTGTGAGCACGGAGGAGGTTGCCGATCACGCGCTTGCGCTGATTATGGCCTGTACGCGGGGGATCGTAGATCGAGATCGTGCGGTTCGCAACGGCGGGTGGAATGTGGAACCGCCCGAGCGGCTGCGCCGTATTGGCGGCAGAACCGTCGGAATCATCGGCTTCGGGCGAATCGGGAAGGCGGTAGCCAAGCGGCTTACCGGCTTCGCACCGAAGCGCATCGTCGTTTCCGATCCGTTGCTCGGCCCTCAACTGATTCGCGACAGCGGAGGGGAGCCGCTTGCTCTTGCCGATCTCTTGAGCGTCTCGGACGTCGTCACGCTTCATCTTCCCCTTACTGAGAAAACGGCGCGCATAATCGACGCTCAGGCGCTCGGACGGATGAAGAGCGGGGCCTTCCTGATCAACACGTCTCGTGGCGGACTGGTAGATACCGAGGCGGTGATAGACGCACTGGATCGAGGAGATCTGGCGGGTTTTGCCGCTGACAGCTTCGAACAGGAGCCTCCCGATGACGTCGAGCCCCTGACGCGGCATAAGCGGGTCGTCATGACCGATCACTGTGCATGGGCGTCGGAGCAGAGCGTGAGTGCTTTGAAACGTGCTACGGCGGTGAGCGCCTGCCGCTACCTGGCAGGCGAGAGATCGGGCCTTCATCCGGCCCCGGGATCGACTCTGTAGGATGGGCCGCGGCGGCGCGGGCAGATATGCGTGACGGTCACGCCATTGGTACGGAGCTCACGGGCGCATCCTGAGGCCGGCTTCTATGATCCATCACCCTTGGACGTGACCGTCACACCATGGGTACGAAGCTCACCCCGCCGAACTCTTCCTCCTGGTAGTCGGAGCCGACGCGGCGGATTCGGACGAGCCTTTGGGCGGGTTGGTGGCCGATCGGCGCGACGAGGAATCCGCCGTGGCCAAGCTGTTCCAGGAGGGCTTGCGGTGGCGAGGGAGGAGCGGCGGAGATGATGATCCGCTCGAACGGGGCATGCTCCGGGCAGCCTTGCCACCCGTCGCCGACGAAGAGACGGACATTCGGGTAGGTGGTGAGGATTCGCTGCGCGCGTTGCGCAAGCGTGTCAAGGCGTTCCATCGAGAAGACCTCTTGGGCGAGATAGGAAAGCAGCGCGGTCTGGTAGCCTGACCCGGTTCCGATCTCGAGCACCCGTTCGTTACCCGAGAGCCTGAGCAGCTCCAACATCACTGCTACCACATACGGCTGAGAGATCGTCTGCCCTTCTCCGATAGGAAGGGGGCGATTGTCATAGGCGCTGTTGCGTTCGCGCTCGGGCACGAATTGCTCGCGCGGCACGCGCTCCATGGCGGTAAGCACGCCAGGATCGGTGACACCGCGGGCGCGAATGTCGTCTCGAACCATTTCGTACCGTCTTTGCTTCAGTTCTTCATCAGTCATATAGTTGTTCCCGATTTCTGTGCGACTCCGAACATCGCCGTAACCGGGCCGGGCCCCGGCGCGCGATCTCCAACGAACCGGTACGGCGGCACCGACGGATTGATGCACCGGTGCCTTTCTTGGCCCGAGGCCCCGCCTTCTTTTGACCTAGCCGCCGCTCGCCGCGTATACTGGAGTCATAGGGCGGCCGGCCGGAGCTTGCAGAGGCCGGGGGCACACGGCATTCGTCCGGGCCTGACACCATATCATATCGCAGCGTGCCTGGTGTATGAAGCCAACGGTTCGGGTGCCTGTCCGGTGTGGTGAGGCGGTGAGCACTTGCTTCAGCGGTTTTTCGCCGCCGCGGAACCGTGGCGGTTCGACTGCGTTTACCTTGGGAAGCACGGAGGCTGAAGTGGCGAAAATCTATATCGTGGAGGACAATGAGTCGATTCGGGATGCGGTCAGCCAATATCTGCAGCTCGACGACCACTCGGTCTTGGAATTTCCCGGGTTAACGGGCGTGCTGGAGTCGATGGAGCACCAACCGCCGGAGCTGGTGATTATCGACATTATGTTGCCCGACGGAAGCGGGTACACGCTGGCCAAGGAGATCCGAATGCGCTCCGACGTACCGATTATGTTCCTGACAGCGCGGCAGCAGGAGTCGGATCGTATCACGGGCTTCGAAGTTGGGGCGGATGACTACGTGGTCAAGCCGTTTTCCCCGAAGGAGTTGGTCTTGCGGGCTCAGGCGCTTCTCAAACGGTACAAGAACCGGGACGGTGATGAGGAGAGTGGCGGGCGCTGGACATGTGGTAATGACCGCCTTACCTTGGATGATGTGGCCCGAAAGGCGTATGTCAACGGAGAAGAGCTCAAGCTCACGAACGCCGAGTGGAACATACTGGAGTATCTGGCTCACCGGGAAGGACAGGCTATCGCGCGCGAGAGGATCTTGGGTGAGTGCCTGGGGTACCTCTACGAAGGATCGGAACGCACCGTGGACACGCATATTGCCAACATCCGAGGACGGCTGGGAGACGCGCCATGGATCGAAACTGTACGTGGGTATGGGTACCGTTTCGCCGGCCGACGCGAGTAGCAGCGCGACACCGGAGTCTGCAACGGTGTGCCGGCATGGGAGGCCATCGGCGAGCGTGACCGCCGGCGCCGAGAGTGGCGGAGGGTGGTACAGCCCTTACCGGCGGATTGCTCCGCGTTCGGGCCTGTCCGGGCCGCCGGAGGAACGTCGATGTACGAGCCAAAGACAATGAACACGCTTTTTGCCCGGTCATTCTTCACGGTGTTGGGAGCGCTCCTTCTGCTCCTGGTTACGGTGGCCGGCGTGTTCATGTTCGGCATCAATCGAAGTATTCGCGTATGGAACGTACAGCGAACCCGTGCCATCCGCTCGCTTGTTCAACCGGCGATTGCCGAGGCGTACCGCGAAGAGGGAGATCTCGACGAGGAGACAATCTACGAGGCGGTGGTCCCGTTCCTGCGGGGAGTATCCGCGGTGCAAGTCTTGGACCGGCACGGCGACCCAGTCTTCCACTACAGCCGTGGCGAACGGCTTGCGCTGGAGGAGACGGGCGCGGAGCCGGTTGGAACCAGACGTGCCTTTGTCCAGATATCCGACGACCAATCCGGGGAGACCATCGGCTATTTGGCGGTCGATACGGCAGGGTTTACGGCTGACCCGGTCAATCGTGCGTTCATCGAACAGATCATTACCTCTGCAACCACCGGCGCCACGCTCTCGTTTCTCATTGCGCTGCTCGTTGCATACGGATACTCGCGCTCGCTTTCTGCTCGTACGGGCGCGTTGGCGGCGGGGCTCCGCCGGCTGGCAGATGGCGACCGGGACGTGCCGTTCAACCTCACCGGGATTCTAGAGCTCCGTGAGATCGCTGAGAGTGCGGAGCGTCTTGAAGCACAGCTAGCAGCTTCGGAGCGACAGCGCACGCAGTGGGCGCAAGATATCTCGCACGATCTGCGAACGCCGATCACGGCGTTGAAGTCTCAGTTCGAGGCTATGGTGGAAGGGGTGGTGGAGCCGAGCGCCGAACGGGTCCGCTCGGTGTACGGCGAGTTGCTTCGAGTAGAGAAGCTCGTACGTGATCTCACCGATCTTAGTTACATAGAGTCGCCGCAGCTTCGGTTGGATGTGCGTCCGGTGTTGCTCCCTTCTCTCTTGCGCTCGGTGGTGCATACGTTCGAGATGCAAGCTTCCGAGCGGGAGATCGAGATCGCGATCGACTCGCAAGTCGAGCGCATCGAGGCGGACGAGCACCTGTTGAACCGAGCGCTCGGAAACATCGTGCAGAATGCCGTGCGGTACGGTACGACGCCCGGCAAGATCCGTGTGAGCGCCAAAGAGAAACAGACCGATGCGTTCCGCGGGACGGAGATTCGCGTGGCGAACGTTGGTTACGTAGCTCCGGAGGAGATCCCCCGGCTCATCGAGCGGCTCTATCGCCGTGAGAACAGTCGTCCCGAGGGAGGTTCCGGGCTCGGTCTCTCGATTGCAGCTGCCGTCGTGCGGCTCCACGGGGGCGAGCTCTCCATGAGTCAGGAAGGAGAGTGGACTGTCGTTTCGCTCACCATTCCTGAGCACCCGGGCGGAGATGGTCGATATCGGTCGAAGCAAGGGGCAGCCGGACAGAAGTCGGCTCGGAGCGCTGCCACGGGGTAGCGCCTGCTATTGGCTGCTCTGAAGACTCGGCACGCCCGCTCGCTCAGCCGTGTTTAGTATACGTAGCGCCTGCTATTTGGCTGCTCTGCTCTGAAGAGGGTAGCCGACCAAAGAACGCTCAAGGGAGGGCGCCCGAGACGGGCGCCTTTTTTTTTGCGGAACGGACTAACCCTTCACCGCCCCGGCCATCATGCCGCGAACGAAGTAGCGCTGTAGCGAGAAAAAGATCAGCAGCGGCAGTACCATCGAGACGAAAGCTCCCGCGGTAAGAACGTACCACGTATGCCCTCGGCTTCCCACGAGCTCGGCAAGCCGCGTTGTGACAATGGGTTGCCGGGTGCCGAAGAACACCAGCGCAACCAACAGGTCGTTCCAGACCCATAGGAACTGAAAGATGGCGAACGAGGCTATGGCCGGGATCGACAACGGGAGCACGAGCCTGGTAAACGTCAACCACGGTGTCGCACCGTCGGCATGCGCCGACTCCAGGATGGACTTGGGAATGCTCGATATATAGCCGTACAGGATGTATGTAGCAAGCGGCAAGCCGAAACCGGTGTGGGCAAGCCACATCCCGAAGAAGGTGCCCGTTATGCCGTAGCGGGTGTACACCTGGAGCACCGGGATGAGCGCCATCTGCAGCGGAACCACGAGCAATCCGACGATCATGACAAAGAGGATCTCCCGTCCGTGAAAACGCAACCAGGCGATGGAAAACGCAGCGAACGCAGCCATCGAAATCGGGATTACGGTAGCGGGAATGGTAATCAGCAGACTATTGAAGAATGCATGGTCCATTCGGTCGGCGCTGAGTACGTGTCGATAGTTCGAAAGGGTCCACTGTTCGAACTCGAAGAAGCGAAAGAGTCCTTGCCACCAGCCGGTTGCGTTGATGGCTGCAGGGGTCCGAAGCGAGCTGACCAAGACGCCGAGAGTGGGGAGGGTCCAGACCAGCACGATGACGAGGACGAAAAGGCGTACCGCCAGTTTCCCTAGCGTCATCTCAGCCCGTGCCGAGCCGAGGAAGCTTCCACTTTCCGCGGCGTGCTTGCGAATCTGCCGCTGGCGCTCAACCGCCTGGAGTTGCCAGCCTTGGGTATTTGAACCGCCGTTTTTCTCAGACATACGCTCCTCCTACTGGCTCCGCGCTTCACGGATGTGCTGCACGTTTCGGACCATGAACGGGATCACCACCACGAAGAGGAAGACGGCAAGCGCGCTCCCTCGCCCGAAGTTTCGGTATACAAATGCCTCCTGGTACATGCGGGAGGCAACAATGTGGGTCCCGTGCTGTCCGCTTGTGGTTACGTAAACAACGTCGAATATCTTGAGCACCATGAAGAGAATCGTGGTCATCACGACCAAGATCGTGCCTTTGACGTAGGGAATCGTCACGTTGAAGAAGACGCTCAGCTCCCCTGCTCCGTCCACTCGAGCGGCATCCAGAAGATCCTTCGGGACTCCCTTGACCGACGCGCTGAGGATGACCATTGCGAACCCGGTCTGGAGCCAGATCATAATGAAAATCAGCAAGAAGTTGTTCCACGGTCGGATCGTAATCCACGCAACCGGGTCTCCGCCGAGCGCCGTGACGATGGCGTTCAGTAACCCGAGCTGCTCCAGATGGGCCGGCCGAAAGTAGTAGACAAAGCGCCAGATGATACTTGCTCCCACGAAGGAGATGGCCATGGGCATGAAGACAAGCGACTTGACGATCTTCTCCCACCGCGGCTTGAAGCGGTCTACAATCACCGCGATCAATAACCCCACCACAGTTGCCATGAGGGGCACGAATATGACCCACAGTAGCGTATTCCTGAGCACTACGAGCATCGCGGGATTGGTGAATATGTATTCGTAGTTCGCGAGGCCGACGAACTCATCTCCGCGGCGACTCAGGAAGCTCAGCCACACGGTGCGGACCGCGGGATAGAGAATATAGAAGCCGAGCGTGAGAGCGGCTGGAGCCACGAATACATACGGTACGATCCTATCCCGCACCCCCGGACCGAACAGCTCCGCCAAGCTGTTCAAGGAATAGAATAGCGCCCAGATCCCAACAACCCCGACGAAGAGGCCTACGCCGGCGATCCCGATGTAGGAAACGCCGCGGACGTCCTGCAAAAACGCCGCTCCGCCTCCTAGAATGGCAATAGTTACCGCCAGGGAGCCGAATGCCAGGAGCACGCGCATTGGGTACCGGTCTGTAAGGGAACTGAATGGAGCCTTCTGTTGCGTGATGTCACTCATACGGCACACCTTCCCGTTTGTAGCATTGTCAAAACGATGGTGCGCCGCTTCTCCGAAGTTGGGAATAGACGAATGTCACGAGTTCACGAAAGCCGGTATGACAAATGTCATTGCCGGCGCGGAATGCAGATTGTGCAGCGCCTCAGCCCGCTCTCGGGAGGCCGTGGAGGCGAAGGAAAGGAGGGGAGATCGTCTCTGAACGTGATTTGCTTGTCGCCCGGCGGCCCCGGGCGCTCATGAAGCCCGGGGCCGCTAGGGGAGAATGCCGGCGACGCGCAAAGATCAGAAACCGGGAAGCGTCGCGCTCACCTCCTGGCCGCCGCGGTTAACGCGGAGCTCTCGCGTACCCGTGTCCTCGGCAAGAAGCGCGTAGAGGTCTCGTGCCGACTCCACCGGTTCGCCGTCGACGGAGACGATAACGTCCGACGGTCGCAGCCCGCCTTGTGCCGCGGGAGAATCCGGCGTGACGTCAACGACGACGGCCCCGTCTACGCCGCCCGGAATCTGTTGAGCATCCCGGATGGCGTCTTCCAACGGCATTGCCGTGAAGCCGGGCCATATGTCCGTGCGGGCCCGCACCTCATCTTCCGGAGCCCGCTCATCCAACGTCACGTCGAACGTGTGCTCCTCTCCCTGTCGCACCACCGTGATGGGACGCGTCTGACCAGGAGGGATGTTTCCGATCTCCCGCTGAAGCTCGAACGTGCTCTCGATCGTCTCACCGGCTACTTCGACAACCAAGTCGCCCGGCCGGAGTCCGTCACGTCCGCCTGGGGAGTCGCGATGCACGTTGAGCACGAGCGAGCCCGGCTCGTTAGCAACGCCGAGGTCCTGGAAGAGAGGCATCAGCTGCTCGCTATCGGTGTCCGAGATGCTCACTCCGAGCCAGCCGTATACGATGCGACCTTCCTCGATGAACTGATCGATAGCGTCCGCGGCGTTGTTGATGGGAATCGCGAATCCGAGCCCGACGTTTCCGCCGGCTTGGCTTCCGGCGATCCACGTGTTGATGCCGATTATCTCACCGTCCATGTTCACCAGGGCACCACCGGAGTTCCCGGGGTTGATAGCGGCATCGGTCTGGATGAAGTCCGTCAACTCCGGGAGTTGAGCGGCTCCCAGTCCTTCGGCTCGGCGGCCGGTTGCGCTTATAATCCCCGCGGTAACCGTGGACTCGAATCCGAACGGATTGCCGACGGCCATAACCCAGTCGCCTACGGTGATCTCATTGGAGTTTCCCAACGAGGCAACCGGCATATCCTCTTTCGTCTCGAAAGAGAGAAGCGCCAGGTCGAGCCGCTCGTCGCCGCCTACTACCTCAGCGGAGAATTGACGGCCGTCATGCAGGCTGAGCGTGATATCGTCGGCGTCGCCGACCACATGGTTGTTAGTCAACACGTAGACCGTGTCGCCTTGTTGCCGGACGATCACGCCTGAGCCGATTCCAGGGCGCTCGAACTCCTCAGGTGCGAAGTCCTCCCGCTCATCCGGACCGAAGAAGAAATCGAACGGCGAAAACCCTTCGGTCTCCGGCTCTACCACTTCCACGACGTCGACGTCCACGACAACCGGCAGAACCTGTTCGGCCACTGCCGCGAATGTGCCCTCCTCCGCTTCAGGCTCCGAGGGCTCCGCCGGCGAGGTGATTCGGGTGTCGCCGCCGCTCCGGATCTGGACGGGTTGTGGATCTTCGTTCGGTGAGTTTGGCCGGCTAAGTCCCACGATGAGTCCGCCGGCAAATACAACTACTACGCCGGCGAGGACGAAGAATGCGCGTTTCCAAGCGCTTGCGCTCATGCTAACCTCCTTGGGTAATAAGGGGAGTGACGGGTTGCGTGTCCAAGGTTCCCGGTGTCACGACTGAGCGGTGCCGGCGCCGGGAAAGTGAAGCCACCTTTCACCGTGGCGAGGCAAGTCGGGGCGTGGGTCGCCCGCAGGACAACCAAACCGTCACGACCGTCACCTTGGACTCTAGAATAAGGGAACTCCGGCCTCTTCGGCAATTCCAAGAGCCTGCGTAGGTGTGAAGAGTTTGCAAAGAAGCCGGGCTGAGCTGGGCATTCTGACGTGCGCGGTCGACCGGGCCGCCTGGACCGGTCGAGTCTAACCGAGCCGTGTCGGCTCAGCGGGCTCCCGGATCCGGGCGGACTCGGAGCGCTTCTCCGGTCAGGCCGGGACGCTTCTCCCGCGCGTGAAGTGCCGAGGCGCGGCGCCGACCGGAACGCCGGCCGGCGCCAAGGTTGCGTGGGTCCGGCCCCCTAGAACCGTACTCTGGTACCGAGCCCGAGCGTTGTGTAGCGCGAGTTGGCGGTGTTGTACTCCTCGCTTGCGTCCTCCGTCAGAGAGAGCCGGTCGTTGAAGATTAGCAGATCCAGTCGATCCGAGATCACCTCCAGCGATATCCCCCAGCTGAACTTGCCGGCGAAGTCACGTACTCCTTCCGGAGGATCGATCCCGGTAAGCACGCGCTGCCAGTCCAGGGTGAAACCGAGACCGCCCAGCGGGATCTCCAGTCCGAATCCGAGCGCAAACAGGCTGAGCGGCCGGATCTGCTTGATATTGAGGAATGCATCGGAGTCGTAGAGGATCTCCGTGTACACGTCACCGGTGAGGTGGAATATTCCCCAGAAGCGGTACCCTCCGCCCAATTGCAGGCTCTCCGCGGCTCCCGGCGGGATCTCACCGTTCTCATCGTCAGCCGGGACCGGCGGATTGAGCGGGATGCTATAGCGTGCGTTGGCAAAGAAATGGTTTGAATTAGCTGTAGCCGTTCCGCCCACCGCAATCAGCAGTATTGCCACGCAAGCTGCCCGAACGATCATCGTCCCTACGCGCATGTTATCTACCCTCCGTCAATGACGATATGGTCTCCGGCGGCGCGTCTTTCCGTAACAGGAAAGATGGGCGGTGCCCGTCAGTGCGTCCGCCGTATGGCCCGGCCCTAATATAGCACCTAAACGAAGGTAAGGTTTCCCGGGGCCAACGTTCAACATAGTTTACCGTAGCTATTCACGGTTTTCAGGCCCGTTCGACACATTTCCGCCTCCGATGCGGTAGCCGCAGTGGCGTCGTGCCGGCTTACGGCCGAGGCGTTCGCATTCCGCCGCGAATTGTCCTATAATGAAAGCGTTATGAAGCGTGCAACAAGGATGTTCATGGTGCTTCTGGTTCTGACGGTGGTGGCTGTGCCCGGGCTTCTCGGGCAGGAGAACGAGGTCGATCTCGAGGGAACCTGGATTGCATATCGCGTGAGCGACCTCTCCAACTACCGGCTTGCGGACTACCACCAACCGCCGGCTATGGAGGATCTCCAGGAAGGGACTCTGACCCTCGACCCGGACGGGGAGGCGGCGTCGACCTTCATCACGGTGGAAAGCTGGCTCATGGACGACGGCTTTCTGATTCTCCAAAACGACGACCGCTCGCGAATGTATGTACCGCGCCCGCTCGGGGAGAATACGGTGTACCTTTTGGCGGTTACCGTCACTGAGCGGAATCGGGAGGTGACGCACATCCGGGTGGATCGCCATTCGAGCTATCTCGTAGTGCGCGAGTAGCATGGTGCCCTGCGGCCGGTGACCCGGGGTGTCGGCAAAAGCCGCAAAACGCACTATAATCGCGCGCCTATGACTATCTTCGAGGCTGTGCTTCTCGGGGCCGTGCAGGGTGTGTTCATGTTCTTCCCTGTCAGCTCCACGAGTCATCTTGCGCTTCTTCAACACTTCCTTATCCGGCGCGGCTCAGCGCTTCCGGCGCCCGAGAGCGCTGAGATGATCCTTTTCGATCTGGTGGTCCACGTCGGAACCCTTGTGTCGATCGTGGTCGTGTTCTGGCCGAGTCTCAAAGGCTTTCTCCGCAGCATCGCGTACGAGCTCCGTACGCGTGGCGGCGCCGCGACGCTGGTGCCCCGCCGGCCGGAAGGGGCCGGGGCGGACGACACCGGCAAGACGGATTTCGTTTTAACCGGCGAGCCCTCTCTTGGATCGTGGGACCGTCGGGAGCATCCCGAAGGCCGACCACCACACGTGGTGGGCTCTCGTCGACCTCGATACCTCTTCACGCGACTCCTGGTGCTCGGGTTTGTCTCGACGGCGGTGACCGGTGCTCTCGGCTTCCCGATTCGCGCTATGTCGCAGACGTTCTTCGGGACGCCGGCGTTTATAAGCGCCATGCTTGTGATCACCGGTATTCTTTTGTATGCGACCGACGTTATGGGGCCGCGACCGCGAGGGCTCAAAGAGCTGACGCTCTGGGTTGCTCTGGCGATCGGGTTAGCACAGGGCCTGAGCCTGGCTCCCGGCTTGAGCCGAAGCGGGCTCACGATCAGCTTTGCGCTCTTCGCCGGGCTGCGGAGAAAGTGGGCCGCAGAGTACAGCTTCTTCATCGCCTTCCCAACTATCCTGGTGGCAACGGGCGTCCAGACCATCAGCGCAATGGCGGAGGGTGCGAGCGGCGCTATCAGCCTGAGCGCCCAAGCGGTCGGTTTCACAGTCAGCGCCGTCGTCGGAATCGGTGCGCTCATGCTGGTCATCACGCTCCTGTATAAGGCGCGGTTTCGGTTATTCTCCTACTACGTCTGGATGCTTGCCGCGTTCGTCGCCGGGGCTGCGCTTGCGGGGTACCTATGAGCACGGCGAGCGGGAGGACGAGCCGGCGTGCGAACGACGCAGGCAGCCAACGCGGCGGCGAGGCGCGCGACGCGGGCAGTGGGCGCGGTGCGGGCGATGAGAGCGACGCGGGCGATCCCGTCAGCGCCGGCGGTGGAAGCGGCGCGAACGGTCCGCGTAGTGCGGGCGGTGCGGGCGGTACGTCGCGCTCCGGCCGACGGAGACAACGGGTAGAGGAGTTGGCTACGGCATATGCGGCGCTCATAGACGATCCGGACGCATTTCGGAGCGCCTCCAAGCGGCCGTTGCCGACCTGTTTTTGGCGCAATCCATTGAAAGCTTCTAAGAGTGACTGGGAGCGCGAGGTTCTGTCTCGTTTCCCCACGGCATTGCCGGTGGAATGGATGGGAGACGTATACCGGCTGCCTCCGTCCCAGCCGCCGGGAGGAGAGCTCCCGTTCGTTGTGGGTTGGTATCATGCGCACGAAGAAATCGCTCTTGCGGCGGTCGAAGCATTGGCGCCCTGTCCCGGAGAACGCGTCCTGGACCTCTGTGCGGCGCCGGGGAACAAGGCGGCTCGACTCGCGATAGCTGTTGGCGACGAGGGAATGGTACACGCCAACGATCCTAACAAGGGGCGGCTCGCCGCGGTTCGGCATCTGGCGGGGCGCCTTGGGCTGACCAACATTGTATCCACGGCTTTCGATGGAACGTCGATCCCGCTTGAGCCTGAGAGCTTCGATCGAGTGCTGGTCGACGCGCCGTGCTCCGGCGAGGGGACGATCCGCAAGGACCCGCAGGCCGGCGCCCGTTCTTCAGGCGCCGCCGGCACCGCGGGCGCTACCGGCACCGCGGGCGCTACCGGCACCGCGGGCGCTACCGGCACCGCGGGCGCCGCCGGCACCGCGGGCGCCGCCGACAGGGGCGGCCGGCCCGCGGCGAACGCGACGGGGAGCTCCGGAGGTTCGGGTAAGGCGCGCGGCTCGCGCAAGCGGCGGAGCTTCGCGGCCTATCTAGCGAGCGTGCAACGACGGCTTCTCGCCAAAGCAATAACTCTGGTCCGCCCCGGCGGGGTCGTAGTGTACAGCACTTGCACGTTCAATCCCGAAGAGAACGAGGCGGTGGTGGACGACGTTGTGCAGGAGGCGCGACGGGAGATCGTTCTCGAAGACGCTGCGATCCCCGGCTTGAGGTCGCTTCCCGGCGTGAAAGCGTGGAAGGGGCGCGCGTTTTGCGTTGCGACGGATCGGACATCACGCTATCTGCCGCACCACAACGACACCGGCGGATTCTTCACTGCGCGGCTCCGTGTGAGGGCGGCAACCGGCTCGGGCCGGACCGGGAGCCGGCCGACCGGTAGCCGGCGAACCGGGAGCTGGCGGGGAGCCGACTTGCGTCCCGAGACGGAAGGGAAGCGGGGAGCCGCTGTAGATGCGGACTACGCGGGCAACGCCGCGGCTGATTTCCGCTTCCGAAGCGTCTTTCACGATCGTTTCGGCATACCGCTCGAGCGGCTCGCGGCGTTCCGCGTGTATGAGAAAGGAGGGAGCGCGCTCTGGGCTGCCTCGGCAGGTGTTCGACAGCCGGCTCGCGGGAAGACCGAGCTTCTGGGGCTCCCCGCTTTGCGTCCCACTCCAGTTGGATTCAAGCCCACCACATTTTTCCTGCAGCGTCTTGGGCCGTGGGTCGAGAGCTTCGTGATCGAGCTCCAAAACGAAAACGAAGCATGGGCCTTTTTGGCGCGCCGTCCGATCGAGATCCCGGACGGGACGGCTGTTGCGAACGGGACAGCTAGTGCCGACGGGGCGGCCAATGCGGATGCCGCTGCGGTTGCGGGCGAGACCGCGATTGCGGCTGGGCCCGCCAACACGAATGTCGCTGCTATTGCGGCCGAGACCGCCGGAGGTGGATACGTTCACGTGCGGTACGGACCGTTTCACCTCGGGTGCGGCCATCTCGAGGGCACGAAGCTGTACAGTCTGGTGCCGAAAGGGGTGAGCGCCGTGGTCAACGGGGGGCGCCGCGGGTGAGGTGCCGGGGGGCGGGAGCCGGCCTCGCCCGCCGCGAGTGAACGGCGGCGCTCAGATCTGCGGCACTCGCTCTCGACCGCATACGGGCGCCGCGGGTGAACCGCGAGCGCTACGCGTGAAGGGCTGACGCCACGGATGACGTGTCGGCCCCGGGTGCCCGCGTGACTCAACGAGCTCGCTGCGCGCGCCGGTCGAGCCGGAGCACGCCGTAGAGTCCGAGCACGACGATAATCCCTCCGGCTACGGCGTACGGCGTGGGGAGCTCGCCGAAGATCGGAATGGCCAGGAGCGTTGCGAAGATCGGCTCCAGAAGGATCGAGGTCGATACGAAGCTCGCTTGTACGTAGCGGAGGGCCCAGTTGAAGACGCTGTGGCCGAGGATCGTACAGAAGAAGGCCAAAGCGGCAAAGATGAGCCACTCCCGTAATGCATACCCGGCGAGCGGGACCTCCATAGCAACGACGGCCGCCAGTAGGGCGATTGCCGCAAACAGATAGACCTGGAAATTGTACGCGGCCGCATCCACGGTCCGCCGCGCCACCCGTCCGGCCAACATATACCCTGCCGCGGCCAGTGCTCCCGCTACCGCGAGCGCGTTTCCAAAGAGCGCCGTCCCCCCAATGAGGAAATCCCCGTAGCTTAATAGCGCACTTCCGCCGATCGCGAGCGCAATGAAGGCGAAGCTGGCGGCCGGCAGATGCTCCTTGAGGAGAAAGACGCTTCCAAGCGCCACGAACATCGGATGGAGCGTCACCAGCACCACCGCGCTTGCAACGCTCGTGTAGCTGAGGCTCGTAATCCAGGTGCCGAAATGGAGGCCGAGAAAGAGTCCGCTCAGGACTACAACCGGATTCGGCAGGCGGCCGGCGGGACCCTTACCGGCCGGCCCCGTCCCGGCCGGCTCCGTCCCGGCAGGTCCCCTACCGCCGGGCCTGCCCGGGCGGCCGGACGCTCCGGCTGAGCCGGGCTTCGGCGCAGCCGCGGCGTGGCCCGGGCCGGAGCCGCCGCCGGCGCCGTCCGGGGCAGGGTCGTTCCCCGTGCCGTCCGCGGCACCGGCGTCCGAAGGCCCGGTCGCGCCACAACCTTGCGAGATGCACGCGGTGCTACGGCCTTGCGGTGCGCTGCGCGCGCGGGACGTCCACGGTTGGAAAGGCAAGAGCATTCCTGCCGTAAAGAGCATGCGATAGAACGCGATCGCGAGGGGCGGAGCGTCCGAGAGCCTCACCAGAATGGCCGAAAACGACGCAAAGGCGACTCCTACGACGACAAACGGGCGTGCGCGCGCGGCGAAATCCATGGGGAAGGAGTCTACTTCGGAAGGGGGGCGAAACGCGAGCATGTGCTTCCCGGGTATCCGAAAGCCTCGTCCCGCTCTGAATGCGACCTTCGATTCCGATGGATATGACGAAGCTAGTACCAAATGGTGACGGACGGTTGTCGTTGCGTACTGCTGTAGTAGCACAAAATGTGATTTCAGAGGTATATATGCAGTATAATGCGGTACGGTATCCGGATGTAGTTTTTTTGTCACCGTTGTGGTATGTTTGTAGTTGATCTGTTTGCCGGTGTGTTCGGGAGCTAACTCAACGGGGGGCCGGGCGTAGGTAAAGAGCACGCGACTAAGGAGGAATGCAGCAGTGCGGAGATATCGAGTAGCAGCGTGTGCCGCGCTTCTCAGCGCGGGGATTGTGGGAGCGGTTTCAGCTCATAGCCAGTTTCGGCCCTGGGATCATGCCGATAATCCTGCCCTCTTGGCGCGCAATCAGCGCCGGTGGGTGGAGCTCAGCGTGACCCCCGTGGACTTCACCGTGGACAACTCGGTGGTTTCCCCCGGGGATATCTTCCGGGAGACGGTTGTAATCGATCTCCCGGCCATCACTGAGCGCGTCTCGGACGACGGATGGCGTATCAATGCAGGGGGCGGGGTCAGCGGGCACGGCACCTTGCACGTCGGGCCTATCGGGATCGGTAGCTACTCCCGCGTCTGGGATCTTACTCGCTTAACCATTCCCAGAAACATCTTGGAGATCCTCTCTTACGGGCTCGAGCGTGACGAGGATGGCGGCCCGGTAACCGCGGAAGGGAAGGGCGAGTTCGTTCAGCGTCTCTTCGCCGAGAGCGGACTGTACGCCTCCTATTCCAGGAATCAGCTCGTTTACGCCATGAAGCTTGGCGCGTACGTACCGCTTCTCTACAGCCGTGACGCCAGCTTCAGGTACGACCTCTACATGCACGATCAGCCGAACGAGAACGGGAACTACTTTGAGTTCAACGCCGGGGCTGAGGGAGAGCTCCTTCTGGGGGTCAACCCCGAGGGCGACCAACCCGAGCCTGCAATCGGAGCCAAGATCGACGTCGGGTTCATTCGGCAGGATGACCGGCGCCGGGCTATGTACGGCGCAGCCGTGAACAGTATTCCGATCGTGCCGGCGCAGGTGCGTTATGAGGTGTCGGAGGAGATGGCTTTCAAGGCCTTCATGGATTCCGAAGAGGGCTTCTTGGCGCTCATCGATGAGGAGGATGGGGACGATCCGTTCCAGATTGAAGAACCGGATCTGGAGGAGCTCGAGATCAAGGAACTGGCGGAGCCGGTTCGCGTCTTTCCGGAGACGAGCGTGAGCGGGTTCTACCGGTTTGGATTGCCGGTCATAGATCTCATCCCGCACGGAGAGTTTGTTTTCGGAAGCCTGGCCCGGTTAAACGCGGGACTTGTCGTGGAGGGCAACTTGCCGGTACTGAACTGGCTGTCCGCAGGGTTCGGCTATCAGGACTTCTCGTGGCAGATCACCGGAGGGCTTCGCATTCCGTTGCGGGTCATTGAGCTTTCCACGCAACTGGGCCTGAGCGCCCCGGAGCTGGGGAACCTCTTTAGAGCACAGGGACTTACCGGCCGGGTTTCGCTGGCCATAGGACTGTAGGGGGTCAGAAATGCGAAATAGGAACGTACAAAACGGGAGCGTATACAGGCGCGATATGAACGGTTTCAAGCTGATGCTGACATGGGCCGCCGCGGCGGCCATAGTGATTGCGGTCGCCGGTTGCGATTGGCAAACACCGCAGGAGGTCCAGGTCAAAACAGAGCCCGCATTCGACCTGCCGGCAGGAACGCGGTCGGTGGATATCGCCGATCTCATCGACCTCGACGAGCTCCTTCTGGAGCCAATGCAAGAGGACTTCGGCGAGGACGGGACCGTCGTCGCCCTGAGACCACAGGATGACGGTGTGGACACCTACACCGTGCAGGCCTCCCGTAACCTCATCTCCATATCGACCGCGGATTTCTTTGAGGACGAAGTCGATCTGAGCGAGTTGGAACAGGACATCGAGCGGGTCGAGTTCGACGTACCCAGCTTGGAGCCGGACGTTCAGCCGGTCATGCAGAACATTGAGCCGATCGAGCTGGCTAGCGAGGATCTGGCAACGGACGGTGATTTCGAAGGCGAGCCGGCTTTTGTCCCGGACGGCGGCGGCGAGGTCCCGGTTGAAGTCGTTCCGAGTGACGTCGGTTTCGAGTCCGCAACCTTTGCTGAGGGAACCTTCGTTGTCGATCTGGAGATTGCCGGCGCAGAGCCCGGCCATGAGATTACCGTTGCCGGCACCATCGTGGACGGCGCCCAGGAGCTCCCGGCGGCGGAGGAGCTCGCCCTCGTCGGCGAGACGGATTCCGGCCTGCTCTCCTTCGACCTTTCCGGCGTGACGCTCAGCGGCGATTTCTCTCTGCGGTTCGACGTCTCGGGAGACCAGGAAGATCTGTTTACCCTCGACGGTACCTATGGGTTTGATGGGGCGGCTCTTGTCACGGCAGCAAGTGGAGTTGATCTAGACGGCGTCGCCATCGACCCCGTGAGCGATAACGAGGAGGTTTCCTTTGACCTCCCCGACAACGTCGCCGAAGTCGAGGTGGACGAGGGCGAGGTGCGGCTCTATCTCGAGTTCCCCGCCTGGGACGGGATTGCGTTCGATGTGAGTGCAGAGCTAACGGGGCTCGTCGACAACAACGGAGATCCCGTAGACGGCGAGTTCACAGCGGATCCGGATAACGAAGACGAGTACTTCCTCCCGCTCGATGGCGTCGTGATCGATCACCAGAGCGAGATCGACCTGAACTACACCATCACGGCGACAGGGGGGGCGGAGACTTCGTTCGACGTCGATGATCCGCTTGGTCTCCAGGACGTCGCTTTGACCGTTGAGAGTATCGCCCGGGCGGTAGTCGAAGACGACGAACTGGCCATAGAGGAGGAGCTGCAAGAGCACGTGGACCAGGAGATCGTGGATGCGGTTGAGAGCATCACGCTGGAGGAGGCAGACCTCGTGATGCGGTTGAACAACCGGCTTCCGGTGAGCGTGATACTCAGGGTTTCTTCTGAGGCGTTCTTACCGCAGGACCATCTAGACCAGCTCGAAGACCCGGGCGACGAGGCCTATCCGGGCGATTTCTTTGAAGACGCCGACAACATAGACCGCGACGGCACTCAGGTAGTCGTGACCTTCCCCCCACAACCACTGGGCGATCAGAGCCTGGAGCAGCGCGTCATACCTCTTCAGAAGGAGATCGTGATCGCGGACCTGCTCGAGGACGCGGAAGGGCACTACTTCGATTTCCAAGTTTTCGGAGAGCCTGAAGGCTACGACGACGGGGCGGTTACCGTCGAGAACGTCGTGCCGGGGGAGACGTACTCCTTTGGCGGAAGCGGGGATCCGGAGGGACCTGCCGACGTGGAGCTCGTGCTTACTGTTGAGTCCATCATGATCCAGGACCAGGACGAAGAAGGCTCTATTCCCGACGAGGACGATGATCCGATGGACTTCTCCGAGTTGAGGGAATTCCTGCCGGAGGGAGTTACGCTCGATGGGGTAACCGGGGAAATCCGTATCGGCGGACTCGAAGACTTCAGCGGAAGCATCCAGCTGGTTGCCGGCTATATCGTCGATGGGACCGGCTATCTCCTTGATTTGCTTGATGCGGACGCGGATAGAAGCGAGGGCTCGCTGGACGACAACGGCTTCGCTTTCGACGAATACTCCGAAGAAGCGTTTGTGGTCGGAGAAGGCGGAGAGCCGGACAGCGTGAGCATCTTTCTTGACGAGATCATCAACGATGGGGCTTCGGACGTGGAGTTTCGTTATCTGCTGAGCGTTGACCGAATGGAGCTGTTTGTGGAAGAAGAGGATGCTGATGACCTCACGGTAGCTTTCGACCTTACGGTACCGTTCGGGCTGCAAGTGGACGCGGAGGATGACACCGGACGGGTGCTCTGGGAGCTCACCGACGATGACGACAAGCCCGTTCTGGAGATAGAGGACGATCTTTTCGATCGCGAGACCGACGACGAGGACGAGGGAATCCAGGATCTGTTAGATCAGCTCGCGGAGGTTGCGCTCATCTGGGAGCTTACCAACGACGTAGGCTTGAGCTTGGAGATCGACATGGTTGACGGCGACGACTTCGCAAAGACGATCCGATTCCACGAAGGGACAACCAGCGAGCGCTTCGAGCTCTCCCGCAACGATATCCGCCATATTCGCGACACGATCCCGTTCCAGCCGGAGATCAATTTCTACCTGACCGAGGGGGCGCAGACTTTCGATCCGGATGCGACGTTGCTTGTCGGGCTCTGGGCCCGAATTGCGGCCGAGATCGACTATACGATTTCGTTGGGCAATGACGATTAGCAAACGACCAAATCCCGGCCGCCGCGGGCGCGGCGGCCGGATTGTTCCCCTCCGCTCACGCACAACACCCGCCGGCTGACTTCTCGACGGCGCGCCGCGCCGATCACCGAGCTCACAGCCATTTCTCTCAGTTTCCCGTTGATAATACGGCGCTCCGTTCGAGCGGTCCTCCGGTTGGCCCTTGTCGCATTCTTGGAGCGGCGTTGCGGGCGAAAGGCCCGGAGGAACAGGCGCCTGACTGTACTACAGCCGGCACTTCGCAACTGGTGCTTTTCTGTGACGCAATGTGTGCGCATGCTCTTGTGGGTGTACGGAATTCTTTCGCCGCATAAAGCCGCGTTGTGGTTGTTCCCCCATTGTGGTAGACTTGGTGATACAAATCACAGCGCTCCGAGAATCCTGAATCTTACTTCGTTAGCGGGGCGTTGAATGGGATGAACGGCCGACCGAGGCCCGGCGTAGGAAGGTAGGCCGTCCGGCAGGTAACCAAGGAGTGGTGGATTCAATGAAAACGTTCCGGATACTTGTGCTAATGGGCTTCTTAGGGCTCGTCGTGGTTGGAGCTGCCGTAGCTCACAATCAGTTTCGGCCATGGGATCACGACGTGAACCCTGCGCTTCTGGCGCCAAATCAACGACGTTGGGTTGAACTCGCCGTGACCCCCGTAGATTTCAGCGTGAGCAACTCGGTGGTGGCGGCCGGGGACGTCTTCCAAGAGAAAGTCGTTATCGACTTCAACGAGATTAACGAACGCGTTCCGGATGAAGGGTGGCGCTTCGTCGGGAATTTCAGCGGGGCCACGCACGGGACGGTGCATATAGGTCCTATAGGGTTCGGAGGATACACCAGTGTTACCAATATGACGCGGTTCACGTTGCCCAAGAGCCTGGTGGAGATCATGGCGGACGGCCTGCCGCGCGAGGAAGACGGTGACGGCGCGGTCCGCGCCGACGGCGAAGGCGCGTTGGACCAACGGCTGTTCCTGGAAGGCGGGTTATACGGCTCGTATACCCGGAATCAGATCGTCTACGCGCTCAAACTCGGCGCATATTCGCCGGTCGTGTACAGCCGGGACACCAACT
>Ga0207421_10001711_pt1 | contig 27885 bp, 23 predicted proteins | sample SodLakKL_010_SED_4_FD_187542 | JGI IMG/M metagenome (GOLD analysis project Ga0207421, IMG submission 187542) | Alkaline sediment microbial communities from Lake Tanatar, Kulunda Steppe, Russia - 8KL_010_SED (SPAdes) (version 2) | ecosystem: Environmental > Aquatic > Non-marine Saline and...
GGTTTTCCGTTACAACGAAGATCAGAACATCACTTCGCTCGACCCGGTTTATGCCCGCAACCAGGCCAATATCTGGGCAGTCAGTCAGTTGTACAACAGCTTGCTGGAGCTGGATGACAGCCTCCGGGTGCGTCCTGCGATTGCAAAACACTGGGATTTATCTGAAGATGGCCTTACCTATACATTTTTTCTCCGCGATGATGTGTATTTTCATGACAATGAATGCTTCCCCGGGGGAAAGGGCCGGCGGGTGGTCGCCGATGATTTTATCTTCAGTTTTTCGCGTCTGCTCGATCCCCGTCTGAGCGCCCCGGGTGCCTGGGTCATGAACCAAGTGGCAAGGAAGGAAAACGGTGAACTGCACATGGAGGCTCCTGATGACACCACCCTTGTGATCCATATGGCGAAGCCGTTTCCGCCCATGCCCGGACTGCTTACCATGCAGTATTGTGCCGTGGTTCCCCACGAAGCCATTGAGGCTTACGGCCAGGATTTCAGACGTAACCCCGTTGGGACGGGGCCGTTTCGCTTTGCATACTGGAGGGAGGGTGTCAAGCTGGTTTACCAGAAAAACCCCAATTACTTTGAGTTTGAGGGTGGCCAGCGACTGCCTTACCTCGATGCTGTTTCCATCAGTTTTATCATTGACCGGCAGGCTGCTTTCCTGGAATTCATCAAGGGAAACCTGGATGTACTGACCCGCGTGGATGCAAGCTATCAGGATGAATTGTTGACCCCCCGCGGCGAATTACAGGAGAAGTACCGTGATCAGATACAGATGATCAGCATGCCGTTTCTGAACTCTGAATACCTGGGCTTTCAGCTTGACGGGGAACGTGTGCCACCCGACTGGCCGGCTCGTTCAAGAAAAGTCAGGCAGGCTGTGAATTACGGTTTTGACCGTGAAAAGATGCTGACTTTTTTACGCAATAACATCGGTACGCCTGCCCATGCCGGTTTTGTCCCCCTGGGGGTTCCGGGTTTCAATGTAAACGAAGGCGGGTACCATTATGATCCGGACCGGGCCAGGCAGCTGCTTGCTAAAGCCGGTTATCCCGGTGGGGAAGGGCTGCCTGACATTACACTGCATACCACACAGGCCTACCAGGATATTGCGCAATACATTCAGTTTGAGCTGGAACGCATTGGTATCAGGCTCAGGATCAGCGTGAATCCACCGGCTACCCACCGGGAGAAGATGGCCAATGCCGGCGCTCCTTTCTTCCGGGGCTCCTGGATTGCGGATTACCCTGATGCAGAGAATTACCTGGCACTTTTTTACAGCCGGAACAAAACCCCGGACGGCCCCAATTACACCCGTTTTTCCAACCCGCATTTTGACAGTCTGTATGAGGCCGCCCTGTCAGAAACCAATGACAGTATCCGGATCGGGATGTACCGGCAGATGGACAGCATTGTGATTGCCGAGGCTCCGAAAGTATTTTTGTATTACGACCAGTCGATGCGTTTTGCGCAGGATTACGTAAAGAACTTGTCGAACAATCCGCTGAATCACCTGGAACTGAAAAGAGTCAGGATTGATTCTGAATGACAGGGGTCGCAACAAGGGTCAGCATTGAAGCTTCATGCCGTCAAAGGCAGGGAATATTCCATCCGGTAGTTCTTTTTCCAGATCACTGTGTTTGCCCATCTGATGGCTGATATGGGTAATGAAGCCTTTTTCAGGTCTGAGGTACTGCAGGATATCAACGGCTTCTTCCAGGGTAAAGTGGGAAATGTGTTTTTCCCTGCGCAGGGCGTTGATCACCACAAAACGGGATCCTTTCATTTTGTTCAGCTCACCGGTTTCAATAAAGTTGGCATCGGTCAGGTAGGAGAAATTGCCGGTACGGTAACCGTACACAGGCATCCGGTGGTGCATGGCCTCAATGGGAGTCAGTTCCATGTCATTGATCCGGAAAGATGAGCCGTCCAGTTCATTCAGGTTAATATCGGGCACCCCGGGGTACGGATTTTCTTCAAAGGCATAAAAATACTCTTCCCTGATGGCGGTCAGCACCGATCTTCTGGCAAAAATATTCATGGGCTTCTGCTGGATCCAGTTAAAAGCCCTTACATCGTCGATGCCTGCCGTGTGGTCTTTGTGGTTATGGGTCACCAGAATCCCATCGAGCCTTCCTACCTTTTCGCGCAACATCTGTTGCCGGAAGTCCGGCCCGGCATCGATGGCCACCGTGGTGCCATTGTGCTGAAGGAGTGCGGCGGTTCTTAGCCTTTTATCATTTGTATCATTGCTTTGGCATACATCACAAGTGCACCCCACAACGGGAATTCCCTGTGATGTGCCTGAACCCAGTATGGTTATCTCCAGCAATGCCATGGTGAATGCAATTGATATGCCGGCAAATATACATAATTGCCTCCGATCGGTCGCCAGCAATGGAAGGCCACTAAAAATACATCTTTATTGGGTAATGATTGGTTTTTTTTCTATTTTTAGACCTGAATGAAAGATGTATGGTCAGAATAGCCTGATCTGCCCCATATCCATTTAATTTATGAAACCATGAAAACATCAAAATCAAACTGCCTTGTGCTGTTCCTGTTGCTTGTTTTTCCTGCCGGATTGTTACATGCCCAGCAGGAGTCATTTCGCAGCGATGAACGCCGTATTGTAGTGGAGAGCAATGCCTCGCAGGAGATTCAGGATCTCTTTGCAGAATCAACGGAGGCCATCGTTTACTATGAAAACCGGCAGGTCAGTCATTCCCTGAATTACAACCTGTTTTTTGATATTTTTTATTACGAGGACAGCAGAAGGGGCTTTCGCTTGCTGGACAGGCCCCATGACATTGATTCAATACGGATCGGGGACCAGACCTTTACCTATCTCCCTGACCACGGTTTTTTTGAAGTCGTGGAATCAGAACCCCTGCTGCTCAGGAAATATGTCATAGATATTTCTCCGAAGGTTTTGGTTGAGGGTCCGTATGGAAGCAACGTACACTCCTCATCTGTTGAGGTGGTGATGAATTTCGATGGTGCCGGCGCAGGAGGCCGGGTCAATCCGACCATCCTTGTGCATAATCCTGCCGCAAACAGGATTGAGGTGACCCTGAACCGGCAGTCGCAATACCATATTCTGAAAAACGGGGTGCCGGTGAACGTCAGAACCAGGAGTTTGCTTCTCAGGCATTTCGCTGATCACCGCAGCGAAATCCGGCGGTTTGTCCGGAGAAATAACATCGATTTTGAGGTGGATCAGGATATGGCCACATTGGCTGAATTTGTTTATTCCATCACACAGTAATGGCTGAAATGGTGCTCTGTCTGCACAATTTTTAGTAAATTGTGCGCAATTTTAACTGCAGAAAAACTGAGAGATGGAGCAACTTTTCAAAAAGATTCATACTGAGGATATTCAGGACAATGTATTCAAACTGATCGGTAAGGATTGGATGCTGGTGACTTCAGGAAAGCCGGACAATTACAATATGATGACGGCCAGCTGGGGTTGTGCCGGGGTACTGTGGCGCAAGCCTGTTGCCATTACTTTTGTACGGCCGCAAAGACATACTTTTGGCTTCCTGGAAAAGGAACCATACTTTACACTATCTTTCTTCCCAGAAGCACAGAAAGAGTTGCTTAATCTTTGCGGGACCACATCCGGCAGAGATTTGAATAAAATGGATATTGACGGACTCAGTGCGGTACAGACTCCCTCGGGATCGGTGGCGTTTGAGGAAGCGCGGCTGGTACTGGAGTGCCGGAAGATCTATTTTGACGATATCAAACCTGAGTTTTTCCAGGTTTTTGACATCGAAAAGGTTTATCCCGCCAAAGATTATCACCGTTTTTATATCGGGGAGATTCTTCAGGTCTGGGAAAAGAAATAAATTTTACAGCGGGAAATTTTCTGTTTCGTGAATATTATTCAAAGGATCAAGCGTAGCCTCCGGCGGTTTCTGATGCGTCGTTTGCTGAAGTCGGTCAACAGGCGGCGACGGGTGGTTGATTATGCCTCAGCCGAAAAAATTGCCCTGCTTTTCGGGTTCGACAGGGAAGAAGACCCGCGCACAGCCGCCGCCCTGGTCAAGCAATTGAAGGATGATGGAAAGGAAATCAATGCCCTGGGCTTTGTCAATGCAGCACAAGTGCCGGAGGAAGTTTCCGTTTCAGAGCATACCCAACTTTGCTGCAAAAAGGATTTTTCCTGGTTGCTCAAGCCAAAACGGGGGTTTCTGAAGGAGTTCGCAAACCGTGAATACGACATCCTGATCGATCTTTCCTCACAGCAGGCTTACCCAATGAAGTTTATGGCTGCCCGGTCAGGGGCACATTTCAAAACCGGGGCTGCACATCCCGATACCAATGATGTGTTTGACCTGATCATGCAGGTGGAAGAGGATTGCCCGGCGGCTGAACTGGCCCGCCACATCATTCATTATTTAAAAATCATAAAAACCAAAAATACAGATGCTTAAAAAGTTCAGGGGAACCGGCACAGCCATTGTCACACCTTTTCACAAGGAGGGAAACATTGATTTCAGGTCTTTTGAGGCCCTGATCGAGTACCAGATAGAGAACGGCGTGGATTACATCGTTTTTCTGGGAACAACGGGAGAATCGGTAACCCTCAATGCCGATGAACAAAATGCAGTGATCAATTTTGCAGTGGAGATGGTAGACAAACGCGTGCCGGTGGTTGTTGGTATCGGGGGCAACAGCACCCGTGCAATAACCGATACCATCGGGAAAACATCCTTTGACGGGATCGATGCTGTATTATCTGTCAGCCCCTATTACAATAAGCCGCAGCCCAAGGGAATTCTCTATCATTACAGGGAGATTGGAGCAGTTTGTCCTGTTCCGGTGATCATCTACAATGTGCCCGGACGCACCGCCTCCAATATTGATTCGGATACCACGCTCCGTATCGCGGAAGAGGTGCCCAATGTGATTGCTGTGAAAGAGGCATCCAAGGATCTGGAGCAATGTGCCAGGATCATTCGTGACAAACCGGATGATTTCCTGGTCATTTCCGGCAACGATGAGCTGACCCTGCCTTTCATGGCCCTGGGGGGCGATGGGGTCATTTCTGTTTTTGCCAATGCTTTTCCCGGAGAATTTGGCAGAATGGTCCGCCTTTGCCTTGACAACCGTTTTGCGGAAGCCAGGGAAATACACAACAAGTTGCTTCCCCTGGTACAGGCCATTTATGAGGACGGAAGCCCGTCGGGCGTCAAAGCCCTGCTGGGAATTAAAGGACTGTGTAAAAATGTGGTGCGCCTTCCGCTGGTAAAGGTCAACCGGAGCCTGAACATGCAGATGTCAGATATGCTGGAGCAACTGGGTGAAATTCCGGTCCGGGAACCGTAAACCATATACAAAATAATGCTCAACGGGTATGAAAAGATCCCGGTTATATGCTTCCCTCATGCTGCTGCTGTTTATTGCTGGAAGCTGGCAAATAGATGTTTTTGACCGAAGGGGAGAGGTCTTTTTTTCCTTTCCGAAACCTGAACAACAACTGTTTGAGCAAATTGCCCAACGGATTTCGGTCGATCGCATTGATGCGGATTCGGTATATGCCTATGCAGACAGGCCGGGGTTCGAGGCGTTCATTTCGGCCGGTATTCCTTATCGGCTTTTGCCTGCTCCCGGTAAGGCAGACTTTGAGCTCAACATGAAGGGAGTGGAAGCCCTCCGCAGCAAAGATCTGTCAGAAAACTGGGATTTTTACCCAACTTATGAGGCATATGTGGACCTGATGTACCGTTTTGAGGAAGAGTACCCTGACCTGGTCCGTATCGAATCCATCGGTGAAACGGTGATGGGCCGGGAGATCCTTTTCGCTGGCATATCCCCTGAAAAAGGCAACAGGCGGCCTGTTCCGCAATTCATGTATACCTCAACCATCCATGGTGATGAACCGGTGGGGTTTGTTGTCAGCCTGCGCCTGATTCATTACCTGCTCAGCAATTATGGAAGTAATCCTGAAGTGACCTGGCTGATGGACAATGTGGATATCTGGATCTGCCCCCATGAGAACCCGGATGGCACATACCGTGATGACAATTCAACCATTCAGGGTGCCAGCCGCGGAAATGCCAACTGGGTTGACCTGAACCGGAATTACCCCAACCCGGTCATGAACCCATCGTCAGAGCAGCAGCCGGAAACCAGCGCCATGATCAATTTTACCGACACCATTCCGTTTGTAATGTCTGCCAATATGCACACCGGTATCGAGCTGGTCAACTTTCCCTATGACAGCTGGAGATCCTCTCAGCGCTTACATCCGGATCATGACTGGTGGGAGTTCACCATGCATGAATATGTGGATACCGTTCATGCCTACAGCCCTGATGGGTATATGACCGGGATGGGCGATGGAGTGACACATGGCGGCGACTGGTACGTGGTGTACGGCAGCCGGCAGGATTATTTCAATTATTACCGCAATTGCCGGGAATTTACTCTGGAAATGAGTGACCGGAAAATGCCGGAACCTGAGTTGCTGCCCGATTTCTGGGAATACCACCATCGTTCACTGCTAAACTATATCCGCCAGGCAACATTCGGCATGCATGGAATTGTATATGACAATGAGACCGGAGAACCCCTGGAAGCGACCCTGTATATTCCCGGCCATGATTCCACTTCTACCGTTATACAAGCTCAATTGCCTCATGGCAATTATCACCGCCCACTCTTTGCCGGTGTTTATGACCTGCAGTTTGACCATTCTGATTACCCTTCCCTGCAGATCGAAGAGGTGGAGGTGAAAAACCATGAACAGACCCGGCTGAATGTGGCCATTGGTGAAGGTGCAGGATCCCTTCCGGTGTCTGTGAACGTGAAAACAGAAGGGGATGGACGGGTTCTTCCCCACGAAGGCCATCAGCTTTTTACCGAGGGTTCCAATGCCTTTTTTTATGCCGAACCCGCTGAATCATGGGAATTTGTCAAATGGGAAACAGACGGGGGTGATTATACCGGTGAGGAGCTGACCCTCCCCGTTTCAGCAGGCATGGAGATCAGGGCTGTGTTCCGGGAAAGCGATCCGGTATGGGTTTCCGCGCCGGAGGAATTACTGAGCACGTTCACTGTGTATCCGAACCCCCTTCAGCTTGATTCTGAACTGGTGCTTAAGCTGGAAAAAAAAGAAAAGCTTTCCATCAAGGTGCACGACATGAATGGGCGGTTTACGGGGCAGATATTTAAAGGGGAAAAACCACCGGGCGTTCACCGTTTTTCACTCGCAGAAGCATTTGCCGGTGCCCCTCACGGGGTATATCTTCTTATCGTGGATGCGGACGGGGGTTATCGCAGGGTAAAGCGGGTCATGAACCCCTCGGGGTTTTAGCCACCGAGGCTCTCCAGTTGTCTTTTGATCACATCAATCCGCGACAGGGCGTCGGCCTTTTTCTTTTTCTCCATGGCCACCACTTTTTCCGGGGCATTGTTGACAAACTTTTCGTTGGATAGTTTCTTTTCCGTCGATTTCAGAAAGCCTTCCTGGTATTTTAGCTCCTCTTCCAGGTTTTTGATCTCTTCTTCCAGGTTCACTTCCTGATCGAGGGGGATATGGAGTTCGGTTGACTCAATGATGATCGATATGCAGCCCTCCGGTTTTTCCGTCACATAATCAAGGTGGGAAATATTGCAAAGCTTTTTTACGACGTCATCGAAAGTGGTATCCGGTTGCTGGTTGTTATTCTTTTTGATGAAAAGATCGATCTCCTTTTTCGGAGACAGGTTCTTTTCCTGCCGCATGTTCCGGATGGCCATGATCACCTGCCTGGCAAATTCAAAGCGGGCAGTGAGGTTTCGGTCCGGAGTTCCCGGTTCAGGAACCGGTGCGATGGTGATGCTTTCAGCCTCTTTTGCATCCCTGATCCGCTGGAAGATCTCTTCGGAAATAAAGGGCATAAAAGGATGAAGGATGCGCATCAGTTGGTTCACGAACCCGATGGTTGCCTGGTAGGTGGCTTTGTCAATGGGCTTTTGGTAAGCCGGTTTGACCATCTCCAGGTACCACGAACAAAAATCATCCCAGATCAGTTTGTACACTGTCATCAGTGCATCAGCAATCCGGAACCTGGAAAACTGATCCTCAAGGGTTACCAGTGCCTGGCTGAGGTTGGCACCGAACCACCGGATTGCAGAGGATGCGGCTTCGGTCTGTGTGATGTTGTCAGACACCTCCCAGCCTTGGGTAAGGCGGAATGCATTCCAGATCTTGTTGCAGAAATTTCGGCCCTGTTCACAAAGGTTTTCATCAAACAGCAGGTCGTTTCCGGCTGGTGAGCTGAAAAGCATCCCCACACGGACACCATCGGCCCCGTAATTCTCAATCAGGCCAAGGGGGTCGGGTGAGTTTCCCAGCGATTTGGACATTTTGCGCCCCTGCTTGTCGCGGACAATCCCGTGCAGGTAAACGTTCTTAAACGGGATCTCATTGCGGAACTCCAGGCCGGCCATGATCATACGTGCTACCCAGAAAAACAGAATCTCCGGGGCTGTCACCAGGTCGTTGGTGGGATAATAATAGCGGATCTCCTCATTGTCGGGCCGGTTGATGCCGTCAAATACCGATATGGGCCAGAGCCAGGAAGAGAACCAGGTATCCAGCACATCTTCGTCCTGGCGCAGATCACCGGCCTTCAGGTCCGGATCGTATTTTTCCCTTGCCATCAGCAGGGCTTCGTCTCTGCTTTGGGCTACCACGAAATTGCCGTCGGGCAGGTAGTATGCCGGGATGCGATGCCCCCACCACAACTGCCGGCTGATGCACCAGTCGCGTACATTTTCCATCCAGTGCCTGTAAATGTTCTTGAATTTTGGCGGATGGAATTGTATGGTATCGTCCATGACTACATTCAGGGCCGGCCTGGCCAGCTCTTCCATTTTCAGGAACCACTGCAATGACAATTTGGGCTCGATCACTTCATCGGTTCGTTCAGAGTAACCGATGCTATTGGTGATCTCCTCCACTTTTACCAGGTGGCCTTTTTCTTCGAGGGCCCGGGTCACCTTTTCCCTTGCAGCAAAGCGGTCTTCGCCGATGAATAGTTCCGCTGCTTCGCTGAGGGTTCCATCGTCGTTGAAAATGTCAATTGACGGCAGGTTGTGTTTGATCCCCAGGTTGTAGTCGTTGATGTCGTGGGCGGGAGTTACCTTCAGCGCACCTGTTCCGAATTCCCGGTCAACATATTCATCCACAATAAAAGGAATATGGCGGTTTACAAGGGGCACAATGACCTTTTGGTCCAGCAGATGTTTGTAGCGTTCATCCTCAGGGTGGATGCAAATGGCGGTATCGCCAAGGATGGTTTCAGGACGTGTGGTGGCAATGGTTACATATTCACCGGTGCCGGCTATCTGATAGCGAACGTAATAAAACTTTGATTGTACTTCCCTGTGAACCACTTCTTCGTCCGACAGGGCGGTCAGTGCCCTGGGGTCCCAGTTGACCATCCTTACACCGCGGTAAATTTTGCCTTTTTCGTAAAGGTCAACAAAGGTGCGTATCACGGAGTCCGAAAGTTCTTTGTCCATGGTAAACCTGGTGCGTGCCCAGTCGCAGGAGGCACCAAGTTTTTTAAGTTGTTCCAGGATAATGCCACCGTGCTTTTCCTTCCACTCCCAGGCATGGCGGAGGAAATCATCACGACTAAGGCTTTTCTTGCTGATCCCTTCCTCCTTCAGCTTATTGACCACCTTGGCTTCGGTGGCAATGGATGCATGATCGGTGCCGGGAAGCCAGCAGGTATTGTATCCCTGCATTCTGGCCCGCCTCACCAGTACGTCCTGAATGGTGTTGTTGAGCATGTGCCCCATATGCAGCACCCCCGTTACATTGGGTGGCGGGATTACCATGGAATAGGGCTCCCGGTCGTCAGGTTCGGAGTGAAAATAACCTTTGTCGATCCACTCTTTATACCATTTTTCTTCTGTATTGTCCGGGGAATAATGCTTTGGGATGTTGTCCATAATATATCTGAATGCTGGAAGTGTTATCAAAAAAACCTGACAAAGTTATAAAAAAAGCGCATGTGGCATTTGCCGCTTTTTGCTAAATTTGTCATAGAGGTCTTGCACGTATGGCCACAATGCCGGTAAAAAACAAACGTCATGAATGACCAGGGCGCGAACACTTCCGGGAAACACGGATCGTCAGATGAAGGACTGATGAAGCGCCTGTTTGATGACCCCCGTCACAGTACCAGGCTGCAGGCCCTGCGTGAGGTGGAGGACGAGGAAGTACTTCTGAAAGTGGCTTCAACCGATTCCAGTGAACTTGTCAGGCAGTCTGCCGTGGAAAGGATCTCTGACCAGGAGGCCCTGAAGCAAATTGCAAATTCCGATCCCGATTATTACGTTCGTCTGGCTGCCGTTAAAAAGATCACAGATCCGAACGTGCTTGCCGACATTGTGCTGAACTGTCAGTTCGATTATTACATCTGCAAGGATGCCCTCAGCAACATCAGGAGTAACGATGTGCTGGCCAGTTTGCTCGAGGGTCTTACCGACCGGGATATCAAGTCAGCCGTGGTCAGGGGAATCACTGACCAGGATATGCTTGCGGATATTGCCTGCTGCAACAGTGATTTTTATGTTCGTTCGGATGCCCTTAAAAAAATTACGGACCAGGATGTGCTGGCCCGTATTGCCCGTAACGACAGTGATTATTATGTGCGTGCCCTGGCAGTACAGCAAATCACCGATCCGGAAGTGATTGTTGATATTGCCCTGAATGACAGCGATTATTACGTGCGTGGCCAGGCGGTTACCCGGATCCAGGATGTGGAGGTGCTCAAAAAAGTGATCATCAGTGATGATGACTTTGATGTTCGCAAACGGGCCCTGTCCAATATTTCGGATCCTGAGGTGCTGGCACAGTTACAGAATGAGTTGTCGGACGCCTACATACTTCGTAAAATTAAAAACCACCTCGATAACCTCCAGGCACAACTATGATCTTTGTGCAGAATCGCTCCGACGACCCTTTTTTCAACCTTGCGCTGGAGGAATACCTTCTACGGGAGGCCGGCCATGAGTCGGTCATGCTCTGGCAGAGCCGGCCATCGGTAGTGATCGGCAAGCATCAGAATGCACTCGGTGAAGTGAATTATCCTTATGTAAGCCGGAACAGAATTCCTGTAGTTCGCAGGCTTTCAGGAGGTGGTACGGTGTTTCACAGTCCGGGTAATGTCAACTTCACCTTTATCCGCAACGGGGAGGAGGGCAAACTCGTCGACTTCAGAAAGCACACCGCCCCGGTGGTGGAGTTTCTGGCTTCACTTGGGATTCCGGCCCGGTTTGAAGGAAAGAATGACATCAGGGTAAACGGACTGAAGGTGTCGGGCAATGCCGAGCATGTATTCCGGAAACGCGTGCTGCATCATGGTACCCTGCTGTATGATGCAGACCTGCCGGTTTTGAATGAATCCATCCGTGTAATACCGGAGCGGTATATTGACAGGAGTGTTGCTTCGGTTCGCAGTAAGGTGGCCAATGTGAGCAGTTTTATGAAAAATCCGCCTCCCTTTGACGGGTTCCGGGCCATGTTTGAAGGCTGGCTGATGGACTATTTCGGTTCTCCGGAGGTTCGGGAGCTGACTGCCGGTGAAATTGCAAGGGTTCAGGCGCTGGCAGATGAGAAGTATTCGCAGTGGCACTGGAATTTTGGCTATTCACCCGATTATGCGTTTTTTGGTGAGGCCAGTTACCTGGATCAGCATCTTGTGTCCGTACTGAAGGTTGAAAAGGGATTCATTCAACATGCTGAAATACGGGTTTCGGTCGAAGAAGCAGGAACTCCCGGGCAAAAAGTTCCCTTATGGAAGCAACTTGAAGCAGACTTACCGGGGTGCAGGCATAAGGAGGCGGAAATCGTGGCTGTGCTGCAGCGCCATCAATTGCTCAATAAATCTGAAAAGATACTGCCGGCCGCGCTTTCCGGTTTATTCTTCTAGTCTTCCTTTGGTTGAGCTGCAGTGTTTGGCCCGTGATTTATTTCGATGGTTTCCCCTTCCCTTGCCAGGATGGTGTTCGGAAAAACTGTGGCTGCTTCCCTGCGAAAGTCTTCCAGTTCTTTGTACCGGGCTGAATAATGTCCGATCAACAGTGTGCCTGCTCCTGCTTTTTTTGCCAGGGTGGCCGCCTCGATGGTGGTCGAATGCAGTTTCTGCCTGGCAATATCCGCCTTGTCGTGCATGAATGTGGCTTCGTGGTACAGAAGGTCTGTGTGGCGCACCTGGTCTATAAATGATTCGGTATAGGCGGTGTCGGAGCAGAATGCGTAGCTCCTGGGCGGCGGAGGGGGCAGGGTGATCTCTTCGTTGGGGATCCGTGTGCCGTCTTCAGTGATCAGGTCGTCACCTTTTTTGATCCCGCTTCGCCGGCTCACGGGGATGCGGTATTTCGAGAGGCTTTCTTTGCGGATGGTCCTTTCTTTGATTTTTTCTTTGAATAAAAAGCCAAAGGTGGGGATTCGGTGATCCATCTCAATGGTTTCGACAGTCAGGTGACGGTCTTCATATACGATGGTTTCTCCCTCCAGCAGATCGTGGTAGATGATCTGAAATGAAGGTGTCAGACCCGCAATTTTGTATTGCAGACTGATGATTTCTTCCAGCCCCGGGGGTGCATACACATGCAATTCCTTTTCCCTTCCCAGCAGGTGCAGTGAAAACAACAGGCCGGGCAAACCAAGGTAATGGTCTCCGTGCAGATGACTGATAAAGATGTGGTTGATCTTCATCAGGGGTTTCCGGAGTCTCCGAAGCTGCATCTGGCATCCCTCCGAGCAGTCGATCAGAAAATAGAGGTTGTGGTACTTCAGCAGCTGGGCACTCGTATGCCTGAGTGAGGTGGGAGTGGCTGCTGATGAGCCCAGTATGGTGGTTTCAAAAATTTCTGACATTGTCATTGGGTGATATCTGCCTACCTGAAAAGCCGCAGCACATCATTGAGGTTCACCAGTAGAAGCAGCGAAAGCAGCAGGAGCATACCCACAATCTGGGCATATTCCATAAATTTTTCCGGCGGTTTCCTTCCGGCAATGATCTCATAAAGCAGAAACATCACATGGCCGCCATCCAGTGCGGGGATCGGCAGAATATTCATCACAGCCAGAATGATGGACAGGAATGCGGTCATTGTCCAGAAATGCACCCAGTCCCAGGTGGGGGAGAAAATGCCACCGATGGTGATGAATCCTCCCAGGCTTTCCCTGGCACTCACTTCAGGCCTGAAAAGGAGCCCGAGGTCATGGAAGTATTCGCGTGTGGTGGTGTAAGCCCTTTCAACTCCGGCAGGAATGGCCGCAAAGAAAGAGTAATTGCGCGTTTCAGTCTGCAGAATATCAAAAGGATCTTTCAGGTAGGCCCCGACCATGGCTTCCTCAGGGATAATGACCGGAAGTTCCATGGTTTGACCGTTGCGTTCCACTGTCAGTGTGGTTTCTTCGCCTGCGTAGTTCCCGATGGTCTGCACAAATTCCATAAAGGACCATGTTTCCTGGCCTCCGATCCCCTTGATGTGGTCGCCCACTTCCACACCGGCTTCCTTTGCTGCTGAACCATCCAGAAATCCATCCACAATAAAGGGGTAACGGATTGAGATGAAATTCTGCCCCCGGGCAGAGATCAGCTTCCCGAAAAAGTCTTCGGGAACGGAAAAGGTGATGAGGCTGTCATTGCGCTTTACGGTAACTTCTTCCACTTCACCACGGGCAAATTGGGTGCGGAGTTCCACCCAGTCCCCGGGGGCTTCACCATTGAGGGCCACGATTTGGTCACCGGATTCCAGACCGATATCCTTGCCCAGTTCCTCCGCCACGATGCCGTATTTCATGTTCTCCACCGGAAGGTATTCATCTCCAATAAAAAACATCATAAAGACATAGATCAGCGCTGCCAGTATTACGTTGAAGAAAACCCCGCCGACCATCACGAGCAGTCTTTGCCAGGCCGGTTTGGCCCTGAATTCATAAGGTTTCGGGGGTTGTTTCATCTGATCTTTATCCATCGACTCATCGATCATGCCGGAGATTTTTACGTAACCGCCCAGCGGAAGCCAGCCCATTCCATAAGTGGTTTCTCCGCGACGAATCTTGAACAATGAGAACCATGGATTAAAAAACAGGTAAAATTTCTCCACCCGGATGTTAAAAAGCCGGGCAAACAGAAAATGCCCCATCTCATGGATCACAATCAGGATTGAAAGACTCAGAAGTAATTGCAATGCTTTTATCAGGATCTCCATTGTGTATTCAAAAATTTATTTTGTAACTATCTCCCGGATCATTGACCCGGATGTTTTATCAATTTTATGCTGAATGAACGCCTGAGCGTTGTTTTTGTTCTGTCAGTTCCATTGCCAGGCTCCGGGCTTCCCGGTCTGTTTCGCGGATATCTGTCAGCCCGGGGTTGTCGATATGTGTGGCCTGCTCCATACAGCCGGCGATGATCTCCGGGATATGGACAAATCCGATTTTGCCATCAAGAAAAGCAGCCACTGCAATTTCATTGGCGGCATTCATGATGCAGGGCGCATTCCCGCCTTTTTCCATGGCCTTATATGCAAGTCCGATACTGGGAAAACATTGCTCATCTACCTGTTCAAAAGTCAGTGCGGGGTAGTCTGTAAAGCAGAAACGTTCATACTTTGACCGGATACGTTCAGGATAACCCAGGGCGTATTGAATGGGCAGTTTCATATCAGGCAGGCCCATTTGTGCCTTCATGCTTCCGTCTTCGAATTGAACGATCGAATGAATGATTGACTGCGGATGGATGATCACCCTGATCTGTTCAGGTGCCAGGCCGAACAGCCATTTGGCCTCTATTACCTCCAGGCCTTTGTTCATCATGGAGGCAGAGTCGATGGTGATTTTAGCTCCCATGTCCCAGTTCGGGTGCTTCAGGGCCTGTTCCCTGGTAACACCCCGCATCGCCTCCCTGCTCATCCCCCTGAATGGACCCCCGCTTGCAGTGAGGTAAATTTTTTCTATGGGATTGTTGGCTTCACCGGCCAGGCACTGGTAAATCGCTGAATGCTCCGAGTCGACGGGCAAAATTTTTGCCCCGTTGGCTGCAGTCATTTCGTTGATGATATGGCCGGCCACAACCAGGGTTTCCTTATTGGCCAGAGCGATCTGTTTTCCGTTGCGGATGGCATTGATGGTCGGCCCCAGGCCTGAAATGCCCACCATGGCGCTGAGCACAATATCTGTTTCCGGGGAGGCAACTGCTTCCCCGAGGGCATCTTCACCGGCGCTTACATTGATCGGAGTTGAGGCAAGGGCATCCCTGACCTGTGCATAATGATCGTGGTTGCAGATGATGACGTTGCGTGGGGAGAATTCCAGTGCCTGCTCAATCAGCAGCGAGGTGCTGTTTCTGGCACTGAGCATATCCACGGAAAACCTTCCGGGATGTTGCCGGATTACTTCCAGTGCCTGTTGCCCGACAGAACCTGTTGAGCCGAGTATCGCTACTTTTTTTCTCCTGATCGTTGTCATTCCACTATGATATAGTCAATGGGGTTGATTGGCACCCCGTTCAGCCACAATTCAAAGTGCAGGTGGGTGCCGGTGGAGTAAAGGCCCGTGTCTCCGATCACGGCGATGGCTTCTCCGGCTTCCACAAAACTGCCCTGTTCTTTAAGCAGCGCACTGTTGTGCTTGTAAACCGAAATAAGGTTATGTTCGTGCTGGATGCCAATGGTATAACCGGTTTCCAGGGTCCAGTTGGAAAAGATCACCGTGCCGTCGAGGGTTGCCTTGATCACCTCACCCAGGTCTGCCACAATATCCACACCGAAATGCCCCTGTGCAGAGTTGAAGTGGCGGCTAACCATTCCTTTCAGGGGAGGAAAGAACGTCAGATGGATGCCGGGTTGGGGCTGTGATGTTTCTGCTGTGGTCAATTGCCCTTCCTCAAAAGGAAAATGTTCTTCCATCTCCGCCCGCAAAAGGGAGTCTTCCCTCGAGCGTGACATACCCCGAACGGGCAAAGATCCGGCATTGGAAATGCTGTCCGGAATTTCGTCCACGATTTCCCGCCCTTCAACGATGTTCCGGATATTCATGATGTAAAGGTCTTTCTGCCTCAGATCCCTTTCCAGTGAGTCGGCCCGGAGGGAAAGCTCACGGAGCACCTGCCTGGTGTTAAAATCTGCATACCCCGGGATGTATTCCCTGAGCGGGGTAAAGGCGATCAGGTAAATGGTGGCCACCACAAGCAACACGGCAGCAGTACCGGTAAAAATAAACACATTGAAACGTGTCATCTTTACGGTCAGCTTTTTCTCCAGGGTATCGTCATTCATGATGACCAGACGATACTTATTGTGCAGCTTGCGGAGAAAACCAGGGTTTCCCTTTTTTCCTGTTGTGTTTTTTTTGCCTTTGTCCATTTCGGAAACCTGCCTTTTGTGCTGCAAAATTAATCATTTTACGGCAGCGAAAGGTCGCATTACACAAAATTCGCCAATATGTCATGAATGCCTCTTTTTTAAATAATATTTTCAGGAAATGAGAGTTATATTTGTGGTGAAATTTTGTAATTCCGCATGCTGAACTTTCTAATAAAATCCCGGAGGTTTCTTTTCTTCTGGTCTTTGGTCGCTTTGCTGGCTTTATTCTGGGGGTGTTCCACCCAGAAAGATTCTCTCGTGAACCGTGCCTATCACACCGTCAACGCCAAATACAATGGATATTTCAATGCCAGGGAGGCCTATAAGGAAGCCCTGAAGCATCTGGACGAAAACCATACAGATAATTACGAGGAAGTACTGGATATCTTCCGATACGGCAGCGAGCAGGATCGATCAGCAGTACAGGGCAATATGGAAGAGGTTTATGAGAAGGCCAGTTTGGTGATCAGGCGGCATTCCATGAACATTCGTGGTGTGGAGCATAATAAGTGGATTGATGAATCTTACTTTCTCATCGGGCGCTCACAGTTTTTTCGCCAGGAGTATAATCTGGCCATTCTGACTTTTGAATACATTATCAGGGAATATGATACCAACCGCAGCCATGATGCCAAGGCCTGGATCGCCAAAGCCAATCATGAGATGGGCAGGTTTGAACAGGCACTTCAATTGCTTGAGACCCTTGAGCGCCGTTATCAGAATGGGTTGCTGAATAAGGAAAGTACCGCCTTGTTCCGGATGACCTATGCCGATCATTACCGCAAACAGGCAGAATACCAGCGGGCCGCCCGCCAGCTGGAAATGGCGGTGAACCATGTGGACAGCAGAAGGGAACGGGCCCGCCTTACCTTTATCGAGGCCCAGCTTCATGAACATGCCGGTGATTTTGCGGCTGCACAGCAAACCTATGCACGTGTAATTGATATGCGTGGCGCGGGGTACCAGATGCGTTTCCAGGCAAGGATTGGTATGGCCATGGCCTATGATCCTGAAGTAGGCGGTGGAGGACATATCCGTTCCGAGCTGCTGGATATGCTTGATGAGGACAGATTTTCCGGTTTCAGGGATCAGATCTACTATGCGTTGGCACAGTTGTCATACCGCGAAGGGAATGAGGAAGAGGCCGTGGAATTGTTCAGGAAATCGGCCGAAGTCAGTGAAGAGAATCCTGTGCAGGAAGGACTGGCTCACCTCAGGCTGGGAGAGATCTTCTTTGAACGGGGCGACTATCTCGAGGCCAGCGATAGCTATACTGATGCGGTAAGTAACCTGCCCTCCGGATATCCGGATTTTGACCGGATCAGTCAGCGCCAGCAACTGCTTTCGGAGCTTTCCAGGCATGAACGGATCATTCAGCAGGAAGATTCATTGCAGTACCTGGCCGGCTTATCGCCGGACGATCAGATTGCCGTTGTGGATGGCATCATCGACGAAATCCTTGAGAAAGAGCGGTTGGAGGAAGAAGCAGAACGTGAACGAAGGCGGGAAATGCAGGAAGCCGGCCAACGTGCCAGGCAGGCCGGCATTCAGCAGCAGGATGGGGGATGGTACTTTTACAACTCAAATGCGGTAAGTCGCGGCCGTGATGAGTTCTTTGGCCGTTACGGTGATCGCCCCCTGGAGGATTACTGGCGGATCAGCAATATGCAGATGATGGCTTCTTTTGATATGGATGATGACTGGGGTGATATGGACAACGGAGATCCGGCAACGGTTGAAGACATCTATGACAGGGATGCCTACCTGGCAAATATTCCCAATACAGAAGAACAGATGCTTGCCTCTCAGCGCCGGATGATGCAGGCTTATTTTCAGAAAGCCATGATATTCAGGGATCATCTTCGCGACAGGGAGAATGCCATTGAAAGCTTTGAGGAAATCATCAGGAGTTTTCCCGGCTCAGAAAGGGAAATTCAGGCCTATTATTACCTTTACAACCTGTATCAGGATCTGGGTAATTACAACAGGGCAGAACAGGTAAAAGATGACCTTGTGGCAGCTTATCCCGACAGTGAACTGGCACGCATGCTCTCGGACCCTGAATATGCGGACCGGATCCGTGAGCGGCAAAGTTCTTCCGAACGTTTGTATAGTGAGAGTTACAATGCCTTTTTCTCAGGAAGGCATGATGTGGTCCGGCGCAATTACCAGGCACTGGATACACTGGATGTGTCTAAAGAATTCAGGGCCCGTTTTACTTATCTTCATGCTTTATCGCTCAGGAAAGCAGAAGAAGACGGGTATCGTGAAGAACTGGAGAGGGTGGTGGCTGAGTTTGAGGATACACCCGTGCATGAACCGGCAAGGGTATTGCTTGCCTCACTTGATTCGCCTGAAAGGGTTGCCGTATCTGATCCTGTAGAGCAGCCTATAGAAGAGCCTGAGCGGGAAAGGAGTGAGAAGGCACCGGTTGACTCTCCCTACACCTTTGATCCGGAAGCCATTCATTTCTTTGTGATGGTGCTTGATACGGATCATGCGGACCCGGTTTCAGTAAATGAGGCACTGGCAGAATTCAATGAGGAAGCTCGCGAAGAAGACAGGCTCTCCGTGAACAATGTTTTTTTTGAAGATGGGAAACAGCTGATCACTGTTACCAATTTCCCCGGGAAAGAAAGTAGTCTGGCATATCTTGAAGAACTGCGCGGGGCCGGGGTTATCGAAGAAAGCCGGGAAGGAGAAATGGAGAGCTTTGTAATATCTGTTGATAACTATCCTGTGCTCTATCAGGATAAAGAACTTGACGCTTACCGAACCTTTTTCCGGTATTATTACGTACAAGAGTAATAGGTTACATTGGCATCCTTTTTTTCTTACATTTGTCAGAATGTATTGCGCATACGCGTAAGGAAATAATGTTTAATTTTTATTAAGAGGAATAACAGCATGGCAAGACAACAAGAACCTGATCACACAGCAATAAACCTGGTTGGTAAAGGGACGGTTATCAAGGGAGAGATCCAGTCAAAAGGGGATGTACGGATTGACGGAAAGATCATCGGAGAAGTTCATTCGGAGGGCAAGGTTGTGATCGGGGATACCGGCATGGTTGAAGGAGACCTTTTTTGTAAGAATGCTGATTTTTCCGGGAAAGTACAGGGCAAAGCAGATGTGTCTGAATTATTGACATTGAAAGCGTCTGCCACATTTCTCGGTGATATTATCACAAACAGGTTGTCCATTGAGCCCGGGGCCAAATTTTCCGGTACGTGTTCCATGGACAGGGAAACCCCGCAGGCTAAAACAGAAAAAACAAAATGAACATCCGCCGGTTTGCGAAGCAGTTGACCATTTATGCAGTATTGCTTTTGCTGGCATATTTGTTGTTTGTATGGCTGGCCCCCGTAAACTGGGTTTCTGATGTTTTCTGGGCTTTTGTGCCCTTTTTCTACCTGCTTGTACTTTTGTCCAAATATATCGTTCATCTGCCGGGTGTAAGATCAGGCCGCCGGTTCACAGATGTGTATCTGGTGGTTACGGTTTTCAGGTTTGTTACTTACCTGGTGGCCATTGTATTATACGCATTTGCATTTCCGGAGGACGCCCTTGCTTTTATTGTCACATTTTTTGTTTTCTATTTTGCGTTTACCGTTTTTGAAGTTATATATCTGTACCATGATTTGAAAAAATCATGAGGCGGGTATTTAATGAATGCCGTGAAGCCTGAGAATTGCTCCATGGTTTAAAGAATGTGATCATGAAAATCGCAGGTAAGGAAAAGAATACACTTCGCCCGTTTGTCACATCTTTTTTTGTGTTGGCAATTTTTTCCCTTTCCTGCAACCAGCCCGTATTTGGGACGGATGACTCCGGATCTGAAACTGCCCGGGATGATACAGAACTTTCGCTGGTGGTGGGTGACGAAATTGATGATGCTGAGATCAGTGCCCCGGCATTTGATGCCAGGAAGGTGATCATTGACCATGTGCTGGATGCCTACGACTGGCATTTATTTGATATTAGCGGGCATCATGTTTCGATTCCTTTGCCGGTAATTCTGATTTACGAGAGACAATTCTTTGTGTTTTCCAGCAGCCGCCTGACCTCAGGCAATGGTGTTTACAGGGGTTTTGGCATTGCAACTGAAGGCCCTTCCAAAGGTAGGGTTATAAGGGTTGGCGAAGATGGGGTAACCCCTGATCATGAGGCATCAACCATTTACGATTTTTCCATCACAAAAAATGTGGCATCCATTTTTATTGCTTCCGCGCTGATCTGTTTTCTTTTTATTGGTATCGGAAGGCGTTACCAAAAGGGGGGGGTGTATGCAACACCCAGGGGGCTTCCTGCGTTTTTTGAACCCCTGATTGTATTTGTGCGTGACCAGATTGCCATTCTGGCCATTGGTCCGGATTATCATCGTTTTATGCCCTATTTGCTTTCCGTCTTTTTCTTTATCTTTTTGAATAACCTGCTGGGGCTTCTTCCGGTGTTTCCCGGAGGGGCCAATGTAACGGGAAATATCAGCGTAACCTTTGTGCTTGCCATGTTTACGTTCTTTACCACCCACTGGTTTGCCAACAGGGAGTACTGGAAACATATGTTCAATATGCCCGGGGTGCCAATGTTTCTGAAATTTCCGGTGCCGATTATGCCTGTCATTGAAATTGTTGGGGCGCTGATTAAACCATTTGTGTTAATGATCAGGTTGTTTGCCAATATGACAGCCGGACATATGGTGATACTCAGCCTTACATCACTGATTTTTGTACTGGGTTCTGTAAGCCTTTTTCTGGGTTACGTCATTTCACCGTTGAGTGTACTGTTTCTGGTTTTCCTGAATTTTTTGAAAATACTGGTTGCTTTTTTACAGGCGTATATTTTTACCCTGTTTAGTGCGTTCTTTTTCGGTATGGCTGTTCCCAAAGGCAGTCATTGACCATTGTCTAACCAATACCAAGTTATTATGGATTCATTGTTCGTATTATTAAATTCAGTTGACATTGCCCATGAGTGGATGAAACTGGGTGCTGCCCTGACGGGTGTGATTGCTGTCTTTGGTGCAGCCTATGGAATTTCCGCCATTGCCCGGAGTGCCATTGATAATATTGCCAGACAGCCCGAGGCGGGCAATGACCTGCGGTCGTCCATGGTGGTGGCTGCTGCCCTGATTGAGGGAATTACCTTTTTTGCCCTGGTGATTGTGCTTCTTACGCTGTTTGTATAGTGAAGACAGTTGTTTCAGGTAATTGAAATACCGGCTAAACCTGTGCGGACCTGCCTTGCATATTCCCTGGCTGGCAGCCGGTTCAATTGAAAACTTTAAAATACCGGATTATGGAACTGTTGATGCCCGGCCTGGGTCTGGTTTTCTGGATGACGGTAGCGTTTGGGTGTGTGTTGTATATTTTGCGCAAATATGCCTGGAAACCCATCCTTAAAGTGCTGGATGAAAGGGAGCAGCTACTGGCCAGATCCTTTAAAGACGCCAAACGAATTGAATTTGAAATGACGCAGCTGGCTGCTGTGAAAACTGAAAAGCTTGCTGAGGCGGAGAAGGAGAGGGAGATGATTATTGCACGTGCAGAAAAAGATGCAACACGCATTCTTGAGGAAGCCAGGGAGAAAGCCCGGGAGGAAACCCGCATATTGGCTGAAAATGCGGAGGAAATGGTGAAAAAATACAAAAGAGAGGCCATGCAGGAGATCAAGGATCAGCTTTCTGCCCTGTCTGTTGAACTGGCTGAAAAAATCCTTAAAGAGGAATTCAGTGATAAACAGCGGAATACCATTTACGTCAGAAAGTTGCTGGATGAAGTACCTGTGAATTAGTTTTGTTCACAAACACAATCTTTCATGTATCCGGAAAGCCAGATTTTGTATAAACGCTATGCCAGGGCTTTGCTAATGCTTGCTGAAGATAACGGGATTTTGGAGCAGTCTTATGCCGACATGAAACTGGCGGATGTGATTTTGAATGGGCATAAGGAGCTGTCTGTCAGTCTTAAAAGCCCCGTGGTCCGCGTTGGAAAAAAGCAAAATGTAATCAGGCGATTGTTTGAGGGGCGGATTGAACCCCTGATTCTGCAGTTTATGCTCATCATTGTAAGGAAGCAGCGGGGCAACATTCTGGGAGGTATTGCTTCCTCCTATCGTGATGTGTATAAAAAGCATCTGGGTATTGAGACAGTCAGGATCATAACTGCCCAGCCTCTGGATGAAAACCTCAGGGAACGGGCGCTGGCGGCTGCAAAAAAACTCACACCCTATACCATCGAATTTGACGAATCCATTGACCCCGACATTATTGGCGGCTTTATCCTGTTTCTGGGAGACAAACGCTACGATGCCAGTGTCAGAAACAGGCTCAATCAGGCTAAAAAACACCTTGGGCTGAAAAATTCGCATTCATATGACTGAAATTAAACCTTCTGAGATATCGGCCATATTGCGGCAGGAGATGGCCGGTTTTACCATGGAAACCGAGCTGGAGGAAACCGGAATCGTGCTGCAGGTCGGTGACGGGATTGCCCGGGTTTACGGCCTGGCCAATGCCTGGTCGGGTGAAATGGTTGCCTGCAATGATTCAGGGCTTACCGGGGTGGTGCTCAATTTGGAGGAAGACAATGCCGGTGTGGTTCTTCTGGGCGATTCCCGCGGACTCAGGGAGGGAGATGTGGTGAAACGAACGGGCCGGATCGTTTCCGTAAAAACCGCGGAATCCATGACCGGAAGGGTGGTGAATACACTTGGGGAGCCCATAGACGGTGAAGGAGAGCTTGAAGGTCCTTTTTTTGAGATGCCCCTGGAACGCCGGGCACCCGAGGTGATTTACCGTCAACCGGTAAATGAACCCCTGCATACGGGGATTAAGGCCATAGACGCCATGATCCCCATAGGGCGCGGGCAGCGGGAGCTGATCATTGGCGACCGGCAGACCGGGAAAACAGCCCTGGCCCTGGATACAATCATCAATCAGCGCCGTTTTTATGAAAAAGGGGAGCCGGTTTATTGTATTTACGTCGCCATCGGGCAAAAAGGATCATCGGTGGCCAATACAGTGAATTACCTGAAGCAATACGGGGCCATGGATTATACGGTGGTGGTTTCGGCCACAGCCAGCGATCCTGCTGCCATGCAGTTTTACGCCCCCTTTGCCGGCATGGCGATCGGTGAGTTCTTCCGTGATACTGGGCGGCATGCCCTGGTGGTATTTGATGACCTGTCAAAGCAGGCGGTATCTTACAGGGAGGTCTCCCTTTTGCTGCGCCGCCCCCCCGGCCGTGATGCTTTCCCGGGTGATATCTTTTTCCTGCATTCCAGGCTGCTTGAGCGTGCCTCGAAGATCATTGCTTCTGATGAAATTGCGGCTCAAATGAATGATATTCCTGAGTCTGTAAGGCCTATGGTCAAAGGAGGTGGGTCACTGACCGCAGTGCCGATCGTTGAGTCACAGGCAGGAGATGTTTCGGCATACATTCTGACCAATGTGATTTCCATTACTGACGGTCAGATCTTCCTGGAAACGCATCTTTTCAATGCAGGCATCCGTCCTGCGATCAATGTGGGGGTTTCAGTCAGCCGTGTGGGGGGGAATGCCCAGATGAGAACCATGAAAAAAGTGGCTGGTACCCTGAAAATTGACCAGGCCCAGTACAGGGAGCTCGAGGCTTTTGCCCGTTTTGGTACTGATCTGGATCCGGAAACCAGGCGGATTCTTGATAAAGGGGCCAGGAATGTCCGTGTGCTGAAACAGGTTCAGTTCGCCCCGATGCCCGTGTCGGAGCAGATTGCCGTGTTGTATTGCGGTACAAAGGGGCTCATGATGGATATTCCCGTTGAAAAAGTTGAGCAGTTTGAGAAAGACCTCCTTGCCCTTTTGCATGAAAAGTATTCAGACCTCCTGGAGCAATTGGAAAATGATGTGCTGGACAAGGACGGCGAAACGGCCCTCAGGGAGGCGGTAACAGTGGTCAAAGGAGGGATGTTTTCGCAGCAGCAGAGCGAATCCGTCCCTGCAGCCGGAGAAGCTTCACCTGAAAAAGAAAACGACAATACCTGATAGTTATGGCCAGTCTGAAGGAGCTTCGTATCCGGATCGCTACCATTCGGTCGACAAGGAAAGTGACCGGATCCATGAAGCTCGTGGCTGCATCCAAATTGCGTGGTGTGCAGGAACACATGCTGAGCCTTCGTGACTATGCGGAAAAATTACGTCAGGTATTGGGCGAAGTGGTCATCCGGCTTCCTTCACGCCATCGTCATCCTTTCATGCGGCCGGGAGCAGCCGGGTCTGTGCTGCTGATCTGTGTGGGCTCCGACAAAGGCCTTTGCGGCACCTATAACCTGATGGTTATCAGGGAGACATTGAAGCAGATGAATGAACTGCAGGAGGAAGGCTACAGGGTCAGGTTGATGGTGCTTGGGAAAAAGCCGGCCCGTTACTTTCAGCAAAGAGGGTTTGAGGTGGATGCCGTTGATGGTGAGATCATGCGAAAAGTCAATTACCGGTTGTCCGATGGATTTGCACGACAGATTACGGATCGTTACCAGAAAGAGTCTTTTGCCAGGGTAATGGTGGTTTACAACCGTTTTGTAAATGCAGTGACGCATGATATCATTGCCGAGCAATTCCTCCCCTTATCGCTTAAGCGGCTGAGCGGCAAAACAAGACAGCACTGGCAGGAAGACAGAACCGTCATTCTTGAGCCCGAACGGAATGATGCGGTCAACTATCTGATGGAGCAGTATGTCAGTTACAATTGTTACCGCATTTTGCTGGATGCATCCGCATCCGAACACGGAAGCCGGATGACGGCCATGCACAAGGCCTCCGACAATGCTGACGATATGCTCAGGAACCTGAATCTCCGTTACAATAAGGTCAGGCAGAGCATGGTAACCAAAGAGTTGCTTGATATTATGGGAGGAGAAAGTTCCCGTAAGTTATAATCAGCGGCTGTTTCTGCGACTGTTTCTGCGACTGTTTCTGCGACTGCTTGTTGTTAACCACCTGGTTTGCGGCTTGTCTTTGCCGGAATTATTTCCGGAAGCCCGCCGCCTGTGCCCGGAATGCCTGGGTACTTTTGCCCCCGGTTTAACGTTCTCCATCACGGAAGTAATTGAAAAATCATATCTTTATGGCAGCAATTTTTGCCTTGTTGCAGCATGAATTGCGGTTCATGCTTAAAAGCACTGTACCATCGGCCTCAGGCTGAAAACAAACTTATCAGACCATGAAAAAAATGTTATCCGGAAGCAGTCGAACCATTTCCTGGTTGTTGGTTCTTGCATTTCTGGCCGGTTTCTCTTTTGCCAAAATGGAGGATATATCAATTCATACGGTCAGGGAAGCAGGACGGCTGCTGGGTTTTTCCTTTTCGCAGACAGAACTGGAAAACATGATGCCCACGGTTCGGCTGCATCGCCAGTCAGGAGAAGCAATCAGTGAGGCCCGGCTTGAAAACTCAGTGGGTTCTGCCCTGGAGTTTGATCCATTGCCCCGGGGGTTTGAGTTGCCGGTTCAAAAAGGAGACATTCCATGGGAGTTGCCCGATGACGTTTCCCTGCCGGAAAACCTTGAGGAACTTGCTTATTTCAGCATTCCGGAACTTGCCGTGCTGCTGAAAAACCAGAAGATCACCTCTGAGGAGCTGACTCTGTTTTTCCTGGACAGGCTGGAGGAACATGATGAGACCATTGAAGGGGTTGTGACCCTTACAAGGGAGCGGGCGCTGCAACAGGCCCGGATTGCGGACCGTGAAATTGCTGCCGGAAACCATCTCGGGCCACTTCACGGGATTCCTTATGGAGCCAAAGATCTGTTGGCTGTGGAAGGCTACCCCACCACATGGGGAGCCATGCCGTTTAAGGATCAGGTGATAGATCATACAGCCTCTGTGGTCAGGCAGCTCGATGAAGCGGGAGCAGTACTCACTGCCAAACTGACTCTGGGAGCACTTGCCATGGGTGATGTCTGGTTTGGCGGGAAAACCCGGAATCCCTGGAATCTGCAAGACGGATCCAGTGGTTCATCCGCGGGGTCGGCCGCCGTTGTGTCGGCAGGCTTGCTTCCTTTTGCTTTGGGTTCAGAAACCCTTGGCAGTATCGTTTCTCCCGCTACCCGTTGCGGCGTGACAGGGTTACGTCCTTCCTACGGCAGGGTGAGCCGGGACGGAGCCATGGCGCTCAGCTGGAGCATGGATAAGATCGGCCCCATTGCCCGGAGCGCTGAAGAATGTGCCATGGTGCTGGAAGTGATCAACGGGCCTGACGGCGAGGATCGAAGCCTGGTGGATGCCGGTTTTAACTATGATCCGAACCTTGATGTAAGCGAACTTCGTGTCGGCTATATTGCTGCGTTTTTTGAGGAAGACTATACAGGGGCGGAGCAGGATAATCAGGTGCTTACGGATCTGGCCAATATGGGCATTGAACTCAAAGAGGTTGAATGGAACTTCCTTTTACCTGCGAACGCCCTGCGGATTATCCTGTATGCTGAAGCTGCTGCTGCTTTTGACGAACTGACCGTGTCGGGCAGGGATTCCCTGCTTGTCAATCAGGCCATGAACGCCTGGCCCAATCTGTTCCGGGCGTCGCGTTTCATCCCGGCCGTAGATTATATCAATGCAAACCGGGTCAGAAGATTGCTGGTGGAAGAGGTGAATGCTCTGATGGCTGATTACGATGTGATTGTTACGCCTTCGTACGGTGGCAATCAGTTGCTGGTTACCAACCTAACCGGTCATCCGGCCATCACTGCTCCGAACGGATTTACCGAAGGAGGTTCGCCCCTGAGTATTACATTCCTGGGCCAGTTATACGGAGAGGACAAAATGGTTTCACTGGCAAGGGCCTGGCAGGAATACAGCGGACATCATTCCGGCCGTCCTCCGTTGTTTGACCCGTCATAGCCAAACAAAGTACGGTGGTTGAACAACATGCCGTTTCCCGGTACGCAACAAAAAAGAACCTGAATAATAGAAATATTACTATCCAGATCAAATAGCGCAATGAAGCAAGAAAAATTCCCATTGTATGTTAAGGTGCCACTGGTGCTGTTAACGCTGGTGCTCACGGTATTCATTATGATCACCGCCAAGGGTATTCTGGTGCCGCTGATGATCTCCGGCCTGCTGGCAGTACTGATCAGTCCGATGGCTTCCTGGCTTGAAAAACGCGGTATCCATAAGATACTGTCGGCTTTTTTAAGCCTTATTGCCCTGCTGGGGTTTCTGTTCGGGCTTATTTACTTCTTCTACAACCAGTTGCTGGGCTTTGCCGATGAGCTGTCTATGCTCGAGCGGCGCATGGCCGAACTGCTTGACATATTCAATGAGTTTACCGGCCGGCATATTGAAGGTGCAGTACCCATATCGTTTGATGACATTCAGGGGGTGATCTTCAACTACCTGTACGACAATATGGCCACACTGACCCAGGGGGTCATTGCCACCGCCACCACGGTTACCATTGTTTTCATTGTGCCCATTTACATTTTTCTTTTTCTGTATTTCCGTCATTTTCTGATTG
>Ga0207421_10001712_pt1 | contig 27876 bp, 23 predicted proteins | sample SodLakKL_010_SED_4_FD_187542 | JGI IMG/M metagenome (GOLD analysis project Ga0207421, IMG submission 187542) | Alkaline sediment microbial communities from Lake Tanatar, Kulunda Steppe, Russia - 8KL_010_SED (SPAdes) (version 2) | ecosystem: Environmental > Aquatic > Non-marine Saline and...
CAGCATGTTACCACCTCCTTTACAGAAGATAGCAACACGGGCTTAGAAGAACCTGAAGGGAAGTAACTTCACCCCTTTCACTTATAATTGTAACTATTGTTAAAATCCACTGTCAAGCCCGTCATACCACTGTTTGTATTCCTTACCTCCCGGCTCAAGGAGGTATTCTTCTTCCTTCCAGACGTTTTCTTCTTTCAGGAATTTCCAGGGGTTCAGGGGAGTATGCAGCAGATGCACCGACCAGTGCAGGTGAGAACCCGTGGCATAACCGGTAGCTCCTTCGGTGCCTATAACCTCGCCTTTTTCCACAAACTGGCCTTCTTCCACCATCAATTCTTCCAGGTGCAAGTAGGAACTGTTTAATCCCATCCCGTGATCAATAATAACCGTGTTCCCGTAAGAGAGCAGCGAGCCGGCCAGCCTTACCCTGCCACTGTTGGCAGCTACTATCGGGGTTCCCCTGGCAACAGCAATATCTACACCATTGTGACGGCGCGGATTACTACCGTTAAAATACCTGGTAGCCCCGTATTCCGAAGTGATCCGCCCTTCAAGGGGGTTAATAAAAGAGCCGGACCAGAGAGGCGCAGGGTAAGTCTTTTTCCGCGCCCTGTTTACCACCACAAATTCTTCCTGCAAGCGTTCCCCGGTCCAATCTTCCTCTACCTCCGGTGCAGAAATATGCTCCTGGGCGTAATTTCCCGCGGCCAAATTAAAGCCCGCTGTTAAGGTATGTTCATGCTGGTCAAATTTAATACTAATATCTACTTCGTACTCTCCCGGGTCGTTATAATAACTTGCTCCCAATATTAATAACAGGCTTTCCCCGTTCCAGGCGGGATAAGAAACCTCCCCGTCAAAATCACTCCCCTGTAAGGAAACCTCCCGGGGAGGAAGCGGGAAAGGATGTATCTCTAACAGCATATGTTCTCCAGGGCTTACACCATCATTATTTATCTTAAGCCTTGCATTTTCTTTTATATAATCGTGAGGCTCCTGGCCGGATTCTTGTTCTACTGTCCCGCCGTTCTCTTCTCCCTTAAAAATGTCGCTTGTAATACACCCCGTTACAGCCGGCAAAAACAATAACCATACTGCAACCAGGGCAATCAGGGCAACCCGCATTTATATACACCTTCTTTCTCAGGTACCGGTCGGTATAGCATCCCGGGCCAGCCTGTCGCACCTTTCATTGTAAAAATCGTTGCTGTGTCCCTTGACTTTTACCCAGCTAACCCGGTGGTACCGGCACCATTTATTTAATTCTTCCCACAGGTCCCGGTTGTGAACTTCCTTTTTGCCGGCAGTCCGCCAGCCGTTCACCTTCCACTTTTCCAGCCAACCCTTCAGGAAAGCGTTAACCAGGTAAGCACTGTCGGAATAGATTTCCACCCGGGAAGGCTCCCTGATCCGGGAAAGCGCTTCCACCGCCGCTTTCATTTCCATGCGCTGGTTGGTGGTGTGTTCTTCTCCTCCGCTTATTTCCAGGATGTGGTTTTCCGAATAAATAATCACCGCGCCCCATCCCCCGGGGCCCGGATTGCCGGAACAGGCGCCGTCCGTATAAACTATAATTTTATCTCCACTCAAGCTAACCCCTTCTTTCTTTGTAACTACTCAGGTTAAAGAAGTATAAAATAACCCAAAGTATAAAATAACCCAAAAATTGTTGCTTTACTCCCCGGTGTCAAGCAACACCCACATTGGTGCAAACATCTTCCTCCCCCTGGGAGCCAAAATCTTCCTCCCCCTGGTGGGGGAGGAATTAAAGGTGGGGGGGCTTTTAGCTTTTCTCGTCTTTTACTTCTGACTTCCGACCTCTGACTTCCAACTTCTAAGATTGCTTTCGGCGTTACTCCTCCGCATCAACTTCTTCCTTTAGCTCCTGGAGAAGTTCCTCCAGCTCCATTAGTTTTTCCCCGTATCCGGACCAGTCACCTTCCTGCTGCTTCTGCCTGGCTTCCCGGAACGTGTCTTCCAACTCCTGGGCCAGATCACTCAATTCCGCAGGAACAAAATAGTCCTTCAGAGCTTCAATATCTTCGATTTCTTCTACTTCTTCTCCCGGTATCTCTTCGGGCAACCTGGTTATTTCTTCTCTTTCCACCAGCACTTGCTGCAATCCTTCTTTTACGGTCTCTTCCATGACCACGTTCTCCCCTGTGGCTACAATAAACCGCCTTAACTGGGGCATGCTATCTTCCTCTCTCCCTTTGGCTTCCGCTTCCAGGAAGATAGGCTCCATATAAAGTATGCCCCTGTTAACAGGCAATACCAGCAGGTTGCCTCTTATAACCCGGGAGCCTTCCCGGCCCCACAGGGCAAACTCCCTGGAAATATCATCACACTGGTCTATACGCCTTTCTACCTGCTCCGGGCCAAAAACATGCCTGCCTGCCGGAAACTGGTACACTTTAACTTCCCCGTAATTCTCGTAGTCGCTCCTTGCCGCCATCCAGGCTATCATCTCTTCCCGCCCTTCCAGGGTAAAAGGATAGATCAGGGCAAACTCCTCTTCCTGTTCCCCGGGAAGCTGCATTATGGTATAGTAAGGTTCCATATATACTTTATCTCCCCGGTATTCTTCCCGGGGAAAATCCCACAGGGCATGGCGGTTATAGAAACCGGCAGGACTGGTCATATGATAAAGGCGGTAAAGATCCGCCTGCACGTTAAAAAGATCTACGGGATAACGCAGGTGTTCCTCCAGTCCTTCGGGTATTTCCTCTATGCTGCTGAACATCCCGGGAAATATTTTACTGTAAGTCTGTATCAAAGGATCCTCCTGGTCCACTACGTAAAAATCCATGGAGCCGTGGTAAGCATCCACCACCACTTTAACCGAGTTGCGAATATAGTTCATATCGGAAACATTTCGGGAATAAGGATGCCTGTCGGTGGTAGTATAGGCATCCTGAATCCAATAAAGCCTGCCTTCGTTAATTACAATATAGGGGTCTTTATCCAGCTCCAGGAAAGGAGCCACCTTTTCTATCCTATCCTGTATGCGGCGGTTAAACATGATCCTGCTTTCCGGTTGTATTTCCCCCGAAAGCAGGATGCGATATTCCCCAAAGCGCAGGGCAAACAACAGACGGCGGGCCAGGGAGTTCAACTGTACTCCCCCTTCCCCATCATAGTGGGTATAAACGTTTTCCCCTTCTTGGGGATAATTAAACTCCCTGGTTTTCGTGTTGGATATAACGTAAGAGTCCGTTTTTTCACCGTAGTAGATTTCCGGCTTATCCAAGTGCATCTCTTCTACCCCCTCGGGGGGGATATCCTTCAAGAAATAGCGCGGCATACCATCCGGGGTAGCCTCGTTAACGGGGCTTGCTGCCAACCCGTAACCGTGAGTGTACTGCAGGTGCTGGTTCACCCAGGTTCGTGCATCCGGGGCCAACCCGTCGTGATCTATTTCCCGGGCGGACAGCATCACCTGCCGGTATTCCCCGTCCACGTAATAGCGGTCAATATCTACATCATAAAAATTATAGAATTCCCGCATCTCCTGGACCTGCCGGAAAGTATCGTGTATGGGGCGGTAATCCCACAACCGGATATTATTGAAAGTCCCTTTGTTCTCCTCGTAATCGCTCCAGGTAATCTCCTCTTCCGCCGAATACTGCACGGTTTCAAAGTTGTCAAGGCCATAGGCCCGGCGGGTATAATCTATGTGATGTTCAATATACGGAGCCTCGTAAGTAAGCTGTGCAGGGGAAACACGCAAACTTTCTACCAGGCCGGGAATTATAACTCCACCCACCAGAGAAACTGCAATTATTGATCCCAACCCGTAAATTACAAAATCAGCCCTCTTTAGCTTAATGTTAATAACAAACACCACCGCCAGTACCAGGGCCAGGCTCAAAAGCACCCAGAAAACCGGCAGGCTGACATTAATATCCGTGTAACCGGCGCCAAAAGCATACCCCCGCCCGGAAAGCACCAGCTCCCTCATTTGCATCCAGTAATCGCCGGCCTTGAGCAAAAATATCAAGGAAAAAAGCAGCGATATCTGGCCCAGTCCGGGGAAAGAAAAGAAAAACCAGCGCCTTTCTACCTGCGCGGGAGGGTTAAAGGTTAAATGTATAATCCCTACCAGCACCAGGGTTACTATTAACACCATCATCAGGTACTGGTATATAAAACGGTAAAAGGGCAGCTCAAAAACGTAAAAAGATATATCGGTATTAAAAATGGGATCGGCTACTCCAAAACTGGTAGAATGTAAAAACTGTTGCAACTCCATCCAAAAGCCGCCGGTGTAAGCCGAAAATATAAACGATATAAAGGCGGAAAGGCCCAGAAAGATAAAGGTGATGCGGCGCGAGGTGATAAATTTATAATAACCGCTACTAATCATCTGCTCCCTTATATTAAGGTTGGGCAGGTAAAGCACAGTCTTGTGCGTAAGCATGAGGTTAACAAAAAGAAAAACAAAGAAAAACAACCAGGTGAACAGGCGCAGGCCCCAGTAGGTCAAGTACCGGGTCCAAAAAACGCCTTCATAACCTGCACCGGTAAACCAGAGCAAGTCCAGGTAAAATTTGTTGCCCACCATAACTAAAACCACTATTGCTGCTACCACCAGCGCAGCCAGCAGCAGAAATTTCCTTTTCATTCCGTCTCTTTCCCCCAGTCTTTATATCCCGGATAATAAACTAATTTTATTCTAAGGCAAAAACAGCTCGCTTGTCAAAAAAACACTACAATTTTTTCTGCTTACCACAATTTTTTCTACCTGTCCCTGCCGTTTACCTGCATACTTGAAATTACACCCACCTGTCAGGCAACTTTCCCTTTCTCGCTAAAACCACCTCGCTTGTAGAACAAGCCCATCTTTTTTTTCTTATTTATAACTACTCGGGATTTATAATTACTCAGGTCTCTATGTGGATAATGGTAACTTGACCCCCGGCCCTGGAGTAGTTACCCTTATTTTTTGATTGATACTGCTGCGCCGCACTGATAAAATTAAAAGAAGGTTAAATTAATTCGGGTGCAACAGGCAACGCATCGTTCAGCGCCATTTTTTTAACCAAGTGAAAACAAAGGGGTAATAATAATTATGAAATACATAGTGATTATAGGTGACGGGATGGCGGACTACCCGGTGGAAGAATTAAACGGCAAGACCCCCCTCCAGTACGCCGCTACTCCCTGCATGGACAGCATGGCAAACGAAGGGACCGTAGGCAGGGTCAAAACCATCCCGGAAGGAATGTCGCCGGGAAGTGACACGGCAAATCTCTCTGTTTTGGGATACGACCCCCAGCGCTATTCAACCGGTCGTTCATCCCTGGAGGCCGCGGGTATGGGAATACAACTGGAAGAAGGAGAGGTATCTTTCCGCTGCAACCTGGTAACTTTAAGCCATCACAGCAATTACCGCGAAAAGGTGATGCTGGACTACTGCGGAGGTGAAATATCTACTGAAGAAGGAAAAGAGCTAATTGAAGAAATCAACCGCAGGCTGGGCAGCAAAACTATAAAGTTTTACCCGGGCATTGGTTACCGCCACCTGATGGTGTGGTCGGGAGGGCCTTCCCGCTTTGAAATTACCCCACCCCACGACATCCTTAACCGCGAAATAGGCCCCTGCCTTCCTTCCGGCAGCAACAGCCCGGAACAGGTAATACTGGAAATAATGAAAGAAAGCAGCAGAATCCTGCCCACCCTGGAAATTAACAGACAAAGAAGGGAAAAAGGGCTACCGGAAGCCAATGGCCTGTGGGTATGGGGACATGGAACCAGTCCCCTTCTGCCGGAATTCTTTCAAAAATACAACCTCCGGGGTGCAGTTATTTCTGCAGTTGACCTGATCCGGGGAATAGGGGTAAGTGCGGGTTTAACCCCGGTAAAAGTAGAAGGGGCCACCGGAGATATCCACACCAACTTTGAAGGAAAAGCCGGGGCCGCCCTGCAAACATTGCTGGAAAAAGAGATGGATTTTGTTTTTGTCCATATAGAAGCACCCGATGAATGTGGTCACCGCCAGGAAATTTACAATAAAGTTAAAGCTATTGAATTAATTGACAATAAAGTAATTAAACACATTGTTGACGGACTGGAAAACAAGGGCTGCAAATACAGGATGCTGATTTTACCCGATCATTATACCCCCCTCTCCCTGAGAACACATACCGCAGAACCGGTTCCGTTTCTAATATACCCGCGGCTGGAAAATCTGGCCTGCCTGCCAGGTCAAAGGCTGGAGGAAAAAAGCTGCCAAGAAGCTTCGCTATTTATCGAGGATGGATACAAGCTGATGGACTACTTTATTTTCAACGGTTTTTAACAAAAAAAGGCTCTATATTCCATATCTCTGCGGCATAATTCTGAATGGTCAGGTCGCTGGAAAAATACCCGGCCCGGGCAATATTGTGAATACATTTCTTCCTCCACCGTTCCTTCTCCTGGTAAATTTCCGCCACCTTCTGCTGGGTTTCCACGTAAGAAGCAAAATCCCGGAGCACGAAAAATTCATCGTGGTGATCTAAAAGGTGTTCGCGTATCATAAAAAATTCATCCCGGGGAGCGGGCAAAAAGCCATTAACCAGTTGATCCAGTATCAACTTTATTCTTGGGTCAGAATCGTAAAGTTTCAGGGCATTGTATCCACCGTATTTCTGGTAATGCAGAACTTGTTCAGCAGTAAGTCCAAAAATAAATATATTATCCTTACCTACCAACTCTGCTATTTCCACATTGGCCCCATCCATGGTGCCAATAGTTAGTGCTCCGTTTAACATGAACTTCATGTTACCCGTCCCGGAAGCTTCTTTGCTGGCCGTTGAAATTTGCTCACTTAAATCGGCAGCGGGAAATATCCTGGAGGCCAGCGAAACCCGGTAATTTTCCAGGAAAACCACTTTTAATTTATCATTAATTTTTTTATCCCGGTTAACCTTGTCCGCCACCGTATTGATCAGCTTAATTATACACTTGGCCAGTTCAAAATGAGGAAAAGCTTTGGCTCCAAAAATAAAAGTGCGGGGAGTAATATCCAGGCCGGGGTCCTCCTGTAGAAGGTTGTACAGGTGCATTATATGCATAACTTTGAGCAGCTGCCTTTTATAAGGGTGAAGCCTCTTGACGTGTACATCAAATACAGAATCAACGTCTACAGTTAAACCCTTTTTTTCTTTAATCAGTCGCGCCAGGTTAACCTTGTTGCGGCATTTAACCTGGTAAACCTGTTCCTGGAATGCATTATCCCCGGCATAATCCTCCAGCCTGGAAAGCTCCCGGGGGTTACGGATCCACTCAGGGCCTATGACCTGGTTAACCAGCTGCGCCAGGTAAGGGTTGGATTTCAAAAGCCAGAAGCGGTGGGTAATGCCGTTGGTTTTATTATTGAATTTTTCCGGATAGAGCCGGTAAAAACTGTTCATCTCGCGCTGTTTTAATATTTCCGTGTGCAGCCTGGCAACCCCGTTTACGCTGTGCGATCCCACCACTGCCAGGTGAGCCATCCTGACCTCGCCTTCCCCAATTATTGCCATTTCAGCGGCTTTCTCCGGGTTTTCAGGGTATTTTTCCAGTAGCTTGGCACAAAACCTCCGGTTAATCTCCTCTACTATAAAATATATACGCGGCAGAAGCGGCCGGAATATATCTACCGGCCATACTTCCAGGGCTTCCACCATAATAGTATGATTGGTATAAGAAACCGTAGAAGTAGTTATCTCCCAGGCTTTTTCCCACTCCATTTCTTCTTCATCCAAAAAAATCCTCATAAGCTCGGGAATAGTTAAAACCGGGTGGGTATCGTTTATGTGTATGGCTATTTTGTGATGCAAGTTTTCAAGGGTGCCGTACTGTTTCCGGTGCCTGCGTACTATATCCTGCAGCCCGGCGGACACCAGGAAATATTGCTGCCTCAGGCGAAGTTCTTTACCCTCGTAGTCAGTATCATCGGGATAAAGAAGCTGAGTAATACTCTCCAGACTGTGCCTGTACTCCACCACACGGCGGTAACAACCCAGGGTTTCACATACTTCCGTTTCCGCAGCTTCGGCGTGCCACAACCGAAGGTTATTAACCGTATTATTCAGGTATCCTACCACGGGGGTATCATAAGGAACTGCCCGAACCACTTCACCGCCTTCGTGAGAATAAAAAGTTTTTCCGTCTTTATCATCTTCTTCTTTTATTTCACCCCCGAACCTTATTTCTACTGTTTCATCAGAGCGGCGTTTTTCCCAGACGTTGCCTTCCCTTAACCAGTACTCCGGGAGCTCCACCTGGTAGCCGTCTTTAATTCTCTGTTCAAACAACCCGTATTTGTAACGGACACCCATACCGTGGCCGGGCATTGCCTGCGATGCCATAGAATCCAGGAAGCACGCGGCCAGGCGCCCCAGCCCTCCGTTTCCCAGGCCTGCATCGGGCTCTTCCTTGACTATATCGAAAAGATCCAGGCCAAGATCGCCCAGACCATCACGGCAAATATCCACAATTCCCAGGTTTATCAGGTTGTTTTCTAAAAATCTTCCCATCATGAATTCCAGTGAAAAATAGTACACTTCTTTTACCCCGTGGGACTGGTACTGCCTGCGGGTATCCATCCAGCTTTCCATGATTATTTCACGGACCATTAACGCCAAGGTTTTGTAAAGCTCCAGGCGGGTGGCCTCCTTCAATTCTTTCCCGTGGACCACTTTTAATTTTTGTACAAATAATTCTTTAAAGCTCTCCCTGTCGGTAAACATGGACATGGTTCCACTACCCTCTCCCGTAAATAGATTTTTACTAATTCCGCTTCCCACCGGTTTAATAACAAGTCTTCTCCGCCTTTTTTACTTCCACCTTAAATTAAAACACATATTGTTTAACTATTTAAGTGTCAAATTTCTGGTAATTACATGATGGGTTTACCACGTTTACCGCTCCAGGTTTACCGTCCCAGGGCCAGGGCCAGCCGTGAACCGGAATTAATTTATGGCTTTATTAAGGGTTTTAAAGGAATTATTAACTTCCATATTGAAAATAAATAAACAAAGGGAAATAAACCCGTAAAGGTGAGTTTTACTTGATTGTACCCGTCAGCGAGCACTTAAAGCTGGTAGTAAGCGAAGACTTTACCTTCTGTAACTGCCTGCTCATTGAAGACAAACAAAGAGGAATTATTGAAACAGGTATGGATAAAAATCTTTTATCCAGTATCGAGCCTCATTCCATAGATACCGTGCTGTATACCCACCACCATTTCGACCATGTGCGCCACAACGAGTTCTTTCCGCAGGCTTACATAAGCATACACGGCCTGGATTATCCTGCCTTGACCGACTTTAACCTTTTCTTCCACTACAATTCTTTTGACCAGTGGAAGGAACTAATGCCCGGCTACGACTACGAAGAAGCTGCCTACCAGGTGGGTCTTACCAGGGAAGAAGTTATTAGAAGCTGGCACATAAACGGAACTTTTGAAAACAGGGATATCGTAGATTTTGGAAACACCTGTGCGGAAATTATACATACCCCCGGGCATTCAGCGGGCCACTGTGCTTTCTGGTTTCCCCGTGAAGAGTTCCTGTTTTCCGGGGACATCTGCCTCACCAGGGTAGGTCCGTGGTACGGGGAAATATACGCCAGCCCGGAGGACATGATAAACTCTATCAACTACCTGATCGAGTTAAAGCCCTCCAAAATCGCTACCTCCCACATACCGGAAATTTGCAAAGACGGTGTAGAAAGGCTAAAACGCTACCGGGACAGGATCTACAAAAGAGACGAACGGGTGTACAGCTACTTAAAACAAAAACCAGCAGATCTACATGAGCTGGCCGGGCAGCACCTTATATACAAAATACATCCTACACCTTTTGTTTTATTCTGGGAAAAGCTTATCCTGCTTAAACACCTGGAAAGATTGCAAAATCAAGGCCTGGTGGAAAAGTTTAACAACAAACTTTACCGGGCCAAACAAGGAGGATGGTTATGAGCATTATTAAAGATCCCGGGCTGGCACCGGAAGGAGCCCGGAAAATAAACTGGGTTAAAAGGCATATGCCGGTGCTGCGGAAGTTGGAAGCGGAAAACAGCAGGGAACAGAGTTTTGAGGGCTTAAAAGTAGCAATATGCCTGCACCTGGAAGCCAAAACTGCTTACCTGGCGCAGGTTTTTGCCAGAAGCGGCGCCGAAGTAGCTATTGCCGGCAGCAACCCTCTTTCAACCCAGGACGCAGTTGCCGCAGCGCTTGCCGAAGAAGGTATGAATGTTTTTGCTGTTCACGGGGCCACGGAAAAAAAGTTCAAGGAACATCTGAGGCAAGTTTTAAAAACGGAGCCTGACCTTATCGTGGACGATGGAGGAGACCTGGTAAGCATTATACACCAGGAAATGCCGGGCTTAAGCAAAAAGATCATGGGTTCGGCAGAAGAAACAACTACCGGGCTTATACGCCTTCGCTCCATGGAAAAAGAAGGCGTACTTTCATTCCCCGCCGTTGCCGTCAACGACGCGTTCTGCAAACACCTGTTTGACAACCGGCACGGGACCGGCCAATCGGTTTGGGACGGGATAATGCGGGCTACCAACCTGGTTATAGCCGGAAAAACAGTTGTAGTTGCCGGTTTCGGGTGGTGCGGTAAAGGAGTAGCCCTGCGCGCCCGAGGGCTGGGAGCCCGGGTTATAGTAACCGAAGTGGACCCGGTTAAAGCCCTGGAAGCTGTCATGGAAGGTTATGAAGTCCGGCCGCTTAAAGAAGCCGCGCCCCTGGCCGACCTGGTAATTACCGTAGCCGGGGTCAACCGGGTGGTTAACCGGGAACATTACTCTTACCTTAAAGACGGCGCCATGCTGGCCAACGCCGGGCACTTCGACGTAGAAATAGATAAAAAAGACCTGTACCATTACGCAGATTCCTACACCCAGGCACAGCCAAATGTGGAAGAGTTTATTCTCCCGGGGGGCAAAACCCTGTACCTGCTGGCGGAAGGAAGACTGGTTAACCTGGCTGCAGCGGACGGGCACCCGGCGGAAATCATGGATCTATCTTTCGCCCTCCAGTTTATGGCCCTGAAATACCTGAAAGAAAAACATAAACAGCTCCCCTTCAGCCTGCTGTCCGTTCCCCCGGAAATCGACGGCGAAATAGCACGGTTAAAATTGCAAGAAATGGGGGTATCTATAGATACCCTGATGGAGGAGCAAAAAAAATATATGGAATCCTGGTAAAATAAATAACCGGTCTTTTGGCATAATTTAACCGGCATCCCAAAAAAGAATGCCGGTTAAATTAATAATCCAGTCCTGCCCGGGCAGCTACCTTCAACTTACTTATTTTTCAAAAGATCCACTGCTTCCAGGGCGTTTTCGGCATACAGGTCGGCCCCGGCTTTTTCCGCGTATTCTTCGTTCACCGGAGCTCCACCCACTATAACCCTGACGTTGTCCCTTAAACCGTTTTCTTTAAGCGCTTCCACTACCCTGCCCATTTCCGGCATCGTAGTAGTTAAAAGCGCAGACATGCCCAGGATATCCGGCTGGTTTTCCTTTACTGAATCCACAAACTTATTTACCGGTACATCCACTCCCAGGTCTATTACTTCAAAACCGTTGGCAGTAAGCATCATTTTTACCAGGTTCTTGCCCAAATCGTGAATGTCTCCCGCTACCGTTCCCAGGATTACTTTACCTGTAAAACTCCTTTGACCTTCCAGCAGGTGGGGCTTGACTATATCTATCCCTACCTGAAGGGCCTGCGCGGCTATCATGACTTCGGGTATAAACATTTCTCCATCGGCAAATTTATTCCCTACCGTTTCCATCCCTTTCATTAACCCGTTATCAATAATATCCAGGGCCGTACCGCCTTCATCGAGCGCTTCCTGCACTTTCTTCTTAACATCTTCTTCCTCCCCGCTTTCTACCGCCTGCGCTACTTCTTCCAGTATGGCCAACGATACACACCTCCTTCTCCCTGGTTTAAACTACCGGTTTAATTCTGTTTCCAGTAAATGGTTAGCTCAAAATACCGTTTCGGTATGCTTTAAGGTATGCGCCACACATTGGATCGTTACCCAGTAATACGTTGCCTGCCTTAATAGCAGCCATCATCCCCTTTTGCAAGGGATTCATTATCACCGAATCCATTCCCTGCTGCATAAGGAACAGCATAAATGCCTTGTTTAGCGTTTCCCGGGCCGGAAGCCCGTAGGACACATTGCTCAAGCCTATCGTGGACTTTACCCCTTCGTATTCCTTGAGCCTTTTCAGCGTTTCTAAAGTAACCAGAGCACTTTTATGATCTACACTTACCGGAAGGGCGAGGGGATCAAAATAAAGGTTTTCCCGGGAAACCCCTGATTTATCTGCACTTTTTACAATTTCATCTACCACTTCCAGGCGTCCTTCTACCTCTTCCGGTATACTCTCCCTTATAGGTAAAGCCACTGTCGGGCTGTTGTATTCCCTGGCAAGCTCCAGGAAAGCATCCAGCCGCCCTTTTTCCGCGTTCACCGAGTTTATAAAAGTGCCTTCCCCGCACATTTCCAGCCCCGCTTTAAGCACCTCGTAATCGGTAGTATCTACAGATACAGGCTTGTCTACAGTCCCGGCAACCACATCGAGGGCCCACTTCATATCTTCTACTTCCCCCGAAGTCTCCCCGGAACCGGTGGCCACGTTGACATCTATATAATCAGCGCCAGCATCACTCTGCCTCTTGGCCAGGCTGGCAATAAATTCCCCATCCCGGTTAATAATTGCCTCCCTTACTTTTTTACCCGATGCGTTAATTAATTCTCCAATCACTATCATACTGTTACCATACCCCTTTCTTTAATTAATTTTTATATAACCATTCTAAAAATTTTACTTAAATATTAACACGACTAAAAATTAAAATCCACCCCTCCCACACAAAAACAATAGGGGAAAGCATTTAGCCTTCCCCTATTCTACCATTAAGCGGGCCCTTTGCTAAGAACAATCCTGCCTGAAATAATTAGCAGATTATATTATTTTTTAACTTATTAACTTTCCCTGGGGAAATATTACCTTATTTGTACTCCACCACCGGCTTTGTCTATATAGCAGTTATAATTTTTTTTCAATTTCCAGAACAGCTGTATATCCATGGCCCATGCCCAGCCCTTCCTGGAATATCATTTCTGCACGGCGCAAGAGATAGGCCAGCTGGGGCTCAATTATATTTGCCCTTACATCTTCCACCGGCAGGCCTTTAACCTGGTCATTAAGCTGAACAAGGGTACGGGTGGAAAGGGATAAAAAATCACCCATTTCATCTTCACCGTGATCAAGAGCTACCGTTTTCCCTTCCAGCACTTTTTCTGTTATATCCACCAGGCTGTTCCATATTCTTTCCAGGCGCTTAAACCTGCGATTTAAATGCTCAAACCCTTCTGCGTGCTGATAATGTACCCGCAACTCTTCCAGGTCGGTGCGGCATTCCGGCTCAAGCAGTGAATTTACCGCTGAACGAAGCTTCTGCGGGCAATCATTAAATTCACCCGTTTCTATATGGCGGCCGACAAAAAGGGAACGGTCAAATAAACGCAGCACTTTTATTTCTACATGGTGCCTGGACCTGCGGGCCACCCTGTTAATGATAGAAAAGATAGTAGCCCGGTCCATGAGGCGCATATTAAAGCTTTCCAGTTCTACATTTTCCCTCTCTTCACGGTCATACAGGTAGGAAACTACGTACGGGATAGTATAATTTTTTTCCAAGGGATCGGCCCAAAAGTTCTGCCACTCGTAGCTGTAAGCGCCCAACCAGTCCCCAAGGAATATCGCCTTTTTCCCGCTGTATTCAATAATTCTTAACAATAGATCTTCTACGTCTTCATCCCTGCAATGAGAAAGGGTCCCATAGTTGGCAAAGTAAATATCAAAAGGCGGCTCTTCCTCAACTCCCAGCCCCTGAAGAAAATCTCGCTTTAAAAATTTTACGTGCTCGCAGTTACTGAAATAACCCCTGCCCTGCTCCAGGAGCTCGGAGTTAAGATCAACCCCGACGTATAAATCAATTTCGCTTTCAGGCAAAACGTTTACTTCTACTTCACGGGGAGAAGCATCGTGATTTACTACTTCCGTTAACAGCTCATAACCGTCTCCGCTGCCGCATCCCAGGTCCAGGATACGAACCTTGCGTCCATTTTCCAGGCATCTGCGCTTTATGTCTTCTAAAAAAGGCCGGAGAAAAAATGCTGTTTTTTTATCTTCCCAGAATCTCCTGACGTTGTCGTACTTTCCTTTCAACCCAGGAGGTTTGCCGTATAAGCCACTGGTTGCCATCTGCCTGTAAGCATCATTAACACTCATGTCAATAAATCCTCCCTGTTTCTTGATATTAATATTTTATTGCGGGTTTACTCCACATTCCCCTGGTTTGCCCCTGTTTTACCCCTCCTTTCTCCAATTTTCCCCGATGACTATAAAATGCACTCAAATATTAAGTGCATCAACAATTACCTTACTGTGGTTTTAAACTACGGCTTTACCCTCCCGGCTCTGCCCGGTGCTTTCTGTACCGGCTCACCACTAAATATTGTATCTAAACTACAACCAAAAAGCAAAAAGCTTATGACAGGCACAAATCATGTACAGCAAAAGTTACAGGTGTAGATGTAAAGCAACCCCCTTATTCGCAGCCATACTCAACTATATTCTCCGTAAAATAAAAATATTAATGGAATTTTAAAAGCATGCTAATATGTGGTAATTTCTTCCCGGATATCCTCAAACGTGGCCGGGCCGATCCCGGATACTTCTTTTATTTCTTCTTTTTCATTAAATCTCCCATGCTCCTCCCGGTAATCTACAATCTCCCGGGACCTCACTTCTCCAATATTTTTTAACTCCTGCAACTCCGCCGGGCCCGCTTCATTAATATTTACCCTGGAAGTCCCGGAACTGCTGCCTGCCTCACCCCCGGGAGAGGTGTTTCCATAATCTATTGCCGCTTCCTTCTTGTTATCTTCAGAAGGAACAATAATTTTTTCCCCATCCCTTAATTCCCTTGCTTTATTTATACTTTCCAGCAAGGCTTCTTCTGCAGGTTCCGCTTCCTCCAGGGCATGGTACACCCTGGAACCCCGGGGCAGTTTTACAATTCCGCTATCTTTAACCGCACCGGATACATCAACCACTATTTCTTCTTTTATTTCTTTTTCTTCTTTTGCTTCTTTTGCTTCTTTTGCTTCTTTCCAGGTACGCTCTTCTATATTTTTTTCTTCTTCTGCAGCTTCTTCCCGGGACTGCTCCTGTTCCCTGGGAGACATTTCTTCACCACTACTACCAGGGAAATCCACCCGGAAAAACACCCCCAGGAGCAGAAGCCCGGCCAGCAATACAAGAAGAAGCTTTTCTTTATGTTTCAGCGCTGTCACTTACATAACCTCCGCCAAGTTCTTCCCGGTTTTAACTGTGGCCCGAGTTTGTTTAGACTATATTTCTATTTTATTAAACCTGGACTTTTCGTTTCCACTCCTGCCATGCTCTTCCTTGTATCCTTTTACTTCGTCCCTGTAGCCCTGCACTTCCCGGCGGGAACTGCTTTCCGGCCATTCCTGCTTCTTCTGCTCTTCTCCTTTTTGCGGCTCTTTTTGACGAACCTGGCGGCTTATATCCTCTTTATATCCCTTTACTTCCTCCCTGTAGCCCTGCACTTCCCGGCGAGTACCGTTACCCGAACTTTCCATTTCTTCTTGCTCTCCAGGCTTTTCCGGCGCTTTTTTCTTTACCGGTTCTTCTTTCCTGGGCCCGCCTTTATTCTGCCCGGGTTTAAAGTTTATGCCCTGGACGTGAATATTAACCGTTACTTCTTCTAGCCCTATAGTTTCTTCAATTCTTTCCCGAACCGTGCTCCGGAGTTCATCTGTTACTTTCTTGATCTTAAATCCGTATTCTACCACCAGGTACATATCCAGGATTACCCGCTCCTTCTCCATATCTACCTTGATTCCCCTGGAATATTCTTCTCTTCCCAGTTTTTCTGCTATACCGTCCACTATATTCCCGCTCATCCAGGCAATACCCTCTACTTCGCTTGCAGCCATCCCGGCCAGCATGCTTATAACATCTACGGAAAGAGTCACGCTATCGGAACCCTGGCCGCCTCCTTCTAAAATCACCTCATCTACCTCGTTATTTCTCTTTTCTTCGGTCAAAACTTTCACCTCCTTACTTTATAAATTATTTATAAATAATCACGAAAATGATTGAATTAACGCTATCATGCTAAATATACTTTCCGGCCCACCAATTTAAAAAGATTCTTTATCCCCGGTCATCATTTCTACTTAAAGATTATAATAAACCCAAATTTAGTTAAGTTTGGGTTTAATTATGTTTGCAGGCAGCATGTTCCTAAAATCTTTAACTGTAAAAAGCGCGGCAAAATTTATCAAACTTTATCCAGTATAATAGTTATGTCACAGGTACTTCTACACCTGGATAGAAAATCCCTTTTTTTTGTTTCTTCCCAAAGAAAAAAAACTGCTTGAGAAATAAACAAAGGCACAAGCCAGGCTAATTATCTCCCGATACCACCAGGTTAACCAGCTTGCCGGGAACAGCCACGGCTTTTATTACTTCCCTGTCTTTCAAGTACTGCTGTATACGCTCTTTTTGATAAGCCTCATCTATCATCTCCTCGCGGGAAAGTCCCGCGGGAACCATCATTTTTTCCCTGACTTTACCGTTAACCTGGACGACCACTTCTACTTCCTCCACCTGGAGAACCGCGGGGTCGTGTTCCGGCCAGGAAGATAACAGTACGCTGTTATCGTAGCCCAGCATTCTCCAGCATTCTTCAGCAATATGAGGGGAAAAAGGAGACAAAAGCAGAACGGTAGCTTCCAGGGCCTCCTGCAGAACCCGGGAATTGATTTCCCCGTGTTCTTTTTCCTGCACGTACTCATAAATGGAATTAACCATCTCCATTATGGCACTTATAGCCGTGTTAAAGTTAAAACGCTCTTCTATATCCCCGGTAACTTTTTTTATAGCAGTATGGACGCTGCGCCTCAGCTCTTTTTCCTCCCGTTCCGGCTGTTTCTTCCCGCTGCCTTCTCTTACTACGGAAGCGTATTCCTCCAGGAGTCGATAAACCCGTTTTAAAAACCGGTGTGCCCCCTCCACTCCCTGCTCACTCCACTCCAGGTCTTTTTCCGGCGGAGAAGCAAACAGTATAAACAGGCGCCCCGTATCTGCACCGTAATGGTTAATTATATCATTTGGAGTAACCACGTTCCCTTTTGACTTGGACATCTTAGCCCCATCCTTGTATACCATACCCTGGGCCAGCAGCCTCGAAAACGGTTCTACCACGTTTACCATTCCTGCATCATAGAGTACCTTCATGAAGAAACGGGCATAAAGCAGGTGCAATACGGCATGCTCAATACCGCCAATATACTGGTCTACCGGCATCCAGTAATCGGCGTCCTCGCTACTGAACGGAGCCTTTTCTAGGTCCGGGCTTGTATATCGCAAGAAATACCAGGAGGAGCACATAAAAGTGTCCATGGTATCGGTCTCCCTTTTGGCCTCCTTGCTTCCGCAGGCAGGACACTCGGCCTGGACAAAAGAATTGTACTGGGATAAAGCGGGTACCCGGTCACCCGCCAGCTCTACGTTTTCGGGCAAAGTAACCGGCAGTTCTTCCTCCGGGACGGGGACTGTGCCGCAGCTGTCACAGTAAATAACCGGGATCGGTGCGCCCCAGTAGCGCTGGCGTGAAATAAGCCAGTCCCTGAGACGGTAAGTGGTTTTGGCTTCACCTTTTCCTTCTTGCTCCAGGTATTCGGTAATCTTATTTTTGCCTTCTTCAAAGTCCAAACCGTTAAACATCGCGGAATTTACCATGTAGCCCGGTCCTTCATGGGCTTCTACCAGGGAATCACTGCTTAAATCTCTATCGTAAGGGTTTATCACTACTTTCACCGGCAGCCCGTATTTTTGTGCAAACAGGAAATCCCGCTGGTCGTGGGCCGGAACACCCATCACTGCGCCGGTTCCGTATTCCATCAGCACATAATTTCCTACCAACACTGGAACTTCTTCTCCATTTACGGGATTTATGGCGTGCCTGCCGGTAAAAAGCCCTGTTTTTTCTACTTCTTCACCGGTACGGCTCATCTCGCTTTCATTAACGGTACGCCGTACGAAATCCATTACTTCTTTTTCATAAGAAGTACCCTTAACCAGTTCGTTAACCATGGGATGCTCCGGGGCTATAACCATGTAGGTGACCCCGAAAAGCGTATCGGGCCTGGTAGTAAAAGCTCTAAGTTCGCTGCCGGGAAACTCTTTCAAGGGAAACACTATCTCTGTGCCATAACTTTTCCCTATCCAGTTGCGCTGCATAATTTTTACCCGCTCGGGCCACCCCTCCAGAAGATCAAGGTCCTGAAGCAGCCTTTCCGCATAATCGGTTATACGCAGAAACCACTGCTCCAGTTCTTTGGTTACTACTTCACTTTCACACCGCCAACAACAGCCGTTTTCTACCTGCTCGTTAGCCAAAACCGTTTCGCAGTAGGGACACCAGTTAATAGCCGCGTTCCTGCGATAAGCCAAACCGCGCCGGTAAAAAAGTAAAAACAACCACTGGGTCCAACGGTAATAATCGGGGTGGCAGGTGGTAACTTCCCGGTTCCAGTCATAGCTTAACCCCAGTGATTTTTGCTGCTGCCTGATCTCTTTAATGTTCTCAAAAGTCCAATCCCGGGGACTTACCCCGTTCTCGATAGCAGCATTTTCAGCCGGCAGTCCAAAAGCATCCCAGCCCATGGGATGCAAAACATTGTAGCCACGCATACGCAAAAAACGGGCCAGCACATCCCCTATGGTATAAACCCTCATATGCCCCATATGTAAGCTTCCCGACGGGTAGGGAAACATTTCCAGCACGTAGTACTTGGTGCGTGAATTATCTTTAAACACACTATCAAAATCATTGTCTTTCCAGTACTTCTGCCATTTTGCTTCTAACTGCTGTGGATTATACCCCTGCATTTTTATACCTCCGTAATTCCGTAATTTAGTTTAACTTCTTAAGTTATCTTTATTTTACTTATATGGTAATGCTTGCCCTTGTGATAAAGCTTGACTAAATATAATTATAGCCCGCCCCTTTAATGAGACGAGCTCAATTTGCGGGCCGTCCTGACCTGTAAAATAAAGATGGTGGAGCTGGCGGGACTCGAACCCGCGTCCTCTTCCATGCCAAGGAAGCGCGCTCCCTCTGCGCCACAGCCCCACGTTTGCTTATTCTCTATTTTACAATCATAACTTGCCCGGTAAACCGGTAGCGCTTTTACTAAACCCTTCAGCAACATTTATTATATTAACAAACCAACACTTTGTCAATATAATCGAACCGCCGGATCTGCGTAAGCAAGCGCAAGTTAATGTTTCCCTTTAAGAGGCAAGATGCCCCCCCACCTTTTATGCGCAAAGCAGCGAGCGAAGGTATAACACAGACCCGAGGCGCCCCGTGCTTATTAGAGGTTAGTGGGTAGAAAATAAAAGACTTCCTTCAAAAAGTAAGACGAAAGAGGCAAGATACCCCCCACCTTTTATGCGCAAAGCAGCAAGCGAAGGTATAACACAGACCCGAGGCGCCCCGTGCTTATTACTAGCAGCTGAGCAGTTACAAAAAAATTATAAATTATTAGAGCGGAGAAGTTTCTTCCAGCTCGGGAGCGTTGCTCCAAAGCCTTTCCAAATTGTAAAAAGCCCTTTCTTCAGGTTGAAAGATGTGTACTATTAGATCCCCGTAATCCATTAACACCCACCTGGCATCACGGTACCCTTCCAGCCGCAGCAGGTTATATCCCTTTTTCTTAAAAGTCTCTTTCAAGTGATCTGCTATTGCCTGAACCTGGAGATCCGAGGTGCCCGTACAAATAAGAAAATAATCGGTCACATAAGTAATTTGACCTACTTCCAACACCACCACATCGCGAGCCTTCTTTTCGGCAACTACTTTTGCGGCTTGAAGAGCCGTGTCCCGCGGCATAACGCCGTTTTGGGTTGGCAAACTATTTCTCACCCCTTTTTGTATTAATAATATATAATCCTTTTAGTTAAATTATATGCGAAAACCGCCTAAAACCATTCCCTACCGCCTTTTTCCTTCATTTACCTGCAATAACAGCTCGTTTCTGAAGAAAACGGAAAGAGGATGCAACAACCTTCCCTTTTCCATAACCCGCCGGATAGAGTTGTCCACCGCTGTCAGCAGGGCCATGTGGAGGTCTTTATAAGACAGCTCCCGTAATTTTTCAACTCCCGGGTAATCTCTGCCTTCTTCTACCACATCGGCCAGGTAGATTATCTTTTCCAAAAGACCCAGGCAAGGGGAGCCGGTAGTATGATACATGATGGCACGCAAAATTTGCCCGTCTTCCACGCCCAGTTCCTCCCTGACCAGGGCAGCTCCTACGGGGGCGTGGAGCAGCTGCGGTTCAGCCAGGGTAATTTTATCAAGCTTAATCCCCAGCCGCTGCACTTCTTCCCTGAGTAGGGAAGGGTTTAATCTTTTCCCGTAATCGTGGAGTAACCCGGCCTGGAAAGCCCTGTCCTGATCCTCGCCGTAGACCCGGGCCAACCCGGCAGCACAATTTGCTACTTCGGTACTGTGTTTAAAAAGTTGCGGGTCAAGTTTTTTCTCCATTAACAGGTAGTAATCCAGATTCACTCCTGTATTGCCCATATTGATATACTTCGACATAAAATTTCCCATACCTGCCTGCCCAGAAGTAAAACAAGCCTTCCTTTGACAAGTGCGACATGATTTTCTGACCCTATAACCTTCCGGCTCCGGTAATTGCCTGTTTTATATATATACACTACCAGGCTGAGTAATTACCCCCTCGTTAACTATCCCTGGACCTGGCCTCATTTATTACCAGCTGCCTTCCCTCTATTTCCATTCCCGGGGCGTTTTCCAGGATGTACTCGGCCACCTCGTCATCAACTTCGATAAAACCGTATCCACGTGAACGGCCGGAATTTTTGTCAGTAATTATCCTGCAGGCGTGTATTTCACCGTATTCGGACAGAGAGGCTTGAAGCTCCTCCTCCGTAGTGGCCCAGGGTATATTGCCTATGTAAATGGTCTTGACCATGATTTTCACCTCCTTTCCTATTATGCAGAACAGCAGGGTTTAATATACCCCTCAAGTAACTGTTCAGGCTTTATAAATGCTTATTTACGCCATTACCCGGCTTATATCACCCGGCCTTTAGTTTAAACTTCCAGCCAGGTTGGTCGATAATTTTTACTGGCTCTTCTCTGCTTCTTCCTGGTAAAGCTCGCTCTTATAAATATACTGCTCCACTGCTTCCGGGGTAAGGTATTTAATGGTTTTTCCTTCCCGGACCCTGCGGCGGATAAAAGTTGAAGATATAGCCATGGCAGGTATCTCCATGAGGTGAACTTTCTGGAATATCGAGGGGTAAAACGGCTCTACCTTGTCTTTGAGCTTTTCCAACGAATAACCGCTACGGGAAGCGGCTATGAAAATACACTTCTCCAGCAGTTCCTCGTAATCTTTCCAGGTAAGTATATCCAGTATTGCATCGGCGCCGGTTATAAAATATATACTGACTTTATAGTCGTATATTTTTTGAAAAAAACGAACCGTGTTTACGGTGTAAGAAGGCTCCAGGCTGTCGATTTCAACCCTGGAAATAGAAAAATAAGGATTATTGGTAACTGCCAAAAAAGTCATCAGGTAACGGTGCTCCGGGTCCGTCACTTTCTTCTCTATTTTATGGGAAGGCAAACCGGCAGGAACAAATATCACACTTTCTAAATTGAAGTGCTCCCGGGCTTCCTCTGCAGTAACCAGGTGGCCTATATGTATGGGATCAAAGGTGCCACCCATAATCCCTATACGCGGCCACTGGCTTTCTAACCTGGGCAACAACAAGCTCATTTTCCACTACCCCTTGCAGTAAAATTAACTTTTTCTAAAAACCCCCAACAGGCCCGTCTACCTCTAATCCCGTTTATGTCTGACCCGAGTAGTTGCCTTTTTCCTCAAAAAAAGTAAACTCCTGATCGCCTATAACCACGGTGTCACCCGGCTGTACACCCATTTCCTGCAGCTTTTCGTCCAGTCCCATTTTTCGCGTAATATTCCAGAATCTCTGCACCGCTTCTTCGTTATGGAAATCAGTGCGAGCCACCAGGCTTTCTATACCCTTTCCTTTTACTATAAAATAATCTTCTTTTTTCTCTACAAAAACTTCATCTTTTTCGCTTACAGTTTTCCACCGGTCCTTTTCCCCTTCATCCTTTTCCGGTTTCATAAATTTATCCCGGGGATATTCCTCCAGAAGCTCCACCAGGCAATCCAGCAGTTCTTGCATGCCTTTACCCGTAACTGCAGAAACCCCCAGGATCGGCCCAACTATTTTCGAGTAGCTTTCCAGTTCTTTCTGCAGGCGCTCCAGGTTGGCGGAAGCTCCTTCCAGGTCTACCTTGTTCCCTACTACTACCGTAGGGCGCTGGGCCAGTTCCGGGCTATATTCAGAAAGCTCCCTGTCTATACCGTAAAATGCTTCCAGGGGATCCACTGCCGCCCATGGAGAGACGTCTATTAAATGAAGTAAAATTGAAGTTCTTTCACAATGTCTCAAGAAACGGTACCCCAGACCCGCTCCCTGGGATGCACCCTTTATTATGCCAGGCAAGTCGGCCACAACAAAGCTGTTTTCTTTATGATCCACTACCCCCAACTGGGGATGAAGAGTAGTAAACTCGTAATCCGCTATTTTGGGCTTTGCGGAAGAAACAACCGACAAAAAAGTGGATTTCCCCGCGTTGGGCAGGCCCACCAGCCCAATATCGGCCATAAGTTTTAGCTCCAGATTTAACCTGCGCACTTCTCCCGGTTCGCCTTTCTCTGCAAAAGAAGGAGCCTGGCGCCTGGAGCTGGCAAACCTCCGGTTTCCCTTACCTCCCGGGCCTCCCGCGGCAACTTCTTTTTTCATGCCGGGACGGGAAAGGTCGGCAATTATTTTGCCTTCCTCATCTTTCACTACAGTGCCTACCGGAACAGGAAGCAGCAGGTCTTCTCCGCGCCTGCCGTGCCGGTTGCCCCCCTGCCCGTGGGCCCCGTTGGAAGCTTTCCAGTGTCGCCGGTACTTGAAATCCAGCAGGGTGTTTAACGATTCGTCGGCTACCAGTACTACCGGGCCCCCGCTGCCCCCGTCGCCGCCGTCAGGCCCCCCGTGCGGCACATATTTTTCCCGGCGAAACGAAGCGGCCCCGTTACCGCCCCTGCCCCCGATAACTTCTATAGTAACTTCGTCAACAAACATGCCATCCTCCTCCGGGAGCGATGTGTCTGTATAAAGGTGCAAGAACAAATTCCAACAAAATTGCCCCGTACAAACATTGCCTGTTAACAAGGCAGATATTCCCGCTGCTATTTTAATACCCCGTAAAAGATACTTCCCGTCCTTCATCTAATTCCAGTTCACGGAGGTAGCTGTCAAAATCTACATGTTTTTCATCCGGTTGCTGCCGGGGAAAGGCTAAACTCATGACCAGGAGGTTGCCGGGGTAGGTTTTGCAGGTAAAACGCCCCCCCGCCTTTTCTACACAGGAACTCAGGGTATCCATTATTCTCCGGGGCAAGAAATCTCCGTGTTCTTCCAGGCTATAAAGGAAAAACAGGTACTCCTGTTCCCATTCTTCAATATCAACCTTTAGCCCGGAATCTTTCTTTAAATATTTTTCTGTTTCATTTATTGCCAGATCCAGGCATCTAATTACTTCTTCCGGGGAAGATCCCAGGTTCTCCAGGTCCGTTTCCAGGTTAAAAGTAGTTCCCAGTTCCAGATTGTTTCTCTGCTCCAGCAAATAAAGGGCAATATCCGGGTGTTTAATCTGCAGCAACTTGTTCCATTCGTCGAGCTCCAGGTGAACTTTGTTAATATACGAAACCATGCGGTTGTTGTATTTTAACTGGGCCATAAGAGAAATCATCTGCAGGTGGTTAAGCAGCCCATGCCTGCAGTAGCTCCAAAACGACCTCAGCCTCTTGTCCCTTTCCTGGAATCTGCGCTCCAGCTCTTTCATCATCCTTTTGTGAAAAACCAAAAACTCTATCAAAAATATCAAAACTATTAACGGTAAAATCAAAAAACTGGTGCAGAGGCTAAAATTTGAAGATATAAAATTATAACCGGTTAAACATGCTACCAGCATTACAGCTACTAACACGGTAACGGGTAAATAGAAGCTCTTCCAGAACAAACTGGAAGCCCCCTCTCACAAAATACTTCCCCCTTTTAAAAAAACAAGTCCCGGTTAACCGGGACACAATTTTTCTAGCTTGTAACTTCCACAGCTTCCTCGACGGGCAGCACATTAACCTGTTTTTTGTTTTTTCCTTTGTTTTCAAAAGTAACATAGCCGTCAACCAGCGCAAAAAGGGTATCATCTTTACCTTTACCCACGTTTTGTCCCGGGTGAAGCTTGGTACCCCTCTGTTTTACCAGGATGTTTCCCGCTTTTACCTCCTGGCCGCCAAAACGCTTTACGCCCAGGCGCTTGGCTATACTATCCCTTCCGTTTCGCGAACTGCCTACACCCTTTTTATGTGCAAACAGCTGCAAGTCCCATTTAAACATCTTCTTTTCACCTCCTGTTAATAATCAGTGCCCCTGCCAGATAACTTCCGGCAGGTATAGGCTCTTGTATAGCTACAAAAGGGTCAACCTCTAAGAAGTTATTTTCCTCTGCTTTATTTCCAGGTATCCCGGGTAATTCCTGGAGGTTTCTTTTAACCCCAGCACCATGGATTCTAGAAGCAGCTGCACTTCCTTTTTTTTATCCGGTTCCTTTAAGTCTCCTATCCTGCAGATCAGATTTCCGTCCTGCACCCGCAAAACTTCCGGCTCCACTTGTAGTATTTCCTGTATGCTCGCGGCTGTGGTTTGGGCCAGTATAGAGACTGCAGCACAAACAATATCCTGTCCTTTCTGCTCGAACCCGGCATGGCCTTCAATTTTAAATCCCACAAGCTCGCCTTTTTGGTTGCTTTCCAGGATTACTTCCACCATAAACTTGTCCCGGTCAACCGTTGTATTTTATATCTTCAATAACCAGTTCGGTAAAAGGCTGGCGGTGTCCTTGCTTGCGCCGGTAGTTTTTCTTGGGCTTGTATTTAAATACGGTAATCTTCTTGCCGCGCCCTTGGCGCCGAACTTTTGCTGTAACCCGACAGCCTTCCAGGTAGGGATTGCCAAGCTCCAGCCCTTTATCATTTTTGCAGGCCAGTATCCGGTCCAGTTCTACCTGTTCTCCTTCTTCGGCCGGAATTTTTTCTACCCTTATCCTGTCTCCCTTGGATACCCGGTACTGTTTTCCGCCTGTCTCTACAATAGCGTACATATTTCCATACCCCCTGAAAATTAGGTCTCGCTGAAAAAGGCAGCCACAACAAAGGCGTTTGGTTAAAAGCCTTTTCCATGCGGAACAAGAAAAAATTTAGGCACTAAATTGCAAAAATATATTAACACAGCACCATTTAAATGTCAAATTACAGGGTGGATAAGCCCGTTACACCGGCCCGGCCCGCTTTGACTTTATTAATTTTTCTGGTATAGTAAAATAAAAGTAACTACTCAAGCCAAGTAAGGGTAAGTTAAGATGTCAAGGTAATGTTACACAATTTGTGAATTGTTAATAAAAGGGGGTTTTAATATGAGAAAAGGTGTCCCGGTAAAACCTTATCCCAGGTTAAACCAGCAACAGATTGAGCTTATTCACCGGGCCAGCATGGAGATTTTAAACGATACCGGTATAGTTGTGCATGGAAAAGAACCGCTGGAACTGCTTTCTTCAGCAGGTGCAGAAGTAAACGGCTCCGATCAGGGCGGAGGATACAAAGTAAAAATTCCGGAAACTTTAGTTTTAGATTCAGTAAAAAAAGCCCCGTCAGAAATTAAACTGGGAGCCAGAAACCCTGAAAACACCCTGCTTTTAAGCGCTGAAAACCCGCGTGTTTACTACGGCAGCGGCTCTGAAACTAATTTTTTCCTGGAGACTGCGTTGAAAGAATTTGTACCCAGGGGAGAAGATAACAGCCCGGGGTATATATTCCCAACTTACAGCTCCCGCCGCGGTTGCGTGGAAGACCTCTGCCGGGTGGCCCACCTGGCAAACCAGCTGGAAAACCTCGACTTTTTCATCCGTCCAATAAATATTCAGGATGAAGATATCACAGAAGAAAACAAAGATGTAAACAAATTTTTTGCCGCCCTGGACAATATTGAAAAGCACGTGATGGCGGGTATTACTGATTTAAACCAGTTTAACAATATTGTAAAAATGGGCCAGATTATTGCCGGTGGAAAACAGGAATTTAAAAACAATCCCGTACTTTCCTTTATCAGCTGTGTGACCAAGAGCCCCCTGCAGATTGTAGAAGATGCCGCACTGCGCATGATTGCCGCCAACCGGCACGGAATTCCGGTAGTAATATCCAGCAGTCCCCAGGGAGGCTCCACTGCACCAATAGAAGAGATGGGCATGGTGAGTATGATCAACGCGGAGATCCTGGCCGGGGTAGTTCTAAGTCAGGCCGCGGAAAAAGGGGCTCCTGTTATTTACGGCAGCGTTCCGGTGCGGGCTCGTATGGATAACCTGCACGATATGTATGGTGCGCCGGAATTCAGCCAGTACAACCTGGCCTGCGTCCAGATGTCCCATTACTACGGACTGCCCAACTACTCCGCAGGGGGAGTTTCCGATGCCCGGGTGCCTGGAATCCAGGCTACCGTGGAAAAATCGCTTTCCCACCTTTTCGTAGCCCAGGGAGGAACTAACTTGCTCCATTACGCCTTCGGCCTGCTTTTGGAAACCCAGACTTTCTGCCCGGAACAGGCAATACTGGATAACGCCCACATTGGAATAATCAAAAAGATCCTGGAAGAACCCGAAATAGATAAAGAGCTAAAAGAAAAAGTAATATCCGGTATTGACAAAGTCATGGATAGCCCTTACCGCATTTTCTCGCGCAGCGCCAGGAAATACATGCGCTCGGGGAACATGTACATGGGTTATCCCTTTGAAGGCGGGGAAGAAAAAGATAATACCATGCTGCGAGTCAAGGAGGAGACGGAAAGGCTGATGGAACAACCTCGCTCCTGCCTGCCGGAAAATATACGAAATGAAGTGTATAACCAGGTTCCCGGAATACTGCCCCGGCTAGTTAAGGAATAACTTTCCTGTTTTAACAGGGGTGTTTTCTGTAAAAACAAAAATTGTAAGGAGGTATTGTTGTTGACACAGGAGCATATTTTAAATGAAATCCGCAAAAATGTAATCCAGGGCCGGCGCAATGCTGAAGATGAAGGGCTGGATGACGAGTTGGCCGGAGAACCGGGCGTTGAAGAGCTGGTTGATCAGGCCCTGGAACAAAATATTGATCCACAGGAAATACTAAACCAAGCTATAAGCAAGGGGATGGAGGAAGTAGGAGTAAAGTACGAAAACGGGGAATACTACATTCCAGACATGCTGGCGGCTGCGGAAGCCGTAGGAGCGGCTACAGACAGGCTGGCACCCTACTTGGAGCAGGATAATCAGCAAAAAAAAGGTAAGATAGTAATAGCCACCGTGGAAAAAGATTACCACGACATAGGGAAAAATATCGTCTGCATAATGTTAAAAGGGGCGGGCCTGGAAGTGATTGACCTGGGAGTTGATGTTCCGGCCGATAAAATAATAGAAGAAGCAGCACACAGAGAGGCCAACCTTATTGGGTTATCCGCACTCCTGGATACTACCATGGGGTATATGGAAAGCACTATTAAAAAACTGGAAGATAAAGGTTTGAGGGATAATATAAAAGTGCTTATCGGGGGAGCGCC
>Ga0207421_10001713_pt1 | contig 27874 bp, 26 predicted proteins | sample SodLakKL_010_SED_4_FD_187542 | JGI IMG/M metagenome (GOLD analysis project Ga0207421, IMG submission 187542) | Alkaline sediment microbial communities from Lake Tanatar, Kulunda Steppe, Russia - 8KL_010_SED (SPAdes) (version 2) | ecosystem: Environmental > Aquatic > Non-marine Saline and...
CGGCCCGCACGACCGTGACCCGCCAGCCGGCGGCGCGAAGTCCGGCGGCAGCCGCGTCGACGTCCGGGGTCGAACGGCGAGCCCGGGGATCGTGGCTGTCGGCGTCGACGAGGATCCCGATCCGGAGCGACGCGCCACGGCCGGCGCGGACCAGTGACTGCAGGTCCGAGGCGTCCGGGGCGGTGACGACGGCGACCAGGCAACTCCCGACGAGTCCACCGGTCGTCAACGGAGCGACGACCTGCCGCAGATCGACGTCGGAGGCCTCGACCTCGGCGAGGTGGTCGAGCCAGTCATCGAGGGTCCGGACCGGCACCGCTCCCGGCCCCGGACGGTCGACGACGGCGACCCCCTGACCGCGCGCTGCGAGGTGGGCGGTGGCGGATGCCGCGGCGCTGACGGCGGTCTCCAGGCTGGCGGTCGGCCCCTGGCCGCGATGACGGTCGCGACGCAGATCGAGAAGCACGGTGGTGCGGGGGTCCTGTGGGCTCTCCTCGTTGCGCACCATCAGCTTGCCCCGGTGGGCGGTCGACGCCCAGTGGATCGCCTTGAGCGGGTCGCCGTGCACATACTCCCGCACCTCAGCCAGGTCCTCGCCACCAGGCTGGGGGCGCGGGCGACCTTCGCCACCGCCGCCGCTGGCGCCACCGAGGGGCAACCCGGCCATCAGCGGGACGACACGGGGACGGACGGTGACCGTGCTGGTACCGGGCAGGTCCCGGCGGCGGACGACGAGGTCGAACGGGTCACGGAACTCCGCGAGCAGTGGTCCGAGGTGCGCCACGCCCCGCTGGTCACCCCGCAGGGGATAGGACAGGTCGACGCGCCGTCCGGGTCCGAGTGGCGGGAGCGATGTGGTCGTCGGGTCGGCCAGCGCGGCCGGCGCCCGGTCCCGGAACCGCAGTCGCGGGGTCGGCCGCCTGCTGTCGTTGGTGATCGTCAGGGTCACCGATCCGCGGTCGCCGAAGGACAGCCGGGCGGGACGCGTGATCCGTTCGACCCGTAGATGCGATGACGCCAACCAGACGGTCGCGACGGCGACCGCGGTCAGGGCCACCATCGCAACCGCAGCGATCTGCAGTTCGGGGGCACCGAACACCTGTGACGCCAGCCACAGCAGCCCTGCTCCCCCCAGCAGCCCGGTGCCGCGTCGCGTCAGCATCCCGTCACGCCGAGGAGGTGGATGCCGCCGGTGTCGGCTCGGTCGGCGCGGGCACCCCGTCCAGCACGTCGGCGACCACATCAGCCGGTTGATGCCCCGCCAGTTCCGCATCGGGGATCAACAGCAGACGGTGGGGCAGGACATGCGGGGCCATGGCCTTGACGTCGTCGGGTACGACGTAGTCGCGGCCCAACACCGCGGCATAGGCGCGCGACGCACGGAGTAGCGCCAGCGACGCGCGTGGCGAGGCGCCGAGTTCCGTCTCCGGATGGCTCCGGGTCGCCCGGCAGACGGCGATCACGTACCGCTCGATCGCTTCGCTGACGTGCACCGTGCGGATCAGCTTGATGGCCGCGGCGATGGCGGCCGCATCGCAGACCGGATCGAGGGCCGCGAGCGGATCCCCGCGGCCGTGGGTCCGCAGGATCTCGAGTTCGTCGTCCTGGTGGGGGTAGCCGATGGAGATCCGCATCAGGAACCGGTCACGCTGGGCCTCGGGGAGCGCGAAGGTCCCCTCGAGTTCGATCGGGTTCTGTGTGGCGATGACCATGAAGGGCTGTGCGAGTTCGTGGGTCGTGCCGTCGATGGTGACGGTGCGCTCCTCCATCGACTCGAGGAGCGACGACTGGGTCTTGGGCCCGGCGCGGTTGATCTCGTCGCCGAGGACGATGTTGGCGAACACCGGCCCGGGTCGGAACGAGAACCCACCAGACTCCTGGGAGTAGACGGTCATGCCGGTCACGTCGGAGGGCAGCAGGTCCGGGGTGAACTGCACCCGGGAGACCGAGCAGTCGATGGAGCGTGCCAGCGCCCGTGCCAGCATCGTCTTGCCGACCCCCGGAACGTCCTCGATCAGCAGGTGCCCCTCGGCGAGCAGCGCGATGACGGCCAGCCTTGCGACCTCCGGCTTGCCGGCGACGACCTGCCGGATGTTGGACTCGATGGCCTGCAGGGTCTCCGTCACGCTCGAGAGATCGGGGCGTTCCTGCGCGACGTGCGGCGGAGGTGATGCCGCGGGAGTGATCGGTGGCGTCTCCGGGTGCGGCCGGCCGTCGGTCGATGTCACCCGGGCTCCTCATGTCTGGTGGGCGCCGTCGGGGCGACCCCGTCTTCGTCGGTCGGTGCCTGCGTGGGCAGCGTATCGGGACCGCCGGCAGCGGTCGTGGTGACGGCACGAGGCTCGCGACCTCGCGGTTCGCACCGCGCCTCCTCCCGGTCGGCAAGCTCGCCACTTCACTCCACCAAACGTCCCTAATCCACCAAATCTGGGGTTCATGTGGCTTCTGTGGCCACAGTTGCGTGGCTCCCGGGAGCGGTCGGCGATCTCCGGGATCGATCCGATGACCGCAATCTGCCTGGATATCGCTCATCTTCCCCCGTTCCCTGCTGCCGGACGTTGACCGGGGAGTGCTTTGCCCATAGAGTGGAGCGAAGTGGAGGGCTTTCCCAGATCTCACGTGCGGGGAGGCGCTTCCGCGGGGGAGCGACCCCACCACCTGCGGACCTGAAGGATCAGCGCTTGTTCTTGGGAGAGCACCAGCACACGCTGGATGTGAAGGGCCGGGTCATCCTCCCGGCCCGCTTCCGTGAGCGGCTGTCCAGTGGGCTCGTGTTCGTTCCCGGCCAGGACCGCTGCATCGACGTCTACCCGCTGACCGCGTTCGAGAAGCGGGTCGAGCAACTGCGGGCGTTGCCCCGTGAGGACCAGGATGCCCGGTCCTACCTCCGGGTGCTGCTCGCCGGTGCGCACGAGGAGAAGCCCGACTCGCAGGGGCGCGTCACCGTGCCGCCGCGCCTGCGGAGCTACGCCCAGCTCGACAAGGACCTCACGATCAACGGTGCGGACGAGAAGATCGAGATCTGGGACCGCGAGGCCTGGGAGTCCTACCGCGGCCCGGCCGAGGACGCCTTCGCCAACCTCGACGGATCGTTCGTCCAGTGATCACCACGGCCTCCGTCACCACTCACCACCGCCAGGAGCGACCCATGCAACTCGACACCATCCGGGATCTGCTGACCGCGATCGACGCGCTCGCGGAGCCCGACCGCGCTCGGTTCCGGGCACGCGTGGACGCAGCGGTCACGCAGTCCGCTGCCGGCACCCGTGCCGCGCTGGGCCTGATCGCACTCGATCTGGCCGGGGCGTACCGCGAGGCGTTGCGGCCCGATGGCGTCGCGGACCACATCATCGTCCTGCCCGACCTCCAACCGACCGGGATGGACGTCTCCCCGGTGGCCGCCTCCGCCTGATCGTGCTGCTGATGACCGCCTCCGCCCCGCACACCCCGGTCCTGTTGGATCGGGTCGTGTCGCTCTTCCTCGACGCCCCTGCCGGGGTCGTGGTGGATGCGACCGTCGGCGCCGGCGGGCATGCCCACGCGGTCACGCAGGCCCGGCTCGAGCGCGATGGCACCGCCCACCTCGTGGGCCTCGACCGCGATCCCGTCGCCCTCGCCCTCGCTGAGGAGCGGCTCGCGCCATTGCGGCCGGCTGCCACCGTCGAGCTCGTACGCACCCGGTTCGATGCGCTCCCGCGGGTGCTCGACGACCTCGAGGTGCCCGCCGTGGCCGGGATCCTGCTCGATCTCGGGATCTCCTCGATGCACATCGACGCGGCCGAACGCGGCTTCAGCTACCGCAACGACGGACCGCTCGACATGCGGATGGACCCGGACCTGCCGACCTCGGCCGACGACATCATCAACCGGTGGGAGCCGACAGAGATCGCCCGCGTCCTGCGCACCTACGCCGAGGAGCGCTTCGCGGACCGGATCTCCCGCGCGGTCGTCGCCGCCCGCCCCATCACGTCCACCGCGGCACTGGCCGAGATCGTGCGCGATGCGATCCCGGCCGCGGCGCGGCGCACCGGCGGCCACCCGGCCACCCGGACGTTCCAGGCCCTGCGGATCGCCGTCAACGATGAACTGGGTGCGCTCGACGCGGTGCTGCCCACCGTGATCGACCGACTCAAGCCCGGCGGCGTCGCCGTCGTCCTCAGCTACCACAGCCTCGAGGATCGTCGGGTCAAGCGGGCCTTCGCGGCTGCGGCCACCGGGTGCATCTGCCCGCCGCAGCTCGCCGTCTGCGCCTGTGGACAGCTGCCGCTGGTCGAACACCTCGTCCGCCGTCCCGAGCGCCCCTCGTCGGAGGAGGTCGCCGCCAACCCCCGTGCAACCTCGGCACTGCTGCGTGCAGTTCGCCGCCTGGAAGGGCCATCCCGATGACCGCCACCACCGTCAGCCCGCTGCGCCGCGATCGCGTCCGCCCGGCTGCCCCGAAGCCCCGTCCTGACCTGCGGGTCGTGCGCGAACCCCGTCCTCGTCACACGCTGGCGTACGCCCTGGTGCTGATCGTGCTGGTGGGCGCCGCCGTGTTCGGCGCGGTCTCGCTGAACGCGTTGGCCGCAGCCGCCTCCGTCGAGGCCCGCACCCTGGATGCCCAGGTTCGGGCCGCGGAGCGCGACTACTCGATGCTGGTCGCCGAGGTCGCCAGCCTGGAGGATCCCGGTCGGATCCGGACCGCCGCCCTCGATCTGGGCATGGTGCCCGCCGGACCGGCACGGGTCGTGGTCCTCGAACGCAGCCTGCCGGCCGACGGTGCGGTCGCCGAGGTGTTCGACGGTGGGCTCGACGCCGATCCGCTCAAACCCCTGCTGTCCGCGGAGCGCTAGATGACCGAACAACCCCGCCGCCGTCGGTTCTCCCGGGTTGCCCGCATCCTGTCGCGGACCGGCGATCAGGTCGCCGTCCGGCGCATCCGGTGGCTCCTCGGCATCTACGGCCTGCTGATCGTGGTCGTGTTCGCCCAACTGATCAGTATCCAGGTGGTCGACGCCGACGACTACGCGGACCGCAGCGTGCGGCAACGTGAACGGACGATCACCCTGCCCGCCGTCCGTGGACGGATCTACGACCGTGACGGTGACGTGCTGGCCACCTCGGTCGACGGCGCGACCGTCTACGCCGATCCGCGCGCGTACCGGCCGACGGAGACGCCGGACGGCACACCGGTCCCTGCCGCCGCTGCCGCAGCGGACGTGGCCGCCGCGCTCGCCCCGATCTTGGGTCGGGATGTGGCGGATCTCACCGAGCGCCTGGAGCAGGACGCCCACTTCGTCTACCTCGGTCGGCAGCTCGACTGGTCGGTCGGTGAGGAGGTCGAGGCGTTGGACCTGCCCGGCGTCGCGGTCCTGGCGGAGCCCAAGCGGACCTACCCGGGGAGTGCGCTCGCGGCACAGGTCGTCGGGTTCACGGGGATCGATGGTGACGGGTTGCAGGGCCTCGAGGCCCAGTATGACGGCGTGCTGCGGGGCAAGCCCGGGACGTTGCTGCTGGAGCGTGCACCCGGCGGTCTGGACATCTCGACCGGCATCCGTGAGCTCAGGCCGTCCCAGGTCGGCACGGACCTGGTCCTGACCCTGGACCGTGATGTCCAGCACGCGGCGGAGGTCGCCGCAGCATCGGCCGTCGCCGAGTTCGACGCGAACGCCGCGACCGTTGTGGTGCTGGAGGTCGCGACCGGCGACGTCCTCGCGATGGCGTCTTCGCCCGGCTACGACCCGAACGCCCGCATCCAGGACGATCAGGATGCCTGGCGGAACCGCGCGATCACCGACGTGTTCGAGCCGGGTTCGACCCAGAAGGCGCTGACCATCGCGGCGGCGATCGAAGAGGGGATCGTGACCGCGGAGACGGATGTGGAGGTCCCCGGCCACATCCGGGTCGCGTCCAGTACCTTCCGCGAACTGTCTCCGACCGGTGAGCCGACCCTGACCGTCGGCGACATCATGGAACGGTCGAGCAACGTCGGCACGATCCGGATCGCCCAGGAGCTCGGTGACCAGCGGCTCGACCACTACCTGCGCGCATTCGGGTACGGATCGCCGACCGGCAGCGGCTTCCCGGGCGAGGCCAGTGGCATGTTGATGCCGCCCGAGGACTGGTGGCCGACGTCGCTGCCCACCATCGCGATCGGCCACGGGGTCGCCGTGACCCTGCTCCAACTGGCCGGGTCGTACGCGACCCTGGCCAACGACGGCCGATCGGTCGCTCCCCGTGTGGTCCTCGGCACGGTCGGCGACGACGGACGACTCAAGCCGGTCGCGGCCCGCAGCGGCGAACAGATCGTGTCGCCGTCGACGGCCCACCAGGTCCAGGGCCTGCTCGAGCGCGCGGTCACCGGGGACCGGGGTACCGGCTCGTTGGCGGCGGTTCCCGGCTACATGGTGGCGGGGAAGACGGGCACGGCCCGCAAGCCGGCCACCGACGGGTCCGGTTACTCCGATCAGTACGTCGCGACCTTCGCCGGCTTCGCGCCGGTGCACGATCCACAGATCGTCGTCGCGGTGATGGTCGACGAGCCCAACCCGTTCTACGGAGGCATCGTGGCGGCGCCGGTCTTCAGCGAGGTGATGGAGGCCGCCCTGATCGCGCGTCGAGTGGCACCGGATGGTTCGGCGACCACCCTGCCGGCCGCGATGGACCACGCACGGGCTCAGGCCCTGGAGGTGGCCGAGGCCGCCCAGGCCTCGCTCGACGAGAACCCACCACCGTCCGGACCGGGCGGTGCATCGGGCGACCCGGAGACCGACGAGCAGGGTGACTGACCGCCACGACCGGAGACCGCAGGTGGCCGACCGGTCGCAGAGGGTGCGAGGAGCGGGGGACCGCCAGCGTTACGCTCCGCTGGCAGGATCGGGACGGCGACGTCGTGCCCGGCAGCGTCCCGTGCCCCGACCGGCGCAGCCGGCCGAACCACCGATCTGCACGCCGGACCGCCCGGTGACCCGCCCGCCGACCCGCCCGCCGACCCGTCAGCCACGCACCATCCGAGGAGCATCGTGACCGCGACACTGTCCGCCGTGGCCGGCGGGCTCCGACGTGCGGAGCGGCACGGCCGTGATGTCGAGGTCGTCGACGCGACGCACGACAGTCGCCAGGTGGCGCCGGGCTGGCTGTTCTGTGCGATCCCCGGAGCACGTGACGACGGGCATCGTCATGCCCCTGATGCGGTGGACTCGGGGGCGGCGGCGCTGCTCGTCGAACGGTGGCTCGACCTGCCCGTCCCACAGATCCGGGTCCCGTCGGTGCGGGCCGCGGTCGGCCCGGCCGCCGCGATCGTCCATGGTCGACCCAGCGAGCACCTGACGGTGGTCGGCGTGACGGGCACCAACGGCAAGACCAGCATCACCTACCTCCTGGAGGCCGCGTTCGGGGCCGCGGCGCTCGGGACCGGCACGATCGGCACGGTCGAGGCGCGCATCCACGGCGAACCGCAACCCGGCGTGCGCACCACACCCGAGGGCACGGACCTGCAACGCCTGTTCCACGAGATGGTGGACCGTGGCGTCGACGCGGTGGCGATGGAGGTGTCGTCGCACGGCCTCGACCTGCGCCGCGTCGATGGCACGCGGTTCCGTGTCGCGGTGTTCACCAACCTCTCACAGGATCACCTCGACTGGCATGGCTCGATGGAGGCCTACCTGGCCGCCAAGGAGCGCCTGTTCACCCCGGGGTTGTCCGACCGTGGGGTGGTGCACCGTGACGGCCCCTGGGCGCAGCGACTGCTCGAGCGGGCGACGATCCCCGTGACGACCGTCGGTCGTGACGCCTCCGCCGATGTGCGCATCGACGACGAGGTGCTGCGTGTCGACGGGGGGAGCGCCACGCTGCACTGGGACGGCGTCGTCCACGACCTGCAGACCCGGCTGCCCGGTGGGTTCAACCTGACGAACGCGGCGCTGGCCGTCGTGGCCGCGGTCACCGCGGGTGCGCCGATCGAGGCGGCACTGGCCGGGGTGGCGGCGGCGTCCGGCGCGCCCGGTCGTTTCGAGCGGGTGGACGTCGACCATCCCGTGACCGTGCTCATCGACTACGCGCACACCCCGGATGCCGTGCAGTTGGCGGTCGCCGCGCTGCGGTCGCTCGTGGACGGAGGGCGCGTGCTGCTGGTGCTCGGTGCGGGGGGTGACCGTGACCGCGGCAAGCGCGTGCCGATGGGCGCCGCGGCGGCCGCGGCGGATGTCGTGGTGTTCACCTCCGACAACCCGCGGGGTGAGGATCCCGCGACCATCGTCGAGGCGCTGGTCGACGGCGCACGCCGGGCGGTCGAGCAGGGAGCCGGGGCCGAGTTCCATGTCGAACTGGACCGCCGCGCCGCCATCGGCGCCGCGATCGCCGAGGCGCGCCCCGGGGATGTCGTGCTGATCGCGGGCAAGGGCCACGAGCGCATCCAGGAACTCGCTGATCGCACCGTCCCGTTCGATGATCATCAGGTCGCCGCGGAGTTCCTCGCGCAGACGGGGGGTGGCGCATGATCCCGATGCCGTTGCGGGACATCGCCGCCGCCACCGGTGGAATGCTGACCGGTGATCCGGACCTCGTCATCGATGCCGTCGGGACGGACTCACGGCGTCCGCCGGACGGCAGTTCCCTGTTCGTCGCCCTGCCCACGGACCACGCCGACGGGCACGACTTCATCGAGGCAGCGGTGGCGGCCGGGACGGCAGCGGTCCTGACCCGACGTCCGGTGCCGACCGCGACCGTGCCGGTCATCCAGGTCACGGATCCGTGGACGGCGCTGGCCGACCTCGGTGTCCACGTGCGGCGATCCGTCGGGCCGACGACGGTGGCCGTGACCGGTTCGGTCGGCAAGACCACCGTCAAGGACTTCGCCGCCGCCGCCATCGGTGCCGGGCGCCGGGTCCACGCGGCCCGGGGGTCCTACAACAACGAACTGGGCGTCCCGTTGACCATGCTCGGCCTCGTCGAGGACTCCGAGGTGCTGGTCGCGGAGGTCGGTGCACGCCACGTGGGCGACATCGCCCAGCTGGCGCCGCTGCTGGCCCCCGACATCGCGGTCGTCACCGCGGTCGCAGGGGTGCACCTGGAGGTGTTCGGTTCGATCGATGCGGTGGCCCGGGCCAAGGCGGAACTGGTCGCCGCGCTCGGCCCCGACGGCACCGCGGTCCTGCACGTCGCCGATCCACGGGTGGCGGCCATGGCCCAGGCGGCGCCGAACGTGATCAGCGTGGCCACCGACGACCCGGCCGCGGACGTGCACGCCTCGGACGTCCGGCTCGACCGGTTGGCCCGCGCCACGGCGACCGCCGTGACCCCCTGGGGGACCACCACCCTGACCCTGCCGGTCGCCGGTCGTCACCAGGTCCTCAACGCGCTGCTGGCCCTGGCGGTCGCCGGGCACGTCGGCATCGACCTCGACACAGCTGCCGCGGCCATCGCCGCCGCGCCGGTGAGCCCCTGGCGGGGGGAGGTGTGCGTCGCGAACGGCATGACCATCCTGAACGACGCGTACAACGCCAACCCGACCTCGGTCGTCGCGTCGCTGGACACGCTGGTCGCGATCGAACGCACCGGGCGGACGATGGCGATCCTGGGCGTCATGGCCGAGATCGGCGACACCGCTCAGGACGAGCACCTCGCGATCGGACGGACCTGCGCACGGCTCGGGATCGATCACGTGGTCGTGGTCGGCGACGGCGCGGGTGGCATCGCGACCGGTGCACGGGCGGCCGGCATCGCCGAGGTCTCCGTGGTCGCTGACGGGGACGCGGCGACCGCCGTCGCCCGGGCGTGGCTGGCTCCGGGGGACGTCGTGGTCGTCAAGGGATCGCGGGTGGCCGGGCTCGAACAGGTCGCCGCCCGTCTGGTCGACGAGCAGGTCGGCGCATGATCGCGATCCTCATCGCCGGTGCCGTGGCCCTGTTGTCCGCGTTGGTCGGGACGCCGCTGGTCATCAGCTACTTCCGCGAGCGCGGGTTCGGTCAGCAGATCCGCGAGGAGGGTCCGGCCAGCCACCACTCCAAGGCCGGGACCCCGACGATGGGCGGGACCGCGATCGTGCTGGCGACGGTCATCGCCTTCGTGGTGGCCCACCTCGGCGGGACTCGTGTCACCGCGCTCGGCCTGTTGGTGCTCGGCACGTTCGTGCTGATGGCCGTGGTCGGGTTCGCCGACGATCTGATCAAGCTGCGGATGCGGCGGAACCTCGGGCTCAACAAGACCACGAAGTTCCTCGGGCAGGCCGTCATCGCAGCGCTGTTCGCCTTCCTCGGGCCCGCGTACGCGGATCTGCCGCAGAACATCTCGGTCGTCGGCGACATCGTCTTCGAGGTCAATCCGTGGGTCTTCTTCCTGTGGATCTTCCTGCTGCTGACCGGCGCGTCGAACGCGGTGAACCTGACCGACGGTCTCGACGGGCTGGCGGCAGGCTCCGGTGCGCTGGCCTTCGGCGGCTACACCCTGATCGCCTTCTGGCAGTTCCGGAACTTCGAGTCGTACGCCCTGGACGGAGCGCAGTACCTCGACATCGCGATCATCTCGGCGGCACTGGTGGCGGCGTGTGCGGGGTTCCTGTGGCACAACGCGCCACCCGCCAGGATCTTCATGGGTGACACCGGCTCACTCGCGCTCGGGGGTGTGCTCGCCGCGGTGGCCGTGGCGACCAACACGCAGGTGCTGCTCGTGCTGCTCGGTGGTCTCTTCGTGGTCGAGACACTGTCGGTGATCGTCCAGGTCGCGGTGTTCCGCCTCACCGGGAAGCGGGTCTTCCGGATGGCGCCGATCCACCACCACTTCGAACTGCTCGGGTGGCAGGAGACGACGATCATCGTCCGCTTCTGGATCCTCGCCGGGATCGGGGTCTCGCTCGGTCTCGGCCTGTTCTACGCGGAGTGGATCGACCGCGTCGGAACGGTCTGATGGTGACGATGACCGCCACGCGACCGACCGCCCCGGGTCTGCCCGGGGTGCGTCGCGCCCTGGTCGTCGGGCTCGGCGCGTCGGGCCTGGCTGCGAGCCGTCTACTGGTCGGTCAGGGCGTGACCGTCACGGCCGTCGATGAGGCTCCGGACCACGCCGGTGCCGACGAGGCCCGTGCACTTGGCGCGACCGTCGTGCTCGGCCGGCCGGCGGTCGAACTCCTCGACGAGACGATCGATCTGGTGGTTCCGTCCCCGGGGGTGCCGGAGCGTGCCGCCGTGCTGCAGCGTGCCGCCGCGATCGGGACCACCGTGTGGTCCGAGCCGGAACTCGGCCTGCGGGTGTTCCCGCACCGTCTGCTGGCGATCACGGGGACCAACGGCAAGACGTCCACGACCGAACTGGTCGCGGCGATGCTGGCAGCCGGCGACCTGCCGGTCGTCGCGTGTGGGAACATCGGCCGCCCGCTCAGCGACGCCGCTGGACAGACCCCGCCCGACACCGTGCTGGTCGCCGAACTCTCGAGCTTCCAACTGCGCTTCGCCGAGACCCTCCGTGCGATGGTCGGGGTCGTGCTCAACGTCGCGGACGACCACCTCGACTGGCACGGGGACGCCGCTGCGTACGGCCGTGCGAAGGCGCGGATCTGGATCGGTCAGATCGCCGAGGACTGGGCCGTCGCCAACGCCGATGACCCGACCAGCCTGGCGCTGCGTGATCGGTACGCGCCGGGACGGCACGCGGCCTTCTCCGGGACGCAGCCCGTCGGGCTGGGTGTCGGGCGTCGGGACGATGACCTCATCCTCTGGGGTTCTGACGGCACCGCTACGGAACTGCTGGCCGTCGACGATCTGACCAGCCGGGCGCCCCATCACGTCGCCAACGTCGCCGCTGCGGCGACGCTCGCCGTGCTGGCCGGCGTGGAGCCCGCCCCGATCATCGAGGTGGCACGTACCTACCACCCCGGCGTGCACCGGTTCGAGACGGTCGCGATCGTCGACGGCGTGTCCTACGTCAACGATTCGAAGGCGACCAACGTCCACGCCGCAGTCGCCGCGCTGGGTGCGGCCGACGACATCGTCTGGATCGCGGGTGGGCTGGCCAAGGGGGTCGACCTCGCGCCACTCGGCGAGTACCTGGGCAACGTCCGGGCCGCGGTGCTGATCGGGACGGCCGCGGACGAGCTCGCCGGGATCTGTGAACGCGCGGGCGTGCCGTTCGAGCATGCCGGGTCGATCGAGGACGCGGTGCGTCGCGCACGGCGACTCGTCCGTCCCGACGGCACCGTGCTGCTGGCTCCCGCCTGCGCCTCGTTCGATCAGTTCCGGGACTACGCCGACCGTGGTGGACGCTTCACCGCCGCGGTACGGACCATGGCCGCGACCTCCGATGAGAGCGCCGCCGGGTCGGCACCGGGCGACCAGGGAGGTTCGACCGATGGCACGTGACACCTCGACGTCCCGCGACCAGGATCCGGCAGCGCGGGACGACCGGTGGCGGCAGTGGCGCCCACCGGCCCGGTTCGGCGCAGGGCCCTGGACCCCGGATGCCACCGGCATCACGATGGTCACCCTCCTGCTGGTCGTCCTCGGCCTGGTGATGAGCTTCTCCGCGTCGTTCGTCGATGCGGCCGAGGCCGGCAACCCGTTCGGGGTCTTCACCCGGCAGGCCACCTGGGCGGTGATCGGCATCATCGCCTTCGTGGTGGCGGCATCGGTGGATCACCGTGTCTGGCGCCGTCTGTCCTGGGGTCTGCTGGCGATCTCGCTCGTCGGGTTGATCCTCGTCCTGATCGACGGGATCGGACTGGAGCGTTACGGATCGACACGGTGGCTCGGTGTCGGGCCGCTCGTGGTCCAGCCGTCGGAGCTCGCGAAGCTCGCGACCCTGCTGTGGTTGGCGGACGTGCTCGAGCGCAAACGTCCGAAGGACCGCTCGTTGCACGACGTCGACCACCTGCTGCTCCCGGCGCTCCCGCTGCTGGCGCTGCTGGCCCTGCTCGTCCTGATGCAGCCCGACCTCGGGACCACGATCCTGCTGTCGCTGATCGTCGCGTCGATCCTGTGGGTCGAGGGACTGCCCTCCCGGTTCGTGGCGATCCTGGCGATGCTCGGGTTGCTCGGGGTGGCGACGCTCGCGGTGGTCGCCCCCTACCGGCTGGCCCGGGTCACCGGGTGGCTCAACCCGGAGGCGGACCCGCTCGGAGGCGGCTTCCAGTTGCTGCAGAGCCGCTACGCCCTGGGCTCCGGGGGCGTCTTCGGGGTCGGTCTCGGCTCATCCCGGGCGAAGTGGAACTTCGTGCCGAACCCGGAGACCGACTTCATCTTCGCGATCATCGGCGAGGAACTCGGGCTGGTCGGCGCCACGGCCGTGCTCGCGCTCTTCGGGGCACTGCTCTACTTCGGGTTGCGCGTCGCCTACGCCGCCGGGTCGGGTTTCGCCAGGACCGTTGCCTTCGCCATCACGGCGTGGCTGGTCGGCCAGGCGATGATCAACATCGGTGCGGTGACCGGCCTGCTGCCGATCACCGGCGTGACGCTGCCGTTGGTCTCGGTCGGTGGATCGTCTCTCGTCTCCACGTTGGCGGCCCTGGGCATCCTCGTCGCGATCACCCGCGGTTCTGCGACGGTGGCGGCCTCCCCGCCGCGTCCGGGCCGCCGGACCGCTCGAGAACGTCCGTCGACCGGAGGCTCCCGATCATGACCCGTACCGTGCTGTTCGCCGGCGGCGGGACCGCCGGGCACGTCTTCCCCGCGATCGCGGTCGCGCAGGCGCTGCAGGCCATGGACCCGGACCTCGAGCCGGTCTTCATCGGAGCGGCCGATCGTCTGGAGGCACGGTTGGTCCCGGCAGCGGGCTTCCGGCTGCACACGATCGAGACGCCCTCGATCCCGCGGCGACTGTCGCCGAAGCTGCTGAGGGTTCCCGGCGCACTACGCCGATCGGTGGCGCGGTGCGTGGAACTCGCCGCCGAGGAGCACGCCGTCGCCGCGGTGACGTTCGGGGGCTACGTGTCGTTCCCGGTCGCCCGTGCCGCGATGCGCCTGGGCCTCCCGCTCGTGATCCACGAACAGAACGCCGTTCCCGGGCTCGCGAACCGCCTGGCGTCACGCTGGGCCGACCGGATCGCCGTGAGCGTGCCGGGATCCGCCGACCGGTTCCGCCGCGCCGAGCGGTGTGCGGTGACGGGCAACCCGGTGCGCCAGGACATCGCGACGCTCGATCGGGACAGCCTGCAGGTTGAAGCCCGTGAGCGGTTCGGGCTCGAGCCGGACCGGCCCACGTTACTGGTCTTCGGTGGGAGCCAGGGAGCGAGGTCGCTCAACCGGGCGATCGTGGCGTCCCATCCCCGGTGGGGCGACCAGACGTTGCAGGTGCTGCACGCGACGGGACGCGTGACCCACGAGGCGACCGCCACCGCGTGGGCCCAGGCCCGGGAGCAGGGCGGCGGCCCCAAGGTCAAGGTGCTCGACTTCATCGAGAGCATGGCCGATGCCTACGCCGCAGCGGACCTGGTGGTCTGCCGTGCCGGAGCGACCTCGATCGCCGAGCTCACCGCGCTCGGCATCCCCTCGATCCTGGTCCCCTATCCGCATGCGACCGCCGATCACCAGACCGAGAACGCCCGGGCGCTGGAACGGGCCGGAGGCGCGATCATGATCCGTGACGACGACCTCGATGCCGATGCGCTGCTGGCGGCCTGCCTGCCGTTGCTGCGTGAGCCGGAGCGACGGCATGCCATGGCTGGCGCGGCACGGGCGTTCGGGCGTCCGGACGCAGCGGACAACGTCGCGCGGCTCGTCCCGACCCTCCTCGACGAGCGGAGTGCATCGTGAGCAGCACGGCAACCGGTTCCCCGCGGATCCACCTCGTCGGTGTCGGCGGTGCAGGCATGTCGGGGATCGCCCGCATCCTGCTGCAGCGAGGTGGCGAGGTGACCGGCTCCGACCTGCGTGACGGTCGCGCGCTGGACGAGCTCAGGATGCTCGGTGCACGGATCGACATCGGCCACGACGAGGCGCATGTCCAGGGTGCCGACATCGTCGTCATGTCGACCGCGGTCCCGCCTGACAACCGTGAGATCGCGGCCGCACGCGCCGCCGGGCAGTTGGTGCTCCGTCGTGCCGAGATGCTCGCCCGCCTCATGGAGGATCAGACCGCGGTCCTGATCTCCGGGACCCACGGCAAGACCACGACGACCTCCATGACCGTCGTTGCGTTGCAGGCCGCCGGCCGGGATCCGAGTTTCGCGATCGGTGGCTCGCTCAACGAGAGCGGCACGAACGCCCATGCCGGCGGTGATCCTCTGTTCATCGCGGAGGCCGACGAGTCGGACCGGTCGTTCCTCGTGTACCGACCGGACATCGCGGTGGTCACCAACCTCGAGCACGATCATCCCGATGAGTTCCGTGACCTGGACGCCGTCATGCAGGCGTTCCGTGGCTTCACCGAACGGCGGGCGATCGGCGCGCCGACCCTGCTGTGCGCGGACGATGCCGGGGCCCGGGCACTGGCCGAGATCATCGCTGAGCCGGTGGTGCTGTTCGGCACCGACGCCCGCGCGGACATCCGGACGCTCGTCGGAGACGATGGACACCACGTGCTGCGCCGCGGTGGCGAGGACATCGCAAGCTTCAGCCTGGCGGTGCCGGGACGGCACAACGTCCTGAACGCCACGGCGGCCCTGGCGACCTGTGTCCTGCTGGATGTGGATCCGGCCGAGGCGGCACCCGGCCTCAAACGGTTCCGGGGAGCGGCCCGACGGTTCCAGCGGCTGGGCGAGGCTGCCGGGGTCGTGGTCGTGGATGACTACGCCCATCACCCGACCGAGCTGCGCGCCACTCTGGCGGCCGCCCGCGGTTCGACGACCGGCCGGATCGTCCTGGTGGTCCAGCCCCACCGCTACTCGCGGACCCAGGTGTTCGGGGAGGAATTGGGGCGCGCCGCGGCAGCCGCGGACGTCGTGGTCGTCACGGACGTCTACGGCTCGGGCGAGTCGCCCATCCCCGGGGTCAGCGGTCGCACCGTCGCCGCGGCCGCGACGGCCGCGGGAGCCAACGCGCACGACGTTCCCCACCTGGCTGATGTCGTGGACACGCTCGTGGGCCTCGTCGGCCCGGGTGACCTCGTCCTGACGACGGGTGCCGGAGACGTCACCCAGGTCGGACCGGCGCTCCTGCAACGACTGGGAGGTGGCGGGTGACCGGGTCCGTCCCAGCGCCGACCACCGGTTCCGACCGGCTCACGACCGACCTGCAGGCTGCGGGGGTCGCATCGGTCGTGCCCGCGGCCTCGCTCGCGGCGTCGACGACCCTGCGGGTCGGGGGACCGGCGCGGGTCCTGGTCACGGTGGAGGGTGACGACGAACTCGGTGCGGTGGGCCGCGTCTGCGGCGACCACGGCGTCCCGTGGATCGTCGTCGGTCGGGGGTCGAACCTGCTGCTCCCCGATGCTGGATGGCCCGGGGTCGCGATCGTGCTCGGTCGCGGGTTCCGTGGACTCGAACTCCCGAGCGGGACCGACCCGACCGGTCGGCTGCGGGCGGGTGCCGCGGAGCCGTTGCCGACGCTGGCCGTGCGGATCGCCGACGCCGGTTTCCGGGGCTTCGCGTGGGCCTGCGCGGTGCCGGGCACCCTCGGGGGAGCGGTTCGCATGAACGCGGGTGCGCACGGCGGGGACATGTCCGATCATCTGGTGGAGGTCGAACTCGTGCGTCTGACCACCGGGGTCCGCGAGGTCTGCCCGGCGTCCCTGCTCGAACTCTCGTACCGGCACAGCGTGCTGCCCGACGACGCGGTCGTGGTCGCTGCGACCCTCGAACTCGAACGCGGCGACCCGGCGACGATCCGTGCCGAGATCGCGGACATCCGCGCCTGGCGGCGTTCCCACCAGCCACTCAACCAACCGAACTGTGGCTCGGTCTTCACCAACCCACCCGGGGACTCGGCCGGTCGGTTGATCGATGCGGCCGGTGGCAAGGCCATCGAGGTCGGCGGCGCACGTGTCTCCGATCGGCATGCCAACTTCATCGTGACCCGGCCGGGTGCGACCGCGAGCGATGTGTGGGCGGTCATCACCCAGGTCCAACGACTGGTCCGCGACCGCTTCGGGGTGGAGTTGACCACCGAGGTGGTCCGTCCGGGTGCCTGGGGAACGGGCGGAACGTGATCGATGACCGCATCGCCGCACGGCGGCAGGAGGTCCGCGACGACCGCCGTCGCCGCCGCCTCCGGCGGACCGTCATGCTGGTCACGGTCCTCGCGGTCGCGATCCTGGTCGTGCTGATCGAGCGCAGCCCCCTGGTGGGACTCGAGGAGGTGCAGGTGACCGGCATCGATCGGCTCACCGATGCACAGGTCCGCGACGCCGCCGACATCCCGCTCGGCACCTCGACGCTGCGTCTCGGCCTGGGGCAGGCGGTCGATCGCGTCACCGACCTCCCGTTGGTCCGCGAGGCGCAGGCCAGTCGGATCGACCCGCTCTCGGTCGTGATCGAGGTGGTGGAGCGCCAACCCGTCCTGGTTGCGGACGACGGTGAGCGCCAGATGCTCATCGATCGCGACGGTGTCGTCATCGCGGAGGGCGACCTCGACGGGTTGCCGCGGGTGCGTATCGACGGATCGGTGCCTGCAGCCGGTGACACGGTGCGCGATCACCCGGCCCTGCACAACGCACACCGGGCCTGGGAGGGACTGTCCGGACCCTTGCGGGCCCGGGTGGAGCGCTACGACGCCGCTGCGCCCGATGACCTCGCGCTGGTGCTCGAGGACGGTATCGAGGTGCGTTTCGGACGAGCGGAGCGGGTTGCTGAGAAGGTCCGTGCGCTCGGCGCCGTGTTGGAGGATGTCGGCTCCACCCCGATCACCCGCATCGATGTGCGGGCACCCGGCGCCCCCGTGGTCGTGGCCGAGTGAGGGGCGGCCACTGGCCGGCCTACCGTCATCCCTGCTTGACCCTCGGTGCACCGGCCGTCTACCTTCACCCCGAAGCCGAGGTTTACATAAGCATCACCCTCATGTGGAGGTTGAGAGTCTGCCCTGCTAGGCGGTGCCGACGGCTTGCACGCCCGCTGCGTATCCCTGAGAGCGTTGCCCGAGAACGTTGCCTGAGAACGTTGCCTGAGAACGTTGCCTGAGAACACCCTGAAACGTCCCTCGAACCTGTCTCGATCAAGGAGGACCGCCGTGGCGGCCAACCCCACCAACTACCTGGCCGTCATCAAGGTCGTCGGCATCGGCGGCGGCGGGGTCAACGCCGCCAACCGCATGATCGACGCGGGTCTGCGGGGTGTGGAGTTCATCGCCATCAACACCGATGCGCAGGCACTGTTGATGTCGGACGCCGATGTGAAGCTCGACATCGGTCGGGACCTGACGCGCGGTCTCGGTGCCGGCGCGGACCCGGAGATCGGCCAGCAGGCTGCCGAGGAGCATCGGGACGAGATCCTGGACGTGCTCAAGGGCGCGGACATGGTGTTCGTCACGGCCGGTGAGGGAGGTGGCACCGGAACCGGGGCCGCTCCGGTGGTCGCAGACGTCGCCAAGGAACTCGGTGCGCTGACCATCGGTGTGGTGACGCGCCCCTTCACCTTCGAGGGACGCCGCCGGTCGGTGCAGGCCGAGTCGGGTATCGCGTCGCTGAAGGAGCGGGTCGACACCCTGATCGTGATCCCGAACGACCGGCTGCTGCAGATCGCCGACGGAGGGACGTCCGTGGTCCAGGCGTTCAAGCTCGCGGACGACGTCCTGCTCCAGGGTGTCCAGGGCATCACCGATCTGATCACGACTCCGGGGCTGATCAACCTCGACTTCGCGGACGTGCGCACGGTCATGCGTGACGCGGGCAGCGCGCTGATGGGCATCGGGCAGGCCCGGGGCGAGTCCCGCGCGCTCGAGGCGGCGAAGCTCGCGGTCAGCTCGCCCCTGCTGGAAGCGTCGATCGATGGTGCTCAGGGCGTCCTGCTGATGCTCGCCGGTGGCAGTGACCTCGGTCTGTTCGAGGTCAACGAGGCCGCGGACGTCATCACCCAGGCGGCCCACCCGGATGCCAACATCATCTTCGGTGCGGTCATCGATGATTCCCTCGGCGACGAGGTGAAGGTGACCGTGATCGCTGCGGGTTTCGACAAGCTGGATGCCCCCCTCGAGTTGGACGGGTCGATCGTCACCAGCGCGGAAACGGCTGCGGCTGAGGTTGCGGACCAGGGTCCCCTGATCGATGACGATGACGAGCACGAGGTGTTCCGTCCCGAGCCGGATCGTGACCCGGTCAGCCTCGTGCAGGTCGAGGACGACGAGGACGACGACCTCGACGTTCCGTCGTTCCTGCGCTGAGTGACCGTGACCATCCTGGTCGTCCCCGCAGTCCTCGGCTCCGCCGCCGACGGATGGTTCACGGGCCGTGACACGACGGCCGGGCCGGCGAGAGCCGCAGCCGTCGGGCAACCGGGCAACCTGGCCCATCGGCGCCCGCACCTGCCGGAGATGCTCGCGGCCGACCGCGCGCGGGTCGGCCGGACGATCGGCCTTCCCGTGGATCGCTGGCACCTCATGCGCCAGGTCCACGGACGGCAGGTCGCCGTCGTCGGCCCGAGCTGCCGACCCGGCGCGGAACTGCGGCACGTCGATGCCATGGTGACCGCGCTCGCGGACCGTCCGCTGGTGGTCCAGGCCGCAGACTGTGTCCCGATCCTGCTGGCCGGGAAGCGCTCCGTCGGGGTGGCCCATGCCGGCCGACGCGGCGTCCACGAGGGTGTCGTGGACGCGGTGGTGTCGGCGCTCCACGACCTCGGTGAACAACCCGAGGATCTGCAGGTCGCCATCGGCCCGGCGATCGGTGGCTGCTGCTACGAGGTGCCCGCCGAGTTGCGTGACGAGGTCGGTGCCGAGCAGCCGGAAGCCGTCGCGGCCACGACCTGGGGGATGCCGTCCCTGGATCTGCCAGCGGCCGTCCAGGCACAGTTGCGGCGTGCAGGTGTGCGCGACGTCTCGCGGGTCGAGACCTGTACCCGCTGCGATCCCCGAGCGCGATGGTTCAGCCACCGGGCCGACCCGGGGTCGGGCCGGCAGGTGGGCATCGTCGTCCGTCGGTCGGGCACCGACCAGGGCGCCCGGGGGGTGTCGCGGTGAGTGGCGGCGACCTCGCATCGCGGCTCGTCAGCGTGCAGGAACGGATCGACCGGGCGGCGGATGCGGCCGGGCGTCGGTCAGCTGACATCACCCTGATCGGGGTGACCAAGACCCACCCGCCGGCACTGGCCCAGGCCGCGGTCGATGCGGGACTCGTCGATCTCGGCGAGAACCGGGTACAGGAGCTGGTCGCGAAGCGGGATCGGGTGACCGGTGCGAGGTGGCACCTGATCGGCCAGCTGCAGCGCAACAAGGTGCGGGACATCGTGGGAGCTCAGATCCTGGTGCATTCGCTGGATCGTCGCCGCCTTGCGGACGCCCTGTCGCGGCGGGCGGCCGAGGCCGGCACGGTCCAGCGGGTCCTCGTCCAGGTCAACGTCGGTGATGATCCGGCCAAGGGTGGGTGCGAGGTCGACGGAACCCTGGAGCTGGTCGCCTACGCTCGTGACCTGCCGAACCTCACCATCGAAGGGTTGATGACCATCCCGCCGCTACCGCCGACCGGCGCCGACCCGGTCGAGAGCACGCGTCCGCACTTCGCGACCCTGCGGAGACTGCGCGATGCCTGCCGGGAGCGCTACCCGGAGGTCATGCACCTGTCGATGGGGATGTCGGGAGACCTCGAAGCAGCCGTCGCCGAGGGTGCCACCATGGTGCGTGTCGGGACCTCGCTGTTCGGGACACGAGCGGACGGTCCATGGCGACCGCAGGAGGATGGATAGATGAGCGGTGGTATCTGGCAGCGGACGCTGGTCTACCTCGGGCTCAAGGAAGAGCCCGAGGACATGTACGACGAACTCCCGCAGCAGTTCGTCCCCGTGGATGATCCGCATGCTGAACACGCACCGGCGCGGCCCGTCGATCAGGAGCCGCAACGGCCACCGGGGCAGGCCCCGTCGCGCCCGGTCCCCCTGGCGGATGAACCCGCCCCGGGCAACGTCCGCGCCATCCACGGGGACGTGCGTATGCGTGCGGTCGGCGCGTCGACGGTGGCTCGTGCCGCCGTGGTCGAGATCCACGTCTTCGACGATGTCGAGGAGATCGGTTCCCGGTACCGCACCGGTCAGCCGGTGCTGTTCGACACGGCGGGGGCGGCATCGGAGATCGCCCGCCGGGTCGTCGACTTCGTGTCCGGGCTGACGTACGCATCGCACGGGCGCCTGGCCAAGGTCGGCCGACGAGCGTTCCTGCTCGTGCCCGATGGTGTGGACCTGCCGGTCGAGGAGCGGCAGCGGCTCGGGGACCTCGGCTATCGGTTACCCACCGGGAGCGACGCGTGACCGGGATCCGTCAGGTTCTCTGCTTCGGACTCACCCTGGCGCAGATCGTCCTGTTACTGCACGTGATCTTCTCGTGGGTGCCGCGGCCGCCGGATCCGTTGATGCCGTTCGTGCTGGGCATCCGACGGCTCGTCGAGCCGGCGGCCGCGCCGGTCCGCAAGGTGCTGCCGCCGTTGCGCCTGGGTGGCGTCGGGCTCGACCTGTCGATCCTGGTGCTGTTCTTCGGCATCATCCTCATCCGGAGCGTCCTGTGCTGACACGCTCGCCGCGACACCGCCGGTAAGGTCCACGTTGCCGGCTCAGACCCTGCGCGGGGACCGCCGCCGACGCCACCACACGGATGCTGCATTCGCAGGAGGATCAGGAACCCGATGTCACTCAGCCCTCAGGACATCGTCGAGGTCGAACTTCGACAGGCCATGCGCGGCTACGCCACCGCTGATGTCGATGATCTGCTTCGGCGCGTCTCCGAAACGCTCCAGGCCAGGGACGACGAACTCGCCGAGTTGCGTGCGCGCCTCGCGGAGGCCGATGCCAAGGTCGCCGAAGCCGAGGCGTCACAACGATCGGTGCAGCAGGCGCTGGTGACCGCGCACGCCGCCGCAGAGCAGACCCTGCGCAGGGCCGAGGAGGAAGCCGAGGCGTTGCGTGAGGGCGCGCGACGGGACCTGGACGTCGATGCGGACGAGGCGCGGCGTGAGTGGGAGCGGATCGTCGAGGAAGGTCGCGCCGCCCAGCAGCGTCAGCACGAGGAGTTCGAGTCCGCCCGGAAGCGTCTGCAGGCCGCCTACGACGAGCAGCGTGGGGAACTGGGGGAACGACTCGACCTGCTGCGGGAGCGGTTGGTGGTCTGTGAAGGGTTCCTCCGGAGCCACATCGAGGAGCAGGAGCTGGCCCTCGACCGGATCCTGGGTCGGATCGAGGAGGCGGGAGAACCGGTTGGGTCCGAGGACGACGACCTGCCGGAGACCGATCCGGAAGCCGAGCGGTCGCAGGCTCCTGATGAACCCGGGGAACCTGAGGAACCTGAGGGCCCGGACACCGACGAGCTACCCAGCGTCGATGTGGACGCGGTGCTGGCCGGCAGCTCACACGCGCAGGCCGACCAGGACCCGACGACGCACGACGCCTCCGACGAAGCTCTCGACGATGGTCAGGAAGAGGTCGCGTCCCCGGACCGCTGATCCATCCACCGGCGGGCACCGGTCCGCGCGGCCCGTTCCAGCGGGTTGTCGCGGTAGCCGTACCGGGCGCCGAGCCAGACGTAGAGCGGGAACAACAGCGGTCCGAACCGTTCCGCCTGGCGGGCGTGGACGGCCTCGTGGGCCAGGAGCACCCCGGAGGGCTCCGCCTGGGTCGCGATCACGATCTGTCCGATCGTGTTGGCATCCGCGCCGACGCTCCGGAGCGCGAGCCGGGATGGCCCACCCGCTCCGCGGACCACGAAGCAGTGGAGTTCGGGGTCCCAGACCGGTGGCCGGCCGGACAGGGCGGCCAGCCCGAGTCCGACGACCGTCAGCGGCCCCGCCCAGGCGCTCGAGACCACCCGCCCCAACGGGGTCCGTGGGGGAGCGGGGACCCAGGCGCTGAGTCGTTGTGCGATGGGACCGTAGGTGACGCGTGGAGCCACATCCGCTGATGCCGATGCCGACGGGAGGTCGCCACGTCGGATCGCCAACGCCTCACGTCGTTGCCGGACGACACCCACGGCGCCGGCGGCCAGCGTGGCGACCACGAGCGCCCGCCACAGCGCGGCGATCATGATCGCAGGGCGACCTGCGCCGCACCGACGTCGCCCAGGTCGATCGGGGTGCCGTCCGCCACCGGTGCACGGTGGATCGCCGTTGCCAGGACCTCACCGGCCAGCGTGTCGTAGTGTCCGGCGGCAGCCAGCTCCTCGTCCAGTGACTCGGGCGTGACCGCCAGCACGACCTCGATCCGGTCGGTGAGTTCCAGTCCCGCCGCCTTGCGCTGGTCGTTGATCGCCCGTGCGAGTTCGCGGGCGACCCCCTCGACCCGCAGGTCGCGGGTCAGTTCGGTGTCCAGCGCGAAGGAGGTGCTGCCCTCGCTGGCGATGGCCCACCCGGTCTGCGGGGTCTCCACCACCTCGACCATGTCGGGGGTGATCGTGACCTCGTCAGCGTCCACGACCAGCGTCGCGTATCCGGCATCGAGATCGGTGGCGATCCGTGCCGCCTCCGTCGGATCACAGGCGGACAGGGCCGCCGCCACGACCGGGGCCTGCTTCTGGAACACCGGACCGAGCGCCCGGAAGTTGGGCTTGAGCGCACGCTCCACCAGGTCGCCGGTGCCGTCGGAGAGCTCGACGGCCTTGACGTTGAGCTCCTGCGCGATGTCGGGCACCAGGCTCTGCAGCCCCGCCCGTTCCGCGACCGGGACCGTGACCAGGGCGCGTGCCAGGGGCTGGCGGACCGGCACCGCACTGTCGTTGCGTGCCTGCCGCCCGAGCTCCACGACGCGTCGTGCCGTGGCCATGGCCGCACGAAGGGGTTCGTCGCGCCACGTGTCCGGTGCCTCCGGGAACGTGGTGAGGTGGACCGAGACGGGTGCGTCGCCATCCTGCGACACCTGCAGATCCTGCCAGAGGCGCTCAGCGAGGAACGGCGTCAGTGGCGCCAGCAGCTGCGCCACCGTCGTCAGGCAGGTGTGCAGGGTGTGGTATGCGGCCCGCTTGTCCTCGGGGGCCTCGGCGGCGGCCTTCCAGAACCGTCGCCGGTTGCGGCGCACGTACCAGTTGGACAGGTCACCGGCGAACCGCTCGAGGCGCGTGGTCGCGGTCGAGACGTCGTAGGTGTCGAGCGCGGTGTCGACGGTGTCGACCAGGGCGGCGAGCTCGGCGAGGATCCAGCGGTCCGACGCTGGGCGGTCGGTCACGTCAGGCGCCGGTGCGGTCGCCTCGAAGCCGTCGATGGCGGCGTAGGTGGTGAAGAACACGTGGGTGTTCCACAGCGTCAGCAGGAACCGCCGCACGACGTCGTCCAACAGGTCGTGGCTGACGCGGCGGGAGACCCACGGGTTGCCCTCGGCGAACATCAGCCACCGCAGGGCGTCGGCGCCGTGGCTCTCGATCAGCTCCCAGGGATCCAGCACGTTGCCGGCCGACTTGGACATCTTGCGGCCGTCCTCGTCGACGATGTGTCCGAGGCACAGACAGGTCTTGTACGAGCTGTCCCCGAACAGCAGCGTGGATTCGGCCAGCAGCGTGTAGAACCAGCCGCGGGTCTGATCGATGGCCTCACAGATGTAGTCCGCGGGGTAGTGGCGGGCGAACTCCTCCTGACCCTGGTGGGGGTAGCCCCACTGCGCGTAGGGCATCCCACCGGAGTCGAACCATGCGTCGGCGACGTGCGGCACACGTTCGGTCGTCCCACCGCACGCCGGGCACGGGAAGCTGATGGCATCCACGTAGGGCCGGTGCGGGTCGAGCTGCGACTGGTCCTGGCCGGTCAGCGTGGACAGCTCGGCGCGGGAGCCCACCACCTCGACGTGGTCGCAGCCCTGGCAGCGCCAGAACGGCAGGGGTGTGCCCCAGTACCGGTCGCGCGACAGTGCCCAGTCGACGTTGTTCTCCAGCCAGTTACCGAACCGCCCGTCGCGGATGTGTTCGGGGTGCCAGTCGATCGTGGCGTTGTTGGCCAGCAGTTCGTCGCGCTTGGCGGTCGTGCGGATGTACCAGGACGGCTTGGCCCAGTAGATCAGCGGGCGCTTGCAGCGCCAGCAGAACGGGTAGGTGTGGCTGTAGGTCCGAGCCGCGATCAGCAGGCCCCGTTCCTGCAGATCGCGCGAGATCCCCGGGTCCGCGTCCTTGACGAAGTCGCCCTGCCACGGACCGACGGTGAAGCGGCCCTCGGCATCGACCGGGTTGACGATCGGGAGCCCCTCGCGGCGTCCGATCATCATGTCGTCGGCGCCGAAGGCGGGCGCCATGTGCACGATCCCGGATCCGTCGGTCGTCGTGACGAAGTCGGCGGTGACGATGCGGTGCGGGTCGCCCTCACCCTCGGGCATCGGCACGAAGGCGAAGGGTGGGGAGTAGTGCTGCCCGACGAGTTCGTCGACCGCGACCTGACGCACCACCTCGGCGTCCTCGCCGAGCACCTCGACCCGCAGGTCGGCGGCGATGATCAGCAGTTCGTCCTCGATCCCGAACGCCGAGGTCCTGACCAGTTGGTAGCTCACGTCCGCCCCGACCGCGCAGGCGGTGTTCGACGGCAGGGTCCAGGGCGTGGTCGTCCACACGACGAGCGCGGCGCGCTCCTCGGCCAGCGGTCCGTCGGTCAGGGGGAAGCGCACGTACACCGACGGGTCGTCGATCGTCTGGTAGCCCTGCGCGACCTCGGCGTCGGACAGGCCGGTGCCGCAGCGACCGCAGTAGGGGGTGACGCGGAAGTCCTCGAAGATCAGGTCGCGGTCCCAGAGCTGCTTCAGGGCCCACCACAGGCTGTCGACGTACGCCGCGTCCATCGTGCGGTACGCGTCGTCGTTGTCGATCCAGAACCCGATGCGGTCCGACAGGTCCTCGAAGGCGCCGACGTAACGCAGGACCGAACTGCGGCACTGCTCGTTGAACGCCTCGATGCCGTAGGCCTCGATATCGGCCTTCGAGTCCAGCCCGAGTTCCTTCTCGACCTCGAGTTCGACGGGCAGCCCGTGGCAGTCCCATCCAGCCTTGCGACGGACCGACATGCCCTTCATGGTCCGGTAGCGGGGGAAGACGTCCTTGAAGACCCGCGCCTCGACGTGGTGGGTCCCCGGGCGACCGTTCGCGGTGGGTGGCCCCTCGTAGAACGTCCAGACGGGCGCATCCGCGCGCTGCCTGATGCTCTCACGGAACACGTCGTGGCCCTGCCACAGGGCGAGCGCCTCGTGTTCCATGGCGGGAAGATCGGGCCGCGGCGGGACCTTCGGCCAGGTGGCCTCAGCGGCGGTGGGGCGGTTCGGTGCGGTCACGGCGGTGCTCGTCGGTCGGGCCATCCCGCGGGACGGCGGTCAACTGCCGGGTCCCGAGGGACGACGCGCCGTTCCTGCACGCACCGCGGTGCCACCCTCGTTGGTCACGGATCGTGACCCGCTCGCTTGGCCTGCCGACCGGGTCACCCCGGGCGTCCCACGTGACGTGTGGGCGACGTCCGCACCTACGTGCCGACCTTGTCGGTTTCGGCGCGGCCGCTCGTGAGGTGATGACGCGCGGACCCCACCGCCGGCTTCCACCAACCCGGCTCGCTCATGGCGGGGCGCTCCTCGCGCCGTGTCCTCGTCATCGCGTTGTTGACGCACGTGAGTCTACGCGGCCTGCGCCCACCCTTCGCGCGCTCGTCACCACGGTGTTACAGAGCCGATACGTGCCGTGCGTACGGTCGCTGCCGTCGGGTGAGGTCGCTCCACCCGTCGTTCCACCCGTCCTTCCACCCGTCCTTCCACCCATGGGCGACCGATACCAGCCAGCCGGCACCACGTCCCACCGACCCCGGAGACTCCCGATGGATCACCTGCTCCAACGGCTGCTACGGCAGGCACACCTGTTCGATGATCCGGCTGCGTACGAGGCCGGGGTGTTGGATGCCCTCGAAGCGGTCCAGGCGGACGGCGCGGCACCCGACGCCGATGCGGTCGCGACGAGCAAGCGTCAGCACCCCGCGTCGGCTGTCCGCCGTGACCTGCGCCCGGTCGAGGGCTCGGTCGCCTGAACAGCGCATGACGCCTGACCGGAGGACCACCCGGTCGATGTCGTCGCTCGCCCCGGGTGGGTGATACCGTCCGCGACCATGGCTGCCAAGAAAGCACCGACGAAGACACAGCTGCGCAAGGTCCGCGCCGAGCTGCTGGAGGAACGTGACCAGTTGCTGGTGCAGGTCAAGGGCCTGGATGTCGAGGCCGACGTCAAGTACTGGCGTGATGGGGGCTTCGACGACGATCCGGCCGACAGCGGATCAGCCAGCTTCGAGCGGGAGACCGCGCAGTCGCTGTCCAAGCATGCGCGCGGGATCCTGACCCAGATCGATGACGCCGTCCGGCGGATCGACAACGGCACCTACGGTGTCTGCGAACGCTGCGGCAACCGGATCGACAGCGATCGCCTGGAGGCGCTGCCCTACGCCCGGCTGTGCCTCGACTGCAAGCGACACGATGAGACGGGACGCTGACCTGACGGTCGAGCCAGCTTCGGCCGCCGACGCACCGCTGCCGCGCCCCCGTCGTTCCGTGGCCGTGGGTCTGGGCGTCGCCGCCGTGTTCGTCGTGCTCGACCAGGTCACCAAGGCGATCGCCGAGAACGCGTTGGAGCCCGGGAGGTTCGTCCCGTGGCTCGGACCGAACGTCGGGTGGCAGTTGGTCTACAACCCCGGTGGCGCCTTCGGGCTCCCGGCGCCCTCGTGGATCTTCCTCGTCGTCACGGTGCTCGTGGTCGTGATCGTGGCGCGGGCGCTTCCCCGGACCTCATCGTTGTGGCAGGCGGGCGCCTACGGCCTGCTGCTGTCAGGGGCGATCGGCAACGTCATCGACCGCCTGGCCCACGGCCACGTCATCGACTTCATCCACGTCCACTGGCAGGACTGGCACTACCCC
>Ga0207421_10001717_pt1 | contig 27857 bp, 21 predicted proteins | sample SodLakKL_010_SED_4_FD_187542 | JGI IMG/M metagenome (GOLD analysis project Ga0207421, IMG submission 187542) | Alkaline sediment microbial communities from Lake Tanatar, Kulunda Steppe, Russia - 8KL_010_SED (SPAdes) (version 2) | ecosystem: Environmental > Aquatic > Non-marine Saline and...
TGCTGCAGCACTCAAGGTGCGCCTGAATCCTCTGGACGCTTGGCCGGAGAAGCTCCCCACGGCGGTCAGGTCCTGTTGAATGGGTGTTGTCGACGGTAGGCGATGCGGTCGGCGCGTGCCTTGCGTATCCCTTCGCGTCGGGCTTGCGGATCTGTGCTCCTCGTTCGTGGTGTTCGTCGTCGCGGCTGACGTCGCGGATGCCGGCGTGCCGGACGGTGTTGAAGTCGTGTCGGACACGGTCGACCTCGTCAGCGAGCACCCCAGATCTCGGATCGCTTCGAGGCGGGGCCACTCGCCCTTGAGGTGGCTGAAGAAGCCCTCTATGTGAGCCCGGTGCGAGCCTGGTCAGTCGGGGTGTGGGCACGCCGGTAGGCATCGCCAACGCGTGCAGGGCCATGAACTCCCGGATGGTGCCCGAGATCGTCTGCGGACCGTTGTCACTGACGGCGAGCAGCACCCCTCTGAAGCACTCATGAGACTGGCTACGGCCGGCACTGGCGAACGCGGAGAAGCCGCGCGCCCACACCTGGCAGGGCCGGCATTCCACCGCTCCGACCAGGATCTGCGCGGGCTGGCAGGATCGCGTTCCGGTGCGGGGGGGTAGGATCAGGCTCTCAGCCAGTAGGACCCGTAGAACGGTCGATTCCGACACGAACAAGCGTCCTCCTGGCAGACCTGATACTTCTTCTGCGGCATCAGGTGCCGCCTTCGACGGCCCTGTCCACGGCCCGGCTGCTCTGCCATGATGTCCGCCACCCTCGGATGAGTCACCCGGTTCGACACCGTCTCCACGACATCCCACCCGCCGAGTGCGAGGCCGCCTAGCATCGCTTAACGGAGACCAGCCAGACGGTTGGAATCCAATGAACCGCGCCTCCACCGAACCCAGGGTGGGTCAGCCGGCCCTTTCCCCCATTTTGGGACCCGACGACACCCGAGCTACTCGCCGTGAAGCGATCGAGCCGGTCCGGCCGAGTGATCCGCTAGTTCCTCACACAAGAACGGAACGACAATGGTCATCCAAACCGCCAAGGTCAACGACTTCCGAGGCCACACCCTTGCCATAACCGGAGGGGCAGGCGACATCGGGATCGTGACCGCACGCCACATCGGACTCCTCGGTGCCCGGGTCGTGCTCCTGGACATCGACGATGACAAACTGGCGACGGCGGCGGACGAACTCGTCGCGGACGGCATCGATGTCGTCCCGCAGGTGTGCGACGTGACCGACGCTGCAGCCGTCGAGACCGTCACGTCAGACCTCATGTCGCAGCTGGGGCCGATCCGCTATCTGTTCAACAACGCTGGTTACCAAGGGGCGTTCACCCCGACGCACGACTACCCGGTCGAGGACTTCGAACGAGTTATGCGCATCAACGTCAACGGAGCGTTCAACGTGCTCCGCGCCTTCTCGCAACAGATGGCGCGCCAAGGCGGTGGCGCGATCGTCAACACTGCGAGCATGGCAGCAGTTGGGGGCCCGCCGAACATGGTCGCCTACGCGACCTCCAAAGCAGCCCTACTCGGGATGACGCAGACCGCCTCGACGGATCTCGCCCCTCACGGCATCAGGGTGAACGCCATCTCGCCTGCCTACATGGGGCCAGGCGTCATGTGGACCCGACAGGTCGAACTCCAAGCCGCTTCGGGGAGCCAGTACTTCGATACCGAACCTGAGACGGTGGCCCAACAGATGATCGACTCGATCCCTATGCGCCGCTACGGGAACATCGAGGAGATTCCGGGCACCGTTGCCTACCTCCTCAGCGATAGCTCAAGCTACGTCACCGGCATCAACATACCTCTTGCCGGCGGCATCATCTGACGTGATTGCCAGGGATGGGGGTCGCGTCTCAAAGCAGGTGTAACAGCGGCTTCGGACTCGGTTCCTGAGGTCATGCTCAGCCTGCATACACCGACCGGGTTGGTGATGGCCTCTGGGTGTCGAGGTTGATGGCGGTGGGGGCCCGGCGCGGGGGGTCGGTGTCGTGTTCGTGGTTGGGGCAGGGTTTCCGATTCGCGTGTGGGCGTGCCGACGGTCCCGGGCTGGGTTCGGCCCGGGTTCCACAGGTGGGTCAGACACGCCGGTAGCGGATTCTGGGTGCTCGAGGGTGTTGCAGCCTTGCCTGCGGGCGTTTCGGCATGCGTGAGTCCTGATGTGGAACGGCTTGTCAAGTACACGGGGCAGTCGTCCTCGTCGAAGGTGGTTTGGATCGCAGCGAGAGAGTGAGATGATCGCATCTGCGAGATGCCCTCTAGTTCTTGGCGATATGCGGTCCTAGACACCCCCATCATCCCAGGTCAGGGGGCATCTCCATGTGAACCGAGACCGCGATCAACCAAGCAGCCGGGTGCATCCAGGGGTCACACCGAAGACGAGACGCCACCCGCAGATACACGAATACCAACGTGAGAGTGGACGATTGACTCACACTCATGCCGGAAGACCCAAGATTCGACCGTTGCTCTGTCGTTCAGGGTTATGGGTGCGCACCTCGTCCTCTGAGTCGGTCATCGTGCCGCACGCCACCGTCGGGTCGGACGCTGTGGCGGTCGCCGGGGCGTGGCGGACGATCGATGGCGTCGTCGGTGGCAACCTGCTGTGGGTCGGTGCGCTTCCATCCCAAGCTCGACGCAGGGTCGGGCGGATATCCGCGGACCGGTCGAACGGCCGATGCCGCCCGTCCGTCTCTGGCCAGCCAGCTCGTCCGGGTCCGCACGGCCAGGGCCCGCCACGAGTACGGCCGTGTAGGTTCGAAGGTCGAACCCGGCGCTTACGGCGTGGCGTAACGTTTGCTGAGCGGACGTGGCGGCGGCGCCGTGGATCCGATCACCGATCCGAGGAGATGTGACCATGCCGATCAGGACCCAACGACCCTGGACGCTGTGGCTGGCTGCAGCACTGGCCCTAGGGGTGATCGCGATGGGGTGCGAGCCGGAGCCCACACCGGAAGCCGCACCCCCTGTGCCACCGCTCGCAGCGGGCTTCGAGGTGAGGATCGTGGACAACGCGTTCGAACCGTCCGCCATCGAGCTGACGGCCGTGCCGGCGACAGTCGCCGACGACGACGTGCTGCCCGGTCCACTCGCGGTCGACCAGGCCACGGTCCGGTTCGTCAACCGCGGCGAGGTGGCGCATACCGTCACCTTCGACTTCCTCGACACCGGCGAGCTGCAACCTGGCGGGATCGCGGAGATCTCGTTCGCCGGCTTCGATGCCGGGACCTACGAGTACCGCTGCACGATCCACCCCGAGATGACCGGCGAGATCACCGTCCTCGAATGACCCGCTCGGCCGCCGCGCTGGTCGGCGCGTCGCGTCCTTGACGTGGCGGCGTGTGCCCCGGCGCGGTGCTCGAATGACCGGATGGATACCGATACCGTGGTGACACCGACCGCCTCGAGGGCGCGCGCGATGGGTCCGTCACCGCCCCTGCGTTAGGCAGTCGAAACGTCGAGGGGAGAGGCGCCGCCGTCGCCCAGACGCAGGCCCTGGTACGCGGCCCGATAGCGCTCGAGTATCGGTGCGAAGTCCCTAGCGTGTTCGGAGGGTGCCGCGACGAGTTCCTGCACGCCGTCGCCGGGACTTCGGAGCTCCTCGCCGATCGCCCGCGCGGCGAGTCTCGCGGCACCGAACGCCGACGCCTCGACCACCGGCGTCGCCGCGATGGGGACCTCAAGCACGTCGGCGAGCAACTGCCGCCAGCGTTGGTCGACACTGCCGCCGCCGGCGAGCCGTAGGAGTTCGATCGTGTTGCCCGCGTCGATCAGCGCGTCCAGACCATCGCGGATGGCCAGTGCACAGCCCTCCAATGCAGCCCGGACGACGTCGGCCTGGTCGTGGTGGGCACGCAGCCCGACCCAGGCACCCTCGGCGAACGCATCGACGTGGGGGGTCCGCTCGCCGGAGAGGTAGGGCAGGAACGTCACGCCCCTGGCGCCGGGCTCCGAGGCATCGAGGGTGCCGTACACCTCGGACCAGTCGAGCCCGAAGAGTCGCCGGACCCAGTCCAGGGCAAGCCCGACGTTCTGCATGGCCGCCATCGCGTACCAGCGGTCGCGCTCCACGCTACGGAACAGGTGTGTGCGGCGGGTCCGGTCCGCCACCGGCTCGTCGCGAAGGACGGAGATCGTCGCACCGCTTCCCACCGTCAGCTGTGCCGCGCGGCTCGGGAGCGTTCCGTTGCCGAGCAGGGCGCAGGCGGCATCCGCGCCTCCGGCGGCGACCGGAGTCCCCTCGGGCAGTCCGAGGTCGCGGGCAGCCAGCGCCGTGACCCCCCCGGCTAGCTCGGCGCTCTCGAGCAGCGGCGCCAACGTCGCGGGGTCGAGGCCGAGCGAGTCGACGATGTCATAGGCCCAGTCCTGGGCCGCGACGTCGTAGAGCAGCGTGGAGCTCGCGTCGCTGTGCTCGCTGCGGACCTGCTCGACGAGCCGGGCGCGGAGCCAGTCCTTGGGTTGGATCCAGAATGCCGTCCGATCCATGGTCGCCGGCTCATGTTCGGCCAGCCACACCATGCTCGCCCCGGCCATGCCCACGGCCGGGGGGTTCGCCAGCCGGTCGAGCATCGGGACGTCGAGTGCGCGGTAAGCGTCGAGCGCATGCGTGGAGCGCGTATCCGGCCAGAGGATGGGTGGTCGCACCACCGCGCCGTCCGCGTCGACGCCGACCGCGCCGTGCATCTGCCCGGACAGGCCGATCGCCTGGACTGTCCCGGTGTCCGAGCCGACCGTCGAACGCACCGCTTTGCGAACGGCTGCCCACCAATCGCCCACGTCGGCCTCGCTGAGGCCGGCGGCCGGGGTCCTCGGCGGGCACGCTGCAGAGGCCTTGCCGAGGGTTTCTCCCTCCCGGCCCACGAGCAGACATTTCACCGATCCGGTGCCGAGGTCGATACTGAGATACACGTCTGCCGTCCTTCGCCGTCCGGTGGCGCCGCTCCGCGAGCATCGTCTCATCGGCGCAAGGGCCGGCGGCCGCCCTATAGGGCAGGATGCTAGTCAGGAACGTGGGTGCGCTGTCGTCGCGAATCGGCGGACAGCGAATTCGGCCCTGGTTTCAGGCGAACTCGTGGTGGAGAGCGAAACCCGAACAGGTACCCCGAACAGGTACTCGGCGCAGGCACCCTCGCCGCTGAACCGCTCCACCCAACTGCCAATGCGAGATTGGGGTAGGCCGCCCTTGCGATCAGCGGCCCTGCCTTCAGCACATCGAGTTCCACGGTACGCCGATCCTCGCACAGGTTTGCGGTTTCTGCGTACCCCATCACCCCTCGACGACCTCGGGCCCCCCTCACGCGCTTCGGCATCCAGTTCGACCCCGGACACGCATCCCGGATCTTACGATTGACATCGTAGGTTTGCCGCCTAAGTTCCGGTGTAGCTCTGAGGGCAGTGCGGGAGCGAAGGCCGGGACGAACGTGGACCGGTACGACAGATCAAGTCCGATACAACGCGCACTGCGACGCGACATCCCAAGGCGGGCCGTGACCAGACCGAGCGTCGGAAGCTGACACCGACCCGCCGTAGCGAAACACCTACGCAGGGAGGCACCACCTGATGGCAGTTCATCCGAACAAGAGGTCTGGCGCACGCAGCGCGTTGATGCGCCGTAGCAAGCTCACGTTCCTCCTCGTCCTGGCGCTCACGCTGGTCTTGGCCGCCTGCAACAATGACGTCGACGACGACCCGGTGATCGACGATCCGGCGGTTGACGATCCGGCTGTTGATGAAGAAGCAGCCCCGCTCAGCCCCTCGGACGAGGATGTCACCATCAACATCTGGTTCGGCCGCGACGACTTCCAGCCCGACGATCAGTTCGAGTCGTTCATGGACGAGCACCCGAACATCACGGTCAGAGCCGACACCATCCCACTGGAGCAGGCAACAGCGGACTTCCTCCGCCAGCACCAGGCCGGTGACGCTCCGGACATCGCCCAGATGGAGGCCGCGCAGGTCGGGATCCTGAGCCGTCGCGGAATGGTGATGGACATCCAGCCGATCCTCGACACCTGGCAAGAGGAGAACACCGAGCTCTATGACAACATGGCTCCGATTGCGTGGGACATGGCCACTTGGGAGGGTACGCGGCACGGTTTGGCCCTCCACCACGGTCCGTACTGGCACGTCTACCGCTCGGACATCCTCGACGAGATCGGCGCCGAGGAGCCCGAGACCTGGGACGATGTGCTCGAGGTCAGCCGTCAGGTTGTCGACCAGACCGACATGTTGGGTTATGCCGCGTTCGCGGGTTCCGCCGAACTGCCGAACTGGGCCGTAGGGGTCTTCGGTCAGATGGGTGGCGAGTACGTGGACAACGTCATGCAGATCGACTCGGAGCCCGGCTACGCATGGCTGAACTTCTACCAGACGCTCATGCGTGACGAGTTGGCTCACCCCGACACCGTCGCATGGTTGTCCGGTGACGGCCGTGCCGCCTTCATCGGTGGCCAGGCGGCCCAGACGGGAGAGGGCATGAACCTCTTCCCCGAGTTCAACCGCAGCCTGGAGTACACCGAAGAGTGGGACGTCCGCGCTGATCCCGTCGTACTCGAAGGCCACGAGGACAACGCCCGTCACCTCTCCTTCGGTTGGCCGTACTACGTGAACTCGGACACCGAGCACCCCTACGAGGTCGGTCTGGTGCTCCAGTACCTGGCGGACTTCGACCAGTCGCTCTCGGTCGCGCTGCGCTACCAGCCGGTCGCGAACCTGGAGGTCATGGGCAGTGATGAGTACGTGGCGGCCAACCCCTGGGCCGAGAAGCTCCTACCTGTCTTGGAGATCCTGGAGCCGCGTCCGGCGCACGTGAACGACATCGCTATGGCGGACGTCATCCAGCAAGCCAATCAGTGGGCTTTGCAGAACCCGGACGCTCCGGACGACGAGGTCCGCGCACGTGCTGCGGAATGGCAGGAACAGCTGAACGAGCTCGCCGACCAGGTGCCGGATCCTGAGTAGGAAAGTGGCTGACAACGCTCTTCCGTATCGCGATGAAACGGGCTAGCGTCTCGATATCGGTGCGGGGGGTCGGATCAAAATGCGGATCCGACCCCCCGCCAGACTCCGCCACTGACCACGCCGAACGAAGGGCCGTGCATGGCTGACGAGCAGCAGTCGGGGACACTCGCTCCGGACGTGGAAGGCACCGTGGAGCCGGTCTACCGCGAAAGCGCGCGTCACCGCTTCACGCGTAAGGGAACTCCCTACTTCTTCATCGTCCCGGCAGTCGTCCTGGTGGTCGTCGTGCTCGCCTACCCGGTGGGGTACGGCATCTACCTGTCCTTCATGGACACCGACGTCTTCGGCGTCACCCGGTTCGCCGGTTTCGAGCAGTACGTCGACATGTTCCAGAACCCGATCTTCATCAACGCCCTGTGGCGAACTGCCATCCTGGTGGTCGGCACGATCATCATCGGGATCGTTTTCGCGATGTTGTTCGCCCTGGTCCTCGACCGTGTCCGGTGGGGCGGGAGCATCTGGCGCACGATCGTGCTGGTCCCCTATCTCATCTCTGGGGTTGCCGCCGCGGTGATGTGGCGATTCCTGTTCAGCCCGACGGGTGGCATGGCCAACCCGCTGTTGGGTTTCTTCGGAGTCCCGCCGCTCTCGTGGCTCGGTGATCCTGCACTCGCGATGACCGTCATCATCCTGGCGAACGTCTGGTTCATCAGCCCCTTCGCGACCCTGATCCTCTACGCGGGACTCAAGACCGTAGACCCGGTTCTCTACGAAGCAGCTGATGTCGACGGGGCGAGCGCGACCGGCAAGTTCCTGCACATCACGATGCCCTCGATCGCGCCACAGTTCGGGCTAGCGCTGGTGTGGTTGAGCTTCGCCAGCTTCAACATGTTCGACGTCATCTTGCCATTGACGGGAGGAGGACCGGCTCGCGCCACCGATGTCATGGCGCTCCTGCTCTACGAACTCGCCTTCCAGCAACTGGACTTCAACGGCAGTGCGGTCGTCATGGTCGTGCTGCTCGTCTTCAACGTCGTGTTCAGCAGCGTCTATCTGATGGTGGTGCGCAGTGAGTAGTTCAACCACGACCGCCGTCCGGAGCCAGTCCACGAGGCATGGCCCCCTCGAACGCCTGCTGCAGTTCGGGAAACGCCACTTCATCTGGCTGCCGCTGGCCTTCACCGTCCTGTGGGCAGGCGTGCCGATGCTGTGGGCACTGTCTGCCTCGTTCAAATCTCCTCTTGAAGTCTACGCCGTGCCCCCGACGGTCCTCCCGAGTGACCCGACGACCGAGCACTACGTACAGTTGCTCGGGGACGCGACCTTCTGGGTCTTCATGCGCAACAGCCTCGTGCTGTCGCTGTTCTCCACAGTGCTGGCGGTGGCCGTCGCCACCATGGCCGCCTACGGGTTCGCCCGGTACGCGTTCAAGTGGCGCCACTTCCTGCTCATCTTCATCCTGGTCCCTCGCCTGGTTCCCCGCGTCAGCCTCATCGTTCCGATCTACCAGATGGCGCAGGGACTGGGCCTCACCAACAGCTACTTTGCGCTGATCATCGTCTACACCGGGACGGCGATCCCATTGGCGACGTGGATCATGGTCGGGTTCATCACCGCCATCCCAAAGGACCTGGAGGAAGCAGGCCGTGTCGACGGTGCGTCGACCTGGCAGGTGTTCATGAAACTCGTTCTACCATTGGCGGTGCCGGGCCTGCTCACCATCGCCGTGCTGACCTTCCGTGAGGGATGGAATGAGTTCCCGTTCATCCTCGCCCTGACCACCAGTGCGGACTTGAGGACGCTGCCCTATCAACTCTTCCTGCTCCTCGACTCCGCGGGGATCCAGAACTGGCCATTGGTGCAGGCATTCACGGTTCTGTCGATCCTGCCCATCATCCTGGTGTATCTGAGATTCGAGAAGTACGTCGTCAGCGGTCTCACGCAGGGTGCCGTCAAGTAGTCGTTCGTCCTCGATCCGCCCCGCACGCCATGCGCGTGCGGGGCGGATGAGTGTCGATGTGCAATCGGCTTGGGTTCGGCGCATGATGTCCCGGACCGCAGCCATTCCCACCTTCAAGGTCAGACCTGCCATGAATGAGGATCTTCTCGTCGGCCTCGACGTCGGTACCACGAACGTCAAGGCCGTGGCGCACCGCCCCGACGGCACCGTCGTCGCGCAGGCTTCGCGACGATTGCGCTCTGTCCGCCCGAAGCCGGGCTGGGAGCAGTACGACGCAGGGGAGATCGACGGCGCGGTCACCGGTTCGCTGCGGCAGTTGACGGACGAACTCGACGACCCGGGCGCCATCCGGGCCATCGCCGTGGCGAGCATGGGAGAGACGGCGTTCCCTCTCGACCGGCACGACAGGCCGCTACATCCCGCACTTGCCTGGCACGATCGCCGGGGGGTCGCGGAGGCCGCCGAGTTCGCGGAACGCATCGGTCGACGCGAGTTGTACAAGATCACGGGTCTGCCCCCCCGCCACATGTTCGGCGCCTACAAGATGATGTGGCTGCGTGCGCAGGTACCCGACGTCGCGGCGAAGATGCGCCGGTGGTTGAACATGGCGGAGTACGTCGCCTTCCGCCTCTCGGGTGAAGTGGCCATGGACCGTTCGTTGGCCTCGCGGATGTCACTCCTCGACCTCGCCACGGGCAATCTTTCCGACGAACTTCTCGCTGCGGCCGATATCGACGCGTCCGTGCTGGCTCCGGTCACGGATTCGGGAACCGCCATCGGAACGGTCACAGCTGCGGCGTCCGCCGCGACCGGCCTGTCCGAGCGCGTCGTCGTCTCGACCGGGGGCCACGACCATCCGTGCGGGGCATTGGGCATGGGGGTGGTCGAACCCGGCGACCTTCTCGATTCGATCGGCACCTCCGAGTCCGTCCTGGCGCTGACGCGCGCGCCGGTACTCGACGACGCGATGGCCGATGTCGGATTCGAACAGGGTCTCTACGTCGTGCCCGGTGCCAGCTACGCCATGGGCGGGGTGATCACCTCCGGCGCTGCCATCGACTGGGCCGCCCGCATGCTCGGCCTTACCGGTGACCGACGGCAGGCTGAGCTTGTCGAACTCGCCGCGACGTCACGGTCCGGCAGCGGCGGGGTACTGTTCCTGCCGTTCCTTCGGATGGCCGGACCCCCGAACAACGACGGTCGGGTTCGCGCGGCGTTCCTCGGCATGTCGGACGCCACATCGCGGGCCGAGCTCGCCCGCGCCGTGATCGAGGGTCTCGCCTACGAGTTCGTCGTGGGGCTGCGTTCCCTGGTGGAGAACTTCGACGTCGATGTCCGCCGCGTGCTCGTATTCGGTGGTGGCGCGGTGAACGAGCTTGGGCTCGCCATCAAGAGCGGCCTCTTCGACATCCCCATCGAACGGGCGACCGTCGCACAGCCCGGGGCGCTCGGCGCCGCCATCCTGGCGGGCATCGGCGCAGGCTACTTCCCCGACGTGGGTGCAGCGGTCGACGCCATGGCCGCGCCCGCCGACCGTGTGGAGCTCGTTCTCGACGCGCCTGAGGTGCACGCCGAGGCCTTCGAGCGCTACACCGGGCTCTACAAGCTGCTAGCACCGCTCAACCACGAGATCGCGGACCTCGAGGAGGCCCATTCCCGATCCGCCCGCAACGAGTGGCCCTTCTCGATGAAGGCGGGGGCCGTGTGAGCAAGCGGAGGCGGTTTCAGAGGCTGTGAACGTGTCTGTGGCCTCGCGAGACTTGCCGGCGACCAAGCAACCGAGTCTGGACGCCGCACGCGTGGGCCAGGCTACGTCTTCATCAGCTATCTGCTGCTGAACGGTGCTGGTGGATGTCGGGGCTGATCGTTCGCCATCGGGTAGGTGATCGTGCAACGGTCCCGGTGGATGTACCTCCATCTCCTGTCCAGTTGAACGCGCGGCATATCAACGATCCTCCACGTCGTCCCATATTCCTGTGCTCATGGTGTATGTGCACCCACGCTCAGGTCCAGAGGTCGAAGTGTGGCAGCAGCGCCTGCTGGGTCGGCAGGAACCGGTCCAAGTACAGACGCTGGTACGTCTCGACGAGTCTGGCGTCGGCGCTGACCGTCTCCGTCGGGGCGACCATGCTTGCCACTGCGTCATGGTGATCGTCGAACACCTCAGCGGCCACGCCACCGAGCATCGCGGCACCCTTGGTTGCCGCCTCGCCACGACCGACACGGACCGACCCACCGAACAGCGCGGCTTTGATCTCCATCATCGGGGCGTTCTTCGTGCCGCCGCCCACCGCCAGCGCACGGGAGGGGTCCACGCCGAAGTCGCGCGCAAGCGAGTCGAGCATGAACCGCACACTCTGGGCGACGCCTTCGACAAGCGAGCGGACGATGTCTGCCTGGGTCGTCGCGGTCGAGACACCCAGCAACGCGCCGCGGCCGGAGTTCGGCTCCAGGCCCGGGGGTAGGTACAGCAGGTAGGGCAGGAACGTCAGTCCGCCACTGCCGGGAGGCGAGTCGCGCATGGCATCGAGGATCCGGCCGTAGTCGCGGCCCTGGAGTTCGCCACCCCAAAGGGTGCCGTAGAGCCACTCTATGGCGGATCCGGCGGTTGCCATGCCGGCTAGTACGTAGTTCGAGCCTGGTACCACGTGGATACCCTGCTGATAACGCAGTGCTGCCAGATTCGGTTCGAGCACGACGTGGTCGGTCACGCCGAGCAGCGCCTCGCTGGTCCCCATCGAATCCAGGACGTCGCCGGGCCTGGCGATGCCGGCTCCGAACGCCGCGACTGGATGGTCCATGCCGCCCGCCCCGAAGGGTGTGCCACTGCTGAGCCCGGTACGGTCGGCCATCTCCGCGGTCAACGTGCCCACGCGTTGACCGCTGTCGACCAGCGGTGCGAAGACAACCGGGTCCAAGCCGGTCTCGCCGAGCAGTTCGTCGGACCACTCGCCTTTCGCCACGTCCATGAGGCAGAGCCGGCTGCCGAGGCTGCGGTCCGTGGCCATCTCACCGGTGAGGCGGTAGACGATGTAGTCGGCGACGTTGAGCCAGGCGCGCATGTGGGAGAACAGTTCTGGGTCATCATCGCGGAGCCACAGCATCTTGGTGACACCCACCAGGGGTGAGAGGTGCATCCCAGCCCGTCCGTACCACCAGGCCTGACCGCACCGCTCGGCGAGTTCATCCGAGTGCTCACCTCCGCGCTCGTCCCACCAGGCGAGACCGTTGCGCAGCGGCCGGCCGGAGCCGTCGAGCGGGAATGCCGTCTCCGCCATGCTGGCGACCGCGAGGCCCTCGACGACGTGACTGTCCCCGAGTTCATCGCTGACCTGCCGGAGCAGCGCACAGACGGTGTCGAAGAGGATCTCCGGGTCGTACTCACCGCACCCCGGCGCGGGACGTTCCACGTCGATCGGCTTGGAGGCCACCCCCACCACCGTTCCGGTGATGTCGAACGCCGCCACCTTGATATTGGTGGTTCCGACATCCACCCCGATCAGTACCGACCGACCCGCCATGAACCACGCCCCTCGCTCGCCATCTCACCACCAGGCAGGACATCCATGGCGCGGCCGTGGCGGTCGACGGCCGACTGTGCTCGGCCACGGACTGTAGTTGTCGAAATGGGCGAAGTCGAAGCGAGGCCCTGCTGTCGTCGGGCTCGAGGTCGGGGATGGCATCGCGACGAGGGAGCCTCGACCCCGGCACGAAGGCTCCCAGATTCGATGCCAGGTGGCGAGCGTCAGGTCCGCCGACAGACCAACGGCCCTCAGCGAGCCGGGACAGCTACACGTGGGCGAATATCCGTTCCTGTTTTCGGTGGTAGACGGGACGGAGCTCGAGCTGTTTGCGGTCCCACCAGCCCCGTTCGATCTCGAGCAGCGCCATGCAGACCCGCGCGATGTGGGCCGGACCCGCCTGCGTGCGCCGGGCTTGGGACTCCGGGCGGGTCACCTCAACGAGCTTCAGGATGACCTCATCTGCCGTGATCAGGTCGCCGGCACGACAACGGAACCGGTGGCTCCGTTCGAGGACCGACGCTTCAGGATCAGGACAGCCTCACGACGTGGGTTCAAACCGCGGGTCAGGCCCTCAGTAGAGCCACCGGACCGGAGTTGTCACCACCCACGGCAGGCGGCGCTGCCGGCATGGCAGTTCAGCCCGGGGCTGGGGCCCCCGGTGGACACGTGATGCGAGGTCGGGATTCCATCCGCAGGGCGAGAAGCCCCATCACGACCCGCGGCCGATCGGCACGTCGGTAGCAGGAGTACGCGAACGCCTCGGACGAGGGAACCTGGCGTGCCTGGACGGATCGCCCTGCGAGGTAGGAGGGGGCTGAGTCGCAGGCAAGGGTGAGATGCAGGTTGTCAGCTTGCATACCGCGGCGAGCATGTGCCACTCGATCGCATCTTTGTGGTCGCCTACCATCCTCAGCGAACGTGCGGTGTGGCACGCGGGAGCATCACCGGGTCATATGAACCGACGAACTCAACGGTGCATGTCTGTCGGTCGAGGCTTATACGGCGCCTCCAGGCGGTCGATTTCCTCGCTGGTCAACACCACCTCAGTTGCAGCCACGGCGTCCTCGAGGTGGGCTAGCTTGGTTGCCCCGATGACGGGCGCCGTCACGACAGGACGGCTGAGCAGCCATGCTATGCCCACCTGAGCGCGGCTGACACCCTTCGATTCCGCGATCTGTCCCACGGTCCGAACGATCTCGAAATCAGCGCCCTCGTAGTCCTCCCGGAACTGTACGTCCGAGCGTCCGCGTGGGGTCGCGTCAGCGGCTTCCTCTGGACGTGCGACCCGTCCACGAGCGAGCGGACTCCACGGGAGCACCGCCACGCCGGTGTCCAGACACATGGGCAACAAGTCGCGCTCCTCTTCGCGGTACAGCAAGTTGTAGTGATCCTGCATCGAGACGAACTCGGTCCATCCATGGGGAGCCGCGGCACGCTGCAACTTCGCGAACTGCCAGGTACGCATCGTGGAGGCACCGATATAACGCACCTTGCCGGACCGTACGACGTCATGCAGAGCTTCCATCGTCTCCTCCACCGGTGTTGAGGGATCGAAACGGTGGATCTGATAGAGGTCGATGTGGTCGACGCCGAGCCGGCGCAGCGAAGCATCGATGCCATCGAGGACGTGGGCACGCGACAGGCCGGAGTCGTTGGGTCCCTCGCCCATGGGCATGAAGACCTTGGTGGCCAAGACGTAGTCCTCGCGACGAGAGAAGACCGCACGCAGCGCCTGTCCAGTGATCTCCTCGCTGAGCCCCTGCGAGTAGACGTCGGCTGTATCGAAGAAGGTCACCCCAGCCTCGGCGGCAGCGCGGACGAAGCGATGTCCGTCCTCTGCGGGGAGGACCCAGTCTCGCCAGGCGGTGTCGCCATAGCTCATCATGCCCAGACATATCTGCGAGACCTTCAGCCCCGTGCTACCGAGTTGTACCTGTTCCATCGAACGACCCCTTGCCATCGAGAATGACCGACCCTAGTTGGAACACCGCTGCTCGACGAGATCGCAGACAGCAGTGTCGCCGCCGCCGAGCACCGCATCGCCGGCGCGGTCTGGTGCCCGCCCTCGCAGCGGCCCGTACGACGGATATGGCGGCACGCTGTTGACGTGTGCCGGATGATGCTGAGGTGGTGGGTGGGGCCCGGGTGCTCGGCCCACAGAACACATGCGCTAAGCGGTCCCGGCCACAGGCGACTGACGAGGGGTCAGCGGGCCGTGTGGATGGTGTCGAGCAGTTCGGTCCAGGCCTGTTCGAACTTGGTGACGCCCTCAGTTTCGAGCTGGGCGGTGACTTGGTCGGGGTCGATGCCGACTTCGGACAGGGCGGCGAAGGTGTCGCGGGCGCGCTCGAGGTTTGGGGTGATGGTGTCGCCGGTGACGGGGTCGGCCTGGCTGATTGCGGTCAGCGTGGCTTCGGGCATGGTGTTGACGGTGCCGGGGGCGACGAGTTCTGTGACGTACAGGGTGGGCGGGTAGTCGGGGTTCTTGACCCCGGTGGAGGCCCACAGGGGTCGTTGCGGGTTCGCGCCGGCCTCCTCCAGCGCCTGCCAGCGGTCGGTCTCCGCCTGCTCGAGGAACGCGGCGTAGGCCAGCCGGGCGTTGGCGACCGCGGCGGTGCCCTGCAGGCTTCTCGCCTGCTCGGTGCCGAGCTCGGCGAGGAGGGGGTCGATGGCGGTGTCGACCCGGGACACGAAGAACGACGCCACGGAGTGGATGCCGTCGACGGGCTGGCCGGCGGCGAGCCGATCCTCGAGCCCGGACTGGTAGGCGTCCATGACCTGCCGGTACCGGTCCACGGAGAACAGCAGGGTCACGTTGACCGAGATGCCGGCCGCGATCGTGGCCCGGATGGCGGGCAGGCCAGCCTGTGTGCCGGGGATCTTGATCAGCAGGTTGTCACGGTCGACCTCTCCCCACAGCTCGGCGGCCTGGGTGATGGTCGCATCGGTGTCGTGGGCCAGCCGCGGGTCGACCTCGATTGAGACCCGACCGTCCTGCCCGCCGGTGGTCTCCCACACCTCGGTGAACAGCTCGCAGGCGCGGCGGACGTCGTCGACGGTCAACCGCCGCACGATTCTCTCGGCGTCCGCGCCGTCGGCGGCGAGCGACGCGATGTCCTCGTCGTAGTCGTTGGCACCGGTGATCGCGGCCTGGAAGATCGACGGGTTGGTGGTCACCCCCACCACCTGCTGGTCGGTCATCATCGCCGCCAGGGTGCCGGTGTCCAGCCGGGCCCGGGACAGGTCATCCAGCCAGATCGCCACCCCTTGGGCGGACAGGGCCTCGGTCGCAGCACTCATCTCGGCATCTCCTGTTGAGTCATACGGTCGGTCAGCGGACGAGCCGGCGGATGGTTGCGACCACCTCGTCGACGGTGAGTCCATACTCGGCGAACAGCCGGTCGAGGTCGGCGGACGCCCCGAAGGTCTCCACCCCGAGGTGGACGCCTGCGTCACCGATCAGGTGCCGCCACGACATCCCGATCCCGGCCTCGATCGAGATCCGTGCCGTGACCTCGGGCGGGAGGACCTGGTCGCGGTAGGTCTGCTCCTGGGCCACGAACCACTCCTGGCACGGCATCGACACGATCCGCACGGCCACCTCACCGTCGAGCTCCTGCTTGGCGGTCAGGGCCAGCTGGACCTCAGACCCAGTGGCCAGCACGACCACCTCCGGGGTGGTATCGCTATCGGCCAGGACGTAGCCACCACGGGCCACCCCCTCCGCGGTGGTGCCGTCCAGGACCGGCAGGCCCTGACGGGACAACGCCAACGCGGTCGGGGACCCTGGCAACGTGAAGCGGCGCATGACCTCCTCCCAGGCGTAGGCGGTCTCGTTGGCGTCCGCAGGACGGACCACCTCCAGGTTCGGGATAGCCCTCAGTGCGGTGAGGTGCTCGACGGGCTGGTGGGTCGGGCCGTCCTCACCCAGCCCGATCGAGTCATGGGTCCACACGTAGGTCACCGGCAGCCCCATCAACGCGGCCAGGCGAACCGCGGGGCGCATGTAGTCGGAGAACACCAAGAACGTGCCGGCATAGGGGCGGGTCAGCCCGTGCAGGGCGATGCCGTTGCAGATTGCCCCCATCGCATGCTCACGGATGCCGAAGTGCAGCACCCGACCACCCCAGTCACCCGAGAACTCGGTCGTGGAGCGGTGCGGCGGCAGGAAGGACGGTTGGCCCTGCGGGGTCGTGTTGTTGGAGCCGGCCAGGTCCGCCGAGCCGCCCCACAGCTCCGGCAGCGCCTCCGCCAGCACGGTCAAGACCTGTCCTGAGGCGGCCCGGGTCGCAACCTTGCCACCGACCTCGAAAACCGGCAGGTCCGCATCCCAGCCGGCCGGGAGCTCCCGGGCTTGGAGACGCTCGAGCAGGGCCGCATGATCGGGATGGGTCTGGCGCCAGGCCTCGAACCGGTCCTGCCAAGCCGCCCGGGCTGCGGCGCCGCGGTCCGCCACCCTCCGCGCGTGCGCCAGTACCTCGTCGGGGATGACGAACGGCTCGTGCTCCCAGCCAAGCTCCTGCCGGGTCGCCGCGACCTCCTCGGTCCCCAGCTTCGCGCCGTGGATCCCACCCGTGTCCTGCTTGGACGGCGCCGGCCACCCGATGATGGTCCGCAGCCGGATGAACGACGGCTGCGAGGTCTCCGCCCGTGCCGCAGTCAGCGCCGCATCCAACGCCGCCATGTCCTCCACGTACTCGCCAGTCGTGGTCCAGTCGACCTCCTGCACGTGCCAGTTGTACGCGGCATAGCGGGCCACCACATCCTCGGTGAACGCGATGTCGGTCCGTCCCTCGATCGAGATCCGGTTGTCGTCCCAGACCACCGTGAGGTTGCCGAGCTCCTGGGTGCCCGCCAGCGATGACGCCTCACCGGAGACCCCCTCCTGCAGGTCCCCGTCGGAGGCCACCACCCAGACGTGATGGTCGAACACGCTCTCTCCCGCCGCGGCGTCCGCATCCAGCAGCGCCCGGGTGCGACGGGCGGCCATCGCCATGCCCACCGCGTTGCCGACCCCCTGCCCGAGCGGCCCCGTGGTCGTCTCGACCCCAAGCGTGTGCCCCCACTCCGGATGCCCCGGTGTCAGAGACCCCCAGGTCCGGAACGCGGCCAGATCCTCAAGCGTCAGCCCGTAGCCCGACAGGAACAGCTGCACGTACAACGTCAGGCTCGAGTGCCCTGCCGACAACACGAACCGGTCCCGCCCCAACCACGCCGGATCGGCGGGATCGTGCCGCAGGTGTTGCTGGAACAGCAGGTACGCCACCGGGGACAAGCTCATCGCCGTCCCCGCATGGCCATGCCCCGCGCTCTCCACCACATCCATCGCCAACACCCGACCCACATCCACCGCACGACGATCCAGATCGGTCCAGTCCACCGCAGAACTCATCGACAACTCCGTCAGTCTCGGGTCGGAACGGGCAACAGCCCTGGGGCCACTCGGGCGTGTCGTCACCTAGTGGTCGATCGGTGTGTGGGTCTGAGTCAACGACACAGATCGGCGATTCGTCAGCCAAACTCGGCGGGTCCGGCGTGATGAGCGAACCTGGGTTCGGTGGGCGCTCTACGCACCGGATTCCATCGTAAGATTGGTCACCGTTCGATGATGATAGGCGGCCCCGTACTCGGCGGGTAGGTGGTGGTGCGCGACTTCGTGCGCCACCAGGCGGCGATCGGCCTGGCCACCGAGATCCCACGTCGGGCGACGTGTTGCCCGACCACGGCCGGCTGTGGCGGACAGCTCTCCTGTGCCGCTGTGCACCTGGCTCGGACACGCCGATCCGAAGTCGGTCTACCGGTCATCTGCAGGCCGTCCTTGAACCGCCTGCCCTGGCCGTCGGACGGCTCGATGCGGAGCACGGGCAGGTGTCATCATCACCTTCGCGCCCGTCCTGCAGTCGTTCTTGACCGCCCTCACCGGCGACGACCGCGGCCGACCGCTGTCTCCCACCCGCTGTGGGACTGCGCTCGGCCGTGACGTCATTGCGTGCGGTGCCCGTAGCTTGTGGCCGAGCTCGCCTTTTCGGGTGACGCTCGTGTCGCCGCTCGACCGCCTTGCCGGAAGAGCCTCATCGTTGCCCTCCTTCGATTCGCGAGCCCGGAAACGCTGGTAAGGCTCGTGGTGCTCGTCCTGCCAGCTGTATGGTGCAGAAGGCACCTCGGTGTGGAGTTCGGCCTCGCGATGTCAAGGAGGGGCTCATGATGGACCAGCGTGGCGTCATCGACGACCTACCGGCGATCGGTTTCGGCACGTACCCGATGCGAGGTCAACGAGCCGTTGAGGCGGTCGTTAGCGCAGTCCATGCCGGCTACCGGTTGATCGATACTGCGGTGAACTACCAGAACGAGGACGCCGTGGGCCGTGGCCTCGACGAGTCAGGTGTTGACCGGTCGGAGGTGATCGTCACGACGAAGCTGCCCGGCCGTGATCATGGCTACGACGCCACCCTCCGGTCGTTCGAGGCGTCGTGCCACAGACTCGGTAGCGAGGTCGTCGACCTGTACCTGATCCACTGGCCTAACCCGAGCTTTGGCAAGTTCGTCGACTCGTGGCGCGCGATGGTTCAACTTCGTCGAGACGGCCGGGCACGTGCGATCGGCACATCGAACTTCACCGAGGAGCACATCGAGCGGGCCGCCGACGCCACCGGGGTGCTGCCGGCCGTGAATCAGGTCGAGATGCATCCCTACTTCCCGCAGGTGGGGCTGCGTGCGTTCCACCGTGAACACGGCATCGCGACAGTGGCGTGGAGCCCGCTCGGAAAGGGCAGTGCCTTGTTCGATGAGCCTGTCGTACGGTTCGCGGCAACCCGGTTGAACGTGACTCCAGCCCAGGTGGTTCTGCGCTGGCACGTCCAGCTTGGCTCAGTACCCATCCCCAAGTCCGCCGACCCCGGGCGCCAACGTGAGAACCTGGATGTCTTCGACTTCGACCTCACAGACCAGGAGGTGGAGGACATCGTCGCCCTGGGGCGACCAGATGGACGGTTGTTCGGCGGCGATCCCAACGTCCACGAAGAGCTGTAGGCGACAGGATCCCGTGCGACCAGTGCCATGATCCCGATCGGAACCGGGCGCAACCGAGATCGCTCCGTCGGGGCTCGGTTCCCGCGCTTCGCGGAGGGCTTTCGGCCCGTTCTAGCGCTTCCAGGGTGAGGATCTTGGACACGGTGCGGCCCTTGACGATGCGGGACCACTGGATGTAGGGGCCGTGTCACTGGTCAGGATCGGACGTGCGGCGGCAGGTCGCTCGCCCGCAGGTCACGGTGCGGGTCAGGATCGAGCCGGGCAGGGTGACACCGAGTCGGCCGAGCTCAACCACCACCCTGCGGCTCCGGTTCGAGATCCACGAGACCCGCGTCGCCCACGACGCCGCCTCCGACGGGATGTGGCCCTTACTCATCAACGACCAGCAGATGGCTCCCGCAGAGCTGCTCGTGGCCTACAAGTGGCGACCCGACCTCGTGAAGCGTCACGCCCAGCACCGTGCTTCGCACCTTCCATCCCGAACTGACCGACCTGCAGGTCCTTGACCTGGTCGACATCTCCACCGCCGACGACAGCCCCGCCCCGTAGATCCCGCTGAAAGCTGTTCGCGAAGTGCGGAAACCGAGACGATGGGGGCCGGCCGGCCCCGGACCCGGAGATCGTGGTGACCGTGTTGCTGTGCGCCTGCGGGACCCCAGCCCGCGAAGTGGGTCGTCGGACAGGGGGTAAGGCGGACGGAACAGCATGGGCAGCCGAACGACTACTGGATCGTCCAACCGCCGTCCACGGGGAGCGTGCTCCCCGTAACCAGGCCGGCGGCGTCCGAGGCGAGATACAGCACCGCTGCAGCCACGTCCGTCGTTGTCCCGACGCGGCCGACCGGGATCCTCGTCACGACGTCGTTCAGGAAGGCAGGATCATCGAGCCGCTCGGCCGTCCCGGGCGTACGAACGAAGGTGGGCGCGACCGCGTTCACGGTCACACCCGACGACGCCCACTCGAGGGCGAGGACCCTCGTCAACTGCTCGACACCACCCTTGCTCGTGCAGTAGACGGTGTGTCGCGGGAGGGCGACCTGGCCGGCCTGGGAGCTCATGTTGATGATCCGGCCGTAGCCGCGCCCGACCATGTGGCGAGCCGCGGCCTGGGTCGCGAAGAACAGTCCCCGCAGGTTGACGTCCATGAGCTCGTCCCAATCGGACGGTGTGATGTCGAAGACGTCGTGGTTGGCGCCCAGACCCGCGTTGTTCACGAGGATGTCAAGGCTGCCGTGATCGGCGACGACGCGATCCATGAGCTCGGCCGAGGCCCTCGGGTCGGTGATGTCCGCCGCCATGCCGTGCCCCGTCCCGCCCTCGTCACGCATCTGTGCGACGACCTGCTCGAGGGCGGCCTCATCCCGGCCGCTCGCCACGACGATGGCTCCGGCATGTGCCAGCGCCAATGCCAGGTCGTGGCCGATCCCACGACTCGCGCCGGTCACGACCGCGACCCGGCCCTGCAGATCGAACGAAGGGTGTTGCATCGTCGCCTACCTTCCTGGCATGTGCTCCAGCCGACCACGGATGCGGCGGGTCCTTCACTCTAGCCCGGATCCTCGGGTGCTCAGCGACGCGGACACACGTCGATCAAAGGAGGTGTTGGAGTGAGTTGACCGCGTACGAGCGTGAAGCTCCTGTCGTTGTCAAGCTGCCAGCCGGCGGAAGTCCGACCCAGGTGATCACCAGGCAGCCTGGTAGGTGGCCGGCGGGGGAAACGTCCGGCGTCGGAGCGCGGTGTCGCTAGCCCCAGTGGGGAAGACCCGTTCGATATCGAAACCCTGGGTCTGGGCCGCGGCACCGACACCGTGCGTACCGAACTGACCAGCCGGCACGTCAACGACACGGTTGTCGCGCGCGGGTGTCGGTCAGATGGCCACGACCCGTTCGAGGAGTCTACGTGCCCTGGCGTCGAGGACCTCGCGGTCCGGGAAGACCGAGGGCGCACCGACAGTCGCGACCGCCACGCCACCGAGCACCGCCGCCAGACTCGCGACGTGCGGTAGCTCACGCCCGGCGAACAGTCCGCTGATCATCGCGGCAGTGAAGCAGTCGCCGGCTCCGGTGCCGTCCACCGGTGACACATCGTCGACGGGAACCTGCCAGGCGACCTCGCCGTCCGAGACGTGGGCACCCTCTCCGCCCTGGGTGATGGCCACCACGCCGACGCCCTGGTCGTGCAGCCAACGGGCCGCCTCGGGGACGGTTTCGCGTCCGGAGATAGCCAGCGCCTCCTCCTGGCTCGGCGTGAACAGATCGAGATACGGCAGATTCGGACGCATCAGATGCCAGCGGTCCCGGTCGTCCCAGACCACGTCGGCGCTGGTCCGGACACCCATCTCCCGGGCGTTGCGGAAGATCTTTGCCGCAGGCTCGCCGTCGAGTTTCTCGGTGACGAGCAGTCCGGCAAGGTGGAGCCACCCGAGGTCGGCGTGCAACGAGGCCCGGACGTGGTCCGGCGAGAGGTCGTCACTGGTGCCGGGCACGTGCATGAACGTGCGCTCCCCCGCCTCATCGACGACGACGACGCTCGCCGACGTGGGACGGTCCGCGATCCAGTCGAGACCGCCGCGGTCGATGCCACGCTGCCTGGCGAGATCGCCGAGGTACCTCCCGAGAGGGTCGTTGCCGAGCGCCGCACTCAGCCCAACATCCTCGCCCAACGCTCGCAGCGCCGTCGCTGTCGTCATGGCGCAGCCGCCCGCCGCGAGCTCGATGCCTTCGACCACCTGCACGTGTCCCATCGGTAGTGGCTGGCGTACCGGATACACGACCACGTCGACGACGGCAATGCCAGCGCACACTATCGTGGGCTGCTTGCCGTTATCGGGACCGCTGGCTGGTGGCATGGGTGACAGCTCCGGTCGGAACCAGCGCTGTGCCGGTAGATGGGAGGCTGGACGCGAGGATAACGTCTCGATCCTGGACGACTAGGATCGGGGCGAAGTCGGGTCGACCGCAGCCGTGTAACCATCACGAGGCTACCGAGGAGTTGCTCCATGACGTTCGTCGCCGCCGACGACCGCTACGACACGATGACGTATCGGCGGACCGGTCACAGTGGGCTGAAGCTGCCGGTGATCTCGCTCGGACTGTGGCAGAACTTCGGTGAGAAGCATGCCTTTCGAACCCAGCGGGAGATCATCTGTCGGGCGTTCGATCTGGGCATAACCCACATCGACCTGGCCAACAACTACGGCCCACCGGGCGGCGCCGCCGAGGAGAAGTTCGGCCAGATCCTGGCGAAGGACCTGCGCGATCACCGCGACGAACTCGTCATCTCGACCAAGGCCGGCTACCGCATGTGGCCGGGTCCCTATGGCGAATGGGGGTCTCGCAAGTACCTCCTCGACAGCCTCGACCAGAGCCTGCGGCGCATGAACGTCGACCACGTCGACATCTTCTACTCCCACCGTTTCGATCCGGATACGCCACTCGAAGAGACCATGGGCGCCCTCGACCACGCCGTGCGCTCGGGCAGGGCCCGCTACGTCGGGATCTCGTCGTACTCGGCCGCGCAAACCCGTGAGGCAGCCCGGATCCTTGATGAGCTCGGCACACCGCTGCTGATCCACCAGCCGTCGTACTCGTTGCTCAACCGCTGGATCGAGGAGGACGGGCTGCTCGAGGCGCTCGACGAGGTCGGCGCCGGCTGCATCGTGTTCTCCCCTCTCGCCCAGGGCATGCTGACTGACAAGTACCTCCAGGGGATACCGGAGTCCTCCCGTGCCGCCCAGGATCGCTCGTTCAAGCAGGACTTCTTGACCGAGGAGAACCTCACGAAGGTGCGTGCACTCAACCGCATCGCGGAGGAGCGGGGCCAGTCGTTGGCCCAGCTCGCGCTCGCTTGGGCACTGCGCGACGAACGTGTCACCACGGCGCTGATCGGTGCTAGCAGCGTCTCTCAGCTTGAGAACAACCTCGCGACGCTCGACAAACTGGAGTTCAGCGACGACGAGTTGGCGGAGATCGACACCCATGCGACCGAGGGTGACCTCAACCTGTGGGTGCCGCCTGATCGTCGGTGACACGGCTCGCCGATGCGTCACGACCCCAACGAACACGCGACCCCCAACGAACCAAGGCAACCCGATGCGAGCAGTCGTCTACGACCGTCCCTACTCCTTCTCGGTGCGGGATCTGCCAGATCCTAAGCCGGGCCCCGCTGAAGTGGTGCTGCGGACGCTGATCACCGGTGTCTGCGGTACTGATCTGCACCTCCACAAGGGTGGGTTCGCTCCGGCATACCCGCTCATCCCCGGGCACGAGATCGTCGGGGAGGTCATCGAGGTCGGCGATGACGTGGATTCGTTGCAGGTCGGTCAGGTGGTAGCGGTCGACAACGCCAACACTTGCGGGTACTGCACAGAATGCCGCGCCGGCCGCGCCCAGCACTGCACGAGCCGCACTGCGCTGGGGGTCGACAACCCGGGCGGTTTCGCCGAGAGAGTCGTGGCGCGCGCCCGTAAGTGCTACCCAGTTGACGGCCTCCCGCTCGAGGCCGCTGTGATGATCGAACCGATCTCGTGCGCGGTTCACGGCGTGGAGTCGCTCGACCTCAGCCCCGGAGCCGACGTGCTTGTCTTCGGGGCCGGCCCGTCAGGCAATGTCTTGGCGCAGTTGCTGCTCCATGGGGGAGCCGATCGGGTGACCATGGCGGCACCGACGGCCTTCAAGCTGGACCTAGCCCGCAGCCACGGGATCGACGAGACGGTGTTGCTCGACCGCGAGGACCCGGCAGCCGGGCTCCAGGTGCTCCGTGAGCTCGCACCAGACGGTTTCGACGTGGTGGTCGACGCGACCGGCGCGACCTCAGTGCTACAGCACTGCGTCTCGTTGACCAGGAACGCAGGTACGGTGTTCGTCTACGGGATGGCGGACGAGGACGCGGAGATCACGGTCAAGCCCAACGAGATATTCCGGCGGGAGTTGTCGATCGTGGGTTCGTTCGCCCAGGCCTACGGCTTCGAGCGTGCGGTGGCGGTCGTCAAGGCCGGTCGGGTGCGCACCGAGGGGATTGTGACCCACTACTTCGGCCTCGATGAGTACGAGGATGCGCTCGACGCCGTGCGTTCCGACCCGACGTGCCTCAAGGCAGCCGTCGTTCCGAACTGAACGCACGAGCCGAACCGGACGGGTCTAGTCACCGACCTCATCCTCACCTAGGTTCGCGTGTGCCGCGGGCTTCGCGACAAACTTCGACAGACATACATCCATCCCGAACAGCAGGAGCAGTAGATGCCACATCATCCCCGTCTGAACACGATGCTGACGCCTCAAGGCGGTCTTACCATCGCCTTCGATCATGGCTTCCAGGGCGTCCCGGTCGGACTGGAAGACGCGCGTGCGCGGGTGCGCGACGTCCTCGCGCTCGGGCCGGACGCGATCATCGCGCCAGTCGGTCTCTACCGCGCGATGCGTGACGAGATTACGGACACGGGTGCGGGTCTGGTCGGAGCGATCGACGCGGCCGTGGTTCGCGACGGTGTCGTGACCGCACGGGCGGCGGTCACGACCGTCGAGCAACTCGCACGGCTGGGTGCCGACGCGGCGAAGGTGCTCTTCCAGCTGGACCGGACCGATGAAGGCTTCGCCAAGGAGATGGAGTTCATCGCCACTGTCGTGCGGGAGGCGGAGATCGTCGGCCTGCCCGTCATGGTTGAGCCGGTCCTGATCGGTCCGGAGGCTCCGGAGAGTGAGACGACGGAAGCGGCGGAAGCCCGCGTCTTGGATGGCTGCCGGATCGCTCTGGAGCTCGGCGCCGACGTGTTGAAGGCGCCGGTCATCAGTGTGGAGGCCATGAAGCAGATGGTTGCCAACAGTTACGTACCCGTGGTGGTCCTCGGTGGCCCGGCCTTCGACCAGGAGGAGTTCCTCCGTGGCCTCGACGGAGCGATGGAAGCCGGGGTCCGCGGTATCGCCGTCGGCCGCAACGCCTGGTCGGGACGCGACGCCGTCGCGAACGTCCGAGCCATGCGCGAGATCGTCACCAACCGCAACCTTGAGGCTGCCCTCAAGATCGTTCGCGAGGTCGACTGATCCTCACGCGAGATCGCGCTGTCCACTGCGGTGGCCAGCGCGACCGCACGACAGTCGATGACCGGCGTGGTGCTGCTCTTCTGCGCCGGTCCTCTTGTGTTCCTGCGGTTCCCCGTGGCGTTGGAAGTGGTCAGCCTTCAGGCATCCCCCACATCATCCACACCGCGGTGCGCAGACGGCTGGACGGATCGGCCAGACCGGGCCGGCGAGGTTGACGCCTAGCAGGTCGGCCAGCTCGTCGTCGGTGTGACCGGGCAGGTCGCCGTTGATCCACCCTGGGTTCGTCGCTTCGAGGAGGCCGGTGAAGGCATCCCGGTGCGCCGCGATCTTTCCGAGAAGCCCGCCGGGTACCCCGCCTTCTGTGAACAGCAGCACAGGCTACGCACCGCGCCGCTGTTCCAAGCTCTTGGCTTAGGCTGGACCTTCGGTCAGCATCCGACACCGGTGGGCTCCGCATGAGTGACGCACGCATCATGGTGGTGGGCAGCGCCAACCTCGACGTCGTGGTGCCCGTCGATCGCCACCCGCGGCTGGGTGAGACCGTCATCGGCGGGGACCACTACCGAGCGGCCGGTGGGAAGGGCGCCAACCAGGCGGTCGCCTGCGCGCGGCTCGGCGTCTCGACCGGTTTCGTCGGATGTGTCGGCGACGATGATGTTGGTGTCACGCTGCGTCGTGCGTTGAGCAACGATCATGTCGACCTCGCGCACCTGACCAGCCTCGATGGCACGCCCAGCGGCCTCGCACTGATCGTTGTCGACCTCGGCGGTGAGAACACGATCGTTGTGAGTCCGGGAGCCAACGCTCGGCTCTCGGAGGAGCACGTGGCCGCCGCACCGCTGCGGGAGGCCGACGCGGTGCTCCTCCAGCTCGAGGTGCCGCTGCCAACCGTGACCGCAGCTGCAGTTGCTACCCGAGGGCTGGTGGTCCTCAACCCCGCGCCAGCCGCCGCCCTGCCTGCGGCGTTGCTTCAGCGCACGGATGTGCTCGTCCCCAACCGAGGCGAGCTTGCGATGCTTGCCGGTGCTGACAACGAGCCGACCACCCCCGATGAGGTCATCGACATGGTCCGCACCTTGGAGGGCCCCGAGCGGGTCGTGGTCACGCTGGGGTCTGACGGCGCACTGGCAGTCGGTCCGGGTACGGCGACCCACGTCGCGGCTGTCCCGGTCGAAGCGGTCGATGCCACCGCTGCGGGTGATGCCTTCTCCGCTGCCCTAACCGTGGCGCTGACCGAAGGCGCGGATCTCGACGCCGCGACCCGCTGGGCGACCGCCACGGCGGCGATCACGGTCACCCGCAAGGGCGCCCAGCCGTCACTTCCGACCCGCAGGGAGGTCGAGGTGGGCCACGCACGAGGACAAGGCACGTCGTGAAGTGCACTGGAGTGCTCCACCCCTTGCTCGCGCGGACGCTCGCCGCGAGCGGCCACGGCGACCTGATCGGTCTCTCGGATGCTGGTCCGCCGATTCCTGCGGCCACGCTGCGTATCGATCTGGCCTTCGCTCCCGGCCAGCCGTTCCTGCTCGATGTCCTCGATACTGTGCTCACCGAATTGCGCATCGAGGCGTACGTCGTCGCTGAGGAGTGTGTCGTTCAAGCACCGTGGCTGTTCGATGCTCTGATCGAGTGGCTCCCCGACGCCGAGGTGGTCCGGGTTTCCCACGAGGAACTCAAGGCTGCGACGCACGGAGCGCGTGCGGTGGTTCGCACGGGTGAGTTCCGGCCCTACGCGAACGCGCTGCTACGCAGCGGGGTCGATGTCACCAGTTGACCGCTCGGCCTTCGGCCCTGTGTGAGCCTGAGGAGAGACAGCATGGCGAACTCAGGGCCCTGCTGACAGAGCTTGAGGACGCTCGGCGTGCCGTGGGGAGGAGGTGTCGGCGGGCAAGGAGGTCGTCCGTCCGGACATGGCCGACTCGCTGAGAGGATCCGCTGGCTGGCAGACTCCGCGCTTCACGTGCGCGAGCGATCGGGGCAGTCGGATGCGGAGTCGGTTGCGACTGGAGACCAATCCGGTGGTGTTCATCACCTCGGTGGTGGTGATCGTGCTCTTCCTGCTCATCGGGGTGGCAGCGACCGAACAGCTCGGCCGCGTCTTCGAGACGGTGCAGGACGGCATCTCCTCGACGCTCGATTGGTACTACATCCTGACGGTGACCGCCTTCCTGCTGTTCGTGGTGTGGCTGGGGGCCAGCAGGTTCGGACGGCTGCGGCTCGGTGGGGATGACGAACGGCCTCGCTACCGCTTGTTGGGCGCCATGTGAGGTGAGGACGGTGGGGCTGTAGTCCGCCAGCGACGGTGAGGATGTCGGGGCGGGCGTGGGGTTGCCCTGGCGTGCGCGCGGG
>Ga0207421_10001718_pt1 | contig 27856 bp, 27 predicted proteins | sample SodLakKL_010_SED_4_FD_187542 | JGI IMG/M metagenome (GOLD analysis project Ga0207421, IMG submission 187542) | Alkaline sediment microbial communities from Lake Tanatar, Kulunda Steppe, Russia - 8KL_010_SED (SPAdes) (version 2) | ecosystem: Environmental > Aquatic > Non-marine Saline and...
AAATATATTAGGAGGTGGATAAAATCGTAGAAGATTTACGGGTTAACCAGCAGATTAGAGCCCGAGAGGTTAGGTTGATTGATCAAGAGGGTGAGCAGATAGGAATTAAATCCATTGATGAAGCTATGAGAGCTGCAGAAGAAAAAGGTATGGATTTAGTAGAGGTTGCACCTCAGGCTAATCCTCCAGTCTGTCGTATTATGGATTATGGAAAATATAAATATGAACAGGCCAAAAAGGAGAAAGAAGCCAAAAAGAATCAGAATGTAATGAATGTGAAAGAAGTTCAGATGGGTGTAAAGATTGATGATCATGACTTTGATGTTAAGTTAAAGCAGGCTAGAAGATTCCTGAATGATAAGGATAAAGTTAAAGTAAGGCTTAAATTTAGAGGCCGGGAAATGATGCATCAGGAAATCGGACATGAATTAATGGAAAGATTGATTGAAGGCACTAAAGATTTAGGTTCTGTTGAGAGCGGGCCTAGAATGGAAGGCCGCAATATGATGATGTTTATAACACCTGATAGTGATAAGTAATTATTATATAGCTTAGGAGGTTTTGATTATGCCTAAAATGAAAACACATAAAGGTATTAAAAAGAGAGTTAAGAAGACTGGTAAAGGTAAATTAAAGAGAAAGAAAGCCTTTAATAGTCATCTGCAGACAAAAAAGAAAGCTAAAAGAAAGAGAAATTTAAGTAAACCTGTACTTGTAAATGACACACATGCCAAAAAGTATAAACATTTATTACCATATGAGTAAATTTAAAATATTATAATTGTTAAGTTTGAAAGGGAGTGAATGATCGATGCCACGTGTAAAAAGAGGTAATAAAGCTAGAAAAAGGAGAAAGAAAGTTTTAAAAAATGCCAAGGGATTCTTTGGCTCCAGAAGTAAACTTTTTCGTCCTGCAAATGAAGCTGTAATGAAATCCCTTGATTATGCCTATAGAGATAGAAGGAGAAAGAAGAGAGAGTTCCGTCGTCTCTGGATTACAAGGATTAATGCAGCAGCAAGGCAGAATGGTCTTTCTTATAGTCGTTTTATTAATGGTTTAAAGCAGGCTAATGTAGAGATTGATCGCAAGATTCTTGCTGATATGGCTGTTAATGATAAAGATGGCTTTGCTGAGTTAGTTGAATTGGCTCAGGAACAGTTAGCAGGTTAAATTATATTATATATCAGGCCTGGGGGGGTCCTCCAGGTCTTTATTCATCTTTTGAAGATGAAAGGGGTTTGAAAATGGCCGGAAATACTTTCATAGAGTTGAGCAGCAATCAGAATCAAAATATTAAAAGAATTAGAAAGTTAAAGAGGAAAAAATATAGAGAAGAGTTTCAGGAATTTATTTTAGAAGGCAGCCAGATTATTGAAGCAGCAATAAGTATGGCAGGAAATATAAAAGAAGTTTACATATCAAAAGAAGTTTATAGAGATGAGAACATCCAAAAGCTTATTGATTTATTTGATGAGTCTGTAGATATTTATATGTTAGAACCAGGATTATTTGCTGAAATTTCAGAGACTGTTAATAGTCAGGGGGTTATTGCAGTTGCCGGGATAAGAGATTATGCCCTGGAAAGTTTAATTGCGTCAAATTCTCCCCTATTATTACTGGCAGGTTTGCAGGACCCTGGTAATGCTGGAACTTTAATCAGATCGGCTTCAGCAGCTGGTTTTACTGGGGTTATTGCTTTAAAAGGAACTGTTGATATCTACAATCCTAAAGTTATTAGAGCTTCAATGGCTGGTGTTTTTGATTTAGAGTTGATTAAAAATGTTGAGATTGAAACTCTTAAGAGAAAACTTAATTATTCATCGAGAAGGCTAATTCTGGCTGAACCAGATGCAGAGAAAACATATTATGATTTTGATTTTAGAGAAGATGATATTTTAGCAATAGGTAATGAGGCAAGAGGTATTTCTGATGAATTATTTGGGCTGGATCATCAGAGCATTTCTATTCCGATTAGAGGGAAGATAGAATCGATAAATGCTGCTATGGCCGGGACTATATTGATGTTTGAAATGGTTAGAAGTATTTAATATGTTAATAGGTTGTTCTTTGTTGTCAATCAAAATTTCTTATGATATAATTTAATAAATGAGTTAATATAAAAATTATATATTCAAAAGCAGAGAAGGAGAAAGTAGCCGTCAATATTTTTTCAGGGAATAACTGTCTTAGACTGGGAGCAGTTTAAAAATATTCGGCTAAATTCACTCTGGAGCTGGTGGCTGAAATTAAGTAGGTTTTCCCAGGAGTTAACCTGTTATAAATCAACTGAGAGATCTGCTGTAGCTTAGCGGATAATTAGGGTGGTACCGCGAACCTTCGTCCCTTTTAAGGGACTTTTTTTTATGGAATAGGTTTTAAATATATTCGGAGGTGGAGATAAATGGATATAAAAGAAACAATTAATGGAATTTTAGAAGAGTTTCAGGAGGAATACTCTGATGCCAATGATTTAGATGCTTTAGAAGAATTAAGAATTAAGTATCTTGGGAAGAAAGGCGAAGTTCAGAACTTATTTAATAAGATGGGAAGTATTCCTGCAGAAAAACGGCCAGTATTAGGAAAAGAGGCTAATATTTTAAAACAGAAAATTGAAGCAGAATTAAATGAAAAGAAGGAAAAATTTGAAGCTGAAGCTAAGGCTAAAAAACTGGCAGAAGAAACTATTGATGTTACTCTGCCTGGAAGAACTATTAAACAGGGAGCCAGACACCCTCTGTCTGTTGTTACTGAAGAGTTAGAGGATATTTTTATTGGGTTAGGTTTTGAGATTGCAGAAGGTCCTGAATTAGAGGATGAATATCATAACTTTGAAGCTTTAAATATTCCTGAGAATCATCCTGCTAGAGATTTACAGGATACTTTATACTTTAATGATAGCTTTTTGTTAAGGACTCATACTTCACCTGTTCAGGTAAGAACTATGGAAAACACTGAACCCCCAATAAGGATAATTGCTCCTGGTAGGGTTTATCGAGCTGATGAATTAGATGCTTCCCATTCTCCTGTATTTCATCAACTGGAGGGGTTAGTGATTGATGAGAACATAACATTTGGTGATTTAAAGGGTACGATAAGAGCAATGGTTGAAGAAATTTATGGCAAGGAGCAGGAAGTTAGATTTCGCCCCAGTTATTTCCCTTTTACTGAACCCAGTGCTGAGGTTGATGTTTCCTGTATAGTCTGTCAGGGGGAAGGTTGCAGTCTCTGTTCAAGGACAGGCTGGCTTGAGATAATGGGTTCTGGCATGGTCCATCCTAATGTTCTAAGAATGTCAGGAATTGATCCTGAAAAATATAGCGGTTTTGCTTTTGGAATGGGAATTGATCGGATAACTTTATTAAAATACGGCATTAATGATATTAGATTATTATTTGAAAATGATCGTCGTTTCTTAAAACAATTTTAAGCTGGCAGGGAGGAGAATAAATTATGCAAATATCACATAACTGGTTAAAATCATATATAGATCTACCTTATACACCGTTTGAACTGGAGAAGAAATTAACTATGGCTGGCCTGGAAGTTGAAAAATTAGAGTTTTTAGGTTCTGGACTTGAAGATATAATTATTGGTAAGGTTCTTGATGTAAAGGAACATGAGAATGCTGATAAATTACATGTCTGTCAGGTTGATTGTGGAGAAGAAGAGGTTTATCAGATCGTTTGTGGAGCAGATAATGTAAGAAAAGATTTAAAAGTTCCAGTTGCTTTACCTGGGACCACTTTACCAGATGGAATGAAAATTGGAAAAACAAAATTAAGAGGTGTTAGCTCCAACGGCATGATCTGTTCGGCAGATGAGCTTGAACTTGCTGAAGAGAGACAACCTGGGATCATGGAATTGTCTGATGACTTTACTATTGGAGCAAAGTTTATTGATGAATATATGCTAAATGATTATGTTTATAAATTAGATTTAACACCTAATTATTCAAGATGTCTGGGAATGCTAGGGGTAGCCAGAGAACTTTCTGCTTTAGCAGATGAAAAATTAGAAATTAATTATCCAGATAATAAGCTTGATTCAGAAGAGGATTTGCCTGTAGAAATAGAAATAGAAGATGAAAAGCTCTGCAGCAGATATACAGCAAGACTTATTAAAGGAATTGAAATTGGCCCGTCTCCAATCTGGATGCAAAGGTATTTAAAGGCTGCCGGGATTAGACCGATTAATAATGTAGTTGATATCACCAATTTTGTTATGCTTGAATATAATCAGCCTCTTCATGCTTTTGATTATGATAAGGTTTCAGGAGATAAAATAATAGTACGTAGAGCTGAGAAAAACGAAGAATTAATAACTCTGGATGGACAGAAACGTGAATTAGATGAAGATGTTTTAGTTATAGCAGATGAAAATAAAGCTATAGGACTTGCTGGTGTAATGGGTGGAGAAGAGACAGAGGTTACGGCTGAGACAGAAAATATCCTTCTTGAAACAGCTTCTTTTGATCCTGTTAATATCAGAACAACTGCCCGAAAATTTGCTTTACCTAGCGAATCTTCCCATAGATTTGAAAGAAAAATTGATATTAAGGCTATTGATGAGGTCTCCAGGCGGGCTGCAAATCTTTTTGTTAATTATGCTGGTGCTGAAGTGGTTGGAAATCTTAATGATGAGTATCCATCTCCAGAAGATGAGTTGGTTTTATCTATAAGTCCTGAAAAGGTTAATGGTCACTTAGGCATTGAAATCGATATAGAGGAAATAAAAAATATGCTCGAAGCTCTAGGTTTTTCTGTTAAAATTGAAAATGATAAATTAAAAGTAGAGGTTCCTTCTTTTAGAACAGATGTTGAATTTCAGGCAGATTTGATCGAAGAGGTTGCTAGAGTTTATGGTTATAATAATATTCCATATACAAGACCGGCCAGTAAAGGTTCAGGAGGCAGGAATGAGAAGCAGAAGAAAGAACTTACTTTAATGAAACTGCTTCAGGGCCAGGGTCTTGATGAGGCTAAAACTTTTAGTCTCTGGGAAAGTAATAATAAATTTTTAGAATTACTTCCTGAAGATAAAGCAATAGAGTTAAGATTAAAAAATCCTCTTAGTGAAGCATTTGCTGATTTAAGAACAACTCTAATGCCTGGCTTAATTAATGTTTTAGCAAATAATTCGAGAAAACAGGTTAAAAATATGGCTGTTTATGAAATAGGCAGGGTGTTTTTTGATCGTGGTAATGAGAAACCTGGTGAGAAAAATATGCTGGCAATGGCTAGTATGGGTGCTAATGTTGAGAGCTGGGATTTGGATGCTCCAGATTTCTTTTATTTAAAAGGGATACTTGAAAATCTATTTGATTATTATAAAATAAAAAGTTATAGCTTTGAGAAAGCAGCTTATGAAATTTTTCATCCAGGCAGGGCAGCTAATATTCTGATAAATAATAAAGAATGTGGTATGATTGGAGAAATTCATCCTGATGTTCAGGGAGATGAAGATTTACCAGCAAGAACTGCTATAGTTGAATTAAATCTGGACAGGTTATTTGAACTAACTGGAAGAGATTCAATAAGATATGGTGAGGTTTCCAGATATCCATCTACTGAAAGGGATCTGGCTCTAATAGTTTCAGAAGAGGTTACTGCTGGAGCTATAATCAAGACGATTAAAAATAATTCTGGTAAGATTCTGGAAAAGGTCGATTTATTTGATTATTATAAAGGCAGCCAGATACCTGAAGGCAAAAAGTCACTGGCATTAAAGTTGACCTATCTGGATAAAGATAAAACGATTAAAGAAGAAGCGGTAACTGAAGAGATTAAAAAGGTAATTAAAGAGTTAAAATCTAGTTTTAATGTAGAAATTAGAGGTAATTAAGCCTTTTTTGCAGGAATTTATAGATTTATAATGAATATTATATCTAACTAATAGTTAATTGGGGGATAAAAATATGGCTCAAGATAAGAAAAATAAGTTTAAAATTAATATTTTAGGTGAGTCGCATCCGGTTACTACTGATCAACCCCAGGGATATATTCATGAATTAAGTGATATTATAAATCGGATAGGCGCTGATATAAAAAATGCCTATCCGTATATTCCTAAAAGAAGATTAAATGCTTTAACCTTAGTTAATCTTGCAGATTTAAAGTATAAGGCTGAGCAGAAAAAAGATGAGGTTATTAAAGAAAGGGATAGGTTAGCTCAAGAAAAGGAAGAATTGGAAAAAGAAATTAATAAATTGAGACAGGATAATGATGAATTACTAGAATTATTACAGGAGGTTGAATGATAATTGCCTGCTCTATCTCTGCTTGATATAATTATCGGTATTCTACTATTATTCTTTTTAATTACCGGTTATAAGAAAGGTTTTGTAAGGCAGACAGCTACTATCTTAGGGCTTCTGATCTCTGTATATGTCTCTGTTTATTTTTATTTAGATTTTGTAATTTTTCTTGAGCGGTTTTTAGATCTGTCGCCAACAGTTTTGCAGTTTATTAGCTTTGCAATTATATTTATTGTTTTGAATGTTGTAATCCATTTATTAGGAGAGTCATTTAAAGCATTGCTTGATAAACTATATTTAGAAGCAGCTGATAGAGCTGGTGGAATTTTATTTGGGGGGCTTAAAGGTATTGCTTTAGTCTATTTTCTTGTTGTGATTTTAAATCAGATACCAATCCCTGAAGTTGAAACAATGGTTAATAATTCATACTTAGCTCTCTGGTTGCTTGATCTTACACCTATATTTCAAGAAGCGATAAATGATATCTTAAATTAAGACGGCCAGTTGACTGGCCGTCTTATGCAGTCATATAGTTATAAAATTTTTAGGAGGTTGGATATGGAAGATTTAACAGCAAAAGAAGTTGCTGCCATGCTTAATGAACTTGCTGATTTAATGGAAATTAAAGGGGATAATCCCTTTAGAATAAGGGCTTATCAGAATGCTGCCAGATCAATTACCAGTCAGTCAGAGAAATTAATTGATATAGTTAAAGAAGAAAGATTACAGGATATAAAAGGAGTTGGCGAAGGGCTTGCTGGAATTATTACTGAGATCTTTGAGACAGGGACTTCCAGTCAGTTAGAGGAATTAAAAAGAGAGCTTCCAGCAGGGATCTCTGAACTACTGAATATTCCTGGACTTGGCCCTAAAAGAGCCCACCATTTATATTATGAGTTGGAAATCAATAATATAGATGATCTGAAAATAGCTTTAAAGGAAAATCAAGTTCAGACTTTAAAGGGTTTTGGTCCAAAGACTGAAAGCAAGTTATTAGATGCTCTATTAGAATATGAGAGCTATCAGGGTTTAATGACTATTGGTCGGGCTGATAAGATTGCTAAGAGGCTGGAAGAATATTTTAATCAATCAGATGATTTATGGGAGAAGATGGCTTTTGCTGGTAGTTTAAGAAGGAGAAAAGAACTTATTAAAGATATCGATATAATTTTTGTTCCGGCAGAAGATAAATTGGAGGAACTTAAAGAATATATAAATAATTATTCTGAGGTCGAGAAAGTTGAATCAGCTGGTGACACCAAGATAACGCTGCAGCTAGAAAATGGGATAAAAGTTGATTTTAGGTTACTGGAGGAAGAAAGTTTTCCATTTGCCCAGCAACATTTTACTGGTTCAAAAGAGCATAATGTTGTAATCAGAAGGCTGGCTAAGGAAGCCGGTTATATTTCCAATGAATATGGCCTTTTTGACAGAGAGACTGACGAGAAAGTTACTGGTATCAATAGTGAAGCTGGTATATATGAATTTTTAAATTTATCTTATATAATTCCGGAGCTCAGAGAGGATAAAGGTGAGATTGAAGCTGCCAGGGATAATAAATTGCCTGAATCTGTGGAATTAGAAAATATTAAAGGTGAACTCCATCTTCATACAAAATATAGTGATGGAGCCTGTTCAATTGAAGAGATGGTTGAAGCTGCAATTGCTCAGGGTTATCAATATATAGCAATTACTGATCATTCTGAATCGTTGAGAATTGCCAGCGGTTTAACAGTAGAAGATTTAGAAGAACAGGCTGAAGAGATAGCTGAAGTTCAGGAGAAATATCCTGATTTTAAAATACTCTCAGGTATCGAGGTCGATATATTAAGTGATAATAGTCTTGATTTCAATGATGAAGTTCTTGAAAAACTTGACTTAGTAATAGGTTCAATTCATAGTGGTTTTACTCAGTCAGAGTCTGAGATTAATCAGAGGATTATTACTGCCATGGAAAATCCAAATGTTGATATTATTGCCCATCCTAGAGGCAGGCTTTTAGGCAAACGGGAGGCATATCCTGTTGATATAGATAAAATTATTAAAGAGGCTGCTAGAACTGGGACAGCTTTAGAGATAAATGCATCGCCATCGCGACTGGATCTTGATGATTATTATGCTAGAAAGGCAAAAGAGGTCGGAGTTAAACTGGCCATTAATACTGATGCCCATCATACCAGAGAATTAAAGGATATGGAATTAGGTGTATCAGTGGCCAGAAGAGGCTGGCTGGAAAAGGGAGATATAATAAATACAATGAACCCTGATCAGTTAGTTGATTATCTAAATAATTAGAAGTATGAATTTACTGAGGTGACTTTATAAATGCATCGTCCAAGTTTAGAGGTTTTAGAGTTTAACAAGATAAAAGAGATGGTAGCAGAGCAGGCTAGAACATTTCCTGGAAAAGATAAGGTGAGAGAGCTGATTCCTTTTAAATATAAGGATCAGGTTCAGTATAAGTTAAAAGAAGCCGGGCAGGCTGCTGCTTTAATAGAAGAGTTAGGTCGGCCTCCTTTATTATGCCCTGAAGCTATGCCGGCTATTTTAGAACGGGCAAATAAGGAGATTGTATTGCAAATTAGTGAGATAGGTAAAGTGGAAAGATTGATTAGATCAACAGGCAATACTTTAGGTTATTTTAAAGATTTAAAGGATTTAGAGGAGAAATTTAAATCTGGTGATAATTTGATTATTGATGGTCCTCTGCTTAAATATGCTGAAAATCTTGAGCGGCAGGGAGAGTTATTAAATGAAATCAATAAAATTATTGATGAAAATAATGAAATAAAGGATACTGCTAGTAATAAATTGAAAAATATCAGAAATAATATTGATAGCACTGAAAACCAGATAAGAAATAAATTAGATAGTATTATAAGAGATACCGGTAAACAGAAGATGCTTCAGGATACTATTGTTACTAGAAGGGAAAACAGGTTTGTCGTTCCAGTTAAGCAGGAATATAAGAATACATTTTCTGGTATTATCCATGACCAGTCTTCCAGCGGCTTAACAGTCTTTATGGAACCTGTGGAAGTTGTTAAGCTAAATAATAATTTGCGAGAACTGCAACAGGATGAGAAGGCTGAGATTCAAAGAATCTTAAGACAATTAACCCTGAAAATTGCAGCCTCTTATCAACCTTTAAAGAAGAATTTTAGTATTCTTGTAAAGATCGATGAAATATTTGCTAGAGGTGGATTTTTAAATGAGTTTGATGGTACTGTCCCAGCAGTTAATAAGTCTGGATATATTAAGATACTTCAGGGTAGACATCCTTTATTAGGTGATCAGGCTGTTCCTATTGATATTCATGTTGGTGGGAAATTTAGAACACTTTTAATTACCGGGCCAAATACAGGTGGTAAGACTGTTGCCTTGAAAACTTTAGGATTATTTGTTTCACTGGCAGGAAGTGGGATTCCAGTTCCTGCAGATGATGGAACCAGAATTTCCATCTATGATTCGGTCTTTGCTGATATAGGAGATGAACAGAGTATTGAACAGAATTTAAGTACTTTTTCTTCTCATATGAATAAAATTAATATGTTTTTATCTGAAGCTGGGCCTAAGTCATTGGTACTGTTAGATGAGATAGGAGCCGGAACAGATCCGCGGGAGGGTGCTGCTTTAGGGATTGCCCTTTTAGATGAATTTAAAGCTAAAAATGCTGTTACTGTGGCTACTACCCATTACAGTCAGTTAAAAAGTTATGCTTATAGTAATGAGGGGGTAGAGAATGCTTCTGTTGAATTTGATCTTGAAAGTTTAAGTCCTACCTATCGATTGATAATGGGCGTTCCTGGGGGCAGTAATGCCTTTGAGATAGCTTTAAGGCTTGGACTACCTGATAAGATTATTAAGCAAGCCAGAACCCTTCTAGATGATGATGAGTTGGTTGTGGAAGAGATTATCGCAGATCTGAATGATAAGAGGCGTTATTATGAAGAGAAAAATATTGAACTTGAAAAATTAGAAGCTAGATTGAAAAAAGAGAAAGAGGAATTAGAGAAAGAAAAAGCAAGATTAGAAGAAGATAAGAAAAAGATCTTAGAAGAGACCAGGGAACAAGCCAGAAAAGAGCTACGACAGGCCCAGGCTAAGGCTAAAAGAATATTATCTGAGTTAAAGAATAAAGATTTTGCCAATCGGCCAGAGGTTGATAGACTTGAGACTGAGATTAATCAGGAAATAAAGGGTATGAATGAAAAGTTTAAGCCTGAAATAGATGAAAAAGATAAAGACAAAGAAATTGTCCATGATTTTCAGCCTGGTGAAGAGGTTAGGATTAATAGTTTATCTCAGACAGGTGAGATTATTGAATTAGATGATTCTAAAAAAGAGGCAACTGTTCAGGCAGGTATTATGCAGGTAACAGTTGACCAATCAGATCTTTCACCAACTCATGATGAAGATGCTGATGATAAAAAGACCTTTAAAAAGTATCAGGTTAAGAAAAATAAGTCTGTTTCAAATAGTCTTGATATAAGAGGCAAGAGATATGATGAGGCGCAGCAGAAAGTTGATAAGTATCTTGATGATGCATTCCTAGCCGGTTTAACTGAGGTTGAGATTATCCATGGAAAAGGCAGTGGGGCTTTAAGAGAAGCTGTTGCTGAATTATTAGAAGAATCTTCCCATGTAAAAAGTTATAGAACCGGAGGAGAAGGAGAAGGGGGATTAGGAGTTACGATTGCTAAAATTGGCAAATAAATAGTTTGTGAAATATGAAGAGAGATACCGGCAGGTAACCGTCAGGTAACCAGCAGGTATCTCTCTTTATTGTATTTAGTCGTCTGATGGAGATAATCTGTCGAGGAGACTATCTATTGTACTTCTCCGTTCCTCTCTAGTTTTATCTTCTTCTTCAGAATCTTCTTCTTCATCAGGATAATCCTCTGTATCTTCATCTATTTCATCTTGCTCAAGACCTTCAGTATCTTCATCCTGATCACCTAAAGGAAAGAGCTGATCTCGATCATCACTTGAGCTATCAGCAGGTTGATCAAGGGCACTGCCTCCATGTTCGCTGCAATATTCATCAGGGACTGTTTTAAAGACTAAATTGCCATTATTATCCCGATTTGGGATGCCAGTTTCAGGGTCTATTTCAATTAAGGGCATTCCTTCACGGGCCTGATATCTGCCTGTGATTGCCTGTCTACCGCCGCCAGGAGAGCTAGACTGCCGGAATCCAATATCATCTGGTCCTAACATAATGCCACTATCAACTAAATATTCCCTGGAGACTATATTGTCTTCTGGACAATTATCTGTAGCTATCTGACCGGTACTGCGATCAATTCTTACAGTTGAAGTTTCTCCAGAGAAATCACTTGTATCAGAGGGAGTATTATCCTCTCTAAATACTTCATCAATTGCCCTTGGATTATTGCCAGATGGTAATTTAGCTGTTATTGGATCTATCTCTAAAGAGACAATACTTTCTGGTCTATCGAAAGTAGTTTCTGGAATATCTACAATTGCTTTATCCATAAACTTTCTCCAGATCTGCACTGCATTACCACTGCCTATTCTGCCTGTTCCTGAATAGTTCATTGTCCTTGGGCTATCTTCACCTATCCAGACTCCAGTTACTAATTCTGGAATAAAACCAACAAACCAGGCATCTGTATACCTGTTGGTTGTTCCTGTCTTGCCTCCAACTTCTCGGCCAAGATCTGCTCGCCAGCCAGTTCCGTCCTCTATAACTGATCTAAGCATACTTTGAATCAAATAATTATCTTCTTCATCAAAGACGACTCTTTTTTCTGGATTTGCCTGGTATAAAACATTGCCATCTCTATCTCTAACTTCTTTAATAGCATGGGGTTGAACCCAGACTCCATTATTGGCAAAGATTCCGTAAGAGGATGTAAGTTCTAAAGGAGTTACACCTCTGGTCAAACCACCTAATGCTAGTGAAAGGTGGTCATCAAAATAATCTGAAGGTGCAAAGGTTGAAATACCCATTTCTTCAGCTGTATCAGTGGTTGCCTCAACGCCGATTTCTTCAATTAGATTAACAGCGGCGACATTTAATGATGATGCTAATGCCTGTCTTAATGAAACAAGGCCATGATATTGATGATTAAAGTTTACAGGCCAGATTTCAAAATTTGTGTTATTACTTGGAGCTGGTCTTGGAATATCTTCAACCAGTGATGCCGGAAATTTACCCTGTCTGATTGCTTCTGCATAGACAAAGGGTTTAAATGCTGAGCCAGGCTGTCTGGCTGCCTGGGTAGCTCTATTAAATTCATCGTCGCCACGACCACCGATCATTGCCCTGATCTCACCTGTTTTAGGTTCGATAGAAATAGAAGAAAACTGGGGCTGGATATTAGCTATCTCTGTCTCTCTGTCAATAGATGGTATAATACCCTCATCTAAAGCTTCCTGAATACTTTCTTCAGCTTTTCTCTGTTTATCCAAATCGATTGTTGTATAAACTTCTAAGCCGCCGCCATAGACGGTCTGAGCTCCAAACATTCTTATAAGCTGATCCCTTACATATCTGACAAAATAAGGAGCACTTTCATCAATTGTTCTTCCGTCTGCATTTAATTTTACTTCTTCCTCATGGGCTGTATTTCGCTGGTTTTCATCTAAATACTCTAACTGATACATTCTATTTAGAACAATGCCTCGCCGTCTAACTGCTTCTTCCATATTGTTGTATGGAGAGTAATAATTAGGTGCTCTGGTCAAGCCTGCAATCAGGGCGGATTCGCTTAGATTTAATTCTGAAACTGATTTGCCAAAGTATTGTTGAGATGCTGACTCAACTCCGTAAGAACTATGGCCTAAAAATATTTCATTTAAATACATTTCTAAAATTTCATCTTTTGTATATAATCGTTCAAATTGCAAGGCCAGATAGGCTTCCTGGAGTTTTCTATAATATGTTTTTTCCTGGCTCAATAAAGCACTTCTAGCTAACTGCTGTGTAATTGTACTTCCACCCTGGGCTCTTCGCCCTTCAATTATATTAGTAATTAGAGCTCTTCCGATACCGACTAAGTCAACACCGTGATGATCATAAAAATTATGATCTTCAATTGCTATAAAAGCATTCTGAAGCTCCTGCGGAATTTCATCAAGGGTTACATATACACGATTTTCCTGATAGAGACTATTAATTAAATCGCCATCATTGCTGTAAATCATAGTTGAGAGGCTGCCACCACGATAATCAGAAATATCTGGGGTGTCCTGAATTATCCAGGTTAAACCTCCTAAAAATAGTCCTGTTATAAAAAAGAATAATATTAAAATAACTGCGAAAATATATTTTTTATTTGTTTTCTTTTTAGAGCTTTTTTGCTCATTATTCTTTGCAGACAAACTATCCACCTCCTATATCAAATCTATTATAACATAAATTTGTTCATCTGACACCCCTTGTTAGTGAAAAACCATTCTGTTATAATTATATCATGTATTATAAAACTTTAAATATTAAGAAGTGATTTTGATTATAAAGGAGGTGGCTATCTGACTTAAATGTCAGATACATAATAATGAATATTAAAAAACAGTTAGAGATTTTAACTCAGGGAGTAGCAGATTTAATTACTAAAGAGGAATTAGAAGAGAGATTAAAAGAAGCTGAAAAAGAGGGCAGGCCATTAAAGGTTAAGCTGGGGCTTGATCCTTCAGCACCAGATATCCATTTAGGTCATACTGTTGTTTTAAATAAACTTAAACAGTTTCAGGATTTAGGCCATGAGGTTCACTTAATAATTGGTGATTTTACCGGAATGATAGGTGATCCTAGTGGTAAATCAGAGACTAGAAATCAATTAACAAGAAAAGAAGTAGAAGAGAATGCTAAGTCTTATCAGGAGCAGTTTTCAAAGGTTCTTGATAAGAAAAAGACTAAACTTCATTTTAATAGTAGTTGGCTTGGGGAATTAGATTTAGAGGATATTCTAAATTTGGCTTCTAAATATACTGTTGCCAGAATGCTGGAGAGAGAAGATTTTGCATCCAGAATGGAAGCTAATAAACCGATTTCAATTCATGAGTTTTTTTATCCATTGATGCAGGGATTTGATTCTGTTGCACTTGAGGCAGATATAGAGTTAGGTGGTACAGATCAGAGGTTTAATCTTCTGGTAGGCCGACGATTACAGAAAGAATATGGCCAGGAGCCTCAGCTGATTATGATGCTTCCACTCCTGGAGGGACTCGATGGCGACAGAAAGATGAGTAAGAGTTTAGATAATTATATAGGGATTGAAGAAGATCCAGTTACAATGTATGGAAAAGTTATGTCGCTGCCTGATGAATTAATCGGTAGATATTTTGAATTAATTACTGATGTTAACCCTGAGAGATTAGAAGAGATAAAAGAGGATTTGGCTGATGAGTCAGTTAATCCTATGGGCTTAAAGAAAGAACTGGCAGCCTGGGTTGTAGAAAGGTTTCATGACCAGGCAGCAGCTGAGAAGGCAGCTAAAGAATTTACCAGGGTGTTTTCTCAGGGAGAGCAGCCGGAAGATATGCCTGAAGTTGTTATACCTGAAGAAGATTTAGAAGACGGGAAGCTCTGGATTGTCAAATTAATAGCGGCAACCGATTTATTAGATAGCAATAGTCAGGCCAGGAGAATGATAAAACAGGGTGCTGTGACAATTGATGATGATAAGATAGAGAAAATTAATATAGATGTTCCAGTGGAAGATGGCATGGTTATTCAAATTGGCAAGAGAAGATACGCTCGAATTAGAAGGGGGAAGTAAGATGTTAACTGATGAAATTAGGCAGTCTTATCTTGATTTTTTTGCAAAGAAAGGTCATAAGATTGCAGATAGTGCACCTTTAGTTCCTAAAAATGATCCAACTCTGCTCTGGATAAATGCAGGTATGGCTCCATTTAAGCCATACTTTAGTGGCAGTAAGGAACCTCCTTCAAAAAGAATGGTTTCCAGCCAGAAATGTATTAGAACTAATGATATAGAGAATGTTGGCCGGACAGCCAGGCATCATACATTTTTTGAGATGTTAGGTAATTTTTCATTTGGAGATTATTTTAAAGAAGAGGCTGTCGCCTGGAGCTGGGAATATGTGACCGAGGTTTTAGACCTTCCAGAGGATAGGCTGATTATAACAATTTATAAAGATGATGATGAGGCCTTTGATATCTGGCATGATAAGATTGGCCTGCCAGAAAATAGGATTGTCAGAATGGGGAAAAAAGATAATTTCTGGCAGATTGGCACTGGCCCATGTGGTCCATGTTCTGAGATTCATATTGATCGGGGACCTGAATTTGGCACTGGTCCTGAAGATGTGTTAGGCGGAGAAGGTGACCGTTATTTAGAACTCTGGAACCTGGTTTTTACTCAGTATGATTATACTGAGGCTGGCGAATATATTGAATTGCCTCAGAAAAATATTGATACTGGAATGGGTTTAGAAAGAACTGCCTCAGTATTACAGAATACAAAATCTAATTATGAGATAGATACAATTTATCCATTGATTAAAGCAGTAGAAGAAAAATCAGGCCAGGAATATAAAGGTGACTGGAAAGCTAAGATGCCTCACAGAGTAATAGCTGATCATGTAAGAGGTGTTTCTATAGCAATCTTTGACGGGGCCTTGCCATCGAATGAAGGCAGAGGCTATGTTTTGCGGAGGTTAGTCAGGCGAGCTGTCCGTTATGGCCAGAAACTTGGACTTGAAGGTCCTTTTCTTTATGATTTTGTCGATGAGGTTAATGAATTGATGGCTGGCGGCTATCCTGAATTGAGTCAGAGATCTGATCATGTAAAGCATGTGATTAAATCAGAGGAAGAGAGTTTTTTACAGACTTTAGATCAGGGCATGAAGATTGTTGAAGATATTAAGAGTGAATTAAAGGCTAAAGGAGAAAAAGTCCTGGCCGGGAAAGAAGCTTTTAAATTATATGATACTTATGGATTCCCTCTTGATTTAACTGAAGATATTATGGCTGAGGCAGGTCTGGAAGTTGATACTGAGGGTTTTAAGGAAGAGATGGCCAAGCAGAGAGAAAGGGCCAGAAAAGCAAGAGATGAGGGTGGTTTTGCATCATCTCATGATCTATATGAAGAGTTGGCCTCTGAATTAGATAGTACTACTGATTTTATAGGTTATCATAATCTTAAAACAGAAGCTGAAATTAAAGCTATTATTGTCGATGGCAAAAAAGTTAAAAGAGTTAGTGAGGATCAGAAAGCTGAGATAATTCTTAATAAGACGCCGTTTTATGCAGAAAGCGGTGGTCAGATAGGCGACAAAGGAATTATTAATTCTGTTACTGGTGATGCTACTTCTGAGGTGAGTGATGTAAAAGAGAGAGCTGGATTGATTATCCATATAATTAATCAAAAAAGTGGCAGTTTAGAGGTTGGTGAAAAGGTAGAATCTATTGTCGATAAAGATCTTAGAAGCTCAACTGCCAGAAATCATACAGCTACTCACTTACTCCACCAGGCTTTAATGAATCAACTTGGAGATCATGTCAGCCAGTCTGGTTCTTTAGTATCACCTGATAGATTGAGGTTTGATTTTACTCATTTTGAAGGATTGGATAAAGAAGATATCATAAAGATAGAGAGAGAAGTCAATAGAAAGATAGTTGATAATTTAAATGTAGAGACATTTGAAACATCAGTTAAAGAGGCGAAAGAGATGGGGGCTCAAGCTCTATTTGGCGAGAAGTATGGTGAATCTGTTCGAGTGGTAAAGACTGGTGATTACAGTTTAGAATTATGTGGCGGTACCCATGTTGAATCTTCTGGCGAAATCGGCCTCTTTAAAATTAGCCAGGAGAGCAGTATTGCTGCTGGAGTTAGAAGGATTGAGGCGGTTACAGGGCTGGCAGCACTTGATTATATTGAAAAGCAGGAAGAGATAATTAATGAGGCAGCCAGTCTATTAAAGGGCAGTCCTGGAGAAATAGTTGATAAAATAGAGCAGCTTAAGAACTCTAAAAAAGAGCTGGAAAAAGAAATGAAGTCTTTGCAGGATCAGCTGGCTGATTCAAAAGCAGGAGATTTATCTGAAGAAGTTGAAGAAGTTAATGGCATTAAAACTATTATAAAGGAAGTTGATCTTGATCAGGATGGAATCCGGAATCTTGCTGATGAATTAGTTAAAGACTTAGGGTCAGGTATTGTTATATTAGCCAATAGTAACTCCAACAAAGTCTTTTTTGTAGCCAAGATTAGTAAAGATTTAGTTAAAGAGGGCTTTCATGCCGGTAATATTGTTGGAGAAATTGCCAGAATTACAGGAGGCGGCGGCGGAGGCCGTCCAGATATGGCTCAGGCCGGTGGAAGCCAGCCAGATAAGTTAAATGAAGCTTTAAAAAGGGCCAGAGAATTAATAGCTTCTCAATAATTTAATCAAAATATTTTGCAGGGAAGTGATTAAATGAGTAAAAAGAATAATAATCATGACGAGACGGTAAAGTTTGATTTTGATCTCAGTGAAGAGGTTAGTGAAGCAGGCTATATTTTAAAGCGAGTCTATCATGCCTTAGAGGAGAGAGGCTATAATCCTGTTAACCAGATTGTTGGTTATTTGATATCTGGAGATCCTGCATATATTACCAGTTATAAGGATGCCAGAACTATGATAAGAACTGTTGATAGAGATGATATCCTTGAAGAGTTGATTTCCAGTTATATTAATAAAAAATAATTAGAGTTTTGGCCTGACCTGGAGCTAATTAAATCCAGGCAGGTCTTTATCATTCTTAATAATTATGTTTAACTATAAAATTGAGATACTTGCATTATATTTCAGTAAGATATATAATGTATTATTAGGATGTTATGCTTTATTAAAGTTATATAAGATATATATGTAAAGGAGGAGGCCATTGCGAGTATTAGCTATAGATTATGGCCAAAAAAGAGTTGGGCTGGCAATAAGCGATAGACTTGGGATAACTGCTCAACCATTTAAAACGATTATAAATGAGTCGAGGGAAGAGTTAATTGCTGAGTTAGAAGAAATTATTGAGGAAAATGATATTACAGAAGTTGTAATAGGCCTACCTCTTCATATGAATGGTACTGAGGGAGAAAGAGCTGAGAAAAGCAGAGTTTTAGCAGATGAATTAGGGGATGAACTAAATATATCAGTATATTTGCAGGATGAGAGATTAAGTAGTGCTGAAGTTGAAAAAGTTATGCTGGCAGGAGATTTAAGCCGTGCAAAACGAAGGGAAAAAAGGGATAAACTGGCAGCTTCTATTATTTTAAGAACTTATCTTGCCAATAGAAAGGGAGGATATTAAAATGTCGAATACAGATAAAGAACCAACATATTGGTATGACACTGATAATAAGGAATTAGTTTTAGAGGAAGACGATAAGGAATATAGATTTTATTTGCAGGATAAATTTGAGTTTGAAGGTAATGAGTACTGTATTTTAACTTCCTCTGAATCAAAGGCTGAGGAAGAATCTCTTTTAATGAGGGTTGAGAAAGAAGATGACAGAGATATACTAGTTGTTATTGAAGATGATAAGGAGTTTGAAAACGCATCCAGGCATTATTATTCTAATCAATCAGATAATGACAACTAATTGAGAAGTGGAGGCATCTAATTTGAAGAAAGCTGCCATATTATTATTACTAGCAGTTTTAATTGCTGGAGCTTATTTTAAATTTGATTATCTTGCAGAACCTACTTACCCTGAAGAAGCTGAATTATTTGTGATAGAATCAGGTAGTTCTGTCAGGGCTATTGCCAGGCAGTTAGAGGATGAAGGCTGGATTAGGTCGGCAAGATTATTTGAAATATATGTTATAATTAATGATTATCAGGGAGGCTTGCAGGCCGGAACCTACCAATTTGAAGTTGGAGATGATCTTTTCCAGATTGCAAATCAGATTGTATCTGGACGTGCCGCTAGTTTTCGAGTAACTATACCTGAAGGTTTTACTGTTAATGAGATTATAAAGAGGCTATCTGAATTTGACCACATTGATCAAGAGGATTTAGTTCAGGCACTTGAGGATGATAGGATTAAGAGAGATTATTTTCCTGATAGTTCGGAGGTTGAATGGCCCCAGGAAGGGTTTTTATTTCCTGACACCTATAATTTATCTTATGAGATGGATTCAGTGGCTATTTTAAATGTTATGATTAATAGATTTGAGAATTACTGGCTTGATAGTCTTGAAAATAATGAAACTGACTATAGTATTAATGAATATGTTACCCTGGCATCTCTGGTTGAAAAAGAGGCACAGTTATCTGAAGAAAAGCCTTTGATTGCCGGTGTTATTTATAATAGGCTGGATCAAAATATGAGATTGCAGTTAGATGCCACAGTTCAGTATGCTTTAGAAGATAGAGTGTCAAGGGTTCTTTATGGTCACTTAGAGGTTGATTCGCCATATAATACTTATTTGAATTCAGGATTACCGCCAGGACCTATTGCCAGTCCAGGAGATAATGCTTTAGCTGCAGTTTTAGAACCTGAGGAGTCAGACTATTTATTTTATTTTGCAAGACCAGATGGAAGCCATATCTTTACTAAAACTTATCAGGAACATCTGGAAAGATTAAGGGAGTTTCGTTAATATGGAGGTTAATAAGATGAAAATTCCGGAATTACTTGCTCCAGCAGGTAATTTAGAGAAGTTAAAGATAGCTATTGACTATGGGGCAGATGCAGTTTATTGTGCTGGAAAAAGTTTTGGACTTAGGGCTAAAGCTGACAATTTTACAAAAGAAGAATTAGATATTGCGATTAATTATGCTCATCAGCGGGGGAAAAAGGTATATCTAACTTTAAATATTATTGCCCATAATAGTGATTTAGATAAGTTAAAGGATTATTTTGATTATATTGATAGTATTGATATAGATGCTTTAATCGTTTCAGACCCAGGGGTTCTTTACCTGATAAGAGAGGAAGGTTTAGATGTTCCTATTCATTTAAGCACCCAGGCCAATACAGTTAACTGGGCTTCTGCTAAATTCTGGGAAGATTATGGACTGGAGAGGTTGATTTTAGCCAGAGAATTATCTATTGCAGAGATTAAAGAAATTAGAGATAAGACTGATATAGAACTTGAGACCTTTGTTCATGGTGCTATGTGTATTTCATATTCTGGACGCTGCCTGTTGAGTAACTATATGACTGGCAGAGATGCCAATCGAGGAAATTGTGCCCAACCATGCCGCTGGGAATATAATTTAGTTGAAAATAAAAGGCCAGGGCAGTTCTGGGAAATAGATGATGATGGTAATAGAGGCAGTTATATAATGAATTCTAAGGATCTTAATTTATTTGATTATCTGCCTTCGATAATAAATGCAGGGGTAAATTCCTTGAAAATAGAAGGAAGAATGAAGAGTTTGAATTATGTTGCGACAGTTACTTCTGTTTACAGGAAAGCCTTAGATAATATTTTAGTAGAAGGTGAGAAATATCAAACTGATCCTGAACTGGCAAACCAATTAAACAAAATAAGCCACAGGCCTTATACTACAGGCTTTTATGCAGGAAAACCAGGAACAACTGGACAGAATTATTCATCTTCTTCGTATATTAGAGATTATAAGTACCTAGGGATTGTTAAAGGTTATTTACCTGAATTAGGGCAGGCTATTGTCCAGGTCAAAAATAAGATTAATATTGGAGATAATGTTGAGTTTTTTGGCCCTGGTGCAGATTGTTTTGAGCAGAAGGTCACTAATATTTATTCAAATGATGGAGAAGCGTTAGAAGTTGCAAATCATCCTGAAAGTATTGTTAAAATTCCTGTTTCTAAAGAGATTAGTGAGAATTATATAATAAGGCGGCGTGAAAATGAAGAGAATTAATGATACACTAGAGATGAAGGTTTTAATTCCTCAAGAAGAAATTGTATTTGTTGATATGGTATTTAAGTCTTATGAGGGAATTGCTATGCTTAATTTAGATAATAAGAGAGAGGGTCTGGTAGTCCTGGATTATACGCCTGGTACCAGAAAGATTGTCAAAGAGGTCTTAGCTGATCTTGGAGAAAAGTTTGAAGTGGAAATAATTGAAGATGAATATGATCAATTAAATTAGTTTTAATTGCGGTGATATAATGCTTTCTTTTATAAAAAAATATTTACAACCAGATTATCATTTTAATTGTATGAGTGATATAGATTTAAAGTTATTTAGGGAATCTAATATTAAAGGTCTTATTATAGATATAGATAATACAACGATGCCTTATTCTTCAAAAAAATTACAGGTTGTAATAAAAGATTGGATAAATAAAGTTGATAATGAGGATTTTGAAATTACTTTTGTTTCTAATACTATCCCAAAGAGGGCTGATTTTGTAAGTAATTATTTTAATAAGCCTGCATATGGCTATGCTGCTAAGCCTTTTGGATTTGCTTTTAAAAGGGCTATAAAGAGCATGGATTTATCGAATGAAAAGATTGCAATTATTGGAGATCAGATATTTACTGATATTTTAGGTGGAAATCTGGCAGGCTTTATGACAATATTGGTTGAACCAATAGAGAGTAAGGACTTTTTCTTAACCAATATATTTCGCTGGTTTGAAAGTTTGTTTTATGATAGGAATAAAGGTTTAATGCAAAAGGAGTGATTAAATGAATAAGTTTAAAATGTTACTTGGTCTTGTATTGATGCTTCTAGTCTTTGTAGCTGTTGCAGCTGAAGAGATTCAGGCTGAACAGAATTTGCATTTAGGCGAAAGAGTATTAAGAAATGGAGATCAGGGTGGCGATGTTGCTGTTTTACAGAGGATACTACAGGATGTTGGGGTTTATAATGCGAGAATAGATGGATTATTTGGACCGAATACTGAGAATGCAGTTAGAAAATTTCAGGAAGAAAATGGTTTAGCAGTTACTGGAGAAGTTGGTGATGAAACATTAAATCATTTGCCTGACTCAGATAGTATTTCAAGTATTATAGATGTATCAAGAGACGATATTATGTTGCTGGCAAGAATTATTTATGCTGAAGCTAGAGGAGAAGCCTTTAAAGGTCAGGTTGCTGTTGGCTCAGTAATTGTTAATCGGGTTGAAGATGGGAGGTTCCCGGATAGCATCAGAGCGGTTATTAATGAACAGGGCCAGTTTAGTTCACTGCTTGATGGGCAGGCAAATTTATATCCTGACCAGGAAGCAATTGATGCTGCTAAAGGTGCACTATTGGGATATGATCCTACTTTTCAATCAATATTCTTTTATAATCCAGCTGTAGCTACTAATTTGGCCTGGATTTCTAATAGGCCTGTTGTAAGACATATTGGTGGACATGTATTTGCAAGATAAAAAATAAAGCAGCACCTTAAGGTGCTGCTTTAAAAAACTTATTTTTTAATTAATTCTGTTTGCATTTTATCAATACAGCTTTGACAAATTATTTTCTCTTCAAAATCAGAAGTCTGTTTAGCGCTACCGCAGAAGATACAGGCCGGTTCATATTTTTTAAGTATGATCCTATCTTCTTCGACAAAAATTTCCATAGGATCTTTTTTATCGATATTCATTGTTTTTCTAAGTTCGATTGGGATGACCATCCGACCTAAATCGTCTACTTTTCTGACAATGCCAGTTGATTTCATTTAAATATACCTCCTGTATAAGTATTTAGAACACGATTCGACAAAAATCTCTTACTTGATATTATAATACTTTTTTCGATAATAGTCAATATTATTTTTAAAAATTTTTACATTCTTATTATTTATTACTTTCTTACTTTTATTTCAAGGGGCTGATAATCTTGCAGAATCTTTTAGCAGAGTATCATGATAAGCTTTCCAGGAACAATTATAAGCTGACTTCGCAGAGGAAAGATATTCTAACTGTTTTAATTAATAATAAAGAACAACATTTTTCTGTAGAAGATTTGTATAATGAAGTTAAAAAGATTAATCCAAATGTTGGTCTGGCAACAATTTACCGCAATTTAGAATTATTTTGTAGATTAAATATTACTCATATGCTTGAATTTGAAAGTGATTATAAACATTATGAACTTATTTCTGAAGATGACCATCACCATCATTTGATTTGCATGAATTGCGATAAAATAATTGAATTTAATGATGAAGATTTAATAGAGTTTGAAGATAGGTTAGCTAAAGAGTATGATTTTGATATGGTTAAGCATTATATTAAATTTTATGGTTATTGTAATGATTGCCAAAATAGTGATGATAAGGAGTTGAAATAATGGAACCTACTAAAAATTGTTTAAAAGACTTATCTGTATTTTCTTTATTAGATGGAGATGAAATCCAATCTATCTGCCAGAATGGTTATCTTAAAGAATATCGTAGAGGAGAAATAATATTTTTTGAAAATGATAGTGAAAAAAAACTTTACTTACTTGTAGATGGTCAGGTTAAATTATCAATGTTATCAAGTGAAGGTCGTGAAAAGGTAATGACGATTTTGCAGGCCGGTGATATATTTGGTGAAATTTCATTATTTGATCATGATCCTCACCCTTTGACTGCTGAAGTTCTTGAAAAGGCAAGACTTATGATTTTAGATTGGAATGATCTAGAAGAAATAATTATGGAACAGCCCAGACTTGCCTTAAAAATTATTGAGGCTTTATCGAAAAAAACTAGATTATTAACAAGTCAGGTTAGAGATTTAGTTTTTCATGATGCTAAAGGGCGCCTGGCTAATCTCTTAATAAGATTTGCTAAAGATTTTGGTCAGAAAGTTGATGAAGGGACAATGATTGAGATAATCCTGACTCATCAAGAGATAGCTAATTTATTAGGTGTTTCTAGGGTTACAGTGACCAAAACATTAAATAAATTAATCGATGAAGGAATTATTAAAATTAAAGAAAGAAGAATTTATATACTGGATAATGAGGGATTAAATGAACTGGTTAAGGATATTTAATGATGGATTATAGTATTGATTTTTTTCTTGGTTTAATTGGTAGTGATGTTGATAAAAGTTTATCTCCATATATTCATAATACGGTTTACAGAAAAAGAGAGCAGAAGGCTTTTTATAAAGCTTTTTCGTTAAGAGAAGAAGAGGTTTTAGAAGCAGTTAAGGCTCTAGCTATTTTTTCATTTAAAGGGATTAATATTACCAATCCATATAAGGAGCTGGCTTTTAATAATGTTGATCTTTTATCGAAATCTGCTGAAGAAATTGGGGCAATTAATACGATAAAGGTTTTAGAAGATGGTATTTTAAAGGGTTATAATACTGACTTTTTAGCTGTAAAGGAGATTTTAAAAGAAAGTTATGATAATCAAGGATTTCCTTCTGCTTTAATATTAGGTGCCGGCGGGGCTGCAAGAGCTGTCTTATATGCTTTACTTGATTTAGAATTTGAAGAGCTGACTATTGCTAATAGAACTAAATCTAAGGCAGTAAAACTGGTCTCTGAATTTAGTGATTATAAGCAGGATAGATCTAGCATTGAAATTATTGAATGGGATGAGAATAATATTGGTAGAGCAGTAATTGATTCTGAAATAATAATAGATACTACTGGTTTAAGCTGGAATGATAAATCATTCCCAGGTTATAATAATATTAGCTCGGATAATTTTATTTTTGATTTAAGCTATCCAGACTTTAATTCCAAATTAAAGATTAAGGCTGCTGAAGTTAATGCAGAGTATATTGATGGCAAAAAAATGTTGTTATACCAGGCAAGGGAAGCTGATAAGATCTGGTTTCCTGAATTTAATGATGATGATAGGAAAAAATTATTTGAGTTAAATCTTTAATTTTTATTTGCTTGCACTAGACCGGTATATTTTAATAATTTTTTTGATATTATATTGATAAAAGTTGAAATTTTAAAATAGATCAACTTTTAGAAGCTTTGATTAAATCTGAGGCTGATCTGGCATAAATATGGAGTTAACTGGATTTTTCTCGGATATAAGCCGGAGGATTCCCGCAGGATTCCCGGAGGATTCCCGCAGGATTGCCGGAGGAGATCTGTAGATGGTCTGGGGCGGAATTTGATTTATATTTATAAAAACTTGTCTGGACCGAGATTAAACCGTATTTAAACCGAATTTACAGCGAAGTTGAACCGAAGCTAGACCGAAGGATGCCCAAATTTAGGCCTAGTTTGAATCGAATCAGTTTAAGAATAAAATCAAATAATATTAATAGAAATTAGTTATCTCAACTGGAATTATCTTCTGGTTGAGATTTTTTTATTATAAATAAATAAAAAATTTGGAAATCATGCAGGAGTTTTACATCCGATGTAGAAATAGAAAACTATTCCATTAAAATAAAAATTTACTTGATTGGAGTTGACAGTTATGTTTGGAGGAAGTCAGGTAATAAATCAGTTGAAAAATCTGATTGAGGAAGCTAAAAAAAATGATGTTAGTGATATCCATCTGGAGTTGATTGGTATAAAGGGGCGGATAAGGTATAGGATTGACGGTCTTTTGCAGACAAAATTAGAGTATAGCAAAGAGATGTTAGAATCAATTATTTCTAGAATAAAATATCTGGCTAATCTGGATATTACTTTAAAGAATAAGATTCAGGAGGGATGTATTATTGGTGGTGAGCTTGATAGTGATGATATTAGAGTTTCAATAATACCGACAGTTTTAGGTGAAAAAGCAGTTCTTCGAATTAGAAATAATAAAAATTATCTTGATTTAAATAAGATTGGGTTTAATCACTATAATAAAAAGTTGTATATGGATTTACTTGAAAATAATAATGGCATTATTCTGTTTACTGGGCCAACTGGTAGTGGTAAGAGCACAACTCTGCTGGCAACTATTTCTGAATTAAGTAGTCCTGATAAAAATATTATTACTTTAGAGGATCCTGTAGAAATATTGATCTCTGGAATTAATCAGATATATGTTAATACCAATGCAGGCCATAATTTTGCAGAATATTTAAGGGCTATATTAAGACAGGACCCTGATATTATTATGGTTGGAGAGATTAGGGATTATGAAACTGCCAGTATGACAACCAGGGCAGCTCTTACTGGCCATTTAGTTTTAAGTACTGTCCACGCTGATAGTTCGATTGGAGCAATAACTAGATTATTGGAGATGGGGATTCCCTCATATTTAGTTGCATCAACTATAAAAGGTGTTATATCTCAAAGGTTAATTAGAAAATTTTGTTTGAGATGTGGAGGAGAAGGCTGTTTAGATTGTTATGGAACTGGCTTTAAAGGCAGAAAAGCTATCCATGAGATTATTACAATTAATGATCTTATTAAAGATGGGATTATACGAGGTTTAAGTGAAAAGGAATTATTGGATATTGCAGATGAATCTGGCTTTAAGACTTTGAGAAATAATTTTGAAGAAGAAATTGCTAATAGTCTTACTAGTAAAGCAGAAATGGCCAGGGTATTATAATGAGATATAATCCAGGCTTAATTTCTGAAATAGCTAAAAACTGGAATATATACCTTAAAGGCGGTTATACACTTATTGATGCTATAAAATATAGCCAATCTGATTATTACCCAGCAAAATTTAATAGGGTGACTCTGCTTTTAATTGATGATTTAGAAAGAGGGGTATCTCCAGAGATTGCTATTAATAGATTTAAAGATATTTTACCTGATTTTTTTATTAATATATTTATTACCGGTGTTTTGAGTGGGAATGTTGAGATTATTTTAGAAGATTTATATAAGTTTTATAGCTGGGAACAGGCAGAGAGGGACCAGATTAAATCGAAGTTATATTACCCTTTAATCATTATAACTATATTCTGTTTTTTATTGGCTTTTATAGTGCTTTATTTATTACCAGAATTTACGGTATTATATGATGCCTTAGGACTTAATATAAATAATATTACTTATTTTTTAATAGAGGCTGGTAATTTTCTAAGAGCAAATTTCTTTTTCTTAATATTATTGATTTTATTTTTTATATTAGCTATTTATATATTTCTTTTGAAGATGAATAAACTGGAATATTTTAAATTAAAGATTCCAATTTATAATAAGATCATTAACTGGTTGGCATTTAATAGATTTTTTATGAGTCTGGCTATCCAGGTTTCATCTGGGATGGAGATTAGTCGGTCTATAAAAATAGCTTCAGAGGTATCCGGTCATCCTTTAATCAAAAAGAGAATATCCAATATTAGTGAAGATATCTCTAGAGGCGATAATTTAATTGAAGCATTAAGGAGGTGGTTAAAATTTGAAGAGCGGATATATAATTTATTGGTAGCAGGGGAAAGGTCAGGTGGATTAGTGGAAAGTCTTGAATTTTCAGCGGAAATATACAGGTATAGTCTGGTTCAATATATTAAGAGGATAAATCAGTTAGTTGAACCGGTTATCTTAGTTATTTTGACGATAATGATTGGTTTCCTTGCTTATCTGTTGTTGAGTCCTATTTGGTCTATATTTAGTAACGGGTTTTTACAATTTTAATTTGGAGGTAATAAAATGAAAATCTTAAAGTCTGATCAGGGTTTTACTTTAGTGGAGATGTTACTTGTTTTAGTTGTGATTGGGATCTTAACCAGTGTCTCGATTCCAGGGTTGGCCGGGGTGAGAAATCAGGCAGATTCTACTGCTATTCAGATGGAGATGTCAGGGATTAAGAATCTTTTAGAAATAGAGTATATGAATAAT
>Ga0207421_10001719_pt1 | contig 27853 bp, 27 predicted proteins | sample SodLakKL_010_SED_4_FD_187542 | JGI IMG/M metagenome (GOLD analysis project Ga0207421, IMG submission 187542) | Alkaline sediment microbial communities from Lake Tanatar, Kulunda Steppe, Russia - 8KL_010_SED (SPAdes) (version 2) | ecosystem: Environmental > Aquatic > Non-marine Saline and...
CAATAACGGGTTCCTTTTGACTACACCCTCCATAAATTATATACTTGACTTATAAGGTTGGTCCAAATGAGCACCATTATCAGACACAATTAACTAAACAGGTGACAGCAGATGAAGAAATATTCCATTGAACATGAGGGCCATATTATCCCCTTTGTTATCCAGAGGAAAAAAGTAAAAAACGTAAATTTGAAAGTTCGTGATGATTCCTCAGTAGTTGTTTCTGCTCATGAACAGGTTCCCTATGATTTTATTGAAAGTTTTGTGTCTCAAAAAGCACCCTGGATATTAAAAAACATCAAGCGGTTTAACCAAATACGCCAACTGGCCCGGGATAGGAACTATGAAAATGGAGAAATAGTTGAATACTTAGGTCGTCCATACCGCATGGTTGTGAATCCGGCTGGGGGTAAAGAAAAGATTGACCTGCAGGAAGAAGAAATCCATATTTTTACCAGGGACATTGAGGATTCTGCCAGAAAAGCACAACTGCTGGATACATGGTATAAAAAACAGGCAGAAGCTGTATTTCAGGATTCTCTTGGGCGTATGATAAATTTATTCAACCGGTATTTTAAGCTTGAAAGGCCTAAACTGACAATAAGGACGATGAAAACCAGGTGGGGTTCCTGTTCATGGAACAGGCAAAAGATAACGTTAAACACAAGGTTAATTACATTTCCCGTGGAATGCACAGATTATGTAGTATTGCATGAATTGGTCCACTTTAGGCATCAGCGTCATGATGACGCCTTCTATGATTGTATATCCGGCATGATGCCGGACTGGAAAAAAAGAAGAAAAATTCTTAGAAAGAACCGGTAGTTTCGTGTTTAAATCCCATATTTGCATTAGAAAGGAGAAACTATATGTTCAAAGTAGCTTCGCTGCAGCTGGAGATTAATGATCAACAATCCAAGCAGGAACGGATTGATTATGCCCTGGAGCAAATGGAGTTGGCCGGGGATGCCGATTTGGTCCTGTTGCCTGAGATCTGGAACACCGGTTACTTTAGTTTTGATCGCTACAGTGAGGAAAGTGAGGCCCTGGATGGTTTAACCATTAACGCCGTTGCTAAAAAAGCCCGGGAAATAGATTCCTATGTTTTTGCCGGCAGTTTCGTGGAAAACGTTGAAGGGAAACTTTATAACACCAGCGTCTTGCTGGACAACAATGGCACGATTATTGGCACCTATCGCAAGATCCATCTTTTTGGTTATGGATCCAGGGAAAAAGAATTGCTGACCCCGGGAGAAGAAGCGGTTGTGGTTAATACCGACCTTGGCGCTCTTGGTTTGTCGACCTGTTATGACCTGCGCTTCCCTGAATTATACCGTTATTTGCTCGACCTGGGAGCTGAAGTGTTTCTTGTAACATCAGGTTGGCCTTTTCCGCGCTGGGCTAACTGGCTGGCTTTGAACCAGGTCAGGGCCCTGGAAAATGTTTGCTACCTGGTTTCATGTAACTGTGCCGGATTAAACCGGGGTATTGCTTTTCTTGGCCACAGCTGTGTGGTTGATCCCAGGGGATTTATCAGGGCCGGCAGTAATGAAGAGCCCTGTATAGTTTCTGATACGATCGATCTGGAAAGAGTCCACCAGATCAGGAAAAACTTTTCCCAGTTAGACGACCGGACCCTTAAATTCATGGAGTAAACATTACTCTAAAGAAGTATCGTTGCTGCTGTTAAAAATTATTGTTGCTGCCATGCTTTATTTTGAATTGGTGAGGGCTCATCGCGGGTAATGGCAGCAAATACAATTTATTTTATTAGCGGCGATTTTAAAAATAAGCGTTGCTATGCAGCCGATGCTAATAAGTGGTAAAACGGTATTATAAATATGGAGAACTGTTTTGACCCCGGGTTTGTAAAGTGTGGCATCAAATGGTCCAAACAGGTATTATACAGGCAGTACAGTTTAGCAGCCGTGCTTATATACGCGGGGTCTGTTGCTTTTTTCACTAGTTGATGTTAGCATGATATGTAAAGAAAATTTGCTTATATTTAGCCCTTCACAGTTCTTTATAATGGCATGTACACAGATTATTTTGCTGCTGATTTTTTATGTTTTTTAAAAATCAGAAGCATAATTATAATAATACACTATGATAGGAGGGATCAAACCCACTTTAGTGGGGAAGATCATGCGCAAACCGGTTGTTGTTAGTGCTGTAAGAACTATTGCCGGCAGATACGGTGGAAGTTTAAGCAGTTTTGGCGCACCCGAACTGGGTGCAAAAGTTGTTGAAGAGGCGGTAAAAAGAGCCGGCATATCAGGAGAAGAAGTTGAAGAATTAGTATTTGGCTGTGGCTGGCAGGCCGGAATAGGACCCAATGTGGCCCGTATGGCAACTGTTAATGGCGGATTGCCCTTTGAGGTTCCTGCTTATACGATTAATATTCGCTGTGCCTCAAGCCTCCAGGCCACTATCCAGGGCGCAAAATCCATCCTTACAGGCGATGCCGATACAGTAGTAGTCGGAGGGACAGAGTCTGCATCAAATGTCCCCTATATCCTTGACAAAGCTCGCTGGGGTGCCCGGATGGGAGATTTTAAAGCTTATGACGGCCTGCATAAAGATGGTTTTATGTGTCCCCTGGCCGGAATGTTGATGGGCTCCACGGCAGAAATATTAGCTGAAGACTATAATATTGATCGGGAAGAACAGGACAGGTTTGCTATGGAAAGCCATCAAAAAGCAGTCAAGGCAGTGGAAGAAGGTAAGTTTAAAGATGAAATAATGCCTGTTGAAGTAGCCAAGAAGAAGGAAACCATAACCGTGGACCAGGAAGAAATTCCTCGTGCTGATGCTTCAATGGAAAAGATGGGCAAGCTACCCCCCGTATTTAAAAAAGACGGCTCGGTAACAGCCGGCAACAGTTGTGCTTTGTCGGACAATGCTTCGGCTATGGTCATTATGTCTGAAGAAAAGGCCAAATCCCTGGGCTTGACCCCTATAGCGGCAATACGTGGTTATGCAGCAGGCGGTGTGGATCCCAAGTATATGGGACTCGGGCCTGTTAAGGCCGTTCCACTAGCCCTTGAAAAGGCAAAAGTCAGCCTTGATGACATCGATCTGATTGAACTTAATGAAGCATTTGCGGTTCAATACCTGGCTGTAGAAAGGGAAATGAAGTGGAACAGGGACAAAGTAAATGTGCACGGTGGGGCTGTAGCCCTGGGCCACCCGGTAGGAGCAACCGGGACCAAGCTTATTACCACCCTGCTGAATTCAATGAGAATTTATGACAAGGATCTGGGTCTTGTCAGCGCCTGTGTAGGCGGGGGACAAGGATTGGCCCTGGTCTTTGAACGCTTAAGCTAAACTACTTTGAAAGTCATATTGTACAAGGAGGTTTGATTGATAATGGAGGTTAAAAAGGGTTTTGTTTTGGGCGCCGGAATAATGGGCTCGGGTATTGCCCAGCTGATGGCCCAAAATGGCATTGAAGTCACTTTATCGGATGTCGATAAGTCTATTGTCGAACGCAGCCTGCAAAATGTTGAAAAAGGCCTGCAGCGCCGGGTAGAAAAAGGAAAGATGACTGAAGATCAGGTCAAAGAGATCCTTGGCCGGATCACACCTTCAGAGGGTGTAAAAGATGCAGCCCAGGCCGACTTTGTCGTTGAAGCAATTATTGAAGATGTTAAGATTAAACAGGATACTTTCGGCGAGCTGGAGAGCGTGGTCAAGGAGGGCGTAATCATAGCTTCCAATACCACTGCCTGCTCGATTTCCGAAATATCTTCCAAGGCCAACGATCCAGGGCGTATCGTTGGTATGCACTTCTTTAATCCGGCTGTGGTTATGAAACTGGTGGAAATTATGCCCGGCCTTGCTACACGTCCGGAAGTAGTTGAGCAAACCCGCGAATTTACCGAATTCCTTGGTAAAGAGCCGGTTGTTACTGCCAAGGAAGGGATTGCCGGAATCGCCAGCCGGGTCCTGGCAGCACTTTTAAATGAAGCGGTATGGGTCCTTGAGGAAGGTATTGGTACTGTAGAGGATATCGACAAGGCCATGAAAATGGGCTCCAATCAGCCCATGGGGCCGCTGGAGTTGATCGATTTAATCGGTATTGATACCCACCTGGCTAAAACCAGGACTCTTTACAATAAACTTGGCGATGCCCGTTACCGCCCCTGCTACCTGCTTGAAAAAATGGTCCACGCCGGTTACCTGGGCCGTAAATCTAAAAAAGGCTTTTATGACTACACGGGAGAAACTCCTGTGCCGATGAGAATTAAATAAGCTGAAATAATTTAACACGAGGTGACAACGATGGATTTTAGTCTTAACGCCGAACAAGAAACTGTGCAAAAGATGGTCCGCGATTTTGTGGCCAAGGAAATAACCCCCTTTGCCAAGGAATGGGACCAGGAAGAAAAGTTTCCCTGGGACGTATGGAAAAAACTGGGTGAAGTCGAAATAATCGGCACAGCCATCCCCGAAGAATATGACGGTAGCGGCATGGATCACATTACCCACGCTATCGTAGCCGAAGAGCTTGGTTACGGCTGCAGTACCATGCGCGGCAATTACTCGGTCCAGATTTCCCTGGTAGCAAAGACAATCCTTAAGTGGGGTACGGAAGAGCAAAAGAAAAAGTATGTTCCCCGCCTGGCAACGGGTGAAATTATGGGTTGCTTTGGACTTACCGAAGCGGACTCGGGCAGTGATGCAGCAAGCCTTTCTACTTCAGCGGTGGAAGACGGAGATTACTATATCCTTAATGGGAACAAGATGTGGATTACCAATGCGACTTTTGCTGAAGTCGCTATTGTTTTTGCTAAAACCGATCCAGCAGCCGGTCCAAAGGGTATTACAGCCTTTTTGGTTGACAAGGATACCCCGGGTTATTCCTCACAAAAGATCCATGAAAAACTGGGCCTGCGTGCCCAGGACACGGGCGAGTTGATCCTTGATAATGTCAAGGTGCCCAAGGAGAATATCCTGGGTCCGATGGGGAAAGGGTTCCCGATAGCTTTGTCCGCACTGGACAATGCCCGCTTTACTGTTGCAGCAGGCTGCGTCGGCTCGGCCCAGTCCGCCCTGGACACAGCCAAAGCCTACGCCAAAGAAAGAAACCAGTTTGGCAAACCCCTTGCAGGGCACCAGTTAGTGCAGCAGCTGCTCAGCAATATGCTCCTTGATATTGAATGCGGCAGGCTCCTGGTATACCGGGCCGGCTACCTGAAGGACCAGGGAGTACCCAATACCAGGGAAACTTCGATGGCCAAGTACTACTGCAGTGAAATGGTCAATCGTGTCGCTTATAACGCTATCCAGGTTCTCGGCGGCTACGGTTTTTCGGGTGAGTATCCACTCGAAAGAATCTACCGCGATGCCCGGATCAACACTTTATATGAAGGAACTTCCCAGATCCAGCAGTTAATTTTGGGCAACATCGAGCTGGGGATTCCTGCTTTTAAGTAAGCAGGTGATTTGAATAGCTGGTAATACTACATAAGGGGGAGATAGCGATGTTTGAACTGTTAAAGTTGGAAAAAGAAGCTCCCCTGGCGGTTATAAAGATCAACCGCCCGGAGGTTAGAAATGCCCTCTCCAATGCCCTGGTTGAAGAGCTGGCTGAAGCTTTTTCCCAGGTGAAAAACGATCAAGAGGTAAGAGCCTTGATCATTACCGGCGAAGGCGAAAAAGCCTTCATGGCCGGTGCTGATATCAAGGAACTTGAAGATCGCGACTTTATAAAAGGCAGGGAACAAACCAGGCGCCGCCAGGAAGTATTCAACATGCTGTGGGAGATGCCCATTCCTGTAATTGCGGCTGTTAACGGTTATGCCCTGGGCGCCGGTTTGGAGCTGGCAATATCATGTACCCTGCGGATTGCTGCCAAGGATGCTCAAATGGGTTCTCCCGAAGTTAACCTGGGCATTATCCCCGGTGATGGAGCTACCCAGCGGCTGCCTCGATTGATCGGGTTTGGAAGAGGAATGGAACTGGTTTTGACCGGCAGTATAATTGATGCTGAAGAAGCATACCGGATCGGCCTGGTAAATAAACTGGTTGAGCCGGGCGAGTTGATGGATGAAGCTAAAAAGATGGCCCAGAAACTCGCTTCAAAATCACCGCTTGCCCTTCAGTACGGTAAAGAAGCGGTTAACCGTTCCCTTGAAACAGGCCTTTATGAAGGTTTGGCCCATGAATCTTACCTGCATGCCCTGGCCTGTGCTTCGGAAGATAAAAAAGAAGGCGTAAAAGCCTTCATGGAGAAAAGAAAACCGCAATATAAAGGAAAATGATCACAACTGTCCAAGTAGCACAGTGTGTCGGAGGATGAATAAATATGCCTAAAACTGAGAAAGATGTAGTGATCCATATAGACGAAGCTATATGTAAGCGATGCGGTTTTTGCATCGAGTTCTGCAATTCGGAAGTGTATGAAGCCGATCAAGATGGTTTGCCATTGATTAAGAATCTCGATCAATGTACCAATTGTCGCCTGTGTGAGCTTCGCTGTCCTGATTTTGCTATAAGGGTGGAGGTTGTTAACAATGAGTAGACCGGAAGGGATTCAATTAATGGAAGGCAATCATGCCTGCGCCTGGGGAGCTATAGATGCAGGAGCCCGTTTTTATGCCGGCTATCCAATTACTCCTTCATCTGAGATTGCTGAAGTATGTGCTCGTGAGCTACCTGCTTACGGCGGCACATATATCCAGATGGAAGATGAAATTGGAAGCATGGCTGCAATCGTTGGAGCTTCCCTGTCAGGAAAAAAATCTTTTACCGCAACAAGCGGGCCTGGTTTTTCCTTAATGCAAGAGAATTTGGGAGTTGGTATATACCAGGAAGTGCCCTGTGTACTGGTTGATATTCAGAGGGTAGGACCCGCTACCGGCCTGGCTACACAGCCGGCACAGGCTGATGTGATGCAGGCCAGGTGGGGGACACATGGGGACCATCCTATTATTGCTATTTCTCCTGCATCAGTTCAGGAAATGTATGATTTCACGATCCGGGCTTTTAACCTTTCGGAACGGTTTCGGATCCCGGTTATCCTGCTTGGTGACCAGGTGGTTGGCCAGACTTATGAAAATATAACCCTGCCTGATCCCGATTCATTGGAGCTTGTGCATCGTAAAAAACCTGTGGCTCCTCCTGAAGAGTACCTGCCCTACCAGCCTGATGAGAACCTGGTTCCTCCCATGGCAGCATATGGGGACAAACACATTCTTCATGCTTCGAGCACCTGCCACTGTGAAACAGGTTACTCGAATTTTAAATATGGAATCAACAGGCAGTTATTAACCAGGCTTAAAGACAAGATTTATAATTACCTGGATGAGATTATAGAGGTAGAGCACTTTGGGCCGGAAGATGCCGACGTAACGTTAATTTCTTTCGGCGCCGCATCACGGGTTTGTAAATATATTGTCGGAGAAGCGGAAAAGGAAGGCATCAGGGTAAACCTGCTGCGGTTGATTACCATGTGGCCTTTCCCCGACGAGGAAGTGCAAAAAGCCCTGGCTAAAACCGGAGCCTGCGTGGTGGCGGAAATGAACCAGGGCCAGGTAATTAATGAAGTTAATCGCGTCAATACCACCAATACTCCGGTTCACCTGGCATCGGGTATTGACGGTGAACTGATTAGACCGGAGATCATTATGACAAGCATAAGAGAGGCGGTGAAATAATGGCAGTTGAACTTAGTTACCGGGAGTATTTTAAGGAAGAAGCGCTGCCTCTTATGTGGTGTGCAGGTTGTGGAAACGGTATTTTGCTTCGAGCTATTACCGATGCGCTGGCGGACCTGGAGATACCTCCCCACCAGGTTGTGGTCAGCACCGGGATCGGATGTTGGGGTAAAGCTGATGATTACATGAAAACTCATGGTTTCCATGGCAGCCACGGAAGGGCACTGGCATTTGCGACGGGGATCAAACTTGGCAACCCCGATCTTCATGTAATTGCCCTGATGGGTGATGGTGATGCCCTGGCAATCGGAGGTAACCATTTTATTCATGCTGCTCGGAGAAACATGGATATAACCGCGATTATATCCAACAATTTTACTTATGGTATGACCGGTGGACAGTATTCACCGACAACACCACTGTCCTATAAAACTACCACTTCACCTGTGGGTGTGGCTGAACCGGCATTTGATGTTTGCAGCCTGGCTAAAGAATGCGGAGCAAATTATGTAGCCCGCAGCACCGTATACCATGTAACTCAACTTAAGAGGTTTATCACAGCAGCAATCAAGAAAAAAGGCTTTAATGTTGTAGAGGCTGTCAATACATGTCCTACTCATTTTGGAAGAAGGAATATACCTGGTGATACAGTTGAAATGATGAAATACGTAAAGGATCTTAGTGTGCCAAAGTCACGTTACGATAAACTGGAAGAGGAAGAGAAAGCAAAGCATCTAATAACTGGTGAACTTGTGAACAGGGAACGCCCCGACTTTTTAAGCGTGTATAGGGAGATAAACCCTGCTGCACCGGAATCCGGACAGGGGGAGGGTAAATAATGAGTAAAAACTGGCAAGTTGTCCTGGCAGGAGAAGGTGGACAGGGCCTTATTCTTGCAGGTAGAATCTTAAGTGAAGCAGCAATTATGGACGGCAACAGCGTTTCATTGACTTCCAGTTACGGAATTGCCGCCCGTGGAGGGTACTCGGAAGCCCAGGTGGTTATTTCTGATCAGGAAATATATTACCCTAAATGTGCCTCCCCTGATTTAGTCCTTGCATTAACCCAGCAGGCATATGACAGATATGCAGATAAAGTTGGTGATCACTGCCTGATTGTTTATGACAGCAAGGATGTTTCAAACGGCAGGGGCGAAAATGAAGTGGGTTTTGATTTTAAGGAAGCCCTGTTAACTCTGGGCAACTTAAAAGTTATCAATTCACTGTTTTTGGGGCTTATTCTAAAGCACCGGGATATTGTTACCAGGGAAAGTATGGTTGAAGCGATGAAGAAGAATATGCCACCCAAGATTCAGGATATAAACCTGGAAGCTTTTCAGTATGGATTGGAACAATAAACTGATATTTAAACAAGATCTAGAAAAAGCCCTTCCCGGAAGTATCGGTGAGGGGCTTTTTCTAGGTAACTTTCAACTTGAGCTGTGCCCCGGTTTTATAACCAGGTAAAGGCCAATCAAGATGATTAAAGCTCCGGCTGCCTGAAGTGAAGTGGGCAATTCCTGCAGGACTATAAACGCCAGTATGGTAGCACCGACCGGTTCTCCAAGGTAAAGCAGTGAAACCAGTGAAGCTCGGACTTTTTTTAAAGCCCAGTTAAAGACTGTGTGCCCGAGCAAAGTAGGGATGACAGCCAGTGCAATAAAAAGCAAGTATTCTGAAGGCGGGTAGCCGGTTATGGGGATTCCGGCGAAACTGGCGGTAATAAATAGTAAAAATGCGGCGACACCGTAAGTTCCGGTAGCGTATATTGTAGTTGACAGGTTTTGCCTGAGGCGCCGCCCAACCAGCAGGTAACCGGCCATCATAACAGCTCCGCCAAGGGCCATCAGGGCGCCCCTTAGTTCTGTAGATCCTTCTGCAAAACCGGATAAACTTTCAGCGGCTATGGCAGCGGTTCCCGCAAGGACAAGAGCCATGGAGGCAAAAAATCGGTTTGGTATTGTGTCTCCCAGGAATAAATGTCCGGCTAAAGCAACAATTAATGGGTGAATAGAGACCAGCACTACGGAAACAGCAACGGGGGCATATTCAAGTGATGAGATCCATAAGTAGAAATGGCCGGCCAGGAAAAAACCGCTTACTGCCATTCCAATTAAATCTGAAGCTTTTAAAAGCCGGATATCCTTATGTTGGACTAGTAAGTTGGGAGCCAGGATAAACAAAGAGAAAAAAAGACGGTAAAAAGCAATGATCATTGATGGGGCATTTGAAAGGCGGATAAATATGGCAGCAAAAGATATGGCAATAACCGCGGTAGTTAAAGCGGCACTTAAAACATAGCGGTTTTCAAAAAGGCTATTGTATCTTTCATAATAATCCAAGTAAGGCCCTCCGTCTCATGTTAAAGTACATCTTTATGTTTAATAAAAATATCCTATTGCCGGCCATGGTGGTTATGAAAGGCCTGGCAATAGGATATTATAAATGGCATCACTATGCAAATCAGGGTTAATTAAAAGTTTGTTTCGATTTCGCTTTCTTCTTGTAATTTCTCAATATGGTTCATCAAGATACCCTGCTCTTTTTCCTGTTCTTTCTGTGCGGCTCTTTCTTCAATTATTTTTTCTTCCAATTCGGTTTCAACCTCTTCAAAGCCAGCGGCTTCCAGGATAGGGCCGTGCTGCTCTTCCAATTGGGATAATTGCATTTCGAGTTGTTCCCGGGGCATATCGGGGTCATCTTCTTCAAGCATCTGGGCGATTTGGTCATATTGTCCTTGAATCTGTTGATAACGATTTTCTACTTCCTTTGCACTTAATTCTATGTCATCTTTATCTACTCGTTCATCAGGATTATCTTCAAAATATTCTTCCAGGTACTGTTCGAGATAATTTTGGATAGTGAGTTCCCTGACTAGATCTTGCTCAAGCTCTTCTCTTGTAATATCTGCTTCCGCCATTTGTTCTTCCAATTCTTCTTCCCCGCCAAATTGGACGACAAATTCCTGGTAACGTTCTTCTACCTCTTCTTCAGTTGCCTCGACACCCATCTCTTTAGCTTTTTGTTCTAACAGGATGGGAATGATAAAATAGTTTTCCAGAACGTGCTCTTCCAGTTCTCCTAACATCTCAGACATTTCTTCACTTTCCAGATCTATGCCCTGCATTTCATACTGCATTTTTTCCTGCTCAAAGGCCTGGTTGAATTCGGCCCTGGTTACTTCTTCTCCATTAACCGTGGCTACTACTTCACCGTTATCAGCTTTTTCTCCAGTTCCGGTTAGATCGCCAAAAACACCCAGCATAGCTGCTATACCCAGCCCGATAATGGCAACTGCAGCAATTGCTATATACATGGTTTTAGGAGATATATTTATTTGTTTATCTTTCTCGTTGTTCTCATTATTCATTTTACACTTCCTCTCTAAAAAGGCTGCCGCCTATTATGTTTTAAACTGTGCTCAATAATAACAAATTGCTGAATAGTAAACAAGAGGTTCTGCTTTTAAACAAGCATACTAGTGAAGCCTGTATAAAGCCAGGTAATTGGAGCTTATGATTGGTGATGTTGACATTGATTGCTTGATTGTTTTAATATTACATTAGCTTTGGCCTCATTTACGCAACCAGAAAACATTCCTATTTAAGATGATTAAAGTAATTTAAAAGGCTCAGTAAATGTGCTTAAAATAGAATAATTGAGGAGGGAAAAATAAATGTTAAATCATATAAAAACCATGTTTCTGATGATCATTCTAACCGTGATCCTGATGGTAGCCGGCGAACTGCTCCTGGGCGAAGGCGGGTTGATTATCGCTTTCGGTATAGCCCTGGTAATGAACTTTTTTGCTTACTGGTACAGTGATAAAATGGCCATTACCATGACCCGCTCCCGCCCGCTGAAGGAGAGTGAAGGGCCGGAAGTATATGGTGCAGTTCGAAAGCTGGCAGAAAACAGCAATATGCCTATGCCCCGTATATACCTGATGCCCACAGATCAGCCCAATGCTTTTGCGGCCGGGCGCAACCCTTCTAATTCTGTGGTTGCTGTTACCCAGGGGTTGGTCCGGATGCTCAACCAGCAGGAGCTTGAAGGAGTCCTGGCTCATGAAATGGCCCATATCCGCAACCGTGATATCCTGGTAAGCACCATGGCTGCAGTAATTGCCGGGGCGCTGATGATGATATCGCGCCTGGGAATGTATGGGATGATGTTTGGAGGGCGCCGGGAAGGCGGACACCCGATTATGCTGATAATAAAGCTGGCGGCATTAATTCTGGCCCCGCTGGCGGCAATTTTAATCCGCATGGCTATTTCGCGGACCAGAGAATATCAGGCTGATTCCACCGGCGCTGTTATATCCGGAAACCCGGAAGGGCTGGCCAGTGCCCTTCAGAAGATGGAAAACCATGCGCGCAAACGTCCTCTCCAGGTTAATGAAGCCGCATCACATATGTTTATAGTTAATCCACTTTCTGCTAAAGGGCTTAGTGGGCTGTTCAGTACCCACCCCCCGATCCAGGAGCGGGTTAAGCGCCTGCGCAGCATGAACAGGTAAGCTGTGGGACTATATTCGCGTTCTAGTTGCCAGGCCGAGCGATTTCGCTCACGTGATCAGGTATTATCGTTGCCTTAAGCGGTTATTTAACAGCCAGAACTACCTGGCGGATCAACAGGGACGAGGAAAGTGTAAACATATTGTAAACAATGTAAATGTTATGCAAATAATCCCAATATAAGCAGGAGGGCTAATATATACCGAGAAGTAGTCAGCAACCAAGAAATAAGGAGGAATAAAAAATGAAGAAAATCCTGACTCTCTTTGCAGTAGTGTTGCTGATGTTTGGTTCGCTGGCCATGGCAGGTTGTGAAGAGCCCGTTGATATGGAGGAACCGGTTGAAGAAGAAGAAATGTAGTTAAGTTAGACCTTAGATTAAGGTAAGTTTATTAACCAGGTAGCTGGTACTGCTACATATGAGCAACAAAATGCCGGGTTCGGTTAAAAAGCCGCGCCCGGTATTTTTTTAATGCGTTTAAAATGCCTGTTATTGATACAGGATTTAGCATGAATTGTGCGAACTATTGTTATGGGAGGGATGTAAATGAGCGATCGCATAATTGTTATAGATGATGATGAGCATGTCTGTGATTTGGTGCGTATTGCCCTTGAAGCAGAAGGTTTTTCGGTTGACGCCGCCCTTGACGGCGAAGATGGCATCAATAAAATTAAGGAAAATACGTATGCTGTTGTGCTCCTTGATATTATGCTGCCTGAAAAAGATGGTTGGGAAATTTGCCGTGAAATCAGGAGCAGTGATATTAAAAATATCCCCATAATCATGCTGACTGCCAGGGGTGAAGAAGTAGACCGGGTTTTGGGGTTGGAATTGGGCGCAGATGATTATATTACCAAGCCTTTTAGCCCCAGGGAGATGGTAGCCAGGGTAAAAGCGCTTATCCGCCGGGCCGATGAATATAGCAAGGCAGAGGACAAAACCGAATATGGTAATTTAACAATAGATTCGTATAAGTATAATGCCAGGGTGGGCAACAATGAGCTGGATCTTACCCCCAAAGAATTGGACTTGTTGATCCTGCTTGCTAATAGTGCCGGCAAGCCTTTTACCCGGGAAGAACTCTTAAAATCGGTATGGGGGTTTGATGATCCTGCCGGCAGTACCCGCACTATAGACGAGCATATCAAACGGATCAGGGGCAAAATTCAGCAATATGACCAGGAATACACTTACATCCATACGGTGTGGGGAATAGGCTACAAGTTTGAGGTGAAGTAGAATGATTAAACCGCTTCGTAAGCCGCGGACCCTTTTTGGAAAGTTGATGCTGTCTCATTTGCTCATTGTAGCGCTGAGCTTGATAATTATTGGGATATTTTTGACCTACCTGATAGAAGACTATTTTTTTAGCGCTCGCGAATGGGAGCTTGCTGGCCAGGCCCAGGATGCCGCTTACCTGGTTGGAGAAGATTTAATTGAAAATGATCTAGAAGGTGTTATAAAAACTGCTGAAACCCTTGCTTATTCCATGAATGCGAAAATCAGGGTTCTTGATCACAATCGCTCCTCTCTTTATATTTTCGATCCAGAAGTGGAAGAAGGAGATAATGGAATAGAAGAGGAAGAAGGAGTAGGGCTGGAGGAAAGAGAGATTGAACATATTTTTGAAGGGAATATGCTTTCAAAAAAGGTTTACGGTCCCGCTTTACAGAGACTGCTGGTGGCCGCTCCTGTGGTATATGAAGAAATGCACCTTGAAGAAGAACTGCATGTTGGGGATGATGACAATAACCAGGATGAACCCCGTGTAATCGGGGCGGTTACTTTGAGTGTTCCCCTCAGGGGAGTTGAAGAGACTATAGCTCACATCAGCCGCCTGGTCCTTTATTCTGGAGCTATCGGTGTTGCGATAGCGGCAGTTTTCTCTTTTACCCTGTCAAAAACTTTGACCCGGCCGCTTCAGAAAATTAATCGAGCTGCCCTGGATATGGCTGCCGGAAATTTTGAATGTAAGATCGAAGAGGAGCGGGATGATGAAATTGGCGGTTTAATTAAGACTTTTAATTATTCTGTAGAGCAGGTTCAAAAGTATCTTGAAGAGCAAAAGCGACTGGAAATGCTCCGCCGCAACCTGGTGACCAATGTTTCTCACGAGCTTAAAGCGCCACTGGCTTCCGTGCGTGGTTATTCGGAGTTAATGCTCGATGGCCATATCGATGACAGGGATAAGGATAAATACTTAAAGACAATTCTAGATAATTCTGTTCATCTAAGCCGCCTGGTTGACGATCTGTTGACTCTTTCCCACCTGGAAAGCGGTCAGTTGTCCCTTGAAAGAAGTGAAGTGTCTGTTGAAGCCCTGGCGCGCTGGAGCTTTGAAAGTGTGGCGCCACGGGGAGAAGCCAAGGGGATAAATCTCAACCTGGAACTGGAACCATCTTTGCCCGTTTTATATGGTGACAGGCACCGCCTCCATGAAGTACTGGTTAACCTTTTAGAAAATGCGATTGAGTATACGCAGGGCGGTGGAACTGTTACTCTGAGGGTTAAGAGCCGGAACTCAAGACTAATCATGGAAGTGATAGATACCGGGCGTGGAATACCGGAAGAAGAACTCCAGCATATTTTCGAGCGCTTTTACAAAGTGGATAAATCAAGACGCAGAAGTGAAAAAGGCTCCGGGCTGGGGCTGGCTATCTCCAGGCAGCTGGTGGAGTTGCATGGAGGAGAGATTGAGGTTGAAAGCGAAGTGGGTAAGGGAAGCATATTCAGGGTTTCCTTACCGCTGAACAAATGAAAAGCCGGTGTAACTACGAGACTACGTCGTTTACCAATTTTGCGGTTAGCAATAATAAAACCATACAAGTCCAGGGTATTGTCCATGCTGCGGAAGCAGAAAATTCACTGGTGATCATTCAAGCCAGCCAGGGATGCCGAGGCGGAAGTAATCCGTGAAAAAATCCGCCTGTTTGGTTCGTCAGGCGCGGTATAATCTAAATAATAAATCTTTTCGGTCAAGAAGGATTTATTTAAAATGTGTCGAAGAACACAAGTTAAAGGATCAAGAGGACAATTGAATAACGTGCGGATGAACCCCGTGGGAGAGCTCCGTTAACGGACGCCGAAGGTGCAACCCTCTGCCTGGCAGGCAGTGGGGAAACTCTCAGGCTTCAGTACCATTGGGGGACGTACCTCTGGAGAGTTTCCGCTACTTGCGGGACACCGACGGGGAAAGCCCTTTATTTGTGGTAAAGGTCGCAATCTCTCAGGTTATTAGGACAGAGGATAAGCCAGTGGGCTTCCTCTGTCCTTTAATTTTTTATTGTGCTGTAATTAATCTTATGAAGAAAGGAGGTTGGAATACGAATGGGTGAAACAAAGAAAACTCCATTTTATGAGAGACATGTAGCTCAAAACGGAAAAATCGTTGATTACAGCGGTTGGCTTCTACCGGTCCAGTTTCCGCAGGGCCTGGTAGAGGAGGTTCATGATACCCGCAACCGGGCCACCATATTTGATGTTTCTCATATGGGTGAAGTTTCTGTGGAAGGCAAAGATGCGGAAGCTTACCTGCAAAAGATCTTGACCAATGATATTTCCAAACTAAAAGATAAGGCTATCACCTATAGCCCTGTATGTTACCCCAATGGTGGGGTAGTCGATGACATCCTTATTTACAGGATCAACAGTGAAGAATATTTACTTGTAGTTAATGCAGCCAATACAGATAAAGATTACGAATGGTTCCAGGAGAATTGTTTTGGAGATGTCAAGTTGCAGAATCTTTCTTCAGAGTATGCCCAGATTGCCTTGCAGGGTCCGAACAGTGAAAGCATTCTGCAGGAACTGACTGATATTAGCCTGGCCGATATGAAGTTTTACCGGTTCCAGGCCAATGTGTCGGTGGCGGGAGTAAACTCGATTGTCTCTAGAACCGGTTATACCGGTGAAGATGGTTTTGAAGTTTACTGTAAAAATGAAGGGGCCCTGACACTGTGGGATGCGGTATGGGAGGCAGGCCAGAAGAAAGAACTGCGCCCGGCCGGGCTTGGCGCGCGAGATGTCCTGCGGCTTGAAGCATCTCTGCCTCTTTACGGCCATGAGTTAAGCCAGGACATAACTCCCCTGCAGGCCGGCTTAAACCGGTTTGTCGCTCTTGACAAGCAGGATCCCTTTATCGGTCAGGAAGCTCTGCAAAAGCAGAAGCAAGAAGGCTTTAACAGAAAGCTTTTCGGTCTTGAAATGCTCGAGCGCGGTGTTCCCCGTGAAGGCTACCTGGTAATGGCCGGGAAAGACGAGATTGGCTGGATAAGCAGTGGTTCTTATTCGCCCACCCTGGACAAGTTCATCGCCATGGCTTTTTTGGATCCGGAAGTAGCGAAGCAGGGTGAAGAAGTGGATGTTGCGATCCGGAAACGAACATACCGGGCCAAAATCACTAAAATGCCATTTTACAGGAGGGATAAGTAATGAAATACAATGTTATTGATGGTTTGAAGTATACCCAGCAGCATGAATGGGCTCGCCCGGAAGATGGTACTGCCGTCGTGGGGCTATCAGATTATGCCCAGGATAAGCTGGGGGAAATTGTATTCGTGGAGCTGCCTGATATTGGCGCTGAAGTTGAAGCGGGTAAAAGTGCCGCGGTTATAGAATCGGTTAAAGCAGTTGCCGATCTTTATGCGCCTGTTGACGGCAAAGTGACCGAGGTTAATGAAGCCCTGCTTGATCAGCCGGAAGTGATTAACCAGGATCCATACGGTGAAGGCTGGGTTTTTAAGGTGGAGGTTAAAGATGAAAGCCAGTTGGACAAGCTGATGGATAAGCCTGCTTATGAAGAGTTTATCATCAAGGAAGAAGAGGAGGAATAAACAATGGGAGGTAAGCATTACCTGCCTCTAACCGACGAAGACCGGCGCGAAATGCTGAAGAAAATCGGGGTCAATTCCATTGAAGATCTTTTCAGCGATATTCCTGAAGAGGTGCGTTTAACGAGAGACCTTGATCTGCCGCCGGCCATGTCGGAACTGGAAGCAGTCAAACATTTAAATTCCCTGGCAGCAAAAAACAGGCACCTTAACAACTGCACCTCATTCATGGGGGGCGGTGTTTATGATCATTTTATTCCTTCTTTAATCAAGCATGTAATCGGCAGAAGTGAATTCTATACTTCATATACGCCTTACCAGGCGGAAATCAGTCAAGGAATTTTGCAAGCTATTTTTGAGTATCAAACCATGATTTGCCAGTTGACCGGCATGGAAGTAGCCAATGCTTCCATGTATGACGGAAGTACTGCCGTGGCAGAAGGTGCGATTATGGGCTGTGGGGCAACCCGTCGGTCGAAAGCCCTGGTTTCTCGTTCGGTAAGCCCGTTTTACCGGGCCGTCCTGCAAAATTACTTTAACAGCCGGGGCCTGGAGCTGGAAGAGATCCCGCTTAAAGACGGATATACTGACTTTTCCAAGCTTGAAGAGATGATCGACGACAAGGTGGCTTCTGTTATACTGCAGCAGCCTAATTTCTTTGGCCTGGTTGAAGATCTGGACGGGGTTGCCGAAACAATCCACAACCAGAAAGCATTACTGGTTGTATCTACCGATCCTTTATCTTTGCCTTTGCTCAAAGCGCCGGCCGATTACGGGGCTGACATAGTTGTAGGCGAAGGTCAGGGCATGGGCATCCCGCCATCTTTTGGAGGGCCTCTACTCGGCATTATGGCCACCCGCCAAAAATTTGTTCGTCAGCTTCCCGGGCGAATTTCGGGACAAACGATCGACAGCGAAGGAAACCGTGGTTTTGTTATGACCATGCAGACCAGGGAACAGCATATCAGGCGGGAAAAAGCTACTTCGAATATCTGCACTAATGAAGCCCTGGTAGCCCTGGCAGCGGCTGTTTACATGGCAGCTATGGGACCGCAGGGTATGCGCGAAGTTGCCGAGCAGTGTCTGCAGAAAGCAGCTTATGCCAGGGAAAAGATAACTGCTATTGATGGCTTTGAAGCGGTATTCAGCGGACATAATTTTAAAGAGTTTGCAGTTAAAGTTCCCGGCAAACCGGAAGAACTTAATCAAAAACTGCTCCAGAAAGATATTCTCGGAGGCGTTGATATTTCTCCATTTTATCCTGAACTGGAGAACACCATGCTCTTTGCCGTAACTGAGAAACGGACCCGTGAAGAAATTGATGCCCTGGTCCGGGAACTGGAGGGATGGAAATGAGAAAGCAAAAAGCCCTGCTTTTTGAAATGGGACGTGCCGGACGATGTGGATACTCCCTGCCTTCAAATGATGTGCCCGAGAAATCATTAAACGAACTGCTGCCGAAAAATGCGCAGCGAGAAGAGCAATTGGAATTGCCGGAACTCTCAGAAGTGGAAGTGATTCGTCATTTCACCGAACTGTCTACCCGCAATTTTGGTGTCGACACCGGCTTTTATCCCCTGGGATCCTGCACCATGAAATACAATCCCAAGGTAAATGAAGAAGTGGCCGCCCTGCCCGGGTTTACCCTTATGCACCCCTGCCAGCCCGAACATACTGTTCAGGGCGCACTGGAACTGTACTACAATATGGAACAGCACTTAAAAGAAATAACCGGAATGGATAGATATACTATGCAGCCGGCTGCGGGAGCTCACGGAGAGTTGACCGGCCTGATGGTTATCCAGGCTTATCATCGTCACCGTGGCGATCACCAGCGTAACAAAGTGCTTGTTCCCGTTACAGCACACGGCACCAACCCGGCTACAGTAACCATGGCCGGTTATGAAGTGGTGCAAATACCGGCAGACGAAAGAGGTAATGTTGACCTTGAAGCTCTAAAGGAAGCGGTTGATGAGACCACCTCGGCATTGATGCTCACCAACCCCAGCACCCTGGGCCTGTTCGAAGAAGAAATCCTGGATATAGCAAAGGTTGTCCACGATGCCGGAGGACTGCTTTATTATGACGGGGCTAACCTGAACGCTATCATGGGTTACGTCCGCCCCGGGGATATGGGGTTTGATGTTGTTCACCTTAACCTTCATAAAACCTTTTCCACTCCTCACGGTGGAGGGGGGCCGGGCACCGGCCCTGTAGGCGTCAAGGAAAGGCTGATTCCATTTTTACCGAAGCCGCTGGTAGATAAAAAAGATGACCAGTTCTATTTCGATTATGATCTACCTAACAGCATTGGTAAGGTTCAATCCTTTTACGGCAACTTTGGAGTCGTGGTTAAGGCCTACAATTATGTGTGTATGATGGGAGCTGAAGGTCTCAAGCAGGCGTCTACCGACGCCGTGCTTAACTCTAATTACCTGGCTACCCTGCTGCAGAAAACCAATTATATTCCTTATGACAGGATACGCAAACACGAATTTGTAGTGTCCGCCAAACCGGAAAAGAAGAAAGGGGCAAGCGCAGGCGATATAGCCAAGGCTCTGCTCGACCGGGGTTTCCATCCGCCCACGGTTTATTTCCCCTTGATTGTGGATGAAGCCTTAATGACCGAACCTAACGAAACGGAAAGCAAGGAAACCCTTGATGCTTATGCCCGGGCTATGGAAGAAATAGCCAGGGACATTGACGAAGATGCAGAAAAAGTAGCTGCAGGTCCCCACTACACGGTTGTAGGGCGGCTTGATGAAGTTCGAGCGGTTCGCAGCCCAATTTTTCGGTGGCAGAAAGAATAGTTGATTATATCAAGTATTGATATTGTCAAATAAATCTAGCCGCAGCAAAGTATAATGTTTGATTTGCGAGACACCGTTAAACAGCATTAAACAATAACAGGGGTGGCAGGGAATGCTGGTTTTCCTGCTTCCCCTGCTTTGTCTATACTCTTATAATATAGATATCTGCCCTGAATATCCATTTCAGGCTTGTCGGGGATAGTATTAACTGGCTGAGCAGAAACCATGGTATTAAGCAGGGGATATAGTGGAAAAAAGTCATAAGCATAGTGAGATTGACCTGGAAAATATACTAAACCAGGCCTGGAGAACCAGGCAGGCAAACTTTGCTCACAATATAGTTTTTAACACACCGTCCAAAACACAATCGGTTAGTGTGACCGGTTCCAGGTGTGCCTTAAATTGCGCTCATTGTGCAGGTGTATACTTGCGGGCTATGGTGCCCCTGGATAAAGCCTTAAACAATAATACCAGGCAGGATCAGGAGATAAATAGTTACCTGGTTTCTGGAGGTTCAGATGACCGGGGCCGGGTGCCGCTGATGGAAAACCTGGAAAAATTGAGTGAGCTGGCGAATAAGGGGCCTTTAAACTTGCACACAGGCCTGGTTACAGAAGAGGAAGCCCGTAAGCTTGCCGAGGTGGCTTCAGCAGTCTCATTTGACCTGGTCGGGGACAACGATACTATTGCTGATGTATATGGATTAACGGCCAGTGTGGAAGATTATCTTGCTTCTTACCGGGCCTTGCAAAAATATACCAGGGTCATACCTCACTTATGTATCGGCTTGAACGGAGGCAGGATTAAGGGCGAATATAAGGCCCTGCACCTGTTAAGGAACGAAAAAGTGGAGGCTATTAGCATGATTCTATTTCGACCGACTGCTGATACCCCTTTTGGCAATTGTCAGCCACCCCCTCTTGATGAAGTCGCCTACTTAATGGCTTCAGCTCGCCTGATGTTTCCCCGCACACCCCTGTACCTTGGCTGTATGCGCCCAGGAGGGCAGTACCGGGAAGTTGTGGATGTCTATGCCGTAAGAGCCGGTTTTAACAAAATAGTCCTTCCTTCGCCTGCAGCGCGGAAGGAGGCTACCATGAGAGGGCTTTCCATAACGACTGACGAGGAGTGTTGCTCCCTGTGATCCGAATATCAGCAGGCAGCGCAGCCTGTATGGGGTTAACTGCGAATAAAATGGATGCTTATCCAACCACTGCCTACTTTCTATCCGGAGACAGTTGCCGGATGGGTTGTTCTTTTTGCCCCCAGGGCAGCGGCAATAATGCAATCCTGGATCGACTGGGCCGGGTTAACTGGCCTGAGTTTGCCTGGAACAGTGTTAAAGAAGGTTTAAACAGGGCTGAAAAAAATGGAACCAAAAGAATTTGCCTTCAGTCTGTAAGGCATGATAGTGGGATTGAACCTTTGCTGGAGCTGGTTAAAGGGTTTAAAGAGATTTCAGATTTGCCTCTATCGCTATCAGCCTGGATAAAAGATCAGGATGAAGCCAGAGCCCTCTTTAAAGCCGGGGCGGATCGGATCAGTGTTTCTATCGATGTGGTTAATCCCGAATTGTATCGTACTTACAAAGGGGGATCCTTAGAAGAAAGGCTCGACCTGCTTATTGGATGTGCGCAGAATCTACCTGGTAAAATGAGCACCCATATTATTTGCGGGCTTGGTGAAAGTGAAAAGGAAGCGCTTGGCTTGATTGATAGGCTGGTAAAGGCAGGAATCACCATTGCCCTGTTTGCGTTCGTTCCTTTGAAAGGCACTCCTCTGGAAAGAGGCACTCCACCCCCGGTTGAATCTTACCGCAGGGTACAGGCAGGTTATTACTTGTTGAAAGAGAAATTGGCAGCATATGAATCTTTTAAATTTGATGCTCAAGGAAGATTGATCTCTTTTGGGGTTGCTAACCCGGTGCTCAGGAAGTATCTTTCAACGGGAACGGCTTTTCAAACCAGCGGATGCCCGGGCTGCAACCGGCCTTTTTATAATGAGCGCCCCGGTGGTATAATTTATAATTACCACCGGCCTTTGAACGAAAATGAAAGAGAAGCTAACCTGGAAGTTGTGCTTAAATCTTTGCAACAATAGTGTTTTTGGTATTATGGTTCCGAAGAACTGTGGGAGGATAATGTGATGCGTTATCAATGGAGGTTGATCCTTGACCCACCTGTGAGTGGTAAGGAGAATATGGAAAAGGATCTGGAGTTAATGGAAGAAGTGGCCACCGGAGAATGTCCACCTACACTTCGGCTTTACCGCTGGAATCCTCCCGCCGTATCGCTCGGTTACTTTCAAGATGAAAATGAAGTGGTTGATATGAAAGCCTGCCGGGATGCCGGGATCGATGTGGTGCGCCGTCCAACCGGAGGCCGGGCTGTGCTTCACGACCAGGAATTAACTTACAGTATAATAGTGCCGGAGGTTCATCCTTTTATTAATAAGGGTGGGGTTATAGATGCATACCGGTCAATCAGCCGCGGTATCGTCACCGCCTTTAACCTGCTCGATATTGTTGCTGTGCTTACTCCGGAGGAGCACAACCGGGCCGGCCTGGCTCCCGGTTCATGTTTTGACAGTTCTACGGCTTATGAAATACAGGTTGATGGGAAAAAAGTTGTTGGCAGCGCCCAGCTTCGCCGGGATGGTATTGTCTTGCAGCATGGTTCAATTCTTTTCAGGCTGCCCCATGATGTTTATAAAGTAGTATTAAAGAAAGATTATAATCGCAAAAATGATAAGGAAGATGAACTGGGCCAAAAAGCAGCCGGCCTGCTCGATCTCGGTTATAATGTTAGCTTTAACAGGATGTCCCGCGCCCTGGTCAAAGCTTTTTCCATGGTTGTTCCGGCTGTGTTTACCAGCCTGGACGGTGTAATTAACAATAAGGGGGATTAGTATGAGTGATAAATATCAAGTTACTATTATAGGCGGTGGTCCCGGCGGCTACCTGGCAGCGTTACGAGCCGCGTCCCTGGGCTTGAAAACCGCTGTTGTAGAAAAAGAAACTCTGGGGGGAGTATGCCTTAATCACGGCTGCATTCCGACCAAAGTTTTAACTCACGGCGCTTCATTATACCGGCGGATCCATTCTGCTGATGAATTTGGCTTTAACCTGGACAATATTGAATTCTCTTTTTCCCGGCTCCAGGAAAAGAAAAAAGCGGTTGTCGGAGAGTTGACCGGGCACATAGCCGAATTGTTAAAAAACAGCAAAGTTGACGTATACTCAGGAACGGCAATGGCGCTTAATAAGGACCAGGTAGCTGTAAACGCAAACAATGGTGAAGATATTACCCTGGAAACAGATAATATTATTCTGGCTACCGGAAGCGAGGAGATATTCCCGCCCACTCCCGGCCTGGATCTGCCCGGGGTTATAACCTCCTGGGAAGCTCTTGCCCTGGAGGAACTACCTGAGACCATGGCTGTGATTGGCGGAGGAGTTATCGCCCTGGAAATGGCTTCTATTTTTCTCAGCTTAGGAGTAAATGTAACCATCGTTCACCGCAGCGAGCGGTTTTTGCGCCGTATGGACCTGGAGATGGTTCGCCGCCTATCCACCTATTTACGGCGAAACGGTTTGCAAATCATGATGAATACACCTGTAAAAATGATCGAAGAATCAGAAGGCGGATTGAAAATGACTGTGAATGGAAAGAAAGGTGAAGAAGTGGTCGAAGCCGAAAAAGTGTTGCTCTCAGTCGGGCGTAAGGCTTCATTTGGCGGGCAGGACCTGGAAGCCCTTGGAGTGGAATATGACTCGGGCGGCATTAAGGTGAACAGCCGCATGGAAACCACTGTTCCTGGAATCTACGCGGTAGGAGATGTTACAGCCCCGGGCTACTTTCTTGCCCATGTTGCTTATCACCAGGGACTGGTTGCTGCGGAAAACATAGCCGGCCTTGATGCCCACTTTGACGGTTCTGTTGTTCCTGGTTGCCTGTTTACCGAACCTGAACTGGCCTGTGTAGGCATGAGTGAAGAAGAAGCAAAGGAGAAGGGCATTGAAAACCTGCAGGTGGGCAAATTTCCTTTTTCCGCCTGCGGTAAAGCGGCAACCCAGGGTGAAGAGGAAGGGGCGGTAAAGGTTATTGCCGCCGGGGATGAGCAAAAAGTTATCGGGGTCCATATCCTCGGCCCCCATGCCTCGGATTTAATCCAGGAAGGGACCCTGGCTGTAGCAAAAGGAAACACGGCCTCTGAGCTTGCCGAACTGATCCATCCTCATCCCACCCTGTCGGAATCGGTTTGGGAAGCTGCAATGGCTGTCAATAAAGCCCCGCTTCACTTTGGACGCCGATGAAAAAAGTAGGTTTGATTATCAACCCGGTGGCCGGTATGGGTGGGAAAGTTGGCCTAAAGGGTACCGATGGCCCCGAGGTAGTAGAAAAAGCAAGGGCAATGGGTGCACGTCCGGAAGCGGCGAGTAAGGCGGCATCAGCCCTGCAGCCCCTTTTGGGTATAAAGGAAGAAATAGAGCTGGTTACCTGCCCCGGTGAAATGGGGGAAGATACAGCGCGCCGTTGTGGTTTTGAACCCAAGGTTCTCAGCGGAATTAGTCTACCGACCACTGCGGAAGATACCGAGAAAGCAGCTAAAGAAATGGTTAAAATTGGTGTTGACCTGCTTCTTTTTGCTGGCGGGGATGGGACAGCTCGCAACATTTTTCATGCTCTCGGCGATGATTCGCCAATGCCTGCCATTGGTGTCCCCGCGGGAGTAAAAATACATTCGGCGGTTTACGCTATCAGCCCCCGCAATGCCGGTGAGCTGGCAGTGCAGTTTCTTAAAGAAGCCGGGTTGCCTGTTCGCAGGTCTGAAGTAATGGATATTGATGAAGATGCTTTCCGGGAAGGAAGACTTTCTGCCCGCCTTTACGGTTACCTGCAGGTCCCATGTTCAGGGGAACTAATGCAGCACTTGAAAATAGGTGGAGCAGAAACAGAAGAATCTGTCCTGGATGCTATAGCTGAAAACGTTGTTGAAAAAATAGAAGAAGACGTTGTATATATTGTTGGTCCCGGTTCGACCATCGGACCGATCATGGACAAGCTGGGCCTGGACAACACCTTGCTTGGTGTTGACGTAGTAAAAAACGGCCGCCTCCTGGCCGGCGATGTCAATGAGAAACAAATTCTTGAGCTAATTGAAGGAGAAAAAGCAAAAATTATTGTTACCGTAATCGGTGGCCAGGGTTATATTTTCGGACGGGGCAACCAACAGATCAGTGCAGAGGTAATCAAAAAAGCAGGTAAAGAAAATATAATTGTGGTGGCCACTAAAGAAAAAGTATTTTCCCTGGAATACGAAAGACTGCTGGTGGATACCGGTGATGAGGAAGTAAATAGGATGCTTTGCGGTTACATGAGAATCATTACCGGGTATAACGAAGAGCTTATGTATAGGGTTAGCTGTTAGCTGCCGTGCATAACCAAAAAAAAAGTGTTATAATCATTAGGTGGGAACAGCCCGGGCCATTAGCCGGGCGCCCGCCTTTTTAAATACAAAATTAAGATGACAGGAGATGTAATTGTTGCAGCTACTAGAAGGCGAGAAGGAAGAAATACTTGCCTGTGTGGAAGAAGTCCTCGGTGAAAATTCTAAAACCCATGAAAACCTGGTTTCCATTTTACAACAAGTTCAAAAAAGACTGGGATATCTCCCGGTCCTGGCCATGGAGAAAATTGCCGATGGTTTAAAGGTTCCCGCTGTTGATGTCTACGGCCTGGCAACTTTTTATAACCAGTTTCGGTTAAACCCTCCAGGCAAGCATGAAGTCAAGGTTTGCATGGGAACCGCCTGTTATATGACCGGCGGTGATATAACTCTCGAATCATTTGAGCGCCGAATGGGAATAAATGAAGGAGAAACAAGCGCGGACAGGTATTACAGCCTCGATCGTGTTGCCTGTGTCGGCTGCTGTACACTGGCCCCCGTAGCGGTTATCGACGATAATGTAGAGGGTAAAGTAACTCCCACCAGGGTTGATGGGATTATGCTGGCTTTGGAGGAAGACAGGGAAGATAACGCTGGACGGGAATCGGAGCCGGAAGAAGGTGGCAATAATGAGTAAAACCGACCCGCAGAAGAAATATGAAAGTATTAGGGAAGAAGCACGATTGTCTGCTGAACCCCGACAGGAAAAGCCCCTGGTTATGGTTGGGACTGCTACCTGTGGTCTGGCTGCAGGCGCGATGCAGGTTAAGGAAGATTTTATAAAAGAAATTAAAAGCAAGGGCCTCGATGCTGAAGTCATAGAGGTTGGATGCATTGGGCACTGCTACGCGGAACCCCTGGCTATAATTTCTAAACCCGGTTTTACCCCGGTTTGTTACGGGTACCTTGATGACGGGTTGGTCCACCGGCTGGTGGAAGATTTTCTGGCTGGAGATGATCCTTGTTATGAATACGCCATGGCTGCCCTGGAGCGGAATGATGTATTTCCTACCTTTGAGGATTTCCCCAGGGGTGTTTACGAGGAAAAGTTGATCCTGGAGCACTGCGGTTTTACTGATTTCAGCAAAATTGAAAGTTATATTGCCCGGGACGGTTATTCTGCCCTTGCAAAAGCGCTTTCTGGTGACCCGGGCCATGTCCTGGAAGAAGTAAAAAAGGCCAATCTGAGGGGGCGCGGCGGTGCCGGGTTTCCGGCAGGTGATAAATGGGAAGCCTGCCTTAATAATGGGGAAGATGAGAAATATATAATCTGCAATGGTGATGAAGGCGACCCGGGAGCTTTTATGGATCGCAGTGTGCTGGAGTCGGACCCTCACCTGGTGCTGGAAGGCATGATTTTATGTGCATATGCCGTTGGGGCAAAACAGGGTTATCTTTACATCCGTGCTGAGTATCCCCGGGCTGTTGAACATACCCGTAAAGCAATCGAGCAAGCCCGGGAAAAGGGTTTTCTTGGCTCATCTATCCTGGGCACGGATTTTTCATTTGAACTGGAAGTTTTCCAGGGGTCGGGAGCCTTTATATGCGGTGAAGCCACGGCCCTGGTTAATTCCATGGAAGGCCGAATGGGAATGCCCGAGAGCAGGCCGCCCCGCCTGGTTCAACAGGGTTTTCGCGGCAAACCAACGGTACTAAATAATGTTAAAACATTTGCTTATGTGCCCCTCGTAATAGGCAGGGGCGCGGATTGGTTCAAGGGTATTGGGACCCCGGAAAGCCCTGGTACTGCAGTATTTTCACTTGTTGGCAAGATCAACAATACCGGGCTGGTGGAGGTGCCGATGGGCACCACTTTGCGCCAGTTAATAGAAGAGGTGGGCGATGGCCTGCCGGAAGGCAGTGAGTTTAAGGCAGTGCAAATTGGAGGCCCTTCAGGGGGGTGTCTGCCTGAATCCTCAATGGATGTCCCTATTGATTTTGATTCTCTCCATGAAGCTGGAGCAATCATGGGTTCAGGCGGGCTGGTGGTTATGGATCAGGAAGATTGCATGGTAGCAGTAGCTCGCTTTTTCCTTGAATTCACACAGCATGAATCATGTGGTAAGTGTACTTTTTGTCGTCTAGGAACCAAGCACATGCTTGATATTCTTACGGACATCACCAGTGGGGAAGGTGATCTCGAAACCCTTGAGCTTTTAAAGGAACTAAGTGAAGACGTCCGGGACGGATCCCTGTGCAACCTCGGCCGGACGGCTCCTAACCCGGTCCTGACTACCCTGAGATACTTTTATGACGAATACAAGGCTCATGTTGAAGAAGGGCGCTGTCCGGCCCTGGTTTGTCGTGACTTGATCCTTTATTATATTAAGCCTTCTAAATGCAGCAAGTTATGTAACGTTTGTGTTGGAAGCTGCCCTACTGAAGCAATTTATACCAGGGACGACGGCTTAAAGGCTATTGACCAGGAAAAGTGCGTGAAGTGCGACAACTGCCGCAAGGCTTGTCCTACTGAGTACGATGCTGTGCTGAGACTTTCTCCTCCTGTATTGCCGGACGAAAAGGAGCGTAAAGTAAAATGAGCGACGAAATAACTATTACAATTGACGAGCAAAAGATAAAAACGCGCC
>Ga0207421_10001720_pt1 | contig 27841 bp, 29 predicted proteins | sample SodLakKL_010_SED_4_FD_187542 | JGI IMG/M metagenome (GOLD analysis project Ga0207421, IMG submission 187542) | Alkaline sediment microbial communities from Lake Tanatar, Kulunda Steppe, Russia - 8KL_010_SED (SPAdes) (version 2) | ecosystem: Environmental > Aquatic > Non-marine Saline and...
GCCGCCTTGCGACCGGGGGCGGTCTCCCTCATCCCGGGGACGGCCGGGCGGGGTCCGCCGGTTGGGCCCGCCGAACGGCCGCAGCTGCCGTGACGCACCCGCCGTCCGCACGATGCCCTCCCATGGCGATGACACGGTGGGGGACCGTCGCCGCGTTGAGGCCACCCCGCGCCGGTGCGATCATCGTAGGGATGAGGGAAGGAGGTGCAGGCATGTCCGCTGTGGAGGGCCGTGACGCCCCGCCGTTGCTCGACGACCGCAAGAGCGCGATCCTCACCGCGATCGTGCAGGGCTACGTGCGCGACGGCGAGCCGTTGAGCTCCAAGCGCGTCGTCGAGGAGTGGGGCCTCGAGGTCTCCACGGCCACGGTGCGCTCGGACATGGCCGTCCTCGAGGAGGCCGGGCTCATCGCCCAGCCCCACACCTCCGCGGGACGGGTGCCCACCGACGCCGGCTACCGCTACTTCGTCGACCAGCTCGCCGAGGCCGCCGAGCTCGGCCCCGCCCAGCGCGACGCCCTCGAGGGGCTGCTGCGCGAGGCCGTCGACCTCGAGGACCTCCTGCGCCGCGCCACGAGCGTGCTCTCGCGGCTGACGCGCGTCGCCGCGCTCGTCGCCGCGCCGCGGCTCGACCGCAGCCGGCTCAAGCACGTCGAGCTCGTCCAGCTCGGGCCGACCGCGGTGCTCGCGGTGCTCATCGCCGACACCGGCCGGGTCGAGAAGCGCATGCTCGAGGTGCCGACGAGCGTCGCCGAGCACGACGTGCAGCGGACCCGCCACGCCGTCAACGACGCCGTCGCCGGGGTGCGCCTGTCCCAGGCCGCCGACGTCGTCGCCGGGGTGGCCGCCGGCGCCCCCCGCGAGCTCGCCGACCTCCTCGAGGCCGTCGCCGAGTCGATCCGGCACAACCTCGCGCCCTCACCCTCCTCCGTCGAGCACCTCTTCGTCGGGGGCACCGCCAACATCGTCGGCTCGGGCTCCTTCGAGCGCCTCGAGGACGTCCAGCACGTCTACGCCGCCCTCGAGGAGCACGTCGTGCTCAGCCAGATGCTCCAGGACACCCTCGATGGTGGGGACCCGGCGGTGCGCATCGGTCGCGAGCTCACCCCGCCCGAGCTCGCGATCTGCTCGCTGGTCGCCGCGCGCTACGAGGCCTCCGAGGCCGCTGGCTCGGTTGGGGTCCTCGGTCCGCGCCGCATGGACTACCCGCGCACGCTCGGGGCGGTGCAGGCGGTAGCCTCGTCACTCGAGCGCGCCATCGCCGAGCTCACCGGCGCCCGTGACTGACATCGACTCCCAGGACAGCCGATCACCGTGCAAGACCTCTACGAGATCCTCGGCGTCGCCCGCGACGCCAGCGACGACGAGATCAAGCGCTCGTACCGCAGGAAGGCCCGCGAGCTCCACCCCGACGCGGGTGGCGACGAGGGGGCCTTCAAGGAGCTCACGACCGCCTACGAGGTCCTGAAGAACCCCGAGGCGCGCGCGAACTACGACCGCTACGGCGACCCGCGCGGTCCGCAGGGTGCGAGCGACCCGTTCGCCGGGGCGGGGTTCGGCGACCTCTCCGACCTCATCGACGCCTTCTTCGGCGGGGGCTTCGGCGGTGGCGGCGGCTTCGGCGCTGGCGGGCGCGCGCGCCCCCGTGGCGGTCGCGACGCGATCGTCGACGTCCAGCTCACCCTCGACGAGGCCTTCGCCGGCGCCGAGCGGGAGATCGAGCTCGAGATGGCGCGCGACTGCGACGCCTGCGGCGGCAGCGGCGCGAAGCCTGGCACGCAGCCGACGCGCTGCGCGACCTGCGACGGCCAGGGGGCGGTCCAGCAGGTCACCCGCAGCGTCTTCGGGCAGATGCTCACCTCGTCGGTGTGTCCGGCCTGCCAGGGCGTCGGCACGACGATCGAGGACCCCTGCGCCTCCTGCGCGGGGGAGGGCCGCCGCCAGGTCACCGAGACCGTGACCGTCGACATCCCCGCCGGCGTCGAGCACGGCAACCGTCTGCGCCTGTCGGGGCGCGGCGAGGCCGGTCGGCAGGGCGCGCGCGCCGGTGACCTCTACGTCCGCGTGCACGTCCGGCCCCACGACGTCTTCGAGCGCGAGGGCAACGACCTGCGCTGCCGCGTGCGCATCCCGATGACCCAGGCGGCGCTCGGCGTCGAGCTGCCGATCCCGACGATCGACGGCGAGACGACCCTCGAGGTGCCCGCCGGCACCCAGCCGGGCACGGTGCTCACCGTGCGCAGGGCCGGGATGCCCAAGCTCAACGGGGGCGGGGCGCGCGGTGACCTCCGCGTCGAGCTCGACGTCGAGATCCCCAAGCGCCTCGAGCCCGACGAGCTCGCGCTGCTCGAGCGGCTCGCCGAGCAGCGTGGCGAGGACGAGCCGACCCCGGTGCACAACGGCAAGGGCCTCTTCAGCCGGCTGCGCGAGGCCTTCGGCGCGTGAGCCGGACCCACGGACCGCACTTCGTCGTCCCGCCGGCGGCCTTCGACAACCACACCGTCGCGCTCGTCGGCGACGACGCCCACCACCTCCTGCGCGTCCTGCGCGCGGGCACCGGCGACCCCGTCAGCGTCGCCGACGGCGTCGGCGGGCTCTGGCAGGGCCGTGTCGCCGAGCTCGGTCACACCGTGCTCGTCGGCCTCGAGGAGCACGTCGACGTGCCCCGGGCCCACCCGGAGGTCCATGTCCTGCACGCCCTGCCGAAGGGCCGCAAGCTCGACGACGCGGTGCGACGGCTCACCGAGCTCGGCGTCGAGGGCATCTGGCCGGTGACGACGACGCGTGGCGAGTCCGAGCCGAAGGCCGAGAGCGCCGAGCGCGCGCTCGAGCGCTGGCGGGCGATCGCCCATGCCGCCGCCAAGCAGTCGCGCCGCGCCTGGCTGCCCCAGCTCGCGCCGGTGGCCCCATGGTCCGACGCCTTCGGCGACGCGCTCGCCGGCACGGGCGCCGAGGGGGTCGTCTGCTGGGAGGAGGCCGCGACGCCGATCGCCGAGGCCGTCGCCGCGCAGAACGGCTCCACGCGGCTCGTCATCGGCGTCGGTCCCGAGGGCGGCCTGACCCGGGGCGAGGTCGCCGACGCCGGCGTGCCCGCGGTCACCCTCGGCCCGACGGTGCTGCGCTCCGAGACCGCGGGCATCGTCGCTGCGAGCGCGGCGATGGCGCTGCTCGGCCGCCTGCGCTGAGGCGCCCGTTGGCGGTCTAGGGTGTGGGCCATGCCACCCGACTACCCCGCCACCCGCACCGTCGACGTCGTCGAGCGTCACGGCGGCCGTGACGTCGCCGACCCCTACCGCTGGCTCGAGGAGCTCGCCGAGCCCGAGGTCCAGGCGTGGATGGACGCCCAGGCCGCCCTCGCCGAGGGCTGGCTCGGTGAGGTCGACGCCCGCGGGGCGATCCGCGCCCGGCTCGACGCCCTCTCCGACCACGAGCAGCGCGGCGTGCCCTGGCGGCGTGGCGGGCGCTGGTTCCAGCTGCGCAACGCCGGGCTCGCACCCCAGGCCGCGCTGTGGGTCGCCGAGGACCCCGACGCCGAGGGCCGGGTGCTGCTCGACCCCTCCGACTGGTCGGCCGACGGCACGACCGCGCTCGGGCCGGTGGCCGTCGCCGACGACGGGGCGACGGTGGCCTACGCCGTCGCCGAGCGGGGCTCGGACTGGCTGCGCTGGCGCTTCCGCGACGTCGACAGCGGACGGGACCTGCCCGATGAGCTGCGCTGGTCGAAGTTCACCGCCGCGGTGTGGCATCCCGACGGCTCCGGGATCTACTACGGCGCCTACTCCGCGCCCGAGCCCGGCCGGGAGTACGAGGAGGCCACGAGCGGGCAGCGCCTGGCCTTCCACCGCCTTGGCGCCCCCCAGGACGACGACGACGTCGTCTTCGCCCGCGAGGACGAGCGCTGGATCTTCCAGCCGTCGGTCACCGACGACGGGCGCTGGCTCGTCGTCACCCAGCACCGCGGCACCGACCCGCGCACCCGCGTCGCGGTCGCCGACCTCACCGGCGACGGCCGGCTGCGCCCGCTGCTCGACGACGGCGAGGCCGCCTACGAGCTCGCCGGCAGCGTCGGCACCGACCTCCTCTTCCTCACCGACGACGAGGCGCCGCTGGGCCGCGTCGTCGCCGTGCCCGCCGCCGGCGGGCAGCCGCGCGAGGTCCTCGCCGAGGGCGGGGCGACCCTCGAGCGCGCCCGCGTGGCCGGCGACCGCCTCCTCGTCGTCGCGCTCGTCGACGCAACCCACCGCGTGTGGCGCTGCGGCCTCGACGGCACCCCCGACGGCGAGGTCGACCTCGGGGCGCTCGCGAGCGTGAGGGGGCTGTCGGGGCGCGCCGGCGACGACGTCGTCCACCTCAGCGTCGAGCGCTTCACCCAGCCGGCGAGCGTGCTGCGCCACGACCTCGCCGACCGGCGCACGACCGAGGTCTTCCGCCCGGCGACCGCCCACGACCCCGACGCCCTGGTGGCCCGCCAGGCCTTCGCCGAGAGCGCCGACGGCACGCGCGTGCCGCTCTTCGTCGTCCACCGTCGCGACCTCGCGCCCGCCGTCGACGGCCCCGGGGCGCACCCGACGCTGCTGTGGGGCTACGGCGGCTTCCGGATCCCCGTCACCCCGACCCACCGCGCCCACTGGACCGCGTGGATCGAGGCCGGCGGGGTGCTCGCGGTCGCCAACCTCCGCGGGGGCGGGGAGTACGGGGCGGCCTGGCACGACGCCGGGCGCCGCGCGAACAAGACGAACGTCTTCGACGACGCCCTGGCCTGCGCCGACTGGCTGACCGACGCCGGCTGGACCCGCCCCGACCGGCTCGCGATCAAGGGCCGCTCCAACGGCGGTCTGCTCGCCGCGGCGTGCCTGTCCCGTGCGCCGGAGCGCTTCGGCGCCGCCGTCGTCGAGGTCGGCGTCCTCGACATGCTGCGCTTCCACCGCTCGACGATCGGCTGGGCGTGGACGAGCGACTACGGCGACCCCGACGACGAGGCCGACGCCGCGGCGCTGCTGGCCTACTCGCCCTACCACAACCTCGAGCGCGGCCGGTCCTACCCGGCGACGCTCGTGACGACCGGCGACCACGACGACCGCGTCGTGCCGTGGCACTCCCTGAAGTTCACCGCCGCGCTGCAGGCCGCGCAGGGTGGCGACGCGCCGGTCCTGCTGCGGGTGGACCGCAGCGGAGGCCACGGCGCGGGCAAGCCGACCGCCAAGCGTCTCGACGAGCGCGCCGACGTGCTCGCGTTCCTCACGCGCGCGCTCGACGCCGGCGGGCTCGCCTGGCCACGACAGGAGGACGACGGATGACCGCAGCCAACGAGCTCGTGTGCCCCCGCTGCGGGGAGGTCAAGGTCACGACCCCGCCGGGCACGACCGCCCTGCCGACGATCGGGATGGCCCGCAAGGCCGCCGGCGCGGCGGGATCCTGCGACTGCGGGCGACAGGAGCCCAGCGACCACGGAGAGGGGTAGGTCACGATGGCCACGGTGTTCTCGAGGATCATCGCCGGCGAGTTGCCCGCACGGTTCGTCTACGACGACGACGTCTGCGTGGCGTTCCTGTCCATCAACCCGCTGCGCCAGGGGCACACCCTCGTCGTCCCACGCGAGGAGGTCGACCACTGGCTCGACCTCGACGCGGCGACGTGGTCGCACCTCACCGCGGTGGCGCAGCACCTCGGCGGGGCGATCGAGCGGGCGTTCGCCCCGGAGAAGGTCGGGATGATGCTCGCCGGCCTCGAGGTGCCCCACGTCCACATCCACCTCGTGCCGATCTGGAACGTCCACGACCTCGACTTCGCCAGAGCCGAGGCCTCACCCGACCCCGCCGACCTCGACGCCGCCCAGCACGTCCTGCGCGCTGAGATCGAGCAAGGCTGAGCCCCTGCCCCGCAGATCGCAGCCGAGCCGCTACACGCGCCCGGCCACGTTAGACTGAGGGCTGCAGTCGACGTCCTGAACAGGCCTGGATTGAGCGGTTTCACGAGCATCAAGACGGCGGTGCCGGCCCACCACTCGATGGTGTCGCTGCTCGGCACCGGCGACGCGCACGTCCATCTCGTCGAGGACGCCTTCGACGTCGACGTCCTCGTGCGCGGCAACGAGATCGCGGTGTCGGGTCCGGAGGACCAGACGCGCCAGGCGCTCACGGTCTTCAGCGAGATGGTCAAGCTCGTCGAGCAGAACGGCGGCGTCGACACCTCCGGGGTCTCGGCGACGATCCAGATGGTCCAGGGCTCCGGTCAGGAGCGCCCCTCCGACGTCCTCGCCGACGAGGCGCTGAGCCACCGCGGGCGGGCGATCCGGCCCAAGACCGCAGGGCAGAAGGCCTACCTCGACGCGATGCGACAGAACACCGTCGTCTTCGGCATCGGCCCGGCGGGCACCGGCAAGACCTACCTCGCCATGGCGATGGCCGTGCTCGCGCTGCGGCGCAAGGACGTCAACCGCATCATCCTCACGCGCCCGGCGGTCGAGGCGGGGGAGCGGCTCGGGTTCTTGCCCGGCACGCTCTACGAGAAGATCGACCCCTACCTGCGGCCGCTCTTCGACGCCCTGCACGACATGATGGACGCCGAGCAGATCGCCACCCACACCGAGCGCGGCACGATCGAGGTCGCCCCGCTCGCCTTCATGCGCGGGCGCACCCTCAACGACAGCTTCGTCGTGCTCGACGAGGCGCAGAACACCACGCCCGAGCAGATGAAGATGTTCCTCACCCGCCTGGGCTTCGGCTCGAAGGCCGTCGTCACCGGCGACGTCACCCAGGTCGACCTGCCACAGGGCCGCCACTCGGGGCTGCGCGTCGTGCGCGACATCCTCACCGGGATCGACGGTGTCGCGTTCTGCGAGCTCTCCGGTGCCGACGTCGTGCGCCACCGCATCGTCCAGGAGATCGTCGAGGCCTACAACCGCCACGACGACGCGGTCGAGGACGGCGGCAAGGCGTCGGCGTGAGTTCCGCCCCCACCCCGCGCCCGTGCTGCGGACGCGCGCGATGAGCGTCTTCGTCGCCGACGAGCGCGACGCCGACGAGGACGAGTCGGTCGACCTCACCCGCCTGCGCGACCTCGCGGCCTTCGTCGCCGCCGCCGAGCGCGTCCCCGAGGGCATGGACCTCTCGGTCCTCTGCGTCTCGACCGCGGCCATCGCCGAGCTCAACGCCGAGCACATGGGCGCGCAGGGGCCGACCGACGTCCTCGCCTTCCCCATCGACCTGCCCGGCGAGAGCCTCGGCGACGCACCGGCGATCCTCGGCGACGTCGTGCTGAGCCCGGCGGTGGCCGCCGAGCAGGCGCGCCGAGCCGGTCACGACCTCGCCGTCGAGCTCGACCTCCTCGTCGTCCACGGCATCCTCCACCTCCTGGGTCACGACCACGCCGAGGAGGACGAGCGACGCCGGATGTTCGGCCGCACCGCCGAGCTCCTCGAGGCCTGGCAGCGCGAGCGCGCGACGCGAGGGCACGGTGAGCCCCGATGAGCCAGGCGCAGCTGCTGGCGCTGCTCGCGGCGGCCGCGCTCGTCGTCCTCGCCGCCCTCGCCGGTGCGGCCCAGGCGGCGCTGTCGCGGATGACGCTGCCCGCGGCGCTCAAGCTCGCCGCGGACGGGCGCCGCGGCGCCCACGCCCTCGTCCGCCTCATGGAGGACCCGGCGCGCACCGCCAACCGACTCGCGCTGCTCGGTCTCGCCGCCCAGGTCACCGGCACGGCCCTGCTGACCTTCGTGCTCCTGTCGGTGCTCGAGGCCGGCTGGGCGGTGGCCGCCGCGGCGGTGCTCGCCAGCGTCGTGCTCTACGTCGGCGCCGAGGCCGCCCCGAAGACGACGGCGCTGCAGCGCACCGAGCCCGTCGCGCTCGTCGTCGCGCCCTTCGTCGCGCGGCTCGCCCGCCCGCTCGCGCCGCTGGCCTCGGCCCTCATCGTCCTCGGCAACTGGCTCGCGCCGGGACGCGGCCTGGAGTCGGGGCCGTTCGTCACCGAGGAGCAGCTCCGGGCGATGATCGACGCCGCGGAGTCCGAGGAGGTCATCGAGTCCGACGAGCGGCAGATGATCCACTCGATCTTCGAGCTCGGCGACACCGTCGTGCGCGAGATCATGGTGCCCCGCCCCGACATGGTCACCGTCTCGGTCGACGACCCGCTCTCTGAGGTCCTCGACGTCGTCCTCAACGCCGGGCACTCGCGGATCCCCGTCTACAAGACCGACCGCGACGAGATCGTCGGGCTGCTGTACGCCAAGGACGTCCTGCGTCGCCTGCACCTCTCGGGTGACCGTCGCAGCCCGTGGGAGGAGCTCCTGCGCCCCGCGCACTTCGTGCCCGAGCTCAAGCCCGTCGACGCGCTGCTGCGTGAGCTGCAGAGCGCCCGGGTGCACCTCGCCGTCGTCGTCGACGAGTACGGCGCGACCGCGGGGCTCGTGACGATCGAGGACATCCTCGAGGAGATCGTCGGCGAGATCGAGGACGAGTACGACGAGGCCGAGGTCCTCGTCGAGCCGCTCGGGGAAGGTGCGTGGCGCGTCGACGCGCGCCTGCCCGTCGACGAGCTCGCCGAGCTCGTCGAGACCCCGCTGCCCAACGAGGAGTGGGACACCGTCGGTGGCCTGCTCTTCGGCCTCCTCGGCCATGTCGCGAGCCCCGGCGAGCAGGTCGCCGTCGACGGGGTTCGCCTGACCGCTGAGTGCGTCCGAGGGCGGCGCATCGCGAAGGTCCTCGTCGACCGCGCCGAGACGCCGTAGGAGGAGCCCGCATGAACGCCCAGGACCGGTCCCTGCCTCCGCCCAGCGATGCCGAGCTGCTCGACATCGCCCGCGCGGCGCGCACGACCGCCTACGCCCCCTACTCGCGGTTCCGCGTCGGCGCGGCGATCGCCACCGTCGATGGGCGGATCCTCTCGGGGGCGAACGTCGAGAACGCCGCCTACCCCGCGGGCATCTGCGCCGAGCGCGTCGCCGCGAGCCAGGCCGTGGTCGCCGGCAGCCACGATTTCACCGCCATCGCCGTCGTCGGCGACGGCGCGGGCCCCTGCACCCCCTGCGGGATGTGCCGGCAGTTCCTCTACGAGTTCGCGCCGAACCTCCGCGTCCTCGCCAGCGGCGAGGAGGGCTCGGTACGCGCCTACATCCTCGGCCGCGACCTCCTGCCCGACGGCTTCGGGCCGCGTCGCCTGCGCGCCTGAGCGACGGCTTCGCCTGCGCGCTCGCGCGACCGCGCCCGCCGTCGCCCCCGGCGCTTCTCAGCCGCGCTGGCGCCTCGGGGCCTCCGCCCTCTGCTAGCCTGCCGTGCACGGGCGCGAGGACCGCGGGGAGCAGGGGGGCGGTGCCCATCGCGTCGGGTTCGTCCCGCGGCTGCCCTGCGGGACCTTGACCGCAAGGGGGATGGCATGCGTGGCATGACGCTGCTGCTCGTGGCCGGGCTCGTCGCGCTCGTCGCCGGCTGCTCGAGCGTCTCGGATCGGGTGGGCGAGCGCGTCGCCGAGGAGGTCACCGGTGCGATGACCGACGGTGACGTCGAGATCGACGCCGACGAGGGCGAGATCCGGCTGTCCGACGGTGAAGGCGGCGAGGCGTCCTACAGCGCCGGCGAGGGCGTCGACCTGCCCGACTCCTTCCCCTCCGAGCTGACGTTGCCGTCCTCCCTCGAGGCCTTCGGGGTCTTCAGCCAGACCGAGGACGGCGTCGAGCACACCGCCGTCCAGCTCCGCAGCACCGAGGACGTCGCCTCGGTCGAAGCGGCCCTCCAAGCGGCCTTCGAGGACGGGGGCTACGACATCGAGGACACCTTCAGCCAGCAGAGCGAGGGCGCGTACATCGCCGGCTGGGAGGCCGTCGGCCATGGCACGACGATCGTCACCTCGCTGCAGGGCTTCGACGACGAGGTGTCGGTCCAGCTGGTCTACGGCCCCCGGGACTAGGCCCCGCCGACCCGCGCCGGGGACGGGGGCCCCGCTGCTGGGAGGACGAGGCCCCGCCGACCACCGGCAGGCCGCGCCGAGGCAGACTGGGGTCATGCGCAGCGGATTCGCCTCGGTCGTCGGTCGGCCCAACGTCGGCAAGTCGACGCTCGTCAACGCCCTCGTCGGCCAGAAGGTCGCGATCACGACGCCGGTGCCCGGCACGACCCGTCACGCGATCCGCGGGGTGCTGCACCGCCCCGCCGACGAGGAGGGTGGGGAGGACGCCCAGGTCGTCTTCGTCGACACCCCGGGGCTGCACAAGCCGCAGTCGGTCCTGGGCACGCGCATGAACGAGGTCGCCCGCGAGCAGCTCGGCGGGGTCGACCTCGTCATCTTCCTCGTCGACGCCGCCGCGGGCATCGGCCGCGGCGACGCCTACGTCGCCGGGCTGCTCGCCGACGCCCCCGTGCCGGTGCTCGCCGCCGCGAACAAGGTCGACCGGCTCAGCCGGGCCGCCCAGCTACCGGCGCTCGCCGCCCTCGACGCCCTCGGCGACTTCGAGGAGGTCGTCCCGATCTCCGCCGCCGCCGGCGAGGGGCTCGACACCCTCACCGAGCTCATCCTCGCCCGCCTGCCCGAGGGCCCGCCGTACTTCCCGCCGGAGATGGCCAGCGACCAACCGCTCGAGCGCGTCCTCGCCGAGATCATCCGCGAGAAGGCGATCGTGCGCATGCGCGAGGAGGTGCCGCACTCGGTCGCCGTCGTCGTCGAGGAGGTCGCCCCCGGCGAGTCGGAGGGCGTCACCGCCGTGCACGCCGTCCTCTACGTCGAACGCGAGTCCCAGCGCGGGATCGTCATCGGCCACCAGGGCCGGGTCCTCGGCGACATCGGGCGTGCCGCCCGCGAGGAGCTCGAGCTCGTCCTCGGCAGCCGGGTGTGGCTCGACCTGCGCGTCAAGCTCATGAAGGAGTGGCAGCGCGACCCCAAGGCCCTCCAGCGGCTCGGCTACTAGCGGCGGGCCGGTATTCCCTTCGCCGTGGCGGCCCGAGGTGGTGAGCGTTCGGCGCGCTGCGGCGGTGGCCCGTGCGGTAGGCGGACACCGCGGGTGAGCTGGTGAGGGTTCGGTGTGCCCGGCCGCGCCGTTGGCGCACCAGCGGTCGGCGTCGCGGGCGCCGGCGGCGGGGTGGTGAGGGTTCGGTGTGCCCGGCCGCGCCGTTGGCTCACCGGGGCGCTGCCACGGGGGGCGCGCCGGCCGAGCAGGCCCTACCAGTCGTGGGGCAGACCCAGCTCGGCGAGCGCCTCCGTGCGGCGAGGGGGATCGACGACCTCCTCGAGCAGGGCGGCCTTGGCGGGCTTGTAGGCCCGGTAGATGACCCACCATCCGGCGGGATCGGCGTAGGGCACGGGATGGCCGTCGACCTCGGCCCAACCGTGCGGGTGGTGGTCGAGGCGGGCGACGCCGCCGGGGTGGCGCAGCGCCATGCCTCCGAGCAGGTCGACGTCGACACCGGCGATGACGATCGTCGCGAACCAGGCCGTGGCCCAGAGGTCGGTGCCGTCGCGGTCGACGTCGACCGGCCCCGAGGCGAGCGCGGCGAGCGCGGCGGCCTCGCCGTCGGCGGGCAGCATGACGTCGAGGTCGCCGACGTCCTCGGCCAGGCCGAGCGCCCACAGCAGCCCGCTGCCGCCGAGGCTGAACGTGACCTCGGCGCCCTCGAGGCGCCGGGCGACGGTGACGAGGGCACGGCGCACCTGCGCGTCCATCCGCGTGGCCTCCTTGCTCGCGCCGGTGTTGCCGGCTCGGCGGGACCGCGCACTCTAGGGTGTGGGCCATGGCGCTGTACCGCGAGCAGGGCATCGTCCTGCGCACGACGAAGCTCGGTGAGACCGACCGGATCCTCAACGTCCTCACCCAAGGTCGTGGCAAGGTGCGCGCGGTGGCCAAGGGCGTGCGCAAGCCGGGATCGCGCTTCGGTGGGCGCCTCGAGCCCTTCGGTCACGTCGACCTCCAGCTCTACGAGGGTCGGCGCGGGCTCGACATCGTCAACCAGGCCGAGCTCATCACCCCGTTCGACGCGGTGCGCGGCGACTGGGTGCTCTCGGCGTGCGGGTCGACGATGGTCGAGGCCGCCGACCTCCTCGCCCAGGAGCACGAACGGACGACGTCGCTGTTCCTCCTCCTGCTCGACGGCCTGCGCCAGCTCGCCACGGTGCCGGCGCAGCCCTCGGTCGTCCTCGACGCCTACCTCCTGCGCCTGGCCTCGGTCGCCGGCTACCACCCCTCCCTCGACGCCTGCGCGGGCTGCGGGCGCGCTGGACGCCACGAGGTCTTCCACCTCGAGCTCGGCGGGGCGCTGTGCGCGGCATGCGCCCCGGTGGGCTCGCAGCCGCTCGCCGAGGGCGTCCTCGATGCGCTCGCGGCGCTGCGCGAGGCCGACTGGGGGCTCGATGCCGCCGTCGACCCCGCCGCCCGCCGCCTCGCGGGCTCGCTCGTCGCGAGCTACCTCAGTCACCACCTCGGTCGCCCGCTGGCCGCCTGGGAGCTCGTGCCGCGATGACCGACGCCGAGCTCACCGCGCGCCTCGACGAGGTCGACCTCGAGCGCCTGCCGGCGCACGTCGCGATCATCATGGACGGCAACGGCCGGTGGGCCGCCGAGCGCGGCGAGCCGCGCCGCGTCGGGCACGCCGCCGGCGAGGCCGCGCTCTTCGACACCGTCGAGGGCGCGCTCGACCTCGGCCTCGACCACCTCACGGTGTGGGCGTTCTCGACCGACAACTGGAAGCGCCCCTCCGAGGAGGTGCGCTGGCTCATGTGGTTCAACCGCGACCTCCTGCTCCGCCGCCTCGACGAGCTCGACGAGCGCCGCGTGCGCGTGCGCTTCGTCGGCCGTCGCACCCGCCCGGTGCCCAAGCGCGTGCTCGCCGAGATGGACGATGCCGAGTCCCGCACCGCGCACCACCGCCGGCTCACCCTGCAGATCGCGTTCAACTACGGCGGGCGCGACGAGCTCGTCGACACCGCCCGTCGGCTCGCGCGCGACGTCGAGGCCGGCCGGCTCTCGCCCGATGGGATCACCGAGCGCTCGCTGCAGGCGCGGCTGTACCAGCCCGACGCCCCCGAGGTCGAGCTGCTCATCCGCACCTCCGGCGAGCAGCGCCTCTCGAACTTCCTGCTGTGGGAGGCCGCCTACGCCGAGCTCGCCTTCACGCCGGTGCTGTGGCCGGACTTCCGCCGCGGGCACCTCTTCGCCGCGGTGCGCGACTTCGGGCGTCGGGAGCGCCGCTTCGGCGCGGTCTGAGGGTCCGCGTCGACGTCTGCGTCGTGAGGAGCTGATCGACCGGCGCGTGGTCGTCGGTGAGGACCATGGCTCCCTCGAGGCGGGCGTCGAGCGCCGCGCCGTGCAGCACCCGCCAGTCGAGGTCGCGAACGGCCATCGTGGCCTCGAGGCCAGCGGGGTCGAGCTCGGCGCCAGCGACGAGCACGGCGTTGCCGCCCTGCCGCCCGTCGAGCCACGCCGGTGGGGCCGCGAGCGCGACGTCGTCGAAGACCTCGCGCAGCGTCGCTGCCTGGGCGTGGGCGAAGTCGTAGGGCGGATGGTCGATGACGTTGATGGCGTAGACCCCGCCGGGTGCGAGCGCGGCGTGGACGTCGGCGAGGAACTCCGCGGTCGTGAGGTGCCAGGGCACCGCGAGGCCGCCGAAGGCGTCGCCGAGCACGGCGTCGTAGTGGCCGGCCTGACGCTCGGCGACGTCGAGCCGGGCGTCATCGATGACGACGTCGACGCCCTCGCGGGAGGGCGCGAAGCCGAACTCCTCGCGGGCGAGGTCGACGAGCGCGGGATCGACCTCGACGACGACGTTCGTCGATCCCGCCCTGGTCGCCGCGGCGTGGCGCGGCAGGGTGAAGGCGCCGCCGCCGAGGTGCAGCAGGCGTGGTGCGGACCCGGCGTGCTCGTCGATGACGGCGTCGAGGGCCACGGTGTAGGCGAACTCGAGGTGGGTGGGGTCGGCGAGGTCGACGTAGGAGTGCGGCAGGGCGTCGAGCATGAGGATGCGCCCCGAGGACCGCTCGGGGTCCTCGACGACCTGTGCGCAGAAGTAGGCGCTCTCGAGCTCGCAGGGCACCGGCGCCCAGGCGGCGAGGGCGAGGGCGGCGAGGATCGCGGCGGCCAGCCCTGCCGAGGCCCGCCCCGCGCCGAGCCACCACCACAGCACCGACCCGGCGACGATGAGCGCCCCGCCGATCGCGAGGACGATCGGTCGGGTCGGGAAGGCCGCGAGGAGCACGAAGCCGGTGAGGAACGTCCCGACGATCGCGCCGGCGGTGCCGAGCGCGGAGAGCCGGCCCACGACGGTGCCGGTCTCGTCGAGGTCGGCGAGCTGGAGCTTGATGACCGTCGGGGTGACCGCGGAGAGCACCGCGGCGGGGGCGAAGAACCCGAGGAAGGCGAGGAAGACGATCGCCGAGACCTCGCGGCCGGCGAGCTGCGGCCCGAAGAGGGCGATGAGCGGCAGGACGAGGAGGGTGAGCAGCCCGCCGAGGACGATCGTCGGCCCGAGCAGCGTGTGCGGCGGTCGCCGGTCGGCCAGGCGCCCGCCCAGCCAGGTGCCCGCGGCGATGCCGGCGAGCACCGTGCCGATGATCCCGGTGTAGGTCTGCAGCGTGTCGCCGACGTAGGGCGCGAGGATGCGCCCCGCGAGGATCTCGAGGACGAGGACCGCCGCGGAGGTGGCGAAGACGAGCAGGCCCGCGAGCACCGATGGCATGGCGGCCAGTATCGGCCTCGGCCAGCCGCCGGGCACGCCCGGCGCGGTGCGATCCTCTAGCCTCGGCCGCGGGCGGTCGCGACGCCGAGGCCAGAGGAGGACGCCCGCATGCACGAGCTGCCCCCGCTGCCCGCCGACCTCGAGGACCCCGCGGCGCTGGCGGCCTTCGTCGAGGGCCTGCCCTCCCCGGGCGACGTCGCGGCGCGCAGCCGGGCCCTCGGGGTCGCCGTCGGCGCGGCGCAGGACGTCGCGCTGCCCACCGCCGCCGACGTCGACACCGCGATCGCACGGGTCGACCTCACGACGCTCAAGGCCACCGACACCCCCGCCCGCGTGACCGCGCTCTGCGCTCGGGCGCGCCGTCCCGACCCCGACGACCCCTCCTGCCCACCGGTGGCCGCGGTCTGCGTGCACGCCGACCTCGTCGCCCCCGCGGTGGCGGCGCTCGAGGGCAGCGGCCTGCCCGTCGCCAGCGTCGCCGGGGCGTTCCCGCACGGCCGGTCACCGCGCGAGGTCAAGGTCGCCGAGGTCGCCGCGGCGGTGGCCGCCGGGGCGAGCGAGGTCGACGTCGTCGTCGACCGCGGCGCGCTTGCCGAGCAGCGCTGGGCCGACGTCGTCGCCGACCTGCGCGCCCTCGTCGAGGCGGCCGGGGAGGCGAAGGTCAAGGTCATCCTCGAGCACGCCGAGCTCGCCGACCTCGGCGCGCTGTCGACCGCGGCGCATCTCGCGCTGCTCGCCGGCGCCGATGTCGTGAAGACCTCGACGGGCACCGTCGAGCCCGGCGCCACCCGCGAGGCGGTCCTCGTGCTGTGCGAGGCCGTCGCCGCCCACGAGCGGGCGACGGGCCGGCGCGCGGGCGTCAAGCCCGCCGGCGGCATCCGGGAGACCGGCGAGGCCCTCGCCTACCTCGCGATCGCCCGCGCGGTGCTCGGCGACGACGCCGCCGACCGGCTGCGCCTCGGCGCCTCGAGCCTGCTCGACGACCTCGTCGCAGTGCGCCGCGCGGCCCGCTGAGGCCCGCTGAGGGGACCGCGCCGACTCAGTCCAGCCGCGCGGCCCGCTGAGGGGGCGCGCGGCCCGAGCGTGGCGCGTCGCCCACCCGGCCGCGTGACCTGGGCGGCGCCGCGCGGCCCGCCCGGGCGCGCACTGCGCTAGCCTCTGTCGGCGACACCCCCGGGAGCCACCCGGGGGTCACGCATGGAGGGCCCGATGACCACCGACCGCGCACTCGCCCCCGAGGTCGCCTCCGACTACGTCGAGGTGGCCGAGGACGCCGACACCACCGCCGGCAGCCACGACACGACGATGGAGGCCGTCGTCGAGCTCTGCAAGCGCCGCGGACTCATCTTCCAGTCCTCGGAGATCTACGGCGGCCTGCGCGGCGCCTGGGACTTCGGCCCGCTCGGCGCGGCGCTCAAGGACAACGTCAAGGCTGCCTGGAAGCGCGACATGATCCAGCTGCGCGGTGACGTCGTCCAGCTCGACGCCTCGATCCTCATGCACCCGAGGGTGTGGGAGGCCTCCGGGCACGTCGAGGGCTTCACCGACCCGCTCGTGGAGTGCCGCACCTGCAACGCGCGCTTCCGCGAGGACCAGGTCACCCAGGGCGACGCCTCGACCTACGAGTGCCCGCGCAGCGACTACTCGCTCTGCGACTTCGGCCCCGCCAAGCAGTTCAACCTCATGTTCCAGACCCACGTCGGCCCGACGATGGAGTCCGGCGCCGCGGTGTGGATGCGGCCCGAGACCGCCCAGGCGATGTTCGTCGACTTCGCCCACGTCCAGCTCACGAGCCGCCAGAAGGTGCCCTTCGGCATCGCCCAGGTCGGCAAGAGCTTCCGCAACGAGATCACCCCCCGCAACTTCATCTTCCGCGTGCGGGAGTTCGAGCAGATGGAGATGGAGTACTTCGTGCGGCCGGGCACCGACGAGCCGTGGCACGAGTACTGGATCCAGCAGCGCTGGGACTGGTACCTGCGCTACGGCATCCGCCGGGACAACCTCCGCATCCGCCCGCACGCCGCCGACGAGCTCAGCCACTACGCCAAGCGCACCGTCGACGTCGAGTACCGCTTCCCGTTCGCGTGGTCCGAGCTCGAGGGCATCGCCAACCGCACCGACTTCGACCTCTCCCGTCACGCGGAGTTCAGCGGCAAGGACCTCTCCTACTTCGACCCCGCGCTCGACGAGCGCTACGTCCCCTACGTCATCGAGCCCGCCGCCGGGGTCGACCGCTCCGCGCTCGCGTTCCTCGTCGACGCCTACCGCGACGAGGAGGCGCCGACGGCCAAGGGCGGCACCGAGCGCCGCGTGTGGCTGCAGCTGCACCACGCGCTCGCGCCGATGAAGGTCGCGGTGCTGCCGCTGTCGCGCAACGAGAAGCTCGTGCCGACCGCCACCGAGGTCGCTGACATCCTGCGGCCACGCTGGATGATCGACTACGACGAGACCGGCTCGATCGGCAAGCGCTACCGCCGCCAGGACGAGGTCGGCACGCCGTTCTGCGTCACCGTCGACTTCGAGACCGTCGAGGAGGACCGCGCGGTCACCGTGCGCGACCGCGACACGATGGTCCAGGAGCGCGTGGCGATCGACCGCCTCGAGGCCTACCTCGCCGAGCGGCTCGACACCCCGTCCTGAGGACCGCGTGACTCGACGGCCCCATCGCCGTCGCGACGGCTCAGTGCCAGCCGCCCCAGCGGCGGTAGGGATCCGGGGGCTCACCGGGCCGCCGCGGAGCGCCGGGGGAGGGCGGCGCGAGCCGCGCGACGTCGTCCTCGAGGCGTCGGGTGCGCTCGAGGATCTCCGCGAGCGCCCGCGCGCCCCAGGACGCCAGTCGCAGCGCCGCCCCGGCGATGAACGTCACGATCCAGACGACGACGGCGAACACCGGCTCGCCCTCCCGGAAGAGGAGTCCGCCGGCGACGACCCCCGCGACCCCGGCCGCGTAGACGAGGGCGTCGGCGACCCGCGCGGCGACGGCGAGCTCGCGCAGTCTCACGTGCTCCATGCCTCGAACCCTCGCGCGCGCCGGGGTGCCCCGCAACCCTCGCAGGGCCCGGTGCTACGATCCGGGGGGTGAACGACGGTCGGAACGTCCGCGAGCGCGTGGAGGAGATCGAGCGCGCGAGCCTCTCGACCTGGGCCATCCTCGCTGCGGAGACGAAGGGTCGCGACCGCTACGAGGAGCCCGACCCGCTGCGCACGGTCTTCCAGCAGGACCGCGAGCGGATCCTGTGGACCTCGGCGCTCGCGCGCCTCGAGGGCAAGGCGCACCGCTTCGTGCCGGCCGAGCCCCGCGCCCCGCAGCGCGGCTGGCGGTCGCAGATGGCCCACACGCGCGCCGCCGTCGAGCTCGCGCGCAGCCTCGCCCGCGGCCTCCGGCTCAACGAGGACCTCGCCGAGGCCATCGCGTCCGGCCACGCGCTCGGCGCGCCGCCGTTCGGCGTCGCCGGCGCCGAGGCGCTCGCTGGCCTCGCCGGCGCGACCTTCGACGTCGGCGAGCAGGGCCTGCGCATCGTCGAGCGGCTCGCCGCTCGCGGCCGGGGGCTCAACCTCACCTGGGAGGTGCGCGACGGCATCCTCCACCACGCCCGGCCCGGGGCTGCCTCGACCGTCGAGGGCCAGGCCGTCGCGCTGGCGGTGCGCCTCGCCGTGGCGCTGCACGGCCTCACCGACGCGCTCGTCAGCGACCTCGTGCGCCTCGATGACGTGCCCCACCTCGTGCGCACCCGCCTCGGCACCGCCCACCGCGAGCGGCTGAGCGCCGTCGTCGTCGACGCGGTCGACGTCTCCACCGACCGCCCCGAGGTCGTCCTCAGCCCCGACGTCGAGGCCGCGGTGGCCGAGCTCGAGGGCTTCCTCGCCACCGCCGTCGACCGCCGTGAGGCCGCGTGGCGCGAGGCCGACCGGGCGCGCCACTGCCTCGAGAGCCTCGCGATCTACCGCCGTAGCGGCGCGGCCGGGGCAGCGGCCCGCCTCGACGAGGCCGAGCTCCTCGACGGGCTCGCCGCACTCACCGACGCCGAGGCCTCCGCGGCCTTCGTCAGCGCCTTCCGCCCTGACGGTGGTCCGCTCGGCTGAGACGCGTGGGCGCCTCCACGGCCCGGGCTGGCCTCGACGGGAGCAGGCGCAGGTCTCGAGCCCCCGGTGTCGCACCGCCGGTGCCCACAGTCTCCCGGCGCCGGTCCGGGAAGGGGCCTCGCACCCGTACACTTCCCGCTGGCAGGAGAAAGGGCTCCCGTGGCAGGCCGGATCAACGACGCCGACGTCCAGGCGCTGCGCGAGCACGCCGACATCGCATCGGTGATCGGCGACTACACCTCGCTCAAGCGCGCCGGTGGCAGGCTCAAGGGGCTCTGCCCCTTTCACTCCGAGCGGACCCCGTCGTTCACCGTCGACCAGGGGCGGGGGCTGTTCCACTGCTTCGGCTGTGACGCCGGGGGCGACGTGTACGCCTTCCTCATGAAGGTCGAGGCGCTGTCGTTCCCCGAGGCCGTCGAGCGGCTCGCGCGCATCACCGGCTACGAGCTGCGCTACGAGGAGCTCTCCCCGGGTCAGCGCCGCGCACTGGGTCGGCGCACCCGCCTGACCGAGTGCGTCGGCGAAGCCGCGGCCTTCTACCACCAGCGGCTCTTCGAGGACGACGGCGAGGCGGCGCGCGAGTACCTCAAGCGGCGCGGGCTCACCCGCGAGCAGGCGTTGCGCTTCCAGCTCGGCTGGGCTCCCGACCAGTGGGACGTCCTCGTGCGCTACCTCAGCGGCCGGGGCTTCAGCCACGACGAGATCGCCGACGCCGGGCTCGCGACCCGCGGTGCGCGCGGGCTCATCGATCGCTTCCGCGGGCGCGTGCTCTTCCCCATCCTCGACGCCGGCGGGCGCGACACCCTCGGGTTCGGCGGGCGGGTCCTGCCCGACGCCGCGCTCGCCACCGGCCCGCGCGACGGCGAGCCGCCGAAGTACATCAACTCCCCCGAGACCGAGATCTACAAGAAGTCGAAGGTCCTCTACGGGCTCAACTGGGCCCGCGCCGACGTCCAGCGCCGCGACACCGTCCTCGTCGTCGAGGGCTACATGGACGTCATCGGGCTCCACGTCGCCGGCGTCAGCCACGCCGTGGCCACCTGCGGGACCGCGCTGACCGCCGAGCACTTCCGCCTCGTCGAGAAGTTCGCCCGCCGCGTCGTCCTCGCCCTCGACGCCGACGACGCGGGCTTCGCCGCGGCCGACCGTGCCCGCGCGCTCGCCGAGGAGTCCGACGTCCGCGAGGTCGGCGTCCTGCCCCTGCCCGCCGGCACCGACCCCGCCGACCTCGCCGAGCGTGGCGCCGCAGCGGTCGAGGAGGCCCTCGAGGGCACCCAGACCGCCGTGGAGTTCCAGATCGCCCACCTCCTGCGCGACGCCGACACCCGGACGCCGGAGGGGCAGATCGCGGCGTACCGCCGGACGTTCCCGCTGCTGGCCCGCATCGAGGACCGCGCCCTGCGCTACCGCTACGTGCGCGACGTCGTCGCGCCGGTCGTGCGCCTGTCGGCGGACCGCATCGAGGCGGAGCTCGACGACGATCGCTCCCGCCGCGCCGCCGCCCCTGCACCGCCGGCCCGAACCCGGGCCCCTGGCGGTGAGCCCGGTCTGCCGAGCGACCCGCAGCTGCGCCTCGAGCGGCAGGTGCTGCAGGCGGCGCTCCAGCTCCCCGAGCTCCTGCCCCCGGCGTGGGAGGAGGTCGACGACGAGGACTTCACCGCCGAGGCCTCCCGGCTGCTGCTCGCCGCCCTGCGCGCGGCCGGCGACGGTGGGCTCGAGGCCGTCCTCGCCGCGTTGCCCGACGACGAGACACGCAACCGGGTGCGCGGTCTCGCGCTCGCCGACCTCACGTTCCCCGCCGAGGCCGCCAAGGTCGCCGAGCTCGTCGACGACCTCCGGGTCCGGGCGATCGCCCGCAAGGTCGCCGGGATCCGTGACCGCCTCGTCGCCGGCGCCGAGCAGCTGCCGCCCGAGGACCGGCGGGCCCTGCAGACCGAGCTCGTCGCCCTGCGGCGCCAGCGTGACGTGATCCAGGAGGGGAGGGGCGCCGCGCGCGTGTGAGCGCGGCCACGGCCATGACGCAGTCGAGCGGCTCCGAGTCCGCCTCCGCGGCGGCCGACCCCGGTCGTTCGGTCGCGTCCGGGCGCACCCACGGGGCCGGTCGAGGCGCTGCCGAGTGGGCGGGCGGCGGGGCGGGCGGCGATCCCGTCCGGCTCTACCTCCACGAGATCGGCCAGGTCCGCCTGCTCACCGCCGAGGAGGAGGTCGACCTCGCCAAGCGCGCCGAGGCGGGGGAGGTCGCCGCGCGGCTGCTGCGACACCCCGATGGCCCGCTTGACGGTGAGCGGCTGCGCGAGCTCCAGGGCATCGAGCGCGGCGGCGAGCTCGCCAAGCAGCGACTCGTCGAGGCCAACCTTCGCCTCGTCGTCTCCGTCGCCAAGCGCTACACCGGGCGCGGTCTCGGCCTGCTCGACCTCATCCAGGAGGGCAACCTCGGCCTCATCCGCGCGGTGGAGAAGTTCGACTACACCCGCGGCTACAAGTTCTCGACGTACGCGACGTGGTGGATCCGCCAGGCGGTCAGCCGCGCGATCGCCGACCAGTCCCGCACCATCCGCATCCCGGTGCACATGGTCGAGACGATGCAGCGCGTCATCCGCGCCCAGCGCGAGCTCTACCAGTTCGAGGGTCGCGAGCCCACGATCGACGAGCTCGCGGCACGCGTCGACCTCCCGGCCCATCGCGTGCGACAGATCCTCGAGTTCGACCTCGAGCCGGTCAGTCTCGACACCCCCGTCGGCCAGGACGACGACGCGGTGCTCGCCGACTTCCTCGAGGACGACAGCGCCGAGGTGCCCTCGGAGGCGGCGAGCTTCGTGCTGCTGCGTGAGCAACTCGCCGGCATCCTCCACACCCTCGCCGAGCGCGAGCGCGAGGTCATCCGGCTGCGCTTCGGCATGGACGGCGCGCCGCCGCGGACCCTCGAGGAGGTCGGCGCGGAGTTCGGCATCACCCGCGAGCGCGTCCGCCAGATCGAGGCGAAGACCCTCTCGAAGCTGCGCCACCCCTCGCGGGCCCGCAAGCTGCGGGGCTACCTCGAGGGGACCTGATCGGGGCCCGCCTCCGAGGCCTCACCGCCGGTCGCCCGCGCCCGCCGTCGTGGGGGATGAGCCCTGCGGTGCCGTGGCGGCTACGCCTCCGCCGGGGTGGGGCGCTACGCCTCCGCCGTCGGGGCGGCCGGCCCGCCATCGGAGCCGCTGCGGACACGATCGGTGACCCGCGTCACGCCCTCGGCGGCCTTGTCCTCGATCGCCTGACCGGCCTTGCCGGCGACGTCGCGCATCTCCGAGCCGATCTGCTGCGCCGGCTGGGAGTGCGCGAGCGAGCGGGCCCACCGGGCGAGCTGCTCGTAGCGCTGGCGCCCCGCGCGGGTGCCGAGGACGTAGCCGATCCCGATGCCGAGCACCAGGCCGAACCGGAATCCAAACAACCGCATCGCGCGCTCCTCTCCGCTCCACGCTCGTGGGATGGACCCGTTTCCGCCCAGGGCCCGTCCCACACCTCGGCGCGCCGCCGGCCGGTCGGCCGCACCGCGGCGATGGGCGTGGAGTCGGTAGCTCCGGGGGCGGGGCTCGAACCCGCGACAAACGGCTTAACAGGCCGCTGCTCTGCCTACTGAGCTACCCCGGATCAGTGCACTCCCGGACGATACCAGAGCGCTCATGCTTCGTCCGCGCTCGGGTCTCTCGAGAACACGGCTTCGACGAGCCCCATGATGGCACGGTGGGTGCGGGCACAGGAGTAGCGCACCGTCACGCACCCGCGCACATGCTTGCTGTGACGGATCCCGCCGTCGGCGACGGCGCGGTAGGGCCGACCGAAGCGCTCGACGGGAATGCGCGTGAGGGCACTCCAGTACGACGTGGCCTCGTCGAGGTCGAGCCCCTCGTGGAGGTAGAGCCTCGCTCGGAGGCGCTGCTCGTCGATGGCGAAGCACCGGCGCAGCCAGGTGCAGAAGAACACCACGAGCCGCGGGTCACTATTGGCCATCGCCACGGCGCCGTCGCGCTTATGCCCCTCACCGGCGTAGAGCGCGACGCCGGCGAGCAGGAGGTCGCGCTCGGAGAGCGTCCCCACGCGGGCGGCGCCCTCGGCGCGCAGCTCGGCGATCTCCCGAGCCTTGCGCTCGGCCTGGGCGTGGGGTCTGGCCGGTCGCGCCGCCCGGCCGCCGGGTGAGCGTGGCACGGTCGGCGCGGGCACGTCGCGAACCCAGCGCGACACCGAGCTCTTCGCGACCCCGAGCTCGGCGGCGATGGCCGCGAGCGCCCATCCCTCGGCCCGCAGGGTGCGTGCGGCCTCCTGCTCAGCGAGCTTGCCTCGGTAGCCCATGGTGGCCCCTCGTATCCCTTCTCGAAGAGGTGTTCGCAACGGCACGGTACGGCAGGGCTGCGACACGCGGGGCGCGCCGTCCACAGCCCGCGCGGTGCGGTCGGCGAGGGGCGCTACGCTGCCGGTCAGGGCCCGTAGCTCAGTGGTCAGAGCAGGGGACTCATAATCCTTTGGTCGCAGGTTCGATCCCTGCCGGGCCCACCGCCATGGTTCGCCGGTCGGTGCCTACCCCGATCTCGAAGCCGCGGACGTCGCGGAGGCGCTGTGGCGCGCAGCCGACGCGGTGCGTGAACGTGTGTTGCCGCTGCGCACCTCCCCGTGAGGCTGCTGCTAGACAACAACCTCTTGCCTCAGCCGGCGGGGCGTCTCGCACCTGCCGGCCAGATGGTGCACGTTCGATGGAACGCCGCTGACGGTCGGCACCTGGGGGTCTCGGCGTCAGGCGGCAGCAGCCGGCGGGCTCACGCGTTGAGGCTGGCGTGGCCGGCGCGCTCGCACAGGGTCGCGAGGGCCGGGGCAACTCGACGACGGAGGCGTCGGGGCGCAGGTCGGCGGGGCACAGCGCCGCTCCGAGCTCCCGGGCGGGCGGTGACCGCGTCGTCCTTGGTTCACGGGCTGGCGAGTCGTTCCACGGGCTGGCCGGTCACGGAGGCGATGAGGTCGAAGTCCTTGTCGACGTGGAGGATGGTCAGGCCCGTGAGCTCGGCGGTCGCCGCGACGAGGAGGTCAGGGACCGAGGCGGCGCGGTGGTGGCCTTGCTCCGCCAAGCGCAACTGGGTCTCGACTGCGCGATCCTCGATCGTGGGTGTCTGGTACTCCACCGGCATGGCCGCCAGCGGTGGATGGGACAGTGCCGCGCGCAGATCGGTGCCAGAGCGTGCGGAGAATCCGACCTCGAGTCGGGTGACCGTGGCGATGCGGACGAGGCCGCGTTCGATACGGTCCGCCCACTCCGCGGCTTGCGTGCTTCCACCGAGTCGGACGAGTGCGGACTTATCGATCAGCCACGCGGTCATCGCCAAGCCTGGTCCATGATCGCGGGGTCGCCGAGGTCTGCGAACGTGTCCGCGAACTGGCGGAGATCGCTCTCACGGACGGCTTCGTCCGTCGTCCTCGCGGCTTGGGTGAGTTGCCGGCGCACGTACTCGGCGCGAGAGAGGCCCAGTCGCTTGGCCCTGGAGTCGAGGGCCGCGAGCACGTCGTCGGGTACGTCGCGCACCAACAGATCGGGCACCGTCAACACCTCCTTATGACGTTATCGCATGATAGCAAGTGTTGGACGGGGAGGGCGGGAGGCCGCCGAGTCCGGCCCCAAGGGGCGTGGCGACCACGAGCCTCGGGCGTTGCTCGGGGGCAACTCTCGATCGCTCGACCGCCATGCTCGAGAGGAGCAGACGCACCGAGGACCTCGGTCGTGATCCTCGCACGCGACGTCCGTGGACCGCGTGGCGGCGGACGCCTGCGCGGTGGCCGTCGTCGCGGCTTCGGACCCCGGTCCTGTCACGAGCCGGGCGCGTTGGTGCATCCTCGTCCGGACTCCTCGTCATCGTGGCGGCGTCGCCGGGACCGGTGTCCGACGACAGCGCCGGTCCTGGCGCCGGGCGTGGACCCTGCCCACCTCGGCGACGGTGGGCGTCGTGGGCAGCCGGGTCAGCCGGCGGCGGCCGACAGTAGCTTGGCGGTGTGGGGGTGGCTGGCACCGGTCCGCCACGGCTGAGGCGGGGCATCGGCGAATCCCCGATCCGGGGTATCCACCGACCACAGGTGCGGCGTATGCTCGCCTCGGCGGGCCTGGCATGCCGAGGTGAGAGGGGAAGACCATGCCGGCCTTGAAGGTGCTGGTGGAGATCGCGCAGCCTCGGGACGACAGCTTCCAGCGCTTCGAGGCGGCAGCGACATCGGGTGCCGAAGCCGCGCGGCAGGCCGACGAGCTCGTCTCCTCCCTGGCAGGGCTGAGCCTCGACCCCGACGAGGAGGCGGTCCCCGTGCCGCTGCTGTCGCGTGAGCGGGATCTGCCCTCCGAGGCACGGACGACGTTGCGTGCCTTCTCGGGACCGCAGGAGAACCCCGACGTGCCGGGTGCGACCACGGTCGTGGCCTGCGAGGTCGAACGCGACCGGCTCGAGGAGCTGGAGGCGCGGGACGGGATCGTGGTGTGGCCGAACTCCGAGATCGTGCTGCTCTCGCCTCACCACGTCGACCACACCGCGGTTGCGGGTGGGGTGCCGGTCGATGGCCAGCCCGCGATCGACGCCGCCCGCTCGCGGGTGGGCGTGGACTGCCGGCCGTTCCGCCGGGGCGTGGACGTGGCGACGATCCGGGACCTCCTGGGCGTGGAGGTCGCGTGGCGGGAGGGCTTCCGCGGGCAGAACGTCACGGTGGGCATTCTCGACAGCGGCATCGACGGGTCGGTCTATCCGGTCTCGGGCGGGTTCTCCAGACCGGGGGCTCAGCAGCCGGGAACGGCGTCGACCACCAGCCACGGGTCGATGTGTGCCGCCGACGTCCTCGTGGCCGCGCCCTGGGCGCGCCTCTACGACTACCCGTTCCTCGGCGTTCCCCGGTCGGGCGGGGCGCTGGCGATGTTCCAGGCGGTGCTCGACCAGCGCCGGCGTACCGGCACCCCCCACATCACGAACAACAGCTGGGGGTTCGTCGCCGTGCCCCCGCGTGCCTCAGCGCCGCACCACGAGATCCACGACCTCAACCACCCCCTGCACCGCAAGGTGCGCGAGGTCGTGGCTTCGGGCGCGGCGACGTTCTTCGCCGCGGGCAACTGCGGGCAGGACTGCCCGAGCGGTGCCTGCCACGCGAGCGGCATCGGTCCCGACCAGTCGATCCACGCGGCCAACAGCCTCGAGGAGGTCATCACGATCGCCGCGGTCAACAGCCGGCACGAGCGGATCGGCTACTCCTCCCAAGGGGAGGGGATGTTCGAGCCCCGCAAGCCCGACCTCGCCGCCTACTCGCACTTCTTCGGCAACTTCGGGCCGGGCCGCCCCGGCGGGACCGAGCAGCCGTTCGACAACGGGACCTCCGCGGCCGCACCACTCGCCGCCGGCGTCGCCGCGCTGCTGTTGAGCGCCTTCGATGACCTCGCTCCGGAGCAGCTGGCAGAGGCCCTCGTGGAGGGGGCGGTGCGCGTGCACGGCGAGGAGTGGGACCGCGACTACGGGCGCGGCATCGTCAACGCGGCGGCGTCCTACACGCGGTTGCGCCGAGCCGCCGGCTAGCCCCGGCTGCGCGCCTACCCTGGGGGCTCTTCATGCGCTGGCTCCTCACCACCCCCGCCGGCATCGATCGTGCCCACGTGCGCCGTGACATCGAAGCGCTCGGCGCCACGGTGCTCGACGAGCCACCGACCCCGCTCGGCGATGAGCAGGTGTTCCCGGCCGAGGGCCCGCGTGACCTTCCCGAACGCCTCCGTGGCCGCGACACCTGCGTGCTCGGCATCTACCCCGACTCGGAGGCCGAGCCGTATGGGCGCGGTCGGCCGGGCTGACGTGCGGGTGTGGGGTCGCGGCGACGCGACATGCCGGCGCCGACAGGCAGCCGGCAGGGCACGATGTCCACCGCCGCCCCGCCATCCTCACCGAAGCTGACGCCCCAGACCCCTGCGGTCCTCAGCTCACCTGGCGCCCCTGACAGGTGGGCGGCGTCGGCGGGGCTCGTCCCGGGGGGTGCCTAGACCAGCTTGGCCCCGGCCGGTCGCGGTGCCGAACTGCGGGTCCGGGCGATCAGGGCGAGGCAGGCGGCCAGCAGCGCGACCTGCAGCGCCTTGATCGTCAGCCCCCACACCTCGAAGGCCGGGATCCGCTCGGCGGCCACGGCGACGTAGAGCAGGAGGGCCGGCACCTGCAGCACTGCGCCGGCGATGAGCGGGCCGCGGCCTGCACGCAGGATGAGGAGCACGGCGAGCAGCGCGTAGAGCACCGCGCCGATGAGGAGCGGTGGGATCAGGCCGGGTTCCTGCTCGGCGGTCACCGCGACCCAGCCCGTGCCGGTGAGGACGTAGAGGACGGCGACGAGGCCGGCGGTGGCGGCGGCGGCTCGGCGGATGCGGACGGCGGTGTCGGTCATGACGGCTGCTCCTGTCGGGTGGCCGGGCACCGTCGGGCCCCGGACGGTTCGACACGCTCCCAGGCGGCGGTCATCGTGGGCTCGTTGCCGAGGCGCACCTCGCCGCGCCAGCGGTAGGTGGTGGGCCAGCGGCGGAACATCGGCACGAGCCGGACGACCACGCGCATGAGCGCGGGCAGCCAGCCGGGGCGCCAGCGCTCGTCGGCGTCGAGCCCCAGCCGGACGAGGTCGCCGCGGCGCTGGGCGTGCCATGCCCCGCCGGTGAGCCGGGTGTCGTCGACGGTGACCCACCAGCGTCCGCGCTCCTGCCGGCCCTCGGTGAGGGACCGAAGGTCGGGCAGCCCTGGGGAGAGGTGGAGCCGGGTGCGGTGGCCTTCGCCCTCGGCCACGAGGCCGGTGACCCGCCAGCCCTCCGGGGTCGGCTCGGTAACCGCCTCGGGCGCGCAGGGTCCCACAGGCCCGTCGGGTCGCCAGCCGACCTCGGCGATGCACAACGGCGCGCTGTACTTGATGATGTGCCGCCGGTGCAGGCGCGCGCCCGGGACCTGCACGACGTCGACGTCCTGCCCGTCGATGCGGATCACCGGTGCCGACCGGCCCCGGCGGACGAGGTCCATGGCGGGCAGCCACGCGAGGAGCAGCGCCTCGGGCTGCTCGATGTCCTCGCTCACGGGGCCGAGCAGGCCGCAGCGGCGACGCGGC
>Ga0207421_10001721_pt1 | contig 27838 bp, 27 predicted proteins | sample SodLakKL_010_SED_4_FD_187542 | JGI IMG/M metagenome (GOLD analysis project Ga0207421, IMG submission 187542) | Alkaline sediment microbial communities from Lake Tanatar, Kulunda Steppe, Russia - 8KL_010_SED (SPAdes) (version 2) | ecosystem: Environmental > Aquatic > Non-marine Saline and...
CCGGCGTTCATCGATGCGGCGCTGCGCGGCCAGCCGATCCCGATCGACGGCGACGGCGAGCAGTCGCGGGACTTCACCTACGTCGGCTCGGTCTGCAACGCGATCACCGCCGCGCTCACCCGCAAGGTGACCTCCGACGAGCCGGTGAACCTGGCCTTCGGGTCCCGGCGCACGATCCTGGCTGCGATCGCGGAGCTCGAGGACCTGCTCGGCACCGAGTTGGTCCGCGACCACCGGCCCCCACGCCCCGGGGATGTCCGCCACTCCCAGGCCGACGGTTCCCGCCTGGCGGCGCTGCTCCCCGACGTCGCGCCCGTGCCCTTCCGCGACGGCCTCGCGGCGACGCTCGAGTGGTTCCGGACCCTGGAGCCGCACGGCGATGGATGAGCTCGGGCCAGCACCGTGTGCGGGGGAGCTGCTGGCCCGTGAGGACTGGGCATGCCGGATCGGGCCCTTCGAGGCGCTCGGGCAGCGTTATGAGGTGTGGATGGACGACGAGCCGCTGGCCGCGTTCCTCGACACCCTCTACGCGCCCATGGCGAATGATGATGGAGCCCAGACGGCCATCTATCGCGTCGTCGCGCCCACCGTCGACCGGAAGGGCACGGTGCTGCGCAACGGTCGGGTGATGGGCGAGCGTCGCAGCCCCGCCGGGGTACTGCAGTTGCTCCAGTGGGCGGTCAACCGGCAGGTCATCGACAGGTCCTGTCTCGACCGGGTCCTCCTGCACGCCGGGGCCGTGGCACGTGAGGGGGCCGCAGTCGTGCTGCCCGCAGCGATGGAGGCGGGCAAGACCACCTTGACCACGGGCCTGCTCGACCGAGGCTTCGACTACCTCACCGACGAGGCGGCCGCGATCGCCCCTGACCTCACGGTTACGGGTTACGCGAAGCCGCTGTCGATCGACCCGGGTTCGTGGGAGGTGCTGGACCACCACCGCCCCAAGGTTGACTCGGTTCTGGATGGCTACCTCGACCGGCAGTGGCACGTGCCCGTGGTCCCGATCGCGGGGGTGGTGGCCTCGGCCCGGCTCGGCGTAGTCGTGTTTCCGCGTTACCAGGCGGGGGCCCCGCCAGAGCTCGAGCGGCTGTCGCCAGCAGCGGCGCTCATCGAACTGGCGCACTGCACGTTCGTGCCTGAGGATGTGCCCATGCCGACCGACCATGTCCGACAGTTGGCCGGGATCATCGCCGCGGTCCCGGTCTACCGCATGGTCTCGGGCGACCTCGCTGGGGCCTGCGACGCCGTGAGTAGGGTCCTAGACGCCAGTCCCTCCGGCGCGTCGACGTAGAACGCGGCCCTGTCGAGCACAGGGTAAGGGTCGGCTGGCCTTCGTCCGTGATCGGCGGCGGTCGTTGCCCGGGCTCGGGAGGTCATCCTGGAAGCCAGGTCGGACCGATCGCGGTTCCGTCAGCGCGTACCGCCTGGCAGCCGGTAGCGTCCCAGTACCCCCGGACAGCCTGCGGGGACCGACCGAGGATCCGAACACGCGTGAGCTCCGACCCGCCGATCAGGATCTACCTGTCGCCGCCCGATGTGGGTCCACACGAGCGCGAGCTGCTGCTGGATGCGTTCGACTCCAACTGGATCGCGCCGCTGGGGCCGCAGGTGGACGCCTTCGAGGCTGAACTCGCCGCGAAGGTCGGTGCCGGCCACGCAGTCGCATTGTCGTCGGGGACGGCAGCGCTACATCTCGCTCTCCTGCTGGCTGGTGTGGGGCCCGGTGACCGGGTCCTGTGCTCCACACTGACGTTCGTCGCGTCGGCGAACCCGATCGTCTACCTCGGCGCTGAACCGGTGTTCGTCGACGCGGCAGCTCGAGACTGGAACCTCGATGTCGACCTGGTCGAGCAGGAGCTGGCCGCCGCCGCCGCACGAGGCGAGCGCTACGCCGCCCTGGTTGCGGTCGATCTCTACGGACGGTGCTGTGACTACGAGCGGCTTGAGCCCTTGTGCCGCGACTTCGGGGTGGCACTGATCGAGGACGCAGCGGAAGCGCTCGGGTCCACCTGTCGGGGGCGAGCGGCCGGAACCTTTGGCGATATGGGCGTCTTCTCCTTCAACGGCAACAAGATCCTCACCACCTCCGGTGGCGGGATGCTCGTGACCGACGATCCCGACGTAGCTGCCAGGGCGCGCCATCTGGCCAGCCAGGCCCGCGAGCCTGCGCCGCACTACGAGCATGCGGACATCGGGTTCAACTACCGTATGAGCAACCTGCTCGCTGCGGTCGGTCGCGCTCAGCTGGCCCACCTGGAGGACAAGGTCGAACGCCGTCGGCAGATCGCTGACCGTTACCGTGAGCGGCTCGGAGATCTCCCCGGGGTCCGCTTCGCCCCCGTCGGGGTCCGGGGCACCAGCAACAGCTGGCTGACCTGTCTGTCGATCGACCCTGAGGTTGCCGGCAGTGACCGAGAAACGGTACGACGGCATCTGCGTTCGTTGGGCATCGAGGCACGTCCGGTGTGGAAGCCCATGCACCTGCAGCCGGTCTTCGCCACTGCCCGCTCGGTAGGAGGTGCGGTGGCGGCCCGCCTCTTCGCACAGGGGTTGTGCCTGCCCTCGGGCTCGTCGCTCACCGACGCCGAGCAGGACGAGATATGCCATGAGTTTACAGTGGCCATTGGGGTCTGAAGCCTCCGGTTGACTCCTGCGTTGCGTGCGATCGCTGCAACCTGCGGCGTTCTCCCCCGCTCGGGGTGCGTGGCCGCCTCCGCGCGCCGCTACCAGCGGATCTCGCTTAACGAGCTGGGTGTACGTGTCGCGCTGGCACGTCGACCGGGTACATCGACCGCCCCGCGTTGTCTGTGTTGTGTGGCTGGTGTGGCTCTCGTTGATGTCGTTGTGACCGAGGTGGCGGGCGAGGGGTATCGGCTCGTTCACGCCTCTCCTTGAGCATGGGTGCGCTCCGTGACGTGACGGGAGCTCGTCCCTAGCTGCGCCTCAACCTGACTGGCGGCCCGGCCGACGCAGGAGGGCAGACGGCTGGCGGCCACTGCTGTGGCTGTGGATCCGGCCTCTCGCCCGAACGCCGATCGGAGTCCCGCATGTTCGATTCGTCTCGCGCCGTGGCCCACCGGGTCCTGTCGACGGTCGCCGCCCTCGCGATGCTCGGTTCGACACTGGTGGCCATGTCGTCCGACGCTTCCAGGGGGTTCTCCGTCGCCTCGGAGCGAGCCGGTGAGGTGATACCGAACCACTACATCGTGACGTTGGAGGATGGAGCAGACCCGCTGGTGGCAGCTGCCTACCTCAGGCGGCAGGGTGCTGACATCGATCGGACCTACTCACGGGTCATGAACGGTCTAGCTGGGATGATCCCGCCCGGGCTGCTACCTCGGCTCGTCGACCATCCCGACGTGGTGTCGGTGGAACCTGACTGGGTGATCACCGCCGAGACGACGACGCAGCGCAACCCCACGTGGGGGCTGGACAGGGTCGATCAGCGGAGTCTCCCGTTGGACGGTGCTTTCACCTACTCCTCAGCCGGTGAGGGCGTCCGCTTGTACGTCGTGGACAGCGGCATCCGTTCGACGCACACGGAGTTCAGCGGGAGGACCGACCCAGGTTACGACGCGCTGAAGCGTCGAGCGCCCGCGAGCGAGGATTGCTACAGCCACGGCACCGCTGTTGCAGGCGTGGCTGCTGGCAAGACCTACGGCATCGCCAAGGCGGCCACCATCGTGCCGGTGAACATCTTCGACTGTGACGGGAAGAGTTCGGGCAGTGCCTATGCCACCGCCCTGGATTGGATCCTTGAAACACACCCTCAAGGTACGCCCGGAGTCATCAACATGAGTTTCACGGCATCGGCCAACTCCGGTGCGGACGCGTACGCCGCCAACATGGTCGACAACGGCCTCGTCGTCGCGGTTGCTGCCGGGAACCACGACACCGACGCGTGCACGCGGAGTCCCGGACGCGAGCCTTCTGTCCTGACGGTCGGAGCGACCACCAACAGGGACGAGAAGGCGTCCTACTCGAACTACGGCTCTTGCGTGGACCTGCTGGCGCCCGGATCCTCGATCGACACCGCTGACATCAACCACGACAACGATGTCCGACGGCGTTCAGGCACGTCGATCTCGGCACCGTTCGTTGCCGGTGCGGCTGCCGTGCTCTACGGCCAACAGCCAGCAGCGACGGCAGCCGAGATTACCGAGCAGGTCATCGATCTCGCGACGACGGGTCGACTCTCGAAGCTCCAGGGGTCCCCCGACAGGCTGCTCTACGCCGATCCGGCCGCCGTGGGTACCGACCAACAAGCGGCCCCGGCCCCGGAGCCGAACGAGCCGCCGGTGGCGGAGTTCGTGGTGAGCTGTAGCGATCTGGACTGCGGTTTCGATGGGTCTGGTTCGAGTGATGTGGATGGTGAGGTGGTCTCCTACGCGTGGACCTTCGGGGATGGGAACGTGGCGACGGGCAAGAAGGTCGCGCACACGTACAAGTCGTCGGGGACCTACACGGTGACGTTGACGGTGACCGACGACCAGGGCGCGACCGACGAGAAGAGCCGGAACGTCACCGTCGACGAACAGGCGGCTCCGGCCCCGGAGCCGAACGAGCCGCCGGTGGCAGAGTTCGTGGTGAGCTGTAGCGATCTGGACTGCGGTTTCGATGGGTCTGGTTCGAGTGATGTGGATGGTGAGGTGGTCTCCTACGCCTGGACCTTCGGGGATGGGAACGTGGCGACGGGCAAGAAGGTCGCGCACACGTACAAGTCGTCGGGGACCTACACCGTGACGTTGACGGTGACCGACGACCAGGGCGCGACCGACGAGAAGAGCCGGAACGTCACCGTCGAGCAACCAGCTACCGAACCAGATGCGTTCACGCTCACCGGCAGCGTGACATCGTCGGGGCCGAACTGGACCTCGACGGTCGCCGTCGCCACGGCGCCGGCGCTGGTCGACGAGCAGATCGAATACACCTGGGTGTCACACCGCGGCGAGCGAGGTGCCGGCTTCTGCACCACCGGTGCCCACGGCACCTGCTCGTTCAAGTCGGTGCAACTCCACAACCGCGACCAGTGGATCACCTACACGCTCACCGCCCCTGACAGCGGGGCGGCTGCCAGCCTCCCAAGCATCACGCTCACGAGGTAGCCCATTCTGGCATGGTCGGGCATCGGTTCGTTGAGCCGATGCCCGACGCTCGTCGTGACGTTGGTCGCGTGCGTCGGCTGGGGGCCGTCCAGGTACCCGTTCAAGCAGAGCCATCGATGACGGGCCAGTCGCACGCTGGGCTCTTGCGCCCTGTGTGAGTCCTCCCGGGTCTGCACAGCGACTCCCGCACGGTGCGTACGAGACGTACGCAGGATGCAGTAGTGGTCCCTGAGGCCGCGCGCGTACGCTCAAGTCACACACCGCGGGTCGAGTTCCCGCAGACTGCGAGGAATCCAAGATGAGTGAAGAACTTACCGGTGACGCTGCGACGGGTCTCGATCGCCGTGATTTCATCCGCAAGGGCGCGTTGGTAGGAGGCATGGTCTGGGCAGCGCCCATGATCTCGAGCGCTCCAGCCTTCGCGGTCACGATCACCCCGACGCCGGGCACGACGACCGACCCGGTCGAGACGGCATGGTCCTTCTGGGCCGCCGTGTTCACCTGCCAGAAGGTCGATTGCACCACCTGCGAGATGTTCAAGGTCAAGGTCAAGTACGAGGGTGGCAAGTACGTCAGCGAGGGAGGTTGGGAGGACGTCGACGAAGACTCAGCCGCTCCGTCCTGCGAGCCCGTTGGCTGGAACGACGCTGAGGGGGCACTGGGGAGCACGCTGGGTATCGTCGTGGACGAGGCTGAGACCTACTGGGACGTCTTCATCCCCGATCTCATTCCCTACAATGGTAGTACTTGCGAGTTGAAGGATGCACAGACCAAGACCGGCAACCCGCCACTAACGGGCGAGTGTGGGGAGGGTGAAGAGATCACCAAGGACGCGCCCGGTGACGTCACCGGTCAGTGGTACCGCTACACGATCACCTGGAAGTAAGGCTTTCCGGACTGCGTCGCGCAAGATGGGGGTCAGGCAGCTCAGCTGCCTGACCCCCTGTGTTCGGTATACCCGCCCATCAGCGCTGTACTGTGTGATGCGGGGACCGCTAGGCGCGAACCAATACATCGAGCGCTGCAGCGATCTGTTCGGACGCGGCCCCCAGATCGCTCTGCACGAGCGAGTAGGCAGGCACAGCGGATGCCATCGCCGCGAGCCGTCGGACACGCCAAGTTCCCAGCTTTGGCTCGCCTGTGCGGAACATGCTCATCGAGGCAGCCATCACGCTCTGTGCTGGCGAGACCGGCTCGAGCACCGTGTCACGGTCACGCCGGACGGAGGGGAACACGATCATCCTGAGTCGGGCTCGCCGCCGGACGGAGCCGATGTGGTGACCGGGAACCTGCCATTGATGACGGTGGTACTCCATCAGGCGCGGGCTTCCTGACGGTTCGAGGTGGGGTAGGAGCGTCCACGCTCCACGGTCAATCGAGAGCGGTTTCGGGTAGCCGTCCAGCATCAGATCTTGGTTGACGATGGTCGCTTCATCGGTCAGGTAGCTCCAGCCCCGATCTACGAGCTTGGCGGTGAGCGTGGTCTTGCCGGACTCCGAAGGCGCGATCAGCAGGACGGCGTCGCCGTCGCGTGCGACCGCAGCTGAATGGAAGACCGCCCGGTGGAGTGACCCTTCGATCACCTGGCGGTTGATGCCCCAGATGAGCCGCCCGAGCATCGCACCGGGTGAGCTGGCTGGCCTTCCGAGCCGTTGCGACTCTCGGCTGGCGAAACCTCGCTCCTGACCGTCCGGTGGCAGCGCGAAGTAGGTCGTCGCTGCGCGCTCGGACCGTGCTTGGATCGTGCAGAACGCATCGTCCAGGAAGGCCTGGAGCTCACCATCGGTGGTGCGCACCACGAATCGCTGGTCGAAGCACTCGAACGGGCCGCACTTGTACGGCCAGGTGGTCGACTCGACGATCGCGCGGACGTCGCCACCGTCTGCAGATCCCTGATCCGGCGCCTCAGTTGTCGGCATCGTCAAGCCTTGGGCTCTGAAGCTCGTTCGGTCCAGCTACGAAGTCAACCACGGACGAAGGGATCTTGAAGCTGCTCACGCACGGGCCAGCAAGCTGCCCCTTCCTTGATCATCGAGTCGGGCTGGGACCAGCAAACGGCCCCTACCCGCCGAGGAGAAGGAGTCGAGGTGGTGTGGGCAGTCCCGCAGTAGGGTGGCCTCAGCCACTCCTGGTTGGCCGCGCAGCCGCGCTCGCAGGGTAACCGCTCCGTACTCGGGATGGCTCGAGGCTCGTGCGAGGGTCACCCACACCGTCGGGCACCGGCCACTCACAGTCACGCGTCTTGCGCGATAAGCGCGCGCTTATGAACAATATGCGCGCGGTTGTGGGCCCGACGATATCCATACTGCACCAGGGATTCGTGTGGGTCAGCGCCACGGAGCAGGGAGCCCGACGATGCAGGACCCCGCCTCTCTCGAAGTACCGTGAGCTCATGGAGCGCGGGGTGACGCGTGGTGGGCCAGTTGACGTAGGGCATGCGTAGCGGCACGATGTTCAGAAGTGAACGACAGCGGCAGGCACGCAGAGTGGCGGTGCGGTTGGGGACGATCGCTTCGGGGCCGCCGGCGTGCGGCATAATGCGTTCCAGGGGACGCTCATGGATTCACCACCCGTAACGGTAGTGGTGATGTCACATGACCGTGCTGTTGGTGAAGCTGTCGCGGCGGGGTTCCAGAGGCGTGGGCATGCAGCGAGATTCCGTCACCTCTACGGCGTCTCGGGAACCGTCGATGGGGTGCTTGTGCTGGATGTGACGGATGTCGAAACCGCCCGCACGATCGACCTGTCACGGTTCGTGGGCGACCAGACGGTTCGAGTCGTGGTGGTGGGCAGCGTGGATTGGTTCGGGCACAGCCACGCGAAGCCTGATGCGACGGTGGCGGTCACCTCGAGCCTCGGGGAGTTGGTCGCGGCGGCCATGAGAGCCGGCTCCGGGAATCCGACCAGCTCCACTCCCAGCGCGGTCCGGGCTCGGACTGGTCGTCCCGTACTGACCAACCGCGAACGGCAGAGCCTGAGGGAGCTGCTCGCCGGCCACAGCACGCAGCAGATCGCGGATCGCTGGTCGGTCTCCGAACATACCGTCCGCACCCATCTGCAGAATGCATTCGGCAAGATCGGCGTTCGCAGCCGGGCAGAAGCTGTCGCGTGGGCGTTGGACGCCGGACTCTCGCCGGCTCAAGCTCAGCAAGAGGCGAGCGCATGAGCGACCCGACGACGGTTGTGCTGGCTGAGCAACGCTCGCTGTTCCGCGAGGCGGTGGCTGAGTCGCTCCAGTATGACCACGGGGTCGTCGTCGCGGTCTGCACGGACGACGTCAGTTCGACGATCCTGCAGGCGGATCGTGTCAGTGCGGACGTCGTCGTTATCTTCAAGAGCCTGGCCCAGTCGCTGCCAGCGTTCTGCCACCGCCTGCACCAACTCGATCCTCCACCACGGATCCTCGTTGCGGACAGCCACCCGGACGAAGAGGCCCTGCTGGATGCCATCGAGGCTGGTGCCGATGGGTACTCCAGCGGCGCGAGCGGTATGCAGGGGCTGGCCGACGCGATCACTGCGATCTCCCGCGGAGAGTCGGTCGTCCCGCCCACGATGCTCGGACCACTGCTTCGCGGTCTCATCGAGCGTCAGCGCACGGCTGCCCAAGCGGCGGAGCGTCTGGTCAGCTTGACGCCGAGAGAGCGTGAGGTGTTGGCGTTGCTCGTCGATGGGCTGGACCAGCGCGGTATCGCAGACGTTCTCGTCATCTCGCCAGATACCGTCCGAACGCACCTCCAACGACTGCTCCGCAAGATGGAGGTCCGCTCCAGAGCGGAGGCGGTCGCACTCGTGGCTCGGACGGGACTGAGCGACCGTCTGGAACGCATCGTGGAAGGGAGCGCCTCGTGACCATGCAGCTTGGGCGCCTCCCTGTCCGTCGCAGCGACATCCTGCTCGCAGACGAAGACACCGGAAGCCTCCTCATCGATACGGAGCTGGGTACGACCCATCGCCTCAACCCGGCGGCTCGAGCGGTCTGGGAACTCTGCGACGGAACGACGACGCTGGGTGAGCTAGTTGACGCGATCTGCCAGGTGTTCGCGGTACCTCACGAGGTCGCCCGACGGGATGTGGCGACGACGCTCGAGCAACTGCAGCACGCCGGCCTGGTCAGTTGGTCGTCGCCCGACCGAACGGATCATTGATGGCGAGTACCCCGCCGCCCCTCACGCCCCCGCCAACGACGTGGTGGGGATCGCTTGCCCGTCACTCGGTGCGCGGTCGGGCTGATCTGGCGTTGATCGTGCTGGATGCGGCCCTGATCCTGATGGGTTACGTCGCGATGTTCGTCCTTCGCTTCGAACTCGACGTCCCACCAGCAGCGTGGGATGGCTTCCTCTTCTTCATCGTGATCGCTATCCCAGCTCACCTCGTAGTCAACCGACTCGTTGGGCTCTACGGCCCCGTGTGGCAGCAGGCCAGCATCCTCGAGGCCCAGCGGATCCTCCTCGCCGGTTTGATCGCCACCTTGGGGTTGTTCACCGGGGTGCTGCTGACCGATCGGTACGTCCCGTTGTCGGTGTTGCTCACGGGAGGACTGGTTTCGACCGGTTTCATGGGGGTGTTGCGGTTCCAGTCACGCTTGTTCGCTTTCCATCGTCGAAGCGTTGGCGATGAGACCCGGGTGTTGATGGTCGGCGCCGGTGAGTCGGCCGGTGCCATCATGCGGGAGTTGTCCCGGAAGCCGGACGTCGGCATCCGGATCGTCGCGATGCTCGACGATGATCCTCGCAAGCTGGGTCGGTGGTTGGGCAACGTGCCGATCGCAGGCCGACTCGACGATCTCATCGAGGTCGGACGGCAGTTGGAGGTCGAGCAGGTCCTGTTGGCGATCCCGTCGGCTGACTCCTCCCTGGTTCGCAAGGTGGCTGAGGCAACCTCGGAACTGGCAGTGCCTTTGAAGGTTCTGCCTGGCGTGTCGGAGTTGATGAACGGACAGCCACACCTCCGAGATGTCCGCGATCTCTCCATCAACGACCTTCTGGGTCGTCAGCCGATCTCCACCAACCTGGCCTCCGTGAGAGCGTTCGTGCATGGTCGACGGGTTCTCGTCACAGGTGGCGGCGGGTCCATCGGTTCCGAGATCGTGCGGCAGGTCGCAAACTACGAACCCGCAAGCCTGCTCATCCTCGACCGCGACGAGACGCATCTGTTCGATGCGATGTCTGCGATCGAAGGCCAGGGCCAGGCGGTCCTCATGGACGTACGAGACCGCGAGGCGATGATCGAACTGTTCCAGCGCGAGCGACCGGAGGTCGTCTTCCATGCTGCTGCGAACAAGCACGTGCCGCTGCTCGAGTCCCACCCCCGTGAGGCGGCCGCGACGAACGTGCTCGGGACAGCGAACCTGGTCGAGGCAGCACGAGAGGTCGGGGTGGCGCGGGTCGTGTTCATCTCGACGGATAAGGCGGTCAACCCTTCGAGTGTCATGGGAGCGTCCAAGCGGTTCGGTGAGCAGCTCGTGCTGAGTGGTGCCCCCCATGGCTCGGCTTGGTGCGCGGTCCGCTTCGGCAACGTGCTCGGCAGCCGGGGCAGCGTCGTTCCGACCTTCATGCGCCAGATCCGCCAGGGTGGCCCGGTCACCGTCACACACGAGGACATGACGCGGTTCTTCATGAGCATCCCAGAGGCCGTGGAGTTGGTGTTGCAAGCAGCGGCGCTGGCTGAGGACCGTGAGGTCTTCATGCTCGAGATGGGTGAGCCGGTGCGCATCGTCGACCTGGCGCAACGGATGATCTCGCTCGCTGGCTACCGGCCCGGTGTCGACATCGAGCTCCGGGTCACGGGTCTACGGCCCGGCGAGAAGCTCTCGGAGGAGCTCTACACTCTCGAAGAGCGTCCGCTCCCTACAAGCCATCCCAAGATCATTCGGCTCCACCCACGCCTACCAGAGCGATCGGCGCTCATGCAGTCACTACTCCGAGTGATGGATGCTGTGGCTGTCCGCGACGATGCCGCCCTCCCGCACCTGTTGTTCTCCGCTGCGGAGCGGGGCCCACAGCTGGTGGCTGCCCCCGCCCTCCGCGAGCCCAAGGCTGCCGTTCATGACTGAAGACCACCCCCTCTCGCGATACGTGGCTCCGCTGCGTCGCTGGTGGCCCATCGTGCTGGGCACGGTGGTGCTCGGGCTCGTCGTCGCGTTGGTGACGCTGCCAGAACCCCCCGAACCGGGGCAGCCGACGCCGGTCGATCCGTCGGTGAACTACACGGCCACGCAACTCCTCCAGCGTGAGCGTTCGACGGCTGACACCTCGAGCTTCGACCTTGTCCTGCTCCTGGCGCGTCAAGGTGAGCTTGCCGCCATGGTCGAGGCGGAGCTTGGCGACGCCGTCGCACCCGGGGCGGTCAGCTCGGTCCAGTTGGAGCCGAACAAGGACCTTGGAACCATCGGGGTCTCCGCCACGCAGCCGACCGAGGATCAGGCGACGCTGCTGGTCGAAACGTACGCGCGCTCGTTCGTCGAGTTCTTCGACGCTCGCGCTCAAGAGGCGGCCGCCGCCGAGTACGAGGCGAAGCTGCAACAGGTCAGCGCATTCGGTGAGCGGATCCAGCTCCTTCAGCAGCAGGCCGAGTCCCTACCCGAGGGCGCAGTGGATCGTCGTCTCCTGGAGGCGGAGATCGATGTACTCATCGAGCAGTACGGGCTCCTCCAGGCTGAGGCGCAGAGCCTGAACCTCCAGGCTGTCGCCAACGAGCCGACCTTCCGGACCATCCAGGAAGCCTTCGCAACGCCTGTCGTCGTCGGCGGAGGCACTCTGTCGATCGAGGTCCCGGAGACCCCATGGGCACGCTTCGCCCTAGCAGCGGCCGTGGCGCTCGTTCTGGGCGTCCTGATCGTACTCGGACTCGACTGGCTCGACACCCGGATCCGGAACAGGGCCGATGCTGAACTGGCTTTCGGGCTTCCGGTTCTCGGTGAACTGCCGCGCGAGAACGCGCGCAAGCTACGCCTTGACCCGCTGATGGTCGTCGCCGACCCGTCGTCGGGACCGTCGGAGGTCTTCCGGTCAGTCAGGTTGTCGCTGGCTCTCGCGCCACGCTGGAAGCTCGATGGGGTGGCGCCCACCAGTGATGGATCCGTTGGTTCGGCGCAGCGGCTGACGGGGCAGGGCCAACCCAGGACGATCGTTGTCACCTCTGCGCGCGATGGTGAAGGCAAGTCGACGGTCGTCGCCAACCTCGCGGCCAGCTTCGCCGAGACCGGTCAGCGGGTGCTCGTCGTCGACTGCGACTTCCGTCGGTCAACGGTCGGGGACCTTCTCCAGGCGGCTGGCGGTCCCGGTCTGCGTGACATCGAGCTCCCCGATCGAGCGACGATCGCCGGTCTCGTTCGAGACACGATCGTGAACGATGTCGCCCTGATCCGTTCCGGTGAACCGGGAGTGGCTCCTGCCTGGTTCCTGGCTGAGAGCTACATCCTGGTCGACGCCTGCCAGGACCTGGCTGACATCGTCATCTTCGACACCGGGCCGGTCCTCTCGACCAACGAGGCCAGTTCGCTCATCGCCAGCACCGACGTCTCGCTGGTCGTCTGTCGTAGTGGTCGCCTGTCGAGAAGCCAGGCGACGCACGCCACGGAACACCTAGCGCGGCTTCAGGCCACCGTGGCTGGGGTCATGTTGGTCGGCGCCGAGTCCTCGCACCGGCACGGGTACTACTATGAGCCGATCCGGCAGGCATCCGCCAAGGAACGAGAACGAGACGCCTGGACGGCCGCGAGGAACCGCCCCGCATGACCGCGTTGTGGGTACGTGACCCTCGGGCACGGTGGCGTCGCTCGGGCGGCCGTGTCGCACTCGCTGCGCCCAGTGATGGCGAGGTCATGGTCCTCGACAGCACAGCAGCGGTCACCTGGGAGCTGTTGGCCAGCCCGATATCCGAGGATGAGGTCGTCGATATCCTGGCGGAAGGTTTCGGGGAGGACGTCGAGGTGGTCCGCGGGTCGGTCGTGCCGTTCCTCCTGGAGTTGTGTGAGCGCGGCGCAGCACGACGCCTATGAGCCGGGCAGGGTTCCTCCAGGGCGTGGCGGCGATAGGCCTCCCGGGCAGATCTGGCGTCTTGCCAGTGGCACCGCTGGGCGATCGTGAGTGGCGGTCGTTCCTCAGTCGCGTCCGTGAACAGCGGCTCGTCGGCTACCTGCACCAAGCGGTGGACGCCGGTGTGTTCCCGGTGACCGAGGAGCAAGCGACAGCGGTCGCTGAGTTGCACCTCCAGAGCTGTGTGAACGCTCTGCGGCTCGACCAGTTGTTGTTGGACGTGGTCGAGTTGCTCAGCGCTGAGGGCATCGAGATCGTGGTCCTGAAGGGCACCGCGCTGGCACACCTCGTCTATCCAGACCCTGCTGTGCGGGTCTTCGGTGACGTCGACCTGCTGTTGCGCTCCGACCAGTATGACCGAGGGATCGAGTTGCTCGTCAAGGCCGGCTGCCACCGCCAGACAGCTCAGGCCCGGCCCGGGTTCGAGCGGCGGTTCGCCAAGGGCACCACGCTGACCGCACGGGACGGGCATGAGCTCGACGTGCACCGCAACCTCGTCTTCGGCACCTTCGGTTTCGTGATCGACCTGGACGAGCTGTTCCGCTCTTCCGTGGAGTTCCAGCTGGGTGATCGGCGACTACGTGCGCTTGGGCCGGAGACCCGTCTGCTGCACGCGTGCTACCACGCGGCGCTTGGGGACCCCAAACCGCGCTACAGCAGCGTGCGTGACGTCGCCCAGATGCTGACGACCGGCGACCACGACGTGAGCCGGGTACTCGAACTGACCCGTCGGTGGCAGTCGGAGGCGGTTCTGTCGCGCGCCATCGAGCTGTGCCGGAGCCACCTCGGCGTGGAGGTGTCAGGACCGCTGGTGGATGCTGTCGGCGGGTACGAGCCGACCCGTCGTGAGTCGCGCGCGATCGCCAGCTATGTCGGCCCCAACCGCCACTTCGCCGCAAAGGTGAGGGCGTCGCTGCCGTACGTCGACGGGCTCCGCTCGAAGGCCGCCTTCGTCACCGCTGTGGTGGTCCCCGAGCCGGAGTTCGCGCTGTCCCACGGTGAGGAGCCAGGACTGCCCTGGATACGCCGTGGCTTCAGATCCCTGTTCGAGCGGGACAAACCGTGACGGCCGTCCCCGTGCTCTGGTTGATCAAGGGGCTCGGCCGTGGTGGTGCGGAGCGACTGGTCTCGGTCATGGCTCCACGGATCGACCGTCGGCGCTACGCGATCGAGGTGGCCCACCTGCTGCCCAGCGACGAAGGCTTCGCCGACTCGCTCTGGCAGGCCGGGATCACGACGACCTGCCTGGATGCGCGACGGTCCCTCGACGTCGAGTGGCCGCGGCGGCTCCGCAGGCTCCTACGACAGCGGCGCTTCGCGATCGTGCACACCCACAGTCCGCTCCCGGCGGTGGTCGCGCGCCGCCTCGCACCATCATCGACCCTGTTCGTCCACACCGAGCACAACCTGTGGGGTGTCTACCGCTGGCCCACCTACGCCGGCAACGCCGTGACGTTCAGTCGCAACGACGCTGTGTTCGCTGTATCAGATGGAGTAGCGGCTTCGATCCAGCGGCCTTGGTGGGCGCGCATCGGGTCCGAGCCACCGGTCGAGACGTTGCTGCATGGGGTAGCCCCACAGCACGCGCCGCGTGGGGAGCAGGCGAGGCGTGAGGCGCGAGCACGTCTCGATCTCAACCTCTCGACCCCGGTGGTCGGCAACGTCGCCAACCTGAGCCCGAAGAAGGACCACCAGGGTCTCTTGGCCGCGATGGACGAGGTGCGCCGGCACGTCCCCGACGTGGTGCTGCTCCTGATCGGGTCCGGCCCGCTCGAGCGTCAACTCCAGTCCGAGGTCGCGTCCCGTGGTCAGGCCGAGAGCGTGCGGTTCCTGGGGTCACGGGATGACGTGGCAGAGTTGTTGCCGGCGTTCGACATCTTCGTCCTCAGTTCGAGGTTCGAGGGCTTGCCGATCTCCCTGCTGGAGGCGATGGCGGCCGAGGTGGCCTGCGTCGCGACCGCGGTGGGTGGCATACCCGAGGTGATCAACGATGGTGTCAACGGGCGGGTCGTGTCGCCCGGCGAGCCGAGCGCGCTTGGGGGTGCGATCACTGAACTCCTGATGGATGTGCCGCGACGACGGTCCCTCGCAACTGCAGGCCGGCACACGGTGGAGGCAGGGTTCTCGATCGACCGGGCCATCGAACGGACCGAACACCTCTACGATGAGCTCATCAACAGAGGACGTGGAGGCAGCGATGACGACCCAGCTGCGTGACCCCGAGTCGATCGACCCGGCCTACGTGCCGCGGTTCCGCGATGATGTCGTCACGGTCCCGGTCAAGGACGAAGCCGTGCTGTACGAAGAGGAGACGGGCCGTCTTCACCAGCTCGACCCGGTCGGCGTGATCGTGTGCAGCTTGTTCGATGCCCGCACCTCCCTGGCCGGTGTGGTCGATCAACTCGTCGAAGCCTTCGCCGGGGACCGTGACGTGATTGAGGGCGACGTGCTTCGGTTGGCCCGGGAGCTGGGGCGTTTGGGGCTGTTCCCGGACGTGCAGGGAGAGCAGCGTGAGTTGGAGGATCCGGGTGGCTGCTGAGCCGGTGGAGTCCCCCCGCTACCTTGCTGTCCCACCCTCGACCTGACTGGGTGAACTCGACCGCCTAGGTTGGGCGGCAACCGTTCCCCTTCGTGCCGGTGCGTACGTGCTTGGCATCCGCACGAACTCTGAGGTCATGGCGGACGTGCTGCGCCAGGCCTTCCCTGCACGGCTCGTCGGGCATGCCGAGCCTCCTCCGAACCTGTCGGTGCGGCTGGCGCCGGGGACCACTGCGGACGGGGTGCGGGGGCTGCACCGGCTCTACGACGTGTACCGCGTGATCGTCCGGGCGCGCAGCGTGCGGCAGGTGCTGGAGGGGCTGGGTCGGCGCCTGGCCGGATGGGACGCGCGGGCGAAGCCAGGTGCGATCGTGCTCGACGGGACCGTGCTGCTCCTCGACGGTCGCGCTCACCTGCTGCCGGCCGCGGCGCGCACCCTGGCGGCGCGGCGGGCACGTCACTGGGCAGACGCGGGACTGACGGTCGTGGACGACCGGTGGTTCGAGCTCGACCCCGAGGCCGGCACCCTCACGCTGCCCTCGGCGCAGGTGGGGAGCTCAGCGATCGTCGACGGCCTGCTTGCGGAACTCGACGATGCAGCCGCCGATGGAGCGGACGTGCCAGCAGGTACCTGGCCGATCGGCAGCTGGACCCCTGGAGACGAGCGGCTCAGCCTGGCAGCCCGGGTGGTCCTGGCCGGTGGGCAGGTGCTCGACCGCACCGACCACGACGGCACCAGACTTGTGAGCGGGTTGGCGGCGCTGCTGGTGTCCGTGCCCACGCTGCCGCACGGCTGGTCGACGCACGACGAACTACCGCGACTGCTGTCCGAGCTCGGCACGGACTCCGATCGGATGAGCCCGTGACGACGGACGACGACGTCTCGGCTGTGCATCGGTCGACCGATCCGCCGAGTCCGGGTGTGGTGACCTTCCGGTACGAACCGGACATCGAGGGCTTCCTCCACGACCGCGCGCGCGACCTCCACCTTCTCGCCAGCTGGGATCACAGGCCTGGAAGCGCTGCACAGCTCGAGGATCGCGTCGAATCGAGCCTGCCGATCGTCGGCCGCTACCGGGTCGAGTGGAGCTCGACGCACACCGCTCGCAACCTGGAACGACTCCGTCAGGTGTGGCCCTCGCTCCCCCCGCCAGCCGGTCACGCTGACAGGGCGCCGTCACTGCACCTGCTAGTCGTCGAGGATCCCGCTGGTCGCTACGGCTACCTACCGGACACCGGCGGACGCATCAGACTCACGAACCTGGCGGTACGGCGGCTCACGGAACGATCGACTGCCGAGGTGGCCGGCGGCACGGTGACATGTGCGACGGATCACGTCAACGGGTTCCTGGCAGGGGCAGCACTCCTGCTCGGCCCGCAGCTGCTCGCTGAGCTCGTTGCGGGGGGGACCAACCCGTCGACGCTGACCCAGCGGGAGGCCGACCTAGTAGGGGCGGAGGGGTGGGCGGATCTGCAGGAACTCTTCCGGGTCCTGTCGTGGTCCGTGCCGTACGTCCTGCTGCGCAGCCGTGGGTCACTGCTCCAGACACCGATCCGAGAGGTCGGGGATGTGGACCTGCTGTGCGCCTCGCCGGCAGTTGTCGCGGCGGTCGCCAACGCCACCAAGCTCTCGCCCGATCCCTTCAACGCAGGGCACAGGTGCACCGTTGATGGTGAGCCACTGCGCCTGGATCTGCACGCGGTCGGCGATGGGTACTACGACGCGCGTTGGCAGTCGGAGATGCTGGAGCGCGCCGCGCTGTCTGACGACGGCATCGTCACACCGCGTGCCGACGATCTGTTCTTCTCCCTCCTCTACCATGTGAAGCTCCACAAGAGCAGCGTGGCGCGCCACCATCGGGACCGGCTGTGCGGGCTCGCACCGCGGATCGGTCTGGCCCTAGAGCCACCGGATCTCGATGATGACGACGAGGTGGCACGGTTGCTAGGCGGGTACCTGGTCGCCTCCAGCTACCCGGTCGCCGAACCCCGCGATCGGGCGGTTGCAGCAGGTCTGCAGCGCCCCTTCGTTCAGCGGTTGCGTCGCATGGACCTGCTCCCGGTGGGAAGCGTGCGGTTCGCCCGCCACCAGGTCGCCCTACGCTCAGTGGCCGCGATGCGTGGACCGCGAGGTTTGCTCGCACATCCACGGCTACGACCGGTCATGCATCGACTGCGTCGCGTGCTGGTCCGACTCGGCTGGTAGGAGACAGGATGTCCGAGCAGGTTCCGCCCTGGCTGCAACCGCTGTTCGATCTCCTCGAGCAGCGGTCGGTGTCGTGGAGCATTCCGGCCCCGCACACAGCGGCGGCAACCGCCAGTGTCCCTGCCGAGTTCTCGCTGATCGCCGACGGCCCGGTCAGCAGCGTCCTCGACGTGATCGGCGAGGTGTGTCACCACGATCCCGAGGTCCGTGTCGCGCACTGGCTGGTACGCGACGAGCAGCGGGCTCGCATCGTGCTGGTGCGCGTCGTCGATGGACAGACGGCGGACCACGCGATCCTCCAGGTCCGAGGCAGCGAGGTGGCACTCAGCTCACGGGCTAGGAGGCGAGGCCGGCGGCGATCCCTGGCGAACGGGGGCGTCAACGTTGCCATCTACGGGCCGGATGGCGTGGGGAAGTCGAGCGTGGCTGCGGCTCTGGCCGCATCTCTAGGAACCCTCGGCGTGCCGGCACCCGCCGTTCGGACCTACCACGCCTTCGTCGACACCGATGAGCTCACGGTTCGGGCAGAGAGCACCGGGACCGCCGTGAAAGCGAGCGCCTACGGGCGTGCGGCCCACCCGCGGCTCAGGGCCAGCGTCCTCGTCGTGGCTTACCTAAAGCGGCTGCTGCTGCTCCTGCTGGAAATCCGACCCTGGATCCGAGGCGGTGGTATCGCGGTGCACGATCGCTATCTGCTGGACGTGTTCCTGAAGTCCCAGAAGACCCAGCCGGATCTGATGCCGGTCCTCGAGAGCCTGCTCCCGCGGTTCGCGCCGTCGGACGATCTCGTGTTCGTGCTGCGCGCCGAGCCGGAGGTGGTGAGCGCCCGGACCGGCGAGCTGGAGCCGGCCGAGGTGCTGGCCGCCTACGCCCTGCTGGACCGCTGCCTCAGCCGCAGTCGTTGCGCTCACCGGGACGTGGATGCGAACCTCGAGGCAGAAGCGGTCCGATCGCGGCTGGTCCAGGCCGTGCTCGACCGTCAGACACAGCGCTTCCTTGCGCGACGTGAAGGGTCGGCCGCGTGACGCTCGAACGCGCGCACGTCGGCGACGGTCCGGGTCATGCCGCTTTGCCCGATCGGGCAGGATGGGCACGCCGATGAACCCGCTGTCGAGCCTCGGGTCGGGCTTGCGCCGACTCGATATCGCGATGCAACGCACCGGCACCGGCCGCTCACTCGTCCGTCGTGAGCGCCACCGTCTCCGCCCTGGGCCCTATGTCCGGCGTGGTCGGCAGTGACGACCTTCCTGCGGGGGCAGTTCCATCCCAAGCCCACGGAGCTCTTCGAGGCAGCCAAGCTGATGCTGCCGGTTCGTCAGGGCGTCCTCGTTGTGAGCCTCCTGGCGCGCTGCCCCCCACCCCCGGGACGGGAGCCGGGCTCCAGCGTGCCGTCACCCGGGCGAGGCTGTTGGCCCGCCTCCACTACCACGGGAGCGACGTCCTATCCTCGCAGCATCCAGATGGCGGTGCCGGACACTGCGCTCGAGTGTGCGGTGATCCCTGGAGGCGAGCACTGCCTGCGTTCCAGGGCATCGGCAACAGGTGAGGGGGAGCACGAATGACGACGGAGCCCGGGTCTGTTGATCGCGACCGGACCGCTGTGTTCGTCCTCCCACTCGGCTCGCCCAGCCGTGGATCAGCACCTGTGGCGGCCTGGTCAACGACCGGAGGCTGGGCGCAGGGAGCCCAACAGGTGATCGGCTCGGCGTGGGTCGTAAGCGACGCGGGTGTGATGACTCCCGAGCAGGCCACTGCCAACGTGGCCAGACCTGGCGCTGCCGCCAGGTCGCGCGCACGACCCTGGCGCCGGTTCGTTCCTCAAGTGCCGATTACCCTGGCCCGGGACGTCCAGAGGGCAGCGCGCGGACACAAGGCGTCCCTCGGCCTGACTGGCGGTCCGTGGCGCGATCAGGACGTCGCCTTCGTGTGGCAGCGACTCGCGATCTTCCGCCGCTGCGGCATCGCGCTCGCGCAGCAGCTCGAGGCCCCCCTGGTCCTATCGGTGCACGGACTGCGCTTGGAGGAGTCGGCCGCCTGGGGGGTCAGCCGGCCCGGGTGGGGCAAGCTGACGGAGCGGTGGGGAGAGCACCCGCAACTCCAAGCAGCGGATCTGGTCGCCTGTGTCTCGCAGGGTGTGGCCGCCGCGGTCGCGGATCGCGGCGTGCCGGAGGACCGGATCCTCATCACCCCGAACGGTGTCGACGCGGAGCACTTCCGCCCCTCGCCCCACCGAGACCGCCTGCGTCGGGAGCTCGGGCTGGAGGGCTCCTTCGTCCTCGGCTGGTCGGGCAGCTTCCGGGGCTTCCACGGCCTGGAGCTCGCGCTCGAGGCGATGGCCAGGCTCCGCGACGCGGATCACCACGTCAGTCTGTTGCTCATCGGTGATGGTGAGCTCCGTGGTGATCTGGAGCAGCGGGTGGAAGAGGCTGGGCTGGACTCGGTGGTCTTCACGGGCTCCGTGGCGCACCATGACATGCCGGGCTACCTGTCGGCCTGCGATGCCGGGCTGGTGCTCAGCTCGGGGGTGGGGCCCTTCCACTATTCCCCGGTCAAGCTCAGGGAGTACATGGCATGCGGCTTGCCGGTGATCTCCCACGGTCTGGGAGAGCTGGGGGAGTTGCTGCGCGACGGGGAGAACGCCATCCTCATCCCACCGAACGACGTCACCGCGCTGACCGCCGCGATAATGAGGCTCGCTGCGGACTCGCAGTTGACCCAGGAGATCGGGCGCCGGGCCCGTGAGTTCGCCATGGAGCGCTGGTCCTGGACCAGACCTGTCGAGCAAGTGATGTCGGCGCTGGAGGCGGTGGGTCCTCGACGACGCAGCGCTGATGGGCCGCGCGACTAGATTGAGGATGGGCCCGCTCGAGGGAGGCCAGGTGGGGGCAAGCCCTCCAAGCGACATGCGACAAGAGGACTCGCGGTGGCGCTCCACCACCTGCCGCCGCACGCAGACTGGATCAGCGCCTACCGTGGCGGTGAACGAGGACCGAAGAGGTCGTTTCCGCGACCGACGGCCAGATCGAGGAAATCGCGCCGAGTTGGCTGCCGACACCCTCGGAGCCTCGTAGAAGGCGTGAGCAGGGAGTGGCAACGTGTCGCACATCTTGAGCCTCGCTGAGCGGGTCCCTGGTTGGGATCGCGCCCGTCCGGCGTTGCTCAACCTGCGTGCTGGCGTCGCGAGTTTGATCGCCCGGATCGTCCGACTGCTACCAAACAGGCTTGTCACGGCGAACCTGGAGTTGAAGCGCCACTTCGAGGGTCGTATCTACTGGCTCCCGACATCGATGGTGACCTCGGTCATCCTCAGCGAACATCACCTGCTGGACGAGATCGTGCCTGACGGCCCCCGGCGTCAGCGACGCCGCTACCTGGGGTTGTGGAAGAACGGTGCGACGCACCCATCACGCTGGTGGCGCGCAGGGTTCCTGCTGGAGCTGGACCCCGGTCGTGCCGCCGTCCCATTGAAGGACAAGCATTCCCTCGAGACGATCCGATCGCTGGCTCATGGCGCGGACTGGCGCGCATCGGTTGAGTACCAGCGCATCCGCGACCAGGTCGAAGCTGGTGACTTCCGCTATACGAAGGGTTGCCGGACTGTTGCTGAGGTGGAGAGCTACTTCTCTCAACTGGCGGACCTCATCACCGCGATGCGGGAGGAAGGCTTCCGGACCCAGGAGGAGCTTGGTAACGCACCCGGCGATGAGATCCAGATCCTGGTTGCCGAGGACGGGTCGGGCGTGCTCTTCGCCGGGGGAAGCCACCGGCTGGCGGTCGCGAGACTCGTAGGCATCTCGCCCGTTCCAGTCGTTGTCAAAGGGGTGAGCCGGGAGTGGGCGCGGACGTGCGTGCAGCACCATGGGCTCCCAATGACGCGTGCGCTGGAACTCGGGCTCACTGAGCTTGGTCACGCCGCGTGAACGTGCTGCTCCAGGAGCGGACAGCTTCCTTGTGGACCACGCCGATCTGAGCAGGGATGACCGGAAGGTCAAGTGCCAACGCCATGGCGAACCGGTTGTGACTGCTCCTCCCGAAGATCGGGGTGTTATGCCTGGAGATGTGGATGAGGATGCCCGTGCGTTCCCGGAAGGCATTGGGTGACAGCTCCGCACGTGTCCTCAGGCGGCCTTCCCGTCGAACCTGGTCGAAGATCTCGTCCAGTCGTTCGTAGCGTGCGATGACGTCTTCGAGCGTCGCGCACCTGTCCACGGGGCGGCCGCGCTCAGTGATCAACCGCATCATGTGCTCGTAGGCACCGGTCTCCGCCCAGGGCACGCCGTCCCGCCAATGCCGGAGGCCGAAAGCGACCTTCTCCAGTTCAGTCACCGGTCTGATCTTGAGATCCCAGTCGCCGCCGCGCACGCATCCTGACAGCGACGGGGAGGCCGGCCCCAGGGCTTCGACGACGTTGAGTGCGTCACGGCAGGCCGCAGGTTCGACCCAGATCAGTTGCGCGACACGTGGAGCGTGCTCCTGAAAGCGCAAACGGTTCGTAGCATCAGTCACCGCGATGCCGGTCCGGGCCTGGCGGTACCGGCCGGCGAGGAGGGCGGCTGTTGCCCGCGGAGTCTTCGCCGCGCGTACGAGCCGGGCAGAGGTCGAGACTGCCACTGGCATCCTCCAGCGGTCGAACAACCGGCTGCGTCGGCCCCCTAGCGTAGTGCGGTCTGATTCACCCTGTTCGGTGGACGCTCCGCGAGACTCGTCGCCTGCGGAACGTACCCTACCCTTCCTCTGCGGCGGCCGTGATGTGATGAGCGCTACGTAATCTAGAGATCGAGGTGTAACGCCCGTGTGGACCACGATCAAGCAGGCCTACGACCTGGTGGGCCGTGAGCGCCCGCTGCGGTGGGTGCTGCTCATCGCGCTTGCGCTGATCACCAGCGGGCTGGAGATGGTCGGCGCGGTACTCGTCTACACCTTGCTGGCACTGGTGGCTGACCCCGAGGGGGGAATCGACCTGCCACTGGTCGGTGATCTCCGCGAACGCTTCGACGGCGTCCCAGAAGACACGCTCTTGCTGTGGGTCGTTGCGATTATGGCGATCTTCTTCTTGCTGCGTGCGGTAGTGAAGATCACGGCCAAGTACGTCCAGGCGCGTGTGGCCCACAACGCGGGGGCGCGGCTGTCGAGGCGGATGTTCGAGGGCTACCTGCGGTGGCCGTACCCGATGCACCTGAGTCGCACGACCTCGGAGCTCATCCGCAACGGTCATCAGGCGGTCATCGACATGATCGGACAGGTCGTGCTCCCGACGATCCGCACGGTCGCCGAGTCGTTCATCGTCGTTGGCCTCCTGGTCGTGCTGGTGCTTCTGGCACCGCTGGCGACGCTTGGTGCCGTGGTGATTATCGGCGGGACGGCTGTCTTGCTGCTGCTCTTCGTGCAGCCAAGGCTGAAGGTGCTCGGCGAGGTCCGGCATCGCGAAGCGAAGGCGACCTTGACGACCCTACAGCAGGGGCTGTTCGGGATTCGGGACGTGAAGGTGCTCGGCCGCGAACACGCGTTCGCCAAGGAGTACGGCCGGAGCCGGGCACGGATGGCCAAGGCGGCCTACCTGAAGGAAGCTGCTGGCCAACTGCCCAGCATCGTTTTTGAACTGTCCCTGATGGGCTTCATCATCGGTTTCTTCGCCTTCACGATCATCCAGCATGGTGGAGCAGAGGGCAGCTTGTCGATCCTCGGCTTGTTCGCCTACGCTGGCTTGAGGATGCAGCCATCGATTCAGGTCATCATCCAAGGCCTGAACCAGCTGAAGTTCGCGTCCGCACCCTTGGGGGACCTGCACCGCGATCTGCAGCAGATGGCCGATGTCCGCGGCACAACGCAACAGGCCGAACCGCTACCGTTCGAGAAGCAATTGCGGCTCGATCGCGTAGCTTTCCGCTACGAGCAGGCGGACCGCGACGCCCTGCGGGACGTTGACCTAGTTATCCGTCCGGGTGAACAGATCGGTATCTGTGGTCCGACCGGTGGAGGAAAGACGACGCTCACCGACATAATCACCGGCCTGCTGCAGCCCACCGCCGGAAGTGTGAGCGTGGATGGCAATGACCTTCCCGACGTCGATCGTCGATGGCAGGCCAACCTCGGGATCGTCGCGCAGATGGTCTTCCTGACCGACGACACACTGCGGCGCAACATCGCTCTCGGTGTGCCAGACGATCGCATCGACGACGCAGCACTACACGAGGCGGTGAAACTCGCGCAGTTGGAGAGTTTCGTAGCCGAACTACCTCAGGGGCTCGATACCACGGTCGGGGAACGCGGTGTCCGGATCTCTGGTGGCCAGCGCCAGCGCATCGCCATAGCCCGTGCGCTGTACCGCAAACCCGAGGTGTTGATCTTCGACGAAGGCACCTCTGCGTTGGACAACGCGACTGAAGCACAGATGATGGCGGCGATCGAACAGCTTCGCGGCGACCACACCATCATCCTTGTCGCTCACCGCTTGACCACGGTCCGACACTCCGATCGGATCGTCTTCCTTGAGCACGGCCTGGTGACTGGCCTGGGCACGTTTGAAGAACTTCGCGAAACGAATTTGTCCTTCCGGAACATGGCGGGAATGCCCTAATCTCCCTGGGTGGATTTCGGCAGCAACTGTCACCGGGGCTCAACTCCCACGAGTCTGCTGCTCGACTTGGAGGCGCTACGAGGTCACGTCGCCGGTGGCGCCGATCACCTCCCCATGAGGGCGCGCGCTGCACGCCGCAGCCGGGCGTTGATTCCGTGTAGCGTCCGGACAAAGCGTGGCGACTCAGGGTATGGCTGGGTTCGCGCAGGAAGGCCCTTTGGCGACACGCTGAGTGCAGCTAGAAACGATTCGGACAGGCTCGCCAACTCTCCGGTAGCGCGAATCGCGGCCGCCCGAGCGCGCTTCTGGCACTCGGAAGTAAGCGCGCCCCTGACCGCTGACCGGACCTCATCTACCGTGACTGCCTCGGCCAGCAACACGGGCCAGTGAACCTGTTTGGCCTGCCGCGAGACCTTGTCTCCGCCGGCAATCGGATCGATCGCAACGACCGGGACACCGTTCTTCAGGGCGAGTACCATGCCGTGCAGCCGAGTTGTCACAATTGCGTCAACTCGGGAGCAGACCGATTCGTAAGCCTCAGCTGAGTCGATGAAGGAGACGTTTCTGCTGACAGGCCATCTCGTGTCGAGTCGCAGGGGAGCCACTTCCATCCCCGCCAGGGCGTCGACCACGAGGTCATCAGCGAGGGAGTGACGTTGCCGTCCTCCGTACTCGTCCTGTGCGGGTGCAAGCACGACACCAACGACAGGGAGTCGCTCGACAGGTCGCAGGAAGGTGATGTCTGGCCTCACCATCCGTGAACTCCCTCGTTCTAGGAGGACATCGAACGGCTGCTCGCTGTCATCGTCGTCGATAATCTCAAGGTTCACGCCGATGCGGACGCAGGATGAAAACCGGTCGAGGTCGAAACCGATCCGGCGATACGTCTCCCGGTGGTATGGCCCGCAGATGACGATCAAGTGGGTGTACCGGGTCGCCTCGACGTCTCTGGGGTCGAGAGCTTCTAGGGCTTGACGAACAGGGTCCGAGTAGGCTGCGACGTCATAGGTCACGCCTTCCTCGTCGAGCCACCCCCGAACGACATCCAGAGCTTCCGTGTCCCCAACGGTGGAAAAGAATCCCGCCAATAGCGCGTGCATGCTACCCCTCGCTCGCTCGGCCGGAAGGCATCGAATATGGCCCCCCGCATATCACCAACAAACACCCAATATTGGGAGGGCGCCGGGCAGGCCGACTGCTTTAGCCAAGATGCGACCATCCCGTAGTCGAATCAGTACCCTGAGCCCGAAACTGGATCACAAGAAGGGTGAGTGCTGGGTGCCTCTATCCCTCATCGACATTTGAGCCTATCACGTTGTCGTACTTTCGAATAAGGGCATCAGCTTGAAGGTCTGCGTTCCAGTGGAGTTGGATCTCCCGGCGAGCTGCACTCCCGAGGCTCCTCCTCAGCTGGACGTCTTCGCCTAGTCCTGCTAGCGCTGCGGACATGGCGTCAACATCTCGCTCACGGACGAGTAGCCCCGTTCGGTTGTCATCCACTAGCTCCGGGATTCCTGAGTGATAGGTGGAGAGGATAGATAGGCCAAAGGCCATAGCTTCCATGATGGCTACAGGAATTCCCTCTTGGTCGCCATCAGCCGCCGTGATGCTGGGTGCAAGGAACACGTCTGAGTCAGCGAGCAAGTTGAAAGCCTGGGTCCGAGGCTGGGCTCCAAGAAAGTTAACGTAATCGTCGGCGCAAAATGAAGTGGTCAAGGATTGCAGTTGGCTTCTCAGCGGACCATCCCCAATGATGTCATATCGGAGAGCGATACCTGAATCATGGGCCTTCACAACGGCGCGGATTGCGTCTTCGATCCCCTTCTTCTCGACAAGTCTCGCAACGCTGCAGACCCTCAAAGTGTCTGATTCTGTTTCACCGTCAAACTCGGCTTCGCAGTCTGGAAGCCTGACTCCGAGCCGATGCAGTTGGGTGGCCTTGGCAGGCGCTCCAAGCTCGAGAAGGCGAATTCGCCAGCGCTCACTGACTGCCAGGAATAGTGAGCCCTGCTCGAAGAGGTTCTGGTATACGTCTGGGCCATATGATTTCGGAATTCGACTGATGTCGAAACCATGGAAGGTGACAACGAGGGGTGAGGGACTTCGCACCGCTGAGAGTGCAGCTTGGACACTCGCGCCGAGGGTCCCGAAGTGTGCATGGACGACGTCCGGCGGCTCCGCTGCCTTGAAGTAGTTGCTAAGCAGTAGGACGGACGTGGGCGCAATCTGTTGTCTGGCAGCTGTCAGCGCAACGCGGCCCCTATCGCGCGGCGACAATGCTCCGGGCGCGAGCAGGGTAGCGATGGATTTTTGGGCGCGAACGCCTCTACTCGATGACAGGTCAAGTGACACATGCTCTATCTGATCAGAGAGCCGAGCAAGGTCTGGGAAGGCGGCTGCATCCGAGCCATGAGCTGTTGATAGCACTGTGACGCGGTGTCCGCGCTCAGCGAGTTGAGTAGCATGGTCGACGATAAAGGTTTCGGAGAGCTGCGGGAAAGCTGGCGTGACAATGCATGCGTGAATTCGACGCAAGAGACTGCCTCCTGAAATGCTGGCTGATTCGCCTTCTGCTTGCCCGGGGACATCGATTTGAGCGAGGTCCTAGTGTGCTATCCGGTTGATCCACTGCATTATTGGTCTGGGCCGGCTGCTTGGAGGACGGCGCCTGCGTAGCGTCCGATCGAGGTCAGGATCTGGTCGGCGGTTTTGGTCCAGACGAAGGGTTTGGGGTTGGTGTTCCATCGGGCTGCCCAGTCGGTGATGTCATCGGCGAGGGCGGTGACCGACTGGTGTGCGGAGCGCTGCAGCTTCTTGGTGCTCAACGCGGAGAACCAGCGCTCCACGAGGTTGAGCCATGAGCCGTAGGTCGGGGTGAAGTGGAGGTGGAACCGGCCGTGACGTAGGAGCCACCGGTGGACCTTGGGGGTCTTGTGGGCCGACAGGTTGTCAAGGACCAGGTGGACGTCGAGGTCGTCGGGGACCTCCCCATCGATCTTGTTCAAGAGCTTCACGAACTCGTCGGTGGTGTGCGAGGGACGTAGGTCGGTGATGACCGTGCCTGCGGCGACGTCCAGCGCGGCGAACAGATCGATCGTGCCGTGCCGCAGGTAGTCGTGGGTGGCTCGCTGCGGGGTGGTCGGCAGCATCGGCAACGTCGGTGCGGTGCGGTCCAGCGCCTGGATCTGGGGCTATTCGTCCACGGCGAACACGATCGCCGCCTCCGGCGGATTGAGGTACAGCCCGACGATGTCGCGGACCTTCTCGATCAGGTCCGGGTCGGGCGACAGCTTGAACTCGTCGGTCCGCCAGGGCTTGAGGCCGAACGCCCGCCAGATCTCGGCCACCGTGGTCTTTGACAGCCCATGCTTCTTCG